>Ga0075467_10001273_pt1 | contig 20796 bp, 26 predicted proteins | sample DEB08_DNA_9_FD_75067 | JGI IMG/M metagenome (GOLD analysis project Ga0075467, IMG submission 75067) | Aqueous microbial communities from the Delaware River and Bay under freshwater to marine salinity gradient to study organic matter... | ecosystem: Environmental > Aquatic > Marine > Coastal ... | reverse complement strand
TGTGTTGCACCTTTGACGGTGACAGACACAGAGACTTCAACTGTATCGCCACACAATGTCATCGGATCGCTAAACGTGTAAGTCGAGTCGGGGTAATGCTCATTCAGCGTCTGCCAAGCCCAAGCCCATGACAAATAGGATAAGTTGCCCTTCTTCTCAACATGCTTGCTACAGTCTATAGCGGATAAAGTCTTCCATACGTTACTCATGACTTCACCTTCCAGATTCTGTAGCCTTTCTTCTCGGCACGGCCTACAGCCTTGAAGCCTTCACAGATGTCCACATAGTAGCGGAAGTAATGACCTTCTTTGTGGTCTTTAAGCAGCACAGAGTCGCCATGCCGCATCTTGGTAGCAATTGAACGTGCATCAAGCACACCTGGGATTGGAATTTTCTTATCAATTTTCATCGCAACGCTCCTGCTTGCTGTTCAAAAGCGTACTGCTCGCCATAGCCTCTGTTGTACTCATCTGACTCACCATCAACAGCGTCATGGCCGTGGATACAATCGTATTCACCGCGCTCAAAGTCAGTCATTTGATCCATAAGTGCTTGTAGAACATGGTCATCGTCGTCGCACGGAGACCCAGTGCGCTGGGGGCTTTCATAGTTAAACATAGTCTTTCCTCTTTGTGGTTGTGCTGTCTATTCTACATACTTTGTTGTGGGATGCAAACTTTTGTTGCAAATTAATTTAACCGTAGTTACTATGCAATCTCACTTGAAGGAGAACAAGATGGACATCAACAAAAGCATTAATCATTTTATGGAGCAACAGGGTTTTATCCAGATGGATTTATCGAGACACTCTAAGCTGCACCCATCCACCATTAGTTTGATCAGGAACAGTCACCGCACCCCTTCCTTGGATACCGTCCAGGCTTTGTCTGAGATGTTCAACGTGAAAGTATCAGAGTTCATAGCGGCAGGTGAGTAATGGACAAGCCAGCCTACTACGCAATGATCCCCGCTAGTGTTAGATATGATGCACGACTTACTCCAAACGCTAAGTTATTGTTTGGGGAGATTACTGCACTGTCAAACAAAGAAGGGTATTGCTGGGCAATGAACGCTTACTTCGCTGAACTGTACGGTGTTAGCAAGACATCTATATCTGCATGGATAGGGAATCTCAAGGATGCTGGACACATCACAGTGGAGATGAACTACAAGGAAGGTAGTAAACATATCTTGAACAGGTATATAAGAATTCTTGGGGAGGGTATACAAGATAACTTGCCACCCCCTACAAGAAAACTTGATGACCCTATACAAGATAACTTTGTAGATAATAATACAATGAATAATACAAAGAATATTACACCTAATAATATAGGTGATTTTGATTCATTCTGGCGGTTCTATCCAAGGAAAGCAGGAAAGGAGGCCGCTAGGAAAGCATGGCTAAAGCTACGACCTGATGAACATATCATGAAGATGATCGATGATAACGTAAAACAGAGGGTGGACAAGGGTGAGTGGCGCAAGGATAACCAGTCATTCATACTCCATGCCAGTACCTTTCTGAACCAAAAACGCTGGGAAGATGAAGTGTTAGACCAGCAAACACAAAAAAGAACTGACCCTGAATCTATTAAGTCTGTGTCCGTCATGGACAAGATCACTGATAGATCGTGGGCTGAATGAGGGAAAACAATGTGGATATTACCAAAGAACTACCCACTGTCATCAGCTTTTGCAGCGGATATGGTGGAATCGAGAGAGGACTTGAGCTTGCCGGGGTTGAACATAGAGTCATCGCTTATGTGGAGATCGAAGCCTTCGCCATTGCGAACTTGGTTAACAAGATGGAAGACGGGATCATACCTCCCGCACCTATATACACGGATATTAAAACCTTCCCATCGGAAATCTTTCGAGGAAAAGTTAGCATCCTCACTGGCGGCTATCCATGTCAACCTTTCTCAGCAGCAGGAAAAAGGCTCGGAGCAGATGACCCAAGACACTTGTGGCCCCACATACGGAGACACATCGCAGCAATTAGACCTGCTAAATGCTTCTTTGAAAACGTCGAGGGACACGTCTCGCTTGGACTCTCCAGCGTCCTCAGCGATATGGAAGAAGATGGTTATCGAAGCGCGTGGGGAATATTCTCAGCGCGTGAAGTTGGCGCACCGCACCAGAGAAAGCGAGTCTACATCATGGGCAACTCCAACTTGCCACATGGAAAAGGAAGGGGCTTATCCGGCAGAGTTTACTCGCAACACACCCTCGCTAACAGCGCAAGCAAATTGGCCTACCCCAGATGTGGCGCAAGCTCAGAAGGTGTCAAACAGGCCAAACTATGGTCAATTGGGGCTGGCGAATCACCCGAAAGTACACGGAAAAAATGTGGACAGACCAAAAATGTGCAAGGACAGAAATGGCCTGCCGGGCCAAATCAAGAACAATACGAATGGGAACAGCCAAGAACAGTTTGGAAAACTAAACCCGAATTGGGTGGAACACTTGATGGGCATTCCAACAGAGTGGACAGACTTAGGCTCTTGGGGAACGGAGTCGTACCAGCAACAGCCGCCAAAGCGTGGCTAACATTAAATGAGGAATCGTTATGAAAACTAAATTGAACAAACAATTTAACGGTGGCAACAATGACCACAACAATCGCAGAAGAAGCTATGTGCGTTACATCGGCCATAAGTGCAGTGAACTCGTGAACGGTGAGTGCTACACTTTCAAAGAATTAGCTAAAGTTGCTGGTGTGGCTCCTGAAACTATGAAGCATCGCATTAGACAATTGATGTTTGACTATCCAAAAGGCACGCACAAAATAGCCAATGATGACACGCTGCGAACAAAGGCTGAAGTGTCATGTGACAAAAGATCAGGTGTGACTAAAGAAGACTTGGCAAAAAGAATGGAGTTGCCACGATGTGAGACTAAACCCGAAGTGCTAATGGCTAAGTGGTTGCGGAGGAAGTTGTGATGGGTGAAGCATACACAGTGAACAGTGAGTTCACGAAAGAAACATTTAAAGAATTTGTCGATGAACTGTACGACAAGAAGCCATACATCACGTTCACTTATCAGCATGGTAAGCCACGCACCGCCGCGCAGAACAATGCCATGCACGTTTTTTGCCGACAGATAGCAGACAGGTGTAATGCAGCAGGGTACTGGTACACCGTCAGTAGTCAGATATTGAAGTCAGACCTAGAGACTCCGTGGACAAAGGAGAGGGTCAAGAAGCTGATGTGGATGGCTGTTCAACAGGCTCTGTACCCTGACACTACGTCTAGTAGAGACTTAACCACTGAGCAAATGATTAAGGTTGCTGATACACTTGCTGTACACTTGAGTGATACTCATGGCATACATGCTATTTTCCCCACTAAGGAAGACATTGATGGCAATAAGAAGAGACGCGGCTGACAAATGGTTCAGCGATGTAGTCAGGAAGAAAGCTGGCTTTGTTTGCGAACACTGCAACAAGGCTGGGGCCAGGATGGAATGCGCCCATATCTACGGACGGGCAGCTAAGTCAGTGCGCTGGTCATTGGACAACGCCTTGTGCCTTTGTCATTACTGTCACAGGACGTTTACTGCCAACCCTATAGCTTTTAACGACTGGTGCTTAGAACTGCTGGGAGAGGGCCATATGGAGCTTCTGAGGGAGAAGTGGAACGTGTTGATGCCTACTACTAAATTATTACGGGCAGAGATAGCCAAACATTACAGAGAAGAGTTCAAGAAAATGGATGATCACTCTGAATATCAACCAATAAGTTACAACTGAGGTTTGTTATGACAAAAGAAATTGAAAGTGAACAGTTAAAAATGATGCTGGACATGATTGAAGAGTTGGGTATGGAGGACAAGTACAAGGATAGATTCATCGAAATTCTAGGGGCTGCTGTCGCCAATCATTCTGGGTTTGCGCGAAAAGAATTAGGTGTACTTTTAGGTGAGTTAAATAATGAGTACGAAACATTGAAGCTACACCAAGAGTTAGAAAAAGAACCGCCTGATGAAGAACAATTAGGTTTGCTTCACCCCACATTTGATGTAGACTAGCTGTGTGTTAACCGTTGTGGTTTCACAAAACGTGTGAATAGTAACTTATGTCCCTTTGGCCCTAGCTTATGCTGGGGTCTTTTTTTTGGTATAATCACGGGATGGAAAAGAAGAGCCTACTCAAGCGTATCGGGGTCTCTGGCTACAACAAGCCAAAGCGCACACCTAGCCACCCTACTAAGTCTCACGTTGTTGTGGCTAAGTCAGGGGATCAAGTAAAGACTATACGCTATGGTCAGCAAGGTGTGTCTGGTGCAGGTGCTAATCCTAAGACCGCTGCACAAAAGGCCAGACGCAAATCATTCAAAGCCCGTCACGCTAAGAACATTGCTAAAGGTAAGATGTCAGCAGCATACTGGGCCAACAAGAGTAAATGGTAGGAGAATAGAATGCCACAAGGTAAGGGTACATACGGTAGCAAGGTTGGACGGCCAAAAGGTCTATACGCCAACATACATGCTAAACGCAAGCGCATCAAAGCAGGGTCTGGAGAGAAGATGCGTACACCTGGTACTGCTGGCGCACCTACAGCTAAAGCATTTAAGCGATCAAAGAAAACCGCTAAGAGTTTGATGAGTTAATAGCACCAAGCCACTGGTATGCTTTTCCTGATGTCCACATGCACAAACTTCTTGTGTAATCCTATGCCATTAAATCCCAACGATGGGGCTTTCTCAAGGATAACAAAGGCTTCTGCTCCACTGTTGATCTTGATGTCGCAAGCAATCCCTTGAGCGTGTGTGCCTGGGTTAGCTTTTGATTTTTCTGCGCTATGGCTTGGATCGCGGTAACCACTTGTAATGATGAACGGGAACCCGCAAACATCTCTAAGTTCGTCAAGCCTCCACAAGAATTCATCTGACATCTCATTGTTACCAGTCTCCTGACAATCAAAGTCCTTTATATTAAAGTATCTCATATCACACCAAAAATCTTAAAGCCTATGTAAAGGGCGAGGGGTAGGATAACCAGTATACCTGTACCCCACAGCAAAGCGGTAAGGAATAATGCCCACCGTTCTGCTTTATTTCTTAGTCTTATTCTCTCTGCGTTTTCTCTATTGCGCTTGCAGTCTGACTGATACTGTAACCAGTCCGAATACATGTCAGCGCGTCCGGCATAGATCATGTACTCGCGGAGCCATTCTTCCTGCTCCCTTAATTTTTCTAGCTGCATAAAGCATTCAAGTTCAGACTTGCCGCCTGCTTTGTTAGCCTTCTTAGCTATCGCAGACTTGTTATCAAAGTATTGTGTAGCAGAACCAGCCACATCATATAGCTCTTTACCATTCTCCAGAGCTTTCTTAATGACCGTGAAGGCAGCATTGGCTGCTGCGATCTCCGCAAGCACTACCTGTCTCTCTGAACTTTCTTGGTCTTCTCAACAGTTCTCATAGCACCTAGCCCTAGCATACCCATCAGTACAGGCATCATTTCAGACAAGGCAATCAAGGGAATTACTACAGTGGACTCAGCTATTGCTAAACCAAAGTTAGTCATAGGGATAATAATGAAATTACCAGCCATACCAGCAACACAGACCCAGCCAACAGCGGGACGCCAGCCTGCAACAAACATGTTCTTGTGGGCAGCTTCGACCTTATTAACTTCCAGTTGTCCTTTAGCCAGTTCTTGAGCGTGTCGCTCTGCCATCGTAGATATTTCGTGAGCCAGTGCATTCTTCGCATCCTTATCTTCTATGAATTTGTCTAGTAACCCTGAGACTGGGCCTATCAGTGCTTGCAACATATTATTGTATCCACTTAGTTACTGCGAATATGGAGATGATCATCGGGTACATCATCCACAACATGCGCTCTAGCTTATCAAACCTATGTTTGCCATCATCTAATCTCTTCTCAATGTTGGCGTATCTGATAGCGCATTCTTTCTCGTGGGCTTCCATCCTGGTAATAGTATCTGTGGTCATTCATCTAATCCCATTTCGACCCACTTGCCAGCTTCTTCATCCCATGTATGCACACCTTCTTCAGGATATGGAACAGGAGCCTCCCAGATACATGTGTCTTCGTTTAATGTCCAACTATCGTAAGGCTTTGGAGCTATGAAAGCGTCTCGCCCTGCATCGTATGTATGGCCTATGCCTGCATAGTTCTTGCGGAAGGCAGTGCCATCGTTAGAGTGAACGCCACCATGAGTGTTGTAGCTAGTGCGCTTTGCACCGTAATACAACTCCCAATCCCAGTCCTTTTCGCCTTCGTCTCTGCCAACAAACACCTGAGTGACTATGTTGTTTTCATCCAATACTGCGTAGTGTGCCATAGTGATTATCCAAAGGTTATTGTGTCAGACGGGCCAGCGGCTGTAATCTGTGTAATTTTGTCAGAGCCGTGTGAGCTAGTAGTTGCAGTAACCCCCCCAGAAAAGGATGCAGTAAAAGTATTTGGATAACGTATAGCTAAAAATCCACTGCCACCTGCGCCACCATTTTCATATTGTCCACCGCCGCCTCCACCGCCACCAGTATTCCCAGTACCAGCAACTGCCTGTAGATATTGGTCAGCGCCTCTACCACCGCCTCCACTGCCTCCTAGACCTCCACCATCATATCCACTCCCGCCTCCACCGCCGCCACCAGCCGCAGTTTTAACTGTCGTTCCTCCTAAAACAATGGCTTTGCCAGCACCACCATACCCAGCACGAGTAGAATTTCCATTGCTACCAACCGCATTTTTACCACCACCACCGCCTGACCCGTAAGCTGGGCCACCGATAGGGCCACCATGACCGCCATCATTACCTTGCCCTGATGTTCCACTACCTTGCAACCCATTGCCTCGATTATACGCCGTGCCGCCGCCAGAGCCGCCATCTTGCGCTACCGTTTCTGAATCATAACTACCGCCTCCACCGCCGCCAACCGTAGTAGCAATCGCTCCTCCAGCACCATCCCCTAAAATAGACGATGCTCCATTTGATCCAGAAGCAGGAGAGGAGCTTCCTCTAGCGCCACCAGCGCCTATGGTTATTTGATAAGCGATTGCCGTTGCTATTGTAGTAGTTCCTTCAAGCATTCCTCCTGCACCCGCACCGCCAGAGTTGCCCCCCGTTCCACCACCGCCACCTCCTGCCACAACAGCCCAAGAAGCAGAGAAAGGAACAGAGCCAGCACCACCACGACCAACAGCCTTACCGATAGAGAAGACACTTACATTTGCGCTAATCATTACAGCACCAGGGCGTGTATACCAGTGGCAGTAGTGCCTGTACTTAGGACTCGCTTAATAGAGCAAATCAGATAGAAGTTATTAGGTACAGTAACTGTACGAGATACACCATCCTTGTTGTGGAATGTAACGTTGCCTTCACCTGTTATGTACAAGCCAATAGCAATGTTATCAGCACCTAAGTTATCAGAACCGTCAGCAGGAGTGACGGGAACCATATCGTAAACACTGCCATTTAACTGACCGCTTACACCTTCAAATGGATTAGCCATTATAAAACCTCTTAGTAAATTGTTAGGCGTCTGCCGCGCCAGTAAAGTCAGCCAATGTCTTGGCATGTTCGTATGCTTGCTTAATGAAGTTATCCGCATCGTCACCAACAGAAGGTACAAATGAGAATGTCTTTACAAACATAGTCTCGCCATCTTCGCTGGTGCCTGTTACTTCATAGGCCATCTCTTCCTTGGTTCCATGTATCAGTGTTACCTTAAAGTAAACATCTGATGCGACCAGGGTTCCTGTGTAGCCTGTTTTTGTTTCAGTTAAATCTTTTGTAAGTGCCATTATAAATCCTCTTAGGAAACTACAGCGCGGTCAGTAACTCTACGCCAGTTTGTGCCATCACTAAATGCAGGAACATACCCGCCTGTTTCGTTTGTTACTGCAACCATGTGGCCTGCGTAAACAGAGGCTGCTGGCAAAGCTGCTACCAAAAACTCTTGCAGTCTATTCCCTACATAAGCTGCATGTAGGTTCTGTGTAGGCTCTATCCATGTTCTCCATGTGCCTGAACTTTCTTTCCTAGCACAGATAGTCTCACCATTCTTAGCAACAGTTGGCCCCCATACATTACCAGTCGCAGCGTTCATGGTAGTAGTGCCTGTAGCACCACCTGTAGAGTTGTTAGTGTAGCCCTTGAAGATCGTACCTATGTCACATGTAGAGTTCAGGTTAATAATTAAATTACCTGTAGAGTTCTGTCTAAAGACCTTACCGCTTTCTCTTGATGTAGGTGTAACGGTGCTGTTAGTACCGCCGTACTCAGTAATGTTCTCAAACTGGTCGCGGCTTGTTACTTGTCGCTCTGGGATGTAGTAGTCACTAGGAAGTAAACGAGTGTTACTGGAAACAGGAGAAATAATCTCTGAACCACTAATGCCTAAGCCCAGCTTTACGAACCTAAACTGATCTACATCTACCACGTTTAACGAAGTGGTAGATACAGAAGGGGTAAAGTTGTACAAGTTCTCTATGTATGCGCGTCTAGCAGTCCCCGTAGATGAGCCAATAAGAATGTTGTTAGTAGGCGCAACAAGATAAGCAGCAGGCATATACAGCATGTCAATGTGTATGTCGCCCTGTTTAATGTCTATAGGGTAAGTCGTGTCAACAACAGACTGGTAAACCTCTAGGTGGAACCCGCCAGTAATGATCAGACCTTGTTGATTGCTAGAGATAATGTTGCCGTTCTCTCTATTGTTACCACCATCAAATGCACAACCACCTTGGAAGGTAGATACACTCAGGTTAAGCAAGAACCAACCTTTACCGTCTTCATAGTATCTAGGCTTGCTCACACTCCACGCAGGCTTACCGCTGGCTAATGGGTTTAGATACCAGTAGCTTGTCCAGCTTGCACCTGTGCCTGGCTCAGTAGCCGCAGAAGGTACATGCGTTTGAATACAGTTGTATGAACTACTACCAACAGTAACGTCAGAATCTACCCCTGCATCCTTAGCAGAAACGTGGCAAGACTCCCATACGTTAGTAGTAGACTGCCCAACAGTAGGAGCAGAGTGTAAATACCAAGCATAATTAAGAGCGCCATTAACATCACATTCAATAAAGCGATTCTTAAACATGAATGCTGTGCCGGTCTCTAGCTCAAAACCTCTGTACGCATTATTAACCACAATGTTTTTGTAGTTATTAAATGATGTAGATGCTCCGCTTGAGGGTACGTTAGCAGCTAAAGGGTTTAACAATATACCCGTAGGCTGTGCTGCATACACCTGATCCTGCGTGTTGATAGGATCAATAGCAGGGATAGTAACGCCACTCTCTGTGTAGCTAGTACGGCTAAACGAGTAATCAATAGTTAGGTTCTGGAACGTAGCGTTCTGCCCCCACAGGCGCATACAGTCATGCGCTCCAGGAGTAATGGTAGAGTGCCCGAAATCAACATTTATACGACATCCTGCCTGGCCTGTGCCGCCTACAATGCTACCGCCAAAGTCTAGTATGCTAGATGTTTTGTAAACTTTACGAGAGCCAAACTTCAGGCGCACACCACCTTTCTTTAGGATAGTGTCCTTAGCTGTAGACAGACTAAACGCATAATTAATTGCTGCCTGAATAGCTGAAGTGTCGTCAGTAACGCCATCACCCTTTGCGCCAAATCCCTCAACGTAAATAGTTCTAGCTAACCTTTCATCTACGGTCTGTAATGACTGGCTTTGTGCGCCTGCATTATGCTGATAGATAACACCAGTAGCATTGTTCGGAGATGCTGATAAATCAAACGCTTCAGGCTGTCCCGTACTGTCAAAGGAAAGCAGCTTATTAGCGCGATCAGCAGCTACTGGTAGCTCCATATTGATTGTATTAGGATCGGCTAGAGGTCGCCTTACAGCAACTTCTGCGTCCGTTGCGCCCTGCTGTAGTGCTAACCACAACTTATCAAAGTCACCGTTAACGTCTAAGGCTAGGAAATCACCGCTGTTCTGGTAGGTAGTTGTACGGGCTAAGTCCATATCTAGGTAGATAGCTATCTTGTCACCAGTAGTAGCACCACTAGTTAACGTAACATTACCACCGTATGTGCCTACTCCACTTAAGGTGTAGTCATTGGAGCCGCCCAGCGTTAAGCCTGTACCGTTCTTTATGACTTTTATGTCACCGTCTGCTAGGGCAGTAAACGTGTACGGAAATACCGTCTGCCCACTTGTGGCAACGTAATCGTTCCTAGTTGTTGCTGCTGTTACTGTCATTTCTGCACCCCAATAATTGTGCTAATTATACTACATACAAGGTTATAGATCATTCTGAAAGAGCCTCGACTGGAGTCTCACCTGGCGCCCACCAGTAGCCTTGGTTGTATTCTTTCATTCTGCGTCTGCGAATTTGGTTAAGGGTCTTCTCGTAGTCAGGGTCTGCCATAGTTCTCCAGTTATCGTAGAACGAATCTATCATCAACTGTGTCTGCCAAGTGCCAGGAGTAATATCCTCAAGATACTTAACACCCTCACCCAGTATGTTAGTCTCTTCTCCCTTAACGATCTCTGCAAGATTGCCAAAGGTCAGGTCAAATGTATCATTAGCAAAACTAGCCATAGGGCCAGCCACAGTCATAGCAAAGCCTTGTCCATACCTATTAACGTCAGATAGGATAAAGTCACCGAACAACCCTAAACCACCACCCTGTGTTAATGCTTGCGCCCAGAAGCCACCATCTAAGTCTCTAGGCTCTCTGCCTTTAGCTGCATCTTTTGCCTGCATAGCAAACGCACCCATAAGAGTTGTAGCACCCATTAAGGTTGATAGATAGCCTACCCTGCCTGCTGTTGTAGCCTGCGTTGCTCCACGATATAAATGCGTAGTAATCATGGTGATAGGGAATGACTTGATCATCATAGCTGAACGCGATATTTGACCCCACACTGTACCTCGCTCTAGGCCACCTGTAGCGATTGCTCGCACTCTAGCGTCTGGCGTTGGCACAGCAAAGTCAGTCTCAGTCAGAATCATGCGATGAAACTTCATGCTCTTATCTTTGGTAAGATCAGCGAACTTAGAGCCGCGTATATCTACAGTGCCAGTCTTTCTAAAGGCATCCCAGTCTTCTTTAGTAATCCCGTATGTCTCAAAGCCTTTGAGCAATGACGGGTCTAGCTGATCCATCTGCTTGCTGAAGTTATCAGACAACAGCCCTGCAAACTCCATACCAAATGCTTTGCGCCCAGCCTCAGTCCAAGGCTCTAGTGCTGACGCCCTTAATACAACTTCTGCTGTTTTAGCACTGGCTCCTGTACCATAGGTATCCGAGAACCTGTTTTGCGAATGCGCTCTACCTGTCCATGTATCAAAGATCAGACCCATTCTAGCTAATGCTTTGCGGTCTTCTTCAGTTCCAGCAGCAAACAACTGCATGTGACGCTTAAATACTTTAGTAGCAGACATGCCATTGTAGTGCGATGTAAGGGCAGATGTAGCAACGTCCGTAAACGATGCTAAGAATGCGCCACCTAGCTTAGATGCTACCTGAATATTCCTAACAAACTGAACACCATCAGCAAGAGTAAGAAGATCTCCACCATTTATTTCCCCGCTTACAGTTTTGTATGTTGCGTCCATCAGGGCTACCGCAGGCTCACTTGCTGCCTTGCCTGATTGCGCTTGTAGTTGCTTGGCCTGGTTCTTCAGCGCGTCATACATAACTCTAGGATTCGTCCCTAGTGTCTCTACCAACGCTATGTCATTTGACCTAGCCATAATGTGATCGGTTAAGGTAGTCAATGGATCACCCTTGCCAAACGTGTTCTGGTAACTCAGCCAATCATCAGCTTTGTTAAAGTACAGGAACCGTTCTTCAGACCCTTTCCTAGATAGCTTTCTACCCAACCCTCTAGGTATTGTCAGCCCTTGCGCCTTGTTCATGCCGCCAGAAGTGATAGTGTCGTACACATAGGACAATGATTCTGCAAGCTGCGTATCGTCTAGTTTTTCGCCTGCATCATCTAGCATCTTGTTTCGATCTAAACGATTGCTAATGTACGCTATCCACTCCTCTTTACCTGCCTTAGTAATGGCGCGTATGTCATGGTTCTGTGGGAACAGCCAGTTCTCGTTCTTGCTAATACTGCCGCCCTTAGAGTTAAAGGTAACACGCATGTCTTCAGCCACTTCTAGCCACGACTTAGCAGCCTTCATAATCTCAGGGTCATCAACAGACTCGCCATATACAGCCCTGACAAACTTTCTAAGACCTTCTTCATCTTGCGACAGGCCAAACATACGAGTTCTGAAGATGGACAGGCCATCACCAAACTGCGCTAGGAACTTCTTCTCATACGTCTTAGCTAAGTAATCAATGTTGGCATACCCTGCCTTCATCTTAATGTCACGCGACAGCAAAGCCTGTAAGCCTGCTACAGCCCCGTTAGGATGGCTCTGCATCTTCTCCATGTTAACGGCTATACGAACAGCATCTACTAGCTTTTCACGTTTAACACGGCTGTAGTTAGCTGCCAGTTCTTGTATGGCCGCTTCAGGGTCTTGTGCCTGCTTAATCTCTTCCGCAACACTCTTGTTGATCTTGCCCCCTTTAAGGGCTTGATCTATACAGTAATCAAAACTAGCCAACTGAACACCTCATTATTGATTCTAGGCCATCAAGATCATCATCTAGCTCTTTGATGACTTGCTCACCATCTACTAACTTACCGTCCACAATAGCGTACCTAGTGTCCAAGTTATTGTAGTTAGCCATGTCTTCATCGAAGTTCTTGCCTATTCCGTCAGCATCTAATGCGTTTCTTTCTAGGTTAGTTGCTTTAGCTCTAGGAGCAGGCGGTTTAGGAGGCCCAACAAACATATCCTGAGTAACAGTGTAATCATCCATTTGCTGTCTGAAGAGTTCGTTCTCACGAATAATGTCTGCATCCAATTTGATGTTTTCTTGGTTAACAGCTTTTAGCAAATCTTTTCCGTCACCTTCTTCAGAGGCTATTCTGTCGCGCAACTTTTGTAGCTTTTCAATGTCACTAGCATTCGCGTCAGCAGATTTCATTTCAGCTAGTCTTTCATCAATAGCCTTCAGCCCTACAGCTTTTATGTCTACCCCTTCCAAGTTGTCTAAAGCTTTAGGAAAACTACTGTCGGCTTCATCAAACGACTTCTTAAAAGCGCCCAAAAATACTTCATGCTCTCGGAATCCTTTTTGCTTACCCACAACTTCAGCCCATCGCGCCAACAAGAAAATAGATTCACCTTCTGGCGTAGTCTTTTGTAGGATAAAGTCATCAAGTTGTTTTTGTGCAGCTTCAGGTAATATGCCTTGTTCTAATCGACTTAACGATGCTTCTGCTAAACCGCCCTTGCGATCCACTTCTAGCGTCTGGTTAATACGGGTAATCTTTTCTTGTATTGCAGCTATCTCTTGCTGCTTTCTTTCTTTTGCTTGCTTTTTATGCCTAACAGACTTGGCCTTGAGTACCTTTCCTGCCTTGGTATACAGTAGCTCACTAGCTTCAACTTCCTCTAGCTGCTTCTGTAACGCTTTGAGCTCGGCATTTATATCCTTGCGCTGACCTCTTGTTAGCTTTTCCCCAGCAGGCCCTATCAATTTAGCTCTTTGCTCTGCAATTAACTGTGCTTTAAATGACTCTATGTTCTCGAATGTAGGAGCAATAGCTTTCTTGCCATTAATAACCGCTGGTTTGAAGGCGAATGGGGCTTCTGGGAACACAGGCAACACACTAGATGCATCTTCTGTTAACTTCCTTAAATAACCAGATATGCCGCCTAACGCACCGCCAAGTAAGGCGCTACCGCCTGCTGCATAGGCAATGGCTCTGATGGAATCATCCATGTCGTAAGGTGAGTCAATGTCTTGCTTATGCTTATACACTAACGGCTGTATAGCGGCTTCTGAGGCCACTGCAACTGCCGCTGTGTTCCTAGCACTCATCAAGGCTTGTGACAGTACGCTCATTCCTTTACCAGCAGTAGCAATAGTACCAATAGGCAAAGTTGCTATGTTAACAGGGTCAGTCATATATCCCGCAGTCATGCCAAAGAACTGAGCAAGGCCACTACCTCTAGCCATTACGTCTTGGTTTTCTTCTCTGCGCTTACGCAATATGTCATTGCGCTCTCGATACAATTCAAGATCAGTTTTTACTCGCCCTTCCGTAGCTGTAGATATGCGGTCATAATCAATAATGCCTGCACTATCTATGTATTTGTCTACGTCAAACCCTTCATCAGATAAGTTTTTTAAATCACGCCTTCGGTTGTAATAGCCTTCATTGTAAAAACTAGAGGATATAGATAGCTCTTCATCACGAACAAAAGAAAAACTTGCTGATACAGTGTCAGCAAATGTAGGCGCATTAGTTGCGTACTCAGGCACATACCCAAGCATTTTGTTTTGTTGATCAACTGAAGACAGTATGGGCATTATTTAGGGCCGCCTAAGAATGCTCCTAATGCTTCATCTGCTTGTGTGCTTTGTTGCTGCCCGTAAAGATTGGCGGTGATTGTGCCTTGCATTGCTTTACCTCGTGCAGTTCCTTTCATAGCTTCAATTTTGTCTTTTGTGACGTTAAATATCATGTCTGTCCCGTCAAGTTTTGTAACAACTCCGTTTCCTTGCACAATAACATAATTGCCTTGCCCTGCTACGGCCTCAATCCTTCCGTGAGCTAAATTGTCTAATGTTTGATTTTGTTGAAATACTTGCGAAAAGTCTCTAACAGAGCTTGTGTAAGTTTGTGTAACTTCTGATGTAATTTGTTTTATGTTCATGTCTTCAAGGTTATCAGCAGTAAAAGAGCTAAAATACAAATCTAAGTCTCTGCCGCTAACTTTGTTTACGCCAACCCCTGTAAGCTGTGTTGGCACCCCACGCACTTTTTCAATGCCTCCAGTAACAGCCTGTATGGATGCTTTCCATTGATTCTGATCTAAAACGCCCCTACCAGGATTGCTACCGTAATAATGATTTAGCGCAGCCTCGCGTACAGATGCCTTATCAAAATTACCATATACACTGCCTACTACATCATCAAGTATGTCATTGGCATCGTTAAGGTCATTACCAGTAACCGCTAATGTTTTATCAGTCGCTATAGCTTCTTGGCCCATAAACACTGTTTTTGATACAGTTTCGTCACCCAGTGCTGATACCTGAGCAAATGCCCCTGCGCTATTGTCTTGTGCTATTTGCGCCCACAGCCCAGATGTAGACCCAAACACCTCAGATAACGATAGTTTTTGTGCTACATTCATTCCAGGTAATGCTGCCGCTAGTGTGGCCGCTTCTTGCTTTGTAAGCACAGATACATTAGTTCCATATATCTCGCTTAATTTGCTGGCAGATTCTTTACGCGCATTTAATGCCGATATTGTTTCTTGACGCTCATCAATAGGCGTAGTTGGATCATCTGCTAACTGCATTAAGTTGAGAGCAGTGTACTCAACATAGCCTTGTTTAATGCCTAGCCCAAACGCATCGTTAGCTACTTCACTTCGCAAACGATCGTCTAATCTTAACAATTCTTGGGTTAAGGTAGCGTTGCCAGAATTTTGTGCAGCAGCAATTAGAGCATTTCTTTTAGCTTGAGGCTGGACAGAGAACTCAGCCATTTGATTAGCCATAGCAACGCCTGACTCATACGGAGTGCCAGCTACTTTTGCTGTCATCTCAATACGCTCTGACTCGGTTATTTCAAACCCTAGTTGTGCTTTGTTCTGGTATTCAGTTACGTCAGCTTTAAACTCTGCTGTAGCAACTCCTTTACTTGCAGTAAGCAACGTATCTGTACGGCCAACTTCAACCTTGCGGTTCTGTATAAATGCTTGCCATTCCTCGTTGCCATAACCTTTCTTGGGGTTGTTCTCTAGCTCTACTATCTTGGCATACGCTGCTGATGCACCGCCTTCACCTTCAGCAATGCGGTTTAGGTCGCCAGATACTTTAGCCTCATAGGTGCTTCTCTCTAAATCCTTTAACCTGCTAGATTGTAGACGAGCTTGCTCTGGAGACAACTTGCTAAGACTTTCTATCCTTAATCGAGCCTTGCTTACAAGATCAATTGGGTCTTCACCAGCAGCCGCAGCAGCCGTAATTTCGTTGGTAATTGCGCCTAATGATTCTTTGCCTGTTTGTATGGTTGCAGTAATGTCATTAGCACGTTTGTCTGATCGCAGTTTTTCTGTGTTATTAAAGATAGAGTTGGTAAGCGAATCGCCAACAAGACCTTGGTATTCAGGACTAACACCAGAAACAATGCCTTTTGCAGCCTCTCTAGCTAACGCATTAAATTGTTCTGGGTTATCTTTGTTTTCATCAAACAGCCTGTTTAAAGTAGTCTGAGCATTACGGTCAACGCCATCTAAATACTGCTGTCTCATAGCCTCATCATGCACTGCTATTTGCTGGTTGTATGCAGCGTCACCCCATCCAAAGCCACTCTTCATCTCTATCTTTTCACGAGTAACCTCACCAGTTACAGGGTCAACAGTAGTTGCCTCATCAATGGCTTTTTTAGCTTCTTCAGGAGCTTTAGCAATAGAAGCAGCCTCTCCTATCTTAATAGCAGCACCTGCAACAGTTTCTCCCAAACCAGCAAGCGCCCTCATTTGTTGTGCAGCAGACTGGTCTACCCCTGTAGGAGTAAACTGACCGTATCGCATAATAGGTTTTTGTGCCATTTATCTAATCTCTTGTTTACGCTGCGTTACCAGAACCACCACCAGAACCGCCAGAACCACCACCAGAACTGCCACCAGAACCGCCACCAGAACTGCCACCAGAACCGCCACCAGAACCGCCACCAGAACTGCCACCAGAACTGCCACCGCTCATTAACCCTGACCCCATAGCTAAAGACACAGCAGAACTCAGTGCGCCTAATTGACCTGCTCTTTTAGCTGCTACACCTTGTCTTCTAAGCTGCGCTCGTTTTAGTTTTTCGCTCAAAGAAATCATGCCTTCGCTTTGGCTTATAGATTTAGCTGACTCTAATGAAATACTAGCAGGGGTTCCTTCAATGCCTACACCGCCAGCGGACAGTGCAGCAGCGTTAGCAGCTAATTGACGATTAAGCTCTTCTCTACGCTGTAGTTCTGCTCCTTCTGCGGCAATCTTTTCTTCTTCAGCTTGCCGGTTTAATTCTTGTTGCTGTGCTTTCCCAGCCTGTACTTGCCCGTATATGCTGCCAACAGCACCAACCGCCACCGCAACTTGAGCAGCCACAATTACAAAAGCCATTACACTACCTCCGGCTCGACCAGAGCCTGTTCTATTTCATCTATATCAGTTAATTCGGTTGGGTGAAAAGTAATCCATGTACAGTCTGTGTGTGCATAGATAACTCTTTTAGTTCCAGGCAATGTCTCACCTAAGAATGGCCCAGTAATATCTTCTCGCTCATGTACGCTAACAACAGAACACTTACCATTTAATACACTGTAGAAATGGCGGGTCTTATGCTTTGCACCTACTACACAGGTCTGAGCAGGCATAAACATCTCTCTAGCATACATACCATCTGAGAAATGATGGCGTACAGTGACATCAGCTTTAGGGTACTCTTTCAGGGTATCCTGAAGCGCATATATCTTGTCTTGTACTGCTAGGTTCACGATGACTCAACCTCGTACTCTATCGCCTGTAAATGGAAAGGAGCAGCGTCTGGCACTGTAATTTCAGGTACTACGTCAATACCCCAGCCTTTACCACCATTGTTGTCTTGTATAATACCAGTTCTTACCTCAAACGGTGTACCTAACGGGCTATTTGCAGCAACGTCAAAGTTCCTTACAGCTACAGGATTGCCATCTATAAACACACCAGCACTTTCATACATGCGTATATTCATGCGGTTAATTCGTTTTTCGCGCATTGCATTCTCTGCGCTTGCTTTTGAGCTAGTGTTTAAAGGCATAGGTACTACTTTTGGTACAAAGTTAAGTCCTACCTCTAGGTCTAAGTTACCACCTGACAACTCTTCTGCTGTTAGTGTAATCTGCCCTGTCGCTGATACAATACGCTTATCAAGGTTGTTGCCGTTACCAATAACATTTACTTCAGCTAAACGTAAATGATCGTCTGGAAGCTGTACAGTTGTTGAAGACACGTTAGTCATTTTGACTGATGAATCTAACAAGTGATCAAAAGACCAGCGTTCTAATGAGTATCTAAAGCTAGTACCGCCAGCAAACTTGTTAATTAGGTACAGTTCGTTCTTAACGGTAGATGCAGATACAAGCTGTAACGGAACTGCAATGCCAGTTAAATAATATCCACTGTCTGCACTAGTCCAGCGTGTAAAGCCATTAATATCCTGTGCGCGTACCGTATTAAGTACGGCACCGTTACCATCTTGGTTAATAATAAAAACCCAGTTAGAGTCTTCTGATGTGGTGCCTGATAACACGGCTACATCTTTAGGCTGGTCAATTAACTGAGAAGAGAGTACAGAGATGTCGTTAGATGTATAAGCGTCTTCATTAAAGTTAAACACAAACTGGCGAAGTGTTTGACCATTTTGATCTATAAATAATGCAGCGCCATCTAGGGACTTAGATTCTAAGTAAGCAGAACCATGTTGCGTTTGAGATACAATGTCTATAGTTCCTGGAGTATTACCCTTAACTAAAAACTCACCACCTGTGGTAAACACTTGCAACCCACGGTCAGAGTTAATGTCTACGATTTCTGTCTGCACTCTGTTAGTCAAAGTTACAAAAATACCCTCGTCATCGTCACCTTCTTGGAAGAAATAATCAAAGAAAGAGCCTGACTTAGATGCAAATAGGCTTTGCTGCTTAGACTTAGTACCGCCTAGCCACAGTCTACCAGCGTGGAATGTACCCATCTTAGGATAGCCTCGTGTAGCACTCCATACATCTTCTTTTCTTGGGGAACCATTTTGGCTTTTTGTAAAGGTCAATATCTGATTAGCGTTACTAATACCGCTTGTAGGGAAACCAGTATATAGCTCAAAGTCCTTAGCAGACTCGCCACTAACGGTAATGGTGTACTGCATAACACCAGTGCGTGTAACTGCTACACCTGTTTCACCATACACAGGCATGTCTTGCAAATTTCTTTGTAAATTAAATGCGGTTGAACTTTGTTGGTCAGCCGTAGTATCACCAGCAAACGTAATGTTTTTGCTTAATATGCCTTCTACATCAATTTGATATGTGTCACCTGTCTTCACATGACTGCCAAATGTTAACACCTGAATATCATCTACAGGTGTAGGGCTTTGCGCGTCATCAAAGTCAAACTGTGGCACGTTAGAAAAAGGAATACTGTCTACTTGGAATAAAGAATCATTGCCAGACGTTACGGTATGGCCGCTGTTAATAACTCTTTTTGCTGGATGTTCCTCGTGGAACAATAGCATGATGTTTTCTGTCTGAGCATCACGCAACGCAAATATTTCAGTAGACTTGTATGGCAAGGGAATATTGCCCACTAATATAGTGCTAGTAGAGCCTGCATGTGGAATACGGTAAAACGCCATATTGCCGTATGAAGGTGTAGTATCTGCACCCCCTGTAGCTACACAAATGTAATGTCTATCAGACTCAACACTAAAGTCAAATGTCTTAACATCAGATGTTGTTGTAGTTTCAAAAAATACATTCAACTCACTTAATGTAACGGTCTGCGTACCTAAGTCGCCAGTGTCACCTTGCCTTACTAATCGCACATACGGCGTAGCAATAGTATCAGTAATTTTTATTCTGTATGACTTTGCAATATATGTAACTGTAATCGTTTCTTGAGTAACCCAGGTACTGCCATTAGAAGAGGTTTGCACTCTAAATAGAGCCGTGTCTGAATTATCAACATTTAGCTGGATATCCAGCACATCAATAAAACGCAGGCCAGAACTAGTGCTGCTCATATTGTATTGAGCTACAACGTACTCTGTTGCCCCGGTGCCGGACGTTCCTATGCTAGTAGTAGTCAGCCCTACGGTGGCAGGGTTAAAGTCGTTTATATTAGCTGGTGTGCCGCCATTGGGCATAGTTGGAGTAAATGTGCCAGTAAGGTAAGGGGATATAATAGCTAAAGGCTCATCAATATGCTCAGTGCCTGGTCTTCTTTTAAGACCTCCTTGCGGAACAATTACTACATTCTCAGCAGTAGCTACGCCAGCATAGTATTGATTAAGGTCTGTGCGCCCTTTTAATAGAGGAGATAGCTCACCGCTAGTAAAGCTGCTTTGCAGGAATTGTGAACTAGCCATTAGTACCTCACATTAATAAATGGTTGGCTTCTAAGCGGCTCCGTTGGGTATTGTTGTGAATCAGTGTAACGCGCCATACGAGATGCGTTCTCGTACTTAGCAGCGTTTATTTGTGCTGATGCAGCACTGTCCCTGATAGATGGCGCAAAGTCCATTGCTAGTGCGTACTCAATCATCTTAGCAAAGTAGACAGGCCATTCAGCTTCAGCTACGTTTGCTATGTAATCAACGTACAAAGGCCCAGATGTATTAGCATACACCTTGTCGCCATATATTCTGTATTGTATTGCAGGGTCTAACTTGACTACGTTAATTAGGTCAGCAGGAAGCTGATAGATATTCTTGTAGTCATTACCTACTGGGGTTTCTGTAGTAAGGGCTAACTGTGCTAATCGTCGAGCAAAGCCCCAGCGATACTTGGACATTTCAGCCTGTACTATGTTGTCGTACAAGTTGTTAGCTACTGTTTCTGCGCGTGTGTTACCACTTAATGATGTGACAGGCAGATCGCCAATCAAAATCAAGGCGTTAGAAATTAACTTAATTTTCTCTGCCATACTAACCTCAGTAAGAAAGGAGGCC
>Ga0075467_10001270_pt1 | contig 20822 bp, 22 predicted proteins | sample DEB08_DNA_9_FD_75067 | JGI IMG/M metagenome (GOLD analysis project Ga0075467, IMG submission 75067) | Aqueous microbial communities from the Delaware River and Bay under freshwater to marine salinity gradient to study organic matter... | ecosystem: Environmental > Aquatic > Marine > Coastal ... | reverse complement strand
CCGCTCCGCGGGGGCTTTTGAGTGTTTTGCTTTCATCTTCGTTCCTTACAGTCACTGCAATGAAACCAAAACACTCACTTATTTCATGCGGCCAGTCTGTCTATTGAATGCTGACGGGGGACATATAAAGGTAAGCCTCCCTCCCTCTCCCATATTGAGGGGAGTATTATGCAGTTGGCCGCCGCAATCACGGCTACCCAACCCCTGCCGGCCAAATTTAAGGCCCGTCAGATGGCATCGCTCAGTCAGTCTCCGGAACATCGATCGGATGTCAAGGAGCTGGCAGCGATGTTCGACTATGCGCTCACCTATGACATTAGAGACAACCTGCTCCGATATCTTCGGGCAGCTGTGGCAACTTGGGCTAGGCCCGATGCTATCTACGATATCCACTCCGATAACTGGAGAGCAAAAGCCAGGGTGCTTCAGCTAAACCCGGCGAACAGACCTCAAACTAAAAAGTATCGACCGGTCATTCCAGTGGCAGCGCAGTTTGCGCTGATTCTCGACGAGCTTCAGGGAAATTACATCTCAGTGAACAGCATCAAGCACTCCTGGTCCAAGATGGGTGATGAGATTGGACTGCCTGGGGGCCGAGAAGCTGGTGAAAAGTTGATCCGCCGATCAATGGCCACCCTTGCGCGGCGCGAATTGGGAGAGGCTGACTGGATACAGGGCCGAATTATGCTCGGTCATGTCAAAAGCACCACCAGTGACATCTATGCCCTGCCCAACCCCGCACAAATTGGCCGTGCGCTGGCAGTTACAGAGAGCATCATAGAGGACATTGAGAAGCTATGCCCCAATGCCTTTCAGCGCACTTACAGCGCACAAAAGTTTGATTTTGGGGAGTTCAAAAGGGCCAAAACTGGCTGATTTCTGCGGTGGAGCGGGTGAAGGGAATCGAACCCTCGTCGTAAGCTTGGAAGGCTTCTGCTCTACCATTGAGCTACACCCGCATTTCCAGATCGACCGGATGGGCCGCTATTGCCACTGCTTGCCGGGTCCGTCAATCAGGAAAGGTCGAGATTAGCCTTTGCCAGCTGATCCTGATCCGCAAACCAGCGTGCTACCACCTGCTGCTCGGTCTTGCTCATATGCAGTCCCAGTTTCGAGCGCCGCCAGAGTATATCCTCGGCCGTGCAGGCAAATTCCTGATCGATCAGCCAGCGGATTTCGATCTCGTAGAGGCCGGCGCCGAATCCCTCTCCCAGATCCGCGATGCTGCTGGCATCCTGCAGGAGGCTGGCGGTATCGGTGCCATAGGCCCGGACCATCCGGTGGATGATCGACTGGTCGAGAAACGTCCATCTCGCCGCATATTCATCGACCAGCGCGTCAAAGCCATCGGGCGGAAAATCGCCGCCGGGGAGATGGGCCGCTCTGGTCCAGTCGTCGCCGTCGATATCCAGCGCGTCCGACAGGGTCCGGATCGCCTGCAGGGCGAGCACGCGATAGGTGGTGATCTTGCCGCCAAAGATCGACAGCACCGGTGCGCCGCCCGCATTGTCATAGTCGAAGACGAAATCCCGGGTCACCGTGGCGGCGCTGCGGCTGTGGTCGTCGAACAGCGGGCGGACGCCGGAATAGGTCCACTGGATGTCATCCGGAGTCACCGGTATTTCGAAATATTCGCTGGCCGCGTCGCAGAGATAGGCGATTTCGCCATCGCTGATCCGAGCATCGCCCTCGGCATAGCTCCACGGTTCGTCGGTCGTGCCGATCAGCGTATGGTCGCCTTCATAGGGAATGGCAAAGATGATGCGGCCATCGCGGTTCTGGAAAATATAGCTGTGGTCGCCTTCATATTTGCGTTTGACAACGATATGGCTGCCCTTGACCAGGCGCAGTTTCGCGGCGTGGTTGCTGCGGTCATATAGCGACGTGACCGGATCGACCCAGGGACCGGCGGCATTGACCAGCACCTTTGCCTGCTCGGTGCGCATCTCGCCATGCTGGCGGATCTGGACCTTCCAGTGACCCTCGGCACGATTCAGACCGGTGCATTCCGCGCGGGTCCGGATATCGGCGCCGCGGATGGCCGCATCGCGGGCGGTAAGCGACACCAGCCGGGCATCCTCGACCCAGCAATCGGAATAGGCAAATCCCTTTTTCAGGCGCTTCTGCAGCGGATCACCCCGACGATCCTTGAGCAGGTTTATGCTCTTGGTTGCCGGCAGGATATCGCGACCGCCAAGATGATCGTAGAGAAACAGGCCGAGGCGGAGCAACCAGGCCGGCCGCATGCCTTCGTCGACCGGCAGCACGAAGCGCATCGGCCAGATGATATGCGGAGCCGCGCGCAGCAGCACCTCGCGTTCCTTGAGCGCCTTGCGCACGAGGTTGAATTCATAATGTTCGAGATAGCGCAGACCGCCGTGCACCAATTTGGTGCTGGCCGAGGAAGTATGCGAAGCGAGATCGTCCCGTTCGACCAGCAGGACCTTCAGCCCCCTGCCCGCGGCATCGCGTGCAATTCCGACGCCATTGATGCCGCCGCCGATAATGGCCAGATCATACATGGCCGCCGTCATAAAGAAACCGGCGATTCGCGCAATGCTGCAATGCAATATGTCCGGCTTTTGCTTGCCTTTTGGATGCGAACTTTTAGCGTGGCGGCAAACAACAAGAGCTGGGCAAGAGCAGGATTTATGGCGCAGAATATTTTGGTGATCGACGAGGGCACGACCTCGACCCGGGCGATGCTGTTCGACCGGCACGGCAAGCTGCACGGATCGCAGCAGGAGGCGCTGCAGCAATATTATCCGGCGCCCGGTCTGGTCGAACATGATGCCGGCGAGATCTGGGACAAGACGCTGCGCTGCTGCCAGAAGATGATCGAGCAGGCCGGAGGCACCGACAAGATCGCGGCGATCGGCATTACCAACCAGCGCGAGACCGTCGTCGCCTGGGACAAGCGCAGCGGCGAACCGCTGTCGAAGGCGATAGTCTGGCAGGACCGCCGGACCGCAGAAAAATGCGACCGGCTGAAAGCCGAAGGCCGGGAACCGATGGTCCAGGCAAGAACCGGGCTGCTGCTTGATCCCTATTTTTCCGGCAGCAAGATCGGCTGGATGCTGGAAAATTGCCCCGAGGTGCGGGCGGCGGGCGACAATCTGGCGTTCGGCACGATCGAATCCTACCTGATCTACCGGCTGACCGGCGGCCAGCATGTCACCGATGCCAGCAACGCCAGCAGAACCATGCTGATGGCGCTGGATGGCCATGACTGGGACGACGACCTGCTGGCGCTATTTGATATCCCGAAAAAGACCCTGCCCCGGATCGTCGATTGCGCCGGCGAGATTGGCCGGACCGCGGCTGATCTGTTCGGCGGCGCGATTGCGATCAGCGGCTCGGCCGGTGACCAGCAGGCGGCCACAATCGGCCAGGCCTGCCTGCAGCCGGGGCAGACCAAGGCGACATTCGGTACCGGCGCTTTCATTCTGACCAACAGCGGCGATACTGCCCCGCGATCGGAGAATCGACTGTTGTCGACGGTGCTCTACCAGCATCAGGGCAAGCGGACCTATGCGCTGGAAGGTTCGGTCTTTGTCGCCGGCAGCCTGATGCAATGGCTGCGGGATGATCTCGGCTTGCTGAAATATGCCGGGGAAAGCGAGGAACTGGCCCGGTCCGTGGCCGACAATGGCGGCGTCTATCTGGTCCCTGCCCTTTCGGGGCTGGGGGCGCCGCATTGGCGCGCCGACGCGACGGCGAGCCTTTCGGGCTTCAGCTTTTCCTCCAAGAAGGCGCATATCGCGCGGGCGGCGCTCGAATCCATGGCCTATCAGTGCCATGATCTGAAAACCGCCTTTTCCGCCGACGGGGTCGACTGGAAGAATCTGCGGATCGACGGCGGCATGGTCGCCAACGACTGGATGGTGCAGGATCTGGCGGATATTCTCGATATCAATGTCGAGCGCCCGGAATTTTTCGAAACCACCGCGCTCGGCGCTGCGATGCTGGCCGCCGTCGGTGCCGGCATCTATCCGTCGCTCGACGCGGCGTCGGCGATGATCTCCGGGCTGGATGTCTATCGGCCGGATATCGATCCGGAAACCCGAAGCCGGCGGCTTGCAGGGTGGAAGCAGGCGATCGAATCGGTTCTCGCCAACTAGCTGTGCTTCACCCATGAAAAAGCCCGCAACTTGCGGGCTTTTTTGATTCATAGATGGTGGCTGAAACTAGGCTTCAGCGCTCTTCTTTTTCTTCTCGGCCTTCACGTCCGCCCAGATCGTCCGGTAGGACAGATAGGCCAGGATCGTCGCGATCAGCAGGAAGGCCAGGACTGCCCATCCTGCCTGATGGCGCTCTTCCAGCTTGGGTTCGGCGGTCCAGATCAGGAAGGCGGAAACGTCTTCGGCCATCTGGTCAATCGACGCCTTGGTGCCGTCGGAATAGCTGACCTGATCGTCCACCGCGAGCGGAGGTGCCATCGCCAGGTTCAGGTTCGCGAAATAGGGATTATAATGCAGTCCCGGTCCCGGCCGATTGGCTTCCGGCAGATTGGCCGGCGGATCGGTATAACCGGTCAGCAGCGAATAGACATAAGGTGCACCACCTTCGCGCGCCTTGGTCATCAAAGACAAGTCCGGCGGGATCGCGTTGTTATTGGCGGCACCCGCAGCGATATCATTGGCGAACGGCTTGGGGAACTTGTCCGCAGGCAGGCCGGGCCGGGTGGTCATTTCGCCGGTATTCGGATCGGCGTCGGGAACCCCGATAGCCCAGTTGGCAGCGATCGCCTTCACTTCGTCTTCATTATAGCCGATTTCTTCCAGATTGCGGAATGCGACCAGCCGAATCGAATGACAGGCGGCGCAGACTTCCTTGTAGCCCTGAAAACCGCGCTGCAGCTGCTGCCGGTCAAATTTTCCCAGCGGGCCGTCGGACGAAAATGAGACGTCTTTGGGTTCCTCGTGGAATGAATATTCCACGGGTTTCACAGGAGGGTTGGTGGCATATTCAACTGCCCCCCTTCCAAATGATACCAAGAGCCAGCCCGAAAAGAACAGGCCAATCAAGATTCCGATAATTCTTACCATTGCGACGGGTCCCTAATTCTTATCTGGCAGTTTCAAGTGGCTTGCCGGTCACGGATTCCGTGATGCTGTTCGGCAGCGGCTCAGGTTTTTCCAGCCGAGACAGCAAGGGCAAGATGATGAGGAAATGCGCAAAATAATAAGCCGATGCCAGCTGGCTGATCATTACGAACGGTTCCTCAGCCGGCGCGCCGCCGCAATATCCGAGGATCAGAACGTCCACCACCAGGATGCCGAAAAATATCTTGAACTTGGGGCGGAACAGACCCGAGCGCACCGGTGACTTGTCCAGCCATGGCAGGAAGAACCATACCAGGATAGCCGAGAACATCGCCAGCACACCAAGCAGTTTTGCCGGAATGAACAGGAAGTCGAAGGTGAAGGCACGCAGGATCGCGTACCAGGGCCAGAAATACCATTCCGGAACGATATGGGCCGGCGTCGATAGCGGATTGGCGGGAATATAATTATCCGCGTGGCCGAGCGCGTTCGGCAGGAAGAACATCATGGCGCTGAAGAAAATCAACGCAACGCCCAGTGTCCAGCCGTCCTTGGCGGTGTAATAGGGATGGAACGGAACCGTATCCTGCGGGCCCTTTACATCAACACCTGTCGGGTTGTTCGAACCGGGAATGTGCAGCGCCCAGATATGCATGATGATCACGCCGGCAATCACGAACGGCAGCAGATAGTGGAGCGAGAAGAACCGGTTCAGGGCCGCGTTGTCCGGCGCAAAGCCGCCGAGCAGCAGTTCCTGGATCGGCTTGCCGACCAGCGGAATCGCCTCGAACAGCCCGGTAATCACCTTGGCACCCCAGAAGCTCATCTGACCCCATGGCAATACATAGCCCATGAACGCCGTTGCCATGGCCAGCAGATAGATGACCACGCCGAGCAGCCAGATCATTTCGCGCGGCGCCTTGTAGGAGCCGTAGAAAAGGCCGCGGCCGATATGAAGATAGATGGCGATGAAGAAGAAGCTTGCACCATTGGCATGGGCATAGCGGATCATCCAGCCGCTGTTGACGTCGCGCATGATGTGCTCGACTGAATCAAAGGCGATATTGGCATTGGCCGCATAATGCATCGCAAGGATGATGCCCGTGACGATCTGCACGACCAGGAATATCCCGGCCAGCGAGCCGAAGTTCCACATATAGTTCAGGTTGCGCGGGGTTGGATATCCGGCACCCAGGCTATTGTAGACCAGCCGCGGAACGGGAAGTTTTTCGTCCATCCACTGACCAAATTCGGTGGTGGGAGTATATTGTTTTGCCCAAGGAAAGCTCATTTTCTTCTGTCCTTTAGCCGATTTTCACGACGGTATCTGATAGAAATTCATATTCCGGAACATCCAGGTTCCTGGGAGCCGGGCCCTTACGGATGCGGGCTGCTGTATCATAATGCGAACCATGGCACGGGCAGAAATATCCACCGAATTCACCGCGGTTCTCGCCTTCGGCCGCACCCAGCGGAACACAACCGAGATGGGTGCAGACGCCCATGGTGATCAGCCAGTTTTCCTTGCCGACGGTGGTCCGTTCGGCCAAGGTCTGGGGATCGCGCAGCGTCGCGGTATCGACCGCATTCGCTTCGCTGATTTCCTTCTCGGTCAAATTGCGGATGAACACAGGCTGTTTGCGCCACAAGATCTTGATCGCCTGGCCGCGGTCGATCGCGGCAACATCAACGTCAACCGATGCAAGCGCGAGCACGTCGGCGCTCGGATTCATCTGGTTCACCAACGGGAACACGGTAGCCACCGCCCCGGCACCAGCGAAGCTCACCGCTGCGATATTGATGAAGTCCCGGCGGCGAACGCCGCTTTCTTCTGCGACTGCCGTTTCAGCTGTTTCAACCGTTGCCATGCAAACAAGCCCTATAGAATGGTTATTACCCCCGACCGCCAGATCGCTTGATGCTGCTTTGCAACAGCTTGAACCGGCAGTGATTTGCGCGCCTGATAGCCGCGAAGGATAGGGTTTGCCAACAGGGAATTTTCGATTGACCTAACATTCACTTCTCGCTCATGGTGACTACTCCATGAGGATAGCATTGTATCAACCCGAGATAGCGGGAAATTTAGGAACAATATTAAGGACTTGTGCGTGCCTTGATGTGCCGGTTGATATCATCGAACCCTGTGGATTTCCGTTCAGTGACCGCAGTCTAAAACGTGCCGGCATGGATTATTTCGAGCAAGTTCGATACACGCGCCACGCCGACTGGGATGCATTCCGTGCAACCATCGATTCCTGCAAAGCCAGGATCATATTGCTCTCCAGCAAGGCTGTTGAACCGCATTATCGCTTCGCCTATCGCCGCAATGACATTCTGCTGTTCGGATCGGAAGGATCAGGGGTTCCCCTGACTATACATGAGCAATGCGATGGGCGAATCACGATCCCGATGAAGCCCGGCATGCGCAGCTTGAATCTGGCAGTCTCCGCTAGCATGGCACTGGGCGAGGCCCTCAGACAAACAGGACAATTTCCGGAATGACGAAACAATTGGATGATCAGCAGCAAACGGCGCAGACCTGGTTCAAGGAATTGCGCGATCAGATATGCGCGGAATTCGAGAAGATCGAATCGGAAGCGGGCAGCGACGCGACATTCGACTATATCCCCTGGGATCGCCAGAATCCGGACGGAAGTCCCGGTGGCGGCGGCGTCCAGGGTCTGATGAAGGGCGAGATTTTCGAAAAGGTCGGGGTGAACATCTCCACCGTGGACGGCACGTTCAGTCAGGAATTTCAGGCCCAGATCAACGGCGCGGAAGAGGATCCCCGCTTTTTTGCCACCGGGATCAGTCTCGTCGCGCATATGGCCAATCCGCATGTTCCCAATGTCCATATGAACACCCGGTTCCTGTGCACCACCAAGCGCTGGTTTGGCGGCGGTGCCGATCTCAATCCGGCGATTGCCTATGACGAGGATACCGACGCCTTTCACGCGCGGCTCCGTTCTGCCTGCGCGCCGCACAATCCGGAATATTATCCCCGTTTCAAGAAATGGGCGGATGACTATTTCTACATTCCCCACCGCAAGGTCCACCGCGGCGTCGGCGGCATATTCTACGATCATCTCGAACTGGAAAGAGAATCGGATTTTGACCGCCATTTTGCCTTCACCCAGGATGTAGGCCGGGCCTTTCTGGACATATTTCCCAAATTGGTGCGCAAGCGGATGGGAACGGAATGGAGCGAAGCGGACAAGCAGCAACAGCTGGAATGGCGCGGCCGCTATGCGGAATTCAATCTGGTCTATGACCGGGGCACGACCTTTGGCCTCAAGACCGGCGGCAATGTCGATGCAATCCTGATGAGCCTGCCACCGGAAGCCAAATGGGTCTGACCGATGTGACGGAGCAGCTTCGGGAGGTTCCCAAGGGCCAGGTGGCGACGATCGTCACGCATCTGGAGATGCTCGAAAAGCCGGCCCTGCCGGCGACAGGATCGACGCTGGTGGCGGAAGACTGGCCCGATCCGGCGGTTGATGATTATTGCGCGCTGTTCCGGAAAGTCGGGGAGCCATGGCTGTGGATTTCGCGGCTGTTGATGGAGGAGGATGTGCTGGCAGCCATTCTCAATGATCCTGCGGTAGAGATTTCGCTCATTCGCGATGGTGACGAGCCGGTCGGATTCATTGAGCTGGATTTTCGGCAACCGGGCAAATGCGAAATCGCCTTTTTTGGCCTGATTCCGGAACAGAACGGCAAAGGCCATGGCCGCTGGATGATGAACCAGGCGCTGGAACGGGCCTGGCGAGACGGCATCAGCCGCGTCTGGCTCCACACCTGCACCCAGGATTCGCCGCGCGCCCTGCCCTTTTACCAGCGCTGCGGATTCCGGATTTTCCGCCAGCAAACCGGCCAGATGACCGACCCGCGGCTGACCGGTCATTTGCCGCGAACAGCGGCGCCCCATGTTCCGATAATCAGTTGAAGACCTTGCCGATGTCCGTTTTCTTGCCGGACAGCTCGACATAGATCGAGACGATCAGCGCCGACAGGACCAGCTGGAACGCCGTTCCGGCGAGGGCCGACACCAGATTTTCGATAAATGGCCATCCCGCTCCGCCTGTCACCAGCCCGGCGACGACGCCCGTGACGGCGCCGAGGGCACCGATGCTGATCACGGCCACCACCAGAATGATTGCAAGGAAAAGCATGATCGAAAAGCCGTTGTTCCTGGTCAAGGCCCAGCTTCTTTTCAGCAATTCTACCGGGTTGCGCTCGCCTTCATCGGTGATCACGGCCGGTATCAGCAGGAACCGGCAAACCAGGTAAAATCCGGGAATGAGGAACAGGATGAAGCCCGGCAGCGTAATCAGGGCGCTCATCAAATTGGCGATCAGGTAGATCAGGAATATTTTCAGCGCCGCCGTCAGGTCTTCCGCGACGGTATTGTTGCGCGACGGAGCCAGGGTGAAATAGATCGCCAGCCCCCCAAAACTGATCAGCAGATTGGAGAGGATGATCGGAACGGCATATTCATCGAAATAGACAGAATAGATGGCGATCAGCATGTTCGCATCCTCATCCCCGTTCAGGACGGGCGGGACAACATATTGCGCCAGCAACAAGGTCGGCAGAAAGACAAAAACGCCTGCGATGGCCAGGATCGCCTCCTTATTCGCGCCAAGCAGAGCCATCGCACCATTCCAGCTTTGCATATAGTTCAGCTTCATGTTCTTGTTCCCGGATCCGTTTCTCTCTCGCCAGCCCTTGCCACCTGACCAGCAAAAGTGCACGAAATTTCTATGACCAGTCCCAATGATATCGAATGGCGCATTTCGCCCGGAAAGATTGAATATCCGGACGCGCTCGCCGAGATGGAACGGCGCAATACCGCCGTCCAGGCCGGCGAAGCGCGGGAGCTGATCTGGCTGCTCGAGCATCCGCCGCTCTATACTGCGGGCACCAGCTCCGATCCGGCGGAACTGCTCAGTCAGGACTTTCCTGTCTATGCTACGGGCCGGGGCGGGCGGCATACCTATCATGGTCCGGGCCAGCGGGTCGGCTATGTGATACTCGATCTCAAAAGACGCCAGGCGGACGTCCGGGGCTTTGTCCACGCGCTGGAAGACTGGGTGATCGCGGCGCTAGCGGAATTCGGCGTATCGGCGCGGGCGGTGGACGGCCGAGTCGGCATCTGGTGCGACACGCCGGACGGGCAGGAAGCCAAGATCGGCGCGATCGGTATCCGGATTCGCAAATGGGTGACCATGCACGGTTTTTCGGTCAATATTGACCCCGACCTGAGCCATTTCGGCGGCATCATTCCCTGCGGAATCAGCGAATATCCGGTGACCAGCCTGGCGCAACTGGGTATAGAGATCGGGCTCGAGGCATTTGACGAGGCGTTGCGGAAAACCGCTGGTGGCTTCCTGAAAGCGATTGATCGACCCCGGTCGCAGCCTATCCAGCCAGAATAGTTTATCGACGACATGAGGAGAAGAATATGACCAAAATTCCCAAAATCGCGGCAGCCGTACTAATCACCCTGTCGCTCGCCGCCTGTTCCGGAAATGACGCACCCGATGCGGACAAGGTCACCGAAACCCAGATGGACGAGGTCGATGTCATCGACGGCACGATCAGCGACGATATGGTCGATGTGGACACGATCAAACAAGCCGATGCGACCGGCACCGAAGATGAATCCAAATCGGACGACAAAAAAGAAACCGCATCCCCGGGCGAGAAAGAGTCACCGGAAAAAGCGGCAGAATGACGGGTCAGGCGAGACCGAGAATCTTGTGATTCTGTAGCGACAGGCGCCATTTGGGATGGGCCTGGACAAAGGCGATGGCCTGTTCGAGATGGGCCTGGCTGGCAGCCGGATCGGCGATTGCATCCTTGGGCTGCAGCAGCAGGTTGGCAAAGCTCCAGCCTTCCATTGCCTGCCAGTCGCTGTCCTCCTGAGGCCAGACCAGCTTCAGCTCGTCGCCCGAACGCTGCACGGTTTCGCTGTGCGCCTTCGGGCTGATGCAGATCCAGTCGATCGTGCGCGGTACCGCCAGGGTTCCGTTTGATTCAATCGCGATGAAAAAACCCTCGGCGTGGAGCGCGTCGATCAGCGCCGCGTCCACCTGCAGCATCGGTTCGCCGCCGGTCAGCACCACGAATCGGGATTCCGCGCCATCGCCCCATGTTTCGGCCGCGGCCCGGGCGAGATCGGTGGCGGTCGCGAAACGGCCGCCGCCTTCGCCATCCATGCCGACAAAATCAGTGTCGCAAAACTGGCAGACCGCGCCGGCGCGATCCCGTTCCAGCCCTGACCAGAGATTGCACCCCGCAAAACGGACAAAGACCGCGCGGCGCCCCGCATGCACACCCTCGCCCTGCAGGGTCAGGAATATTTCCTTGACCGCATAGCTCATCGCGCGGCGTATCGCGTCGGGTCGGCAATGCCGGCCTCTTCAAACCCCTTTTGCCGCAACCGGCAGCTGTCGCAGAGACCGCAAGGCAGATTGTCCCCGGTCGGGTCATAGCAGGACCAGCTCCAGGCGGGATCGAGACCGAGCCGGATCGCCTCCCTGGCGATATCCGCCTTGGTCATGTGCTGCAGGGGCGTGTGGATGAGAAATCCGCTGCCCTGGTCACCGGCCCTGGTCGCCAGGTCGGCCAGTCGCTCGAACCCCTGGATAAATTCGGGTCGGCAGTCCGGATAGCCGGAATAATCCAGGGCATTGACGCCAATGAAAATATCCCGGGCGTTCCGGGCTTCGGCCAATCCGAGGGTCAGCGACAGGAAAATGAGATTGCGGGCGGGCACATAGGTGACCGGAATATCATCGCCGACGCCGGACTTGGGGACATCAATGTCGGCGGTCAGCGCCGAACCGCCAAAGCGACTCAGGTCCAGCGGCAGAATGATATGTTCGGCCACGTTCAGCTTGCCGGCAATTTCAGCCGCCGATTGCAATTCGATCTTGTGCCGCTGGTTATAGTCCACGGTCAGCGCGATCAGCCGATAGCCCTGTTCCGCAGCGATCGCCGCAGATACCATCGAGTCGAGCCCGCCGGACAATAAGATGATCGCTGATCTTGATTCGGAAGTCATGATGCGTCCCGCTAATCGCCTTGCCCGCGCGGTGCAAGTCTTGCGCGTGCGTTGCGCCTAGCAGCTGCCGGTGCGGCGGCCTTCCATGCTGAAGGAAAAGGGCGCATCGTTGCGGATGCCTTGGGAATATATCTGCACCAGGTTGCTGGATTCCAGCTTTATTTCGGTCACGCCCTGACCGGCACGTCCGCATTTGTAGCTGACGCGCAGCTTTCGCGGACTATTTTCGATCACATAGCGCGTGCAGCTTGCATTGCCGTGCTGGATTTGCAGCAGCAGCTCGGGATTTCCCAGGCAGACTTTCTGGCCCGATCCGGTCGTACCCCGCTCTTTCAGGGTCCATTCGCCCTGTGTCAGTCCATCCAGCAGCGTCAGTCCCGGCGTCTGGGCCGGGGCTGCCATCGCAAAACCGGACAGGACGGCGGCTGATGCGCTGATGATTTTGATCAGTTTCAAGCCTTTCATTGATATATTCCTGTCCTATTGGTTGCGTGAATGGCCTTACACCAGTCTTCCGATAAATCCGGATTATGGCGAATATTGTCGTCAAATGGGGCGAGCGATAGGAGTTTTTCGACAATATGGGCAGATTGCCATATTTGGAGCCGGTTTCAATTGTTCAGACTGGCGCCCGTAATCATGAATGTCCTGCTGCAAAAGGCGCAGTCAATCGCGATATTTCCTTCTTCGTCGACCATATCTTCCTTATCTTCCTTCGGGAAGCGTGCAATCACATCCCTGATATGGGTCTCATTACAACGGCATCCCTTAACGCACGGTTTACCGCTCAAAAGCCTCACCTCGTCGCTCTCGCTGAACAGGCGCCACAAAATGTCCTCCAGCGGCAAGACAGGATCGGTCAGTTCTGCCGCCGTAATGCTGCCGCCCATGATCGCGACATGTTCCCATTCCGGGTGGTCAAGCTGCACGTGCAGCCGTTCGCGCCCTTCCTCCCCTTCCGGGAGATGCTGCACCAGCAGGCCGCCGGCGGAGATGCGGCCATCGGCCTCATTCACGGCAACCCGGATGAGCGTCGGAATCTGCTCGGACTGGAAGAAATAATTCTGCACCGCTTCCGCGAGACTGGCCCCTTCCAGCGGCACAATGCCCTGATTGCGGCCACGCGGCTGCGGCAGGTCGAAGGTGATCGCAAGATAGCCCTTGCCGAACAGCGCCATCAGGCTGGGATGGACCGGCTGGGCGGCAAGCCGCTCGCGATCAAATTCGACATAGCCGCGCAATGCGCCATCCTTATAGTCGCAGGCGAGCAGGCTGATCACCCCGGCCTCGGTTTGCGCCTGCAAGGTCAGTTGCGACCCTTCGTCCTTCAGCAAGGCGCCGAGCATCGCGGTCAGACAGACGGCTTCCGCCAGTATCTCCCGGATCATCGGTGGATAGGCGTGGGCCGCGAGAATTTCATCGAGCACGGGGCCGAACCGGACCACCCGCCCACGGCAATTTTTCGCCGGGATCGCAAAGGACAATATCGTGTCGGTTGGCGCGCTGTCCGCCATCAAATCTGTCCGAAACACCAGCGGAGCACGGATTTCTGCGCATGGATTCGGTTTTCGGCCTCGTCCCAGACGACCGACTGCGGCCCGTCGATTACCGACGGCATGACTTCCTCGCCGCGGTGGGCAGGAAGGCAGTGCAGGAACAGGGCGTCCGGCCTGGCTTGCTCCATCATCAGGTCATTGACCTGATAGGGCATCATTGCGGCCAGCTTGTTGTGCACATGCTCCTGGCCCATTGACACCCAGGTATCGGTGACCACGACATCCGCGCCTGCGACCGCCGCATTTTCGTCCCGGTGAATCGTGATATTGGCGCCTGCGGCCCTTGCCCTTTCGATGAAACCCGGGTCGGAATCATAGCCCTCGGGGCAACCGATACGGACATTGAACTTCATCAGGCCGGCAGCTTCGACAATGCTGTTGAGCACATTATTGCCGTCACCGAGCCATGCCACCTCGAGACCCGGCAAGGATTTGCCATGTTCGACCAGGGTGAGCAGATCGGCGATGATCTGGCACGGGTGCGACAGATCGGTCAGGCCGTTGATCACCGGCACGCTGGCATGAGCGGCCATTTCCTCGATCTTCGCATGATCGTCGGTCCGGATCATGATCGCGTCGCACATCCGGGAAAGGACCCTGGCGGTATCCGCCACCGTTTCGCCTCGACCCAGTTGCATCGAGCCGCTGTCCATCACGATGCTCGAGCCGCCAAGCTGGCGGATTCCCATATCGAAGGACACCCGGGTCCGCGTGCTGCTCTTTTCGAAGATCATCGCCAGCACATGATCGGCGAGCGGGCGGTCGGCATCCGGCTTGCCCTTGGGCCAGTCGACCCGCGCCGCCTTGCGGTCGATGGCGTCGGCGATCATCGCGGCAATGGCATCGCCCCCGGCGTCGGCGAGATTGAGAAAATGCCGGGTCATGATTCCGGCGCCTGAAAATCGGCTGCGCCCGCGGAGAGTTTCTCGATGAAGGTCGCGATATGGCTGTCGTCGATATTCAGCGGCGGCAGGATCCGCAGCGTGTTGTCGCCCGCGGCTACCGTCAGCAGCCCGTGATTGTCGCGCAGATGGGCGACGAAGGAGCGGGTTTCCTGCTTCATCATCAGGCCGAGCATCAGGCCCTTGCCGCGCACGCCGATGAACAGATCGGGATAATTGCCGATAAATTGCTCGATCGCTGCGCGCAGCTTTTCGCCGGTGACCCGGACATGTTCGAGAAATTCGTCATTGGCAACCACATCCCAGACCGCATTGCCTGCCGCCATCGCCAAAGGATTGCCGCCATAGGTAGAGCCATGGGTGCCCGGCACCATGCCGCGCGCCGCTTCCTCGGTCGCCAGGCAGGCACCCAGCGGGAATCCGCCGCCAATGCCCTTGGCGGACGCTATGATATCCGGCTTCACGCCATAGAGCTCGTGAGCATAGAGCGCGCCCGTGCGTGCGACCCCGCATTGCACCTCGTCGAGGACCAGCAATATGCCATGTTCGTCGGCCAGATCGCGCAGGCCCTGCATGAATTCCTGCGAGGCCGGCCGCACACCGCCCTCGCCCTGAATCGGTTCGACCATGAAAGCCGCCGTCTTGTCCGTGATCGCGGCCTTCGCTCCTTCGAGATCGTCAAATTCTACATATTTGAAACCGGCGAGCAGGGGCGAAAAACCATGGTGCATCTTTTCCTGATTGGAGGCCGAAATGGTCGCCATGGTCCGGCCATGAAAGGCATTCTTGAAGGTGATGATCTCGAACCGGTCGCTGCCTGCGGACTGGTGATAGGCACGCGCGGTCTTGATCGCGCATTCCACCGCCTCGGCACCGCTGTTGGTGAAGAACACCGTGTCGGCAAAGGTTGTGTCGACCAGCCGCTGCGCGAATTTCTCGCCCTGCGGGCTACCGTAGAGATTGGAAACATGCATCAGGGTTGCGGCCTGGTCCTGGATCGCCTTGGTCAGATGCGGATGGCCATGGCCGAGCAGGTTGACCGCAATGCCGCTGGCAAAATCCAGCGCCCGCGATCCATCCTCGGAAATCAGCCAGGCACCCTCGCCGCGGACCGGACGAAAACCACAGCGCGGGTAAACGGGCATCAATGGGGTAATCGTCATGGTCGGCTTCCTTTCGCGGAAAACAGAAAAGGCGACCCGATTGGCCGCCTCTCGAATTGAGCGGCCCTTATATGCAGCTTCATGAAGGGGGTCAATCGTGGTGCGAAACGGCAGTCGTCATGCGCGCCGAGCGGGGCGTAATTGAAGTATCAGATCAGACAAACAGGGATAATTTGTTTCAGCGAGGCCCCGTTTTCCGGTATGTTGAAACCATGGTGATCATGCGCAGAGAAGCAGCACCGCAAAAGGAGATGTAACAATGGACATGAAAACAACCGGATCCCCCGAAGGTTGCCCCATGGGTTTCGATGGCGGAGTCCGCACCCTGCTAGGACGAACCAACCGCGACTGGTGGCCCGATGCCCTGCAGCTGGAAATTCTCACCCAGAGCGGCAGCTCGCCCGATCCGATGGGCCCCGATTTTGACTATGCCAAGGCTTTCCATGCGCTCGATTACTCGGCACTGAAGGACGACCTGAAGGCGCTGATGACCGACAGCCAGCCCTGGTGGCCGGCCGACTATGGTCATTATGGCCCGTTCTTCATCCGCATGGCCTGGCACGCAGCCGGCACCTATCGCACCGGCGACGGTCGCGGTGGTGCATCCAGCGGGCAGCAGAGGTTTGCGCCGCTCAACAGCTGGCCGGACAACGGCAATCTCGACAAGGCGCGCCGCCTGCTCTGGCCGATCAAGAAGAAATATGGCGAGCATATCAGCTGGGCCGACCTGATGATCCTCGCCGGCAATGTCGCCATCGAGTCGATGGGCGGACCGGTGTTCGGCTTTGGCGGCGGCCGCAAGGACGTCTACGAGCCCGAAAAAGACGTCTACTGGGGTTCCGAAGAGCAATGGGTGAACGAAGGCGTGCCCACCCGCATCCGTCCGGACGAGGGCAAGGCGCTCGAAAATCCGCTCGCCGCGATCCAGATGGGCCTGATCTACGTCAACCCCGAAGGCCCGGGCGGCAATCCGCACGACGACGAAGGCATGGCCCGCGACATGAAGGAAACCTTTGCCCGCATGGCGATGAACGACGAGGAGACGGTCGCGCTGACTGCCGGCGGCCACGCATTCGGCAAATGCCACGGCGCGGTTCCGCCCGACCAGCTGAGCGGCGACCCGGAATCGGGTGACCTGCAGCTGATGGGCTTTGGCTGGAGCACCGACCCCGAGCAGATCGGCGAAGGCCATATCACCACGTCCGGTCTCGAAGGCGCGTGGACGCCGAACCCGACGCAATGGGGCGGCGACTATTTCCGGCTGTTGTTCAAATATGACTATGAGCTGGTCGAGAGCCCGGCCGGCGCCAGGCAATGGCAGCCGATCAACCCGGATCCCGAGGACATGGCGCCGGATGCGCGCGATCCATCGAAAAAGGTTCCGACGATGATGACCACCGCCGACATGGCGCTGAAGCGGGACCCGGACTATCGCAAGATTTCCGAGCGTTTCCGCGACGACCAGGCGGCGCTGGACGATGCCTTCGCCCGCGCCTGGTTCAAGCTGACCCATCGCGACATGGGACCCAAGGTCCGTTATCTCGGCCCCGAGGTTCCCGAAGAAGATCTGATCTGGCAGGATCCGGTTCCCGCCGGTAACAAGGCTTCGGACAGCGAGGTTTCGACATTCAAGGCCAAGGTGCTAGGCAGCGGCCTTTCGGTTGCCGAACTGGTCAAGGCGGCCTGGGCTTCGGCCTCGACCTATCGCAAGAGCGACCATCGCGGCGGCGCCAATGGCGCGCGCGTGCGGCTCGCTCCCCAGAAGGACTGGGAGGTCAATGACCCGGAAGAGCTGGCCAAGGTGCTGGCAAAGCTCGACGAGTTGCGCGGTTCGCTGTCGATGGCCGATGCCATCGTCATCGCCGGCAGCGCGGCGGTCGAGAAGGCGGCCAACGACGCCGGATTCGATGTCAGCGTACCGGTCACCACCGGTCGCGGCGATGCCACCGACGAGCAGACCGATGCCGAAAGCTTCGAGCCGCTTGAGCCCTTTGCCGACGGCTTCCGCAACTATCTGAAGGCCAAGGCGAGCGTGAAGACCGAGGACCTGCTGGTCGACCGCGCCAATCTGCTTGATCTCTCGACTCCCGAGATGACCGTGCTGGTCGGCGGGATGCGGGCGCTGGGCGCCAACAGCGGCAACAGCAAGCATGGCCTGTTCACCGATCGCCCCGGCCAGCTGACCAACGACTTTTTCGTCAACCTGCTCGACATGGGCACGGTATGGGAAGTCGTGGACGAGTCGGGCGATGAGCTATTGATCGGCAAATGCCGCCTCAAGGGCGACGAGAAATGGCACGCGACCCGGACCGACCTGGTTTTCGGATCCAATTCGCAGCTGCGCGCGGTTGCGGAAGTCTATGCCGAAAATGGCCATGAGCGGAAGTTTGTCGACGATTTCATCGCCGCATGGACCAAGGTCATGGATGCCGGGCGCTTTGATCTGGCCTGATAGAATCCGAACGATAATTGCCTGAAAACGACAGAGACGGCCCGCTGGATAAAATCGGCGGGCCGTTTTGGTTCCGGCAGCCCGCGTCATGGGCTATTCCAGCTCGGCTTTTGCCGCTTCCCAATTCTGGCCGTCAAATTTTACGATGACCGGCACCAGCGGATGGCCGAGATCGAGGCAGTTATAGTTGACGCTCCAGCAATCCGGATGCGAGCGCGGCTGGTAGAAGCTCTTGATGCCGCAATGGCGGCAGAACAGATGGTCCGCCTGCCCGCTGCCGAACTTGTAGCTGGTGAGATCGCCCTCGCCGCTCAACAAGGTAAAATCCCGGTGCGGCACGATCAGATGCAGAAATCCGGTCCGGGCGCAGATCGAGCAATTGCAGTCAAGCAGTTCCGGCGCGTTCGCGGCCTGCACTGTGAAGCGGACCGCGCCGCAATGACAGCCGCCCGCAAAGCCGGCGCTCATTCGGTTTCGTCCCGGTCGCCAATGTCATCGGGCCGGGGCCGGAAACGGAGCGAGAGCGGCGTGAGGAAGCCACTATTGTTGATGCGAACGCGGACAATGCCCTGCAATTCTGGATTGGCGAGCTGGGTTTCATAGTCGCGGGCGGCTTCCTGGGGCACGTAGATGCGGTCACGAACCAGACCATCTTCGCCTTCCTCGCTCCACGGATTCACCCTTGCCGTTGCAGCACAGGCGGGGGCAGAACTTTGATCATATTCCGCCCGATCGACGATTTCCACTTTTTCGATCCTGGGCGCCTTGCCGGTGATGCACAGACCTGTCTGCGATCCGTACCAGGTCGGAATGTCATTCTCGGTAACGCCCGGCCAGTCGTAGCGGAACTGGACATAATGGCCGCGCAGCAGATCGCGCGGGTCATAGCCGGCGATCGGCACGTCCCACTCGCTTCCCTGATGCGATTCCCTTTCCGTCTGCAGCCAGATCAGGCCGAGCCCGACCAAGGGCAGCAGCAGCGCAAGCGGAAGGAAGAAGCGACGGTAGCGGTTCATTGGCCATCCCCGCTGCCGATCGGCTCAACTGCGGCTCTGCCCGGGGCAAAGGCCTTCGAAAAGCGATAGGCGATCACGGCGATGGCAATGGTGATCATGCCCGCCAATATCAGGCCCATGCCGCTGCTCAACAGGTCGGACGCCAGTTCGAAGCTCAGGATAATCAGGCGCAGCGCGATAATCGCGACCACCAGCTGAAAGATGATCCGCCATCCGGAATATATCGCGCTCCAGCCAATCGCCGCCCAGAATGCCATGAACATTATTGCATTGCCCAGCGGTTCGGTAGATTGCGCGATGCTGCTGACAAAGCTGATGACGGCCGCCGCGACGAGGATCGCGGCCATGCTGATCCCGGCGGTGGTGCGGTTGACGATGTAAATCAGCAGCGCAGCGGCGCTCCACAGCCCCAGCTGGAGGGCGGCAATATTGCCCGCCTGACCTTCCGATCCGTAAAGGCCGCCCCTGGACAGGCCATCGGCAATCAGTTTGAACGTCACGCCGGCCACGAATGACGCCAGTGCAATTTGCCCGACCTGCTTCCAGAAATCCTGTCGTGTACTGATCTGCTTCGCGAATATTGCGGCAAGCAGGGCATATATCGGCAGGCTGCTGATCGCCGCGATGTAGATCGAGGGTGGATCGCTGGTCTGCTGCGCATACCAGCTCATGTGAGCGATCCCGGTGCCGAGCAGGCCGACAATCCAGAGCACGGAAATCAGCCAGCCCCGCCCCCCCAGCAGCAGCAGCGGCGAGAACAGCAACAGCCATGTGGCCAGGGGCTGCCACAGGGGCGCACTGGTCTGATAGACCTGGCCGAGATGGCCGAAGAACGTGGCGCCGAGAACCGCGAGGACGAACAGCAGGACATCCTTCACATAAAGCCCGAGAAAACCCTTGCGCGGCTGGAGCCAGAAAATTGCCGCGGCAATGCCGGCCATCAGCAGTCCGTGTATGGTCAGACGGACCATCCCCGGGATGTCGTCCCAATTGGCTGCCACGACAGAGATTATGCCCAGGCCAATGGCCAGGGCGCCGAGACCGATCAGCGACCAGAGGCCGACCGGCCGCGATCGATCCGCTTCATATTGCCGGATACGCTGCGCCGTTTCCGCGTCGATCAGGCCAGCATCCAGCCATTTGTTCAATTTTCTGTCAGACAATCGCCGATCCCTGCTTCACCGGAAAAACTACGCGAGACTGGCAGACATGGCAAGTTCGCCGGTCACAAATCGCCCGGCCTGGCGCGGTCAATCCCGGACCTCGGTGGTATGAATGTCGATCCTGTTTTCCAAAGTCCTGTGAACCGGACATTTCTCCGCGATTTCGAGGAGCTTCCGGCGCTGCTCAGCGGTCAGGTCTCCGAGCAGGGTGATCGAGCGATCGATCACGTCAATCCGGTTGTCCGCATTGTTGCAGCTTTCGCAATCCTCGACATGTTCGCGGCTATGCTCGAGCACGATATGCACCGCCTCCAGCGGAATGCCCTTGCGGTCGGCATACATTTTCATGGTCATCGAGGTGCAGCTGCCGAGTGCGGCGAGCAGCAGGTCATAAGGTGACGGGCCGCTATCGGCGCCCCCCATGGACTCGGGCTCATCGGCAAGAAAGACATGCTT
>Ga0075467_10001267_pt1 | contig 20845 bp, 19 predicted proteins | sample DEB08_DNA_9_FD_75067 | JGI IMG/M metagenome (GOLD analysis project Ga0075467, IMG submission 75067) | Aqueous microbial communities from the Delaware River and Bay under freshwater to marine salinity gradient to study organic matter... | ecosystem: Environmental > Aquatic > Marine > Coastal ... | reverse complement strand
TTGTTATCAACAGATGAGCAGGCCATGGCCGCCATGACGGGTAAATTTGACTTCTTGCTCAACACCATACCTGTGCAACATAACGCCAATCATTACATGGGCTTATTAAAAGTTGATGGCACTATGTGCGTGGTCGGTTCTATTGGGCCAACGGGCACCTTAGATTCAGCCCCCTTAATTTTTGGCAGAAGATCAATCGCCGGTTCGTTAGTGGGTGGCATTAAAGAAACCCAAGAAATGCTCGACTTTTGTGGCCAGCACAACATTGTGTCTGACATTGAACTCATCGATATGCAAACGATTAACGAGGCTTACGACCGCATGTTAAAAAGCGACGTTAAATATCGCTTTGTGATTGACATGAAAACCTTGCCTAAGGCTGCTTAACTATTGAGTGGCTCATGTGTAATGGTTAGTTGAGCATGACACTGTGGTTTTACGCGAGCATGCTAAGTAAAGCAGCAGGCTCGCGTCGAAGTATCGAACTTGCACCAGACTGGCCAACATTATAGAAATTTCGTTTAATAAGCATCTGGTGTAGCCTTGCAGATGCTGGCAAGCATCTAGCATAAACACTGCCTAACGGCAGGTAGTGTTCAAGAATCTCATTAACCGCTTGCGTGCCATAACCACGCCCCTGAAATTCATGTTTGATAGCAATCATGGCCACTTCGACGCCTATATCGGGCGTACCAATTGCCGTGGTGATCACAGCAGCACCTACTCGTAAATCATTGAGGTAAATCACAAAAGCTTTTGTGGGAAACCCCCTTGGGTCACACTCTTTTTGAATACAGCAATTCAGGTAGTGTCTATAGGCTTCTTTTTCAAGCAAAATTTGCGGTTCAAAATGACCTTTTCGGGCACCATTTAAAGCCAAGCTAAAAATGAACCCTAGGTCTTTAGAGCTGGCTTTAACCCATTTGAGCAACATGACATAATAAAGAGAAGTTTAGGTCACTACATGATCACCCGTTACCCTAAAATCGCGCAAATCATAATACATACTCAGCCGTTCAATAATTGAATACATATCAAAATAATTTTGTTTTTACGTTAAATAATATTCAACGATCTTCCAGATTTATCTGTTTTACTGTCTTAACATGCAACTTAATCAAATTAAAACTTTTTTAGAGGTTTGTCAGACCCGACACTTTGGTCAGGCAGCCGAAAATTTGAATGTGACCACCTCTGCGGTCAGTTCTCGAATTAGGCTTTTAGAAGACGAATTAAAAACTCAACTATTTCTCAGAGTTCGTAATGACGTTAGGCTCACCGAGGCGGGTGAGCGTCTCATACCCTACTTTAGAACGATGCTTAAAACTTGGGAACAAGCTCGATTTTCAGCTTGCGTGGAGTCAGACCCACGGCCTAATTTAACTATTTTGGCAGCACCTGGCGTATGGGAAAGCGTTGATCCGAACTGGATCAAACGCTTTTTAAATCGTCAACCTACGATTCGGTTGCGTTTAGAAACAGCCTATTCGCCTCAAATATTTCATCGATTAGAACAAGGCACGGCAGACCTTGCAATATTGATGGAACCGCATGCCAGTCACGATATGATGGCGCTCAAATTAGGTGAAATTGAGTTAAAAATGATGAGCGACTCTGCCGAGCAAGAAGTCGATGCCCTGATCAAGAGTGGTTATATTCATGTTGATTGGAGCACCTCTTTCAACACGCAATTTTTTGAGTTTTTCCCGAATTATTTGCAAGCAGATATAACGGTTTCAACAGCCAAAATTGCAGCTGATTTGCTGGTTGACTTTCCGGGGTCGGCTTATTTGTCTACGCATATATTAGAAAAAATTAGCCCCTTGGTTAAACTTCACCCGGTTTTGCGAGCACCTGAATTTAAAGTGCCTGTCTTTGCAAACTACGTAGCGTCTAGCTCTAAAACACAGCTTATTGAATGCGCCTTGAACTGCTTTGAATTTATTTAAAGCATTGATTTGCGTCGCTCTTTTAGGGTGGCGCAAATGAACAAATAAGCCGTTACGGCCATTAAAATTTGAAATGGTATTAAAAATAGTACGATCATCCACCCGGTCATCATCACGGTGTCGTAACTTGAGGCGTCTTGAGCGATTAAAATAAAACCAAGAATAATCAAACCTGATAGTAACGGCCCACTTGAAGTAAGCAGCGTGGCCCAGCGCCAAAAATAGGGCGGTTCGTAGGGCTTCGAGACGATCAAAGGCAACCAACTGACGCCTGCAACGGCCGCAAGGTATAAAACGATATAAAAAAAAGATTCAAAACTCATAACGAAGATTATTTTAAACTTCAAATGGCTTGATGTGCTTTTTTTGCGTGTGCAACGCTTGCTTATTAAGTTAAGTGGAATAGATGCTGAACAATAACGACCTATTCAAATAAACTGTCCGCCAATTCAAGCTTGTTGTCAGCTGCCACCATGATAGCGTTGCGTCGGCTACCCGGTAAGCGAACTTCTGGGTCAAGCAACATGGCCGAAACTAACGTTTCAATACGTTCATTAAAAATCTCGTTTCCAGCTAAAGCGCCTGGGTTGATTGCCAAAAAAACGTGACCTAAATGGGGGCGGTTACCTTCTTTTTCAAAAAAAGAGTCAGCCTCAAACCCAAAAGAAGCACCCGTTAAGGCCACACACAGCAGTTCTACTGTAAGCGCCAGCATTGAGCCCTTGACTCCGCCCATGGGGCACATCATGCCTTGCATGGCAACCTTTGGGTCAGTTGTGGGTTGGCCGTCATTGTCTAACCCCCAACCAAGGGGAATCTCTTGCCCTTTTTGAGCCGCCACCATCAGCTTGCCACGCGCTACCTCGGATAACGACATATCGACACTAATGGGGTCTTTGTTATGACGTGGGAAAACCGCTGCGATGGGGTTTGTGCCAAATAGAGCCGTTTTGCCACCCCATGCCGGCATGGCTGAGGGAGAATTACTAAACGCCAAGCCCACCATGCCCGCTTGAGCTACGGCATCAAGATGCAGTGAAGCCATGCCAAAATGATGGCTTCGGGTCACGCCAGCAAAACCAATGCCATATTCTTTGGCACGCACAATTAGCTCTGCGATGGCTAATTCACATGCCGGAAACGCCAAGCCTTCATCTGCATCAATTAATACTCCCGCACGGCTGTCTTTAACGATGCTCGGTTGAGCTAACGGGTTCACGCGCCCGACACTTAAATGTGAGGCGTACTGCTTTAGTCGTGACAGGCCGTGCGAAGTTAATCCTTGTGCCTCAGCCATAACCAGACCTTTGGCTGTACTGAGTGCCATAGCCCGATTGGCGCCTGCAGCTTCGAGTACTTGTGTCGCGCGATCGATGGCTTGATCAAATGTGTATAGTGCCATGTTGTATTTCCCCACGTGTATGGTTGTTTAAAGCGAAGTTGCAGCGAGACTATTGCTTCAGTAGGCAGTCAGCTACTCGGTCGGCTGTCACTTTACTGACACGCTGGTTTGACTCAACGGTTAAGCCCGCAATATGCGGGGTCAATAAGAGATTCGGTATGCCAGCAAGAGGGCTCTGATTGCCTAGCGGTTCCGCCACAAAAACGTCAAGTGCTGCTCCGTAAATTTTTTTGGCTTTCAATGCATTGGCCAGCGCCACTTCATTCACAATGCCACCCCGTGCAGTGTTAATGAGTACCGCACTCGGTTTCATTTGACCGATCAGGGCAGCATCAAACATGTTGTTTGTCGAGGGTAATAACGGTACGTGCAGGCTAATAACATCGCTTTCAGAAACCAACGCTTCTAAGGTGCGAGGTTCAACGTGTGTGCTGTTCCAAACCGTATCGGTCTGATCGATGGCTGGGTCGTAAGCAATAACCTGCATGCCGAGACCTTGCGCAAGCTTTGCTGTTAATTGACCTATACCTCCAAACCCAACCAGCCCCATGACTTTGCCCGCAATTTCGCCACCATTTGAAAGTTCGGCTCTGGGCCAGGCGCCTTCGCCAATGGCGCTTGATGCCATAAAGCCACCTCTTACCAATAACATCATGGCGGTTATGACATATTCAGCAACTGCTTGCGCATTAGCACCCACAGCTGGCAATACCTTTACACCGCGTTGCTCGCAGGCTGTGAGGTCAATATTGTCTAACCCAACGCCTAAGCGACCCAAGGCTTTAAGGGCCGGGGCATGCTGTAAAAGTTCGGCTGTAACCTGAGTACGATTGCGAACGATCAAAGCGTCAGCATCGGCAAGCAATGTTTGTAATTTTTTTGAGTCATCAACCAGTGTTGCATCGTAGGTGACGTCAAAACTTTGGCGTAAGCGGTCGACTTCTGCCTCTTCCATGAACTCAGAAATAATTATTTTCATTGTGACGTATGAACCTTATTCTTCTTAAAAATGAATTGCAGTAAAAGTGATTATAGATAAAAAATATGCAAGTCATATATATCAATCAGTTGACTATTGTGATTTATGACCGTATATTTTGAAGACACCTAAACTGCCACATAAAAAAAGCAGTATTCACAGACGGAGACAGTATGAAACATTTCAAATTAAATAAACTCTTAACTGCAACCAAATTGGTTGCAGCCAGTTCACTCGTGGCCGCCATGGGCTTTGCCGCACCGGCTCACGCACAAGCGTACCCAGATCGCAGCATCAATTACATTATTCCCTATGGTCCAGGTGGCGAGTCAGATGTGACCGCACGCTTTCAAGAGACTTACTTTAAGAAGTTAACTGGGCAATCTGTTGCCATACAGTACAAACCTGGTGCAGGCGGGGCGGCAGGGTGGTCACAACTCAACAAAATGCCAAATGATGGTTACACCATGATGGGCGTTAATTTGCCACACATCATTTTGCAACCTATGGACAAAAAAGTAGGTTATGAAACCGATGATTTACAAAGTATTTACTGGTTTCATTACACACCCGATGCCCTGCTTGTTCCTGCATCAAGTCCTTTCAAAACACTTGATGATTTTGTTAAAGCCGCTAAAGCCAAACCTGGTAGCCTAACAGTCAGTGGTTCAGGAACGAAGTCAGGCAATGAATTGGCCAAAGCGCGGTTTTCAGAAATGGCCGGCATTCAGATGGTTTACATTCCCTTTAAAGGGACAGGCGCCTCTAACACTGCCTTATTAGGTAAGCAAGTTGACGGGGCGTGGGGCTACACCACTGGTAAAGTTCAATTGGGCGATCAGGTGAGATGTTTAGCGGTTGCGATGAAAGGGCGTCACCCTGCTATTCCTGATTGCCCAACGTTCACTGAGTTGGGTTACGACTTAGTCGGTGGGGTTTACCGTGGCATTGCCGTTCCAAAATCTACACCGGCCGAAACACAAGCAAAATTAGCCGGCATTATTAGAAGCATTAATGAAGACCCCGCTTTTGTTAAAAAAATGGAAGAAAACGGCTATTCATTAGTTGATGTGGGCCCTGCAGAAATGCAAGCTTTCATGACTGGCTTGAAAAATGACCTCAAAAAATTAGCACCTTCTTTAGGTATTAAGGTCAATTAAGGCCAGCTAAAGTAAGCCATGGCCGACTCAGAAGTATCAGCCTAGACTTCTTTAGATCAATAAACAGTCATTTTTTTATAGACAAATATGCCCAGACCATAACGGTTGGTCGGGCATATTTTTATCCAAACGTTTGGGCTAAGCATGTTTCATCTTCAGTTCTTACTTGACATTTTTACACCCTTAAACTTTGTCATTGCACTGGCTGGGGTGTGCGCCGGCATCGTGATTGGCGCCATGCCGGGCTTGACTGCGACCATGGCGGTTGCGGTATTAGTGCCCTTTACCTTTGCGGCGCCACCCGCTACCGCATTGATCGCCCTCGGTGCTATTTATACCGGCGCCATTTACGGTGGCTCATACGCGGCCATTTTATTAAACACCCCCGGTACACCCTCAGCCATTGCCACCACCTTCGATGGTTACCCGATGGCCAAAAAAGGTGATGGCGACTTAGCCTTAACGATTGCCTGCTTGTCGTCAGTGGTCGGCGGTTTGGTCGGTGCGTTATGTTTGATTTTGTTGGCCCCGCCCTTAGCGCAGTTCGCATTAAGTTTTGGGCCGGTTGAATATTTCTGGATGGCCATTTTTGGTTTAACTCTGATCGCCTCCTTATCAGAGGGCAATATATATAAAGCAGCAATTGGTGGTTGCATAGGTTTGTTGCTTTCAATGATTGGCGTAGCAGAAGTGGGTGGCGATCTGCGATTCACAGGCGAGTCTTACACTCTGCTTGGTGGCTTAGATGTGGTGTCAGCTTTAATTGGTTTGTATTGCATACCTGTCTTAATTGATTTGGTTGCTTCACCTGCATCACACATGAAAATTAGTACACGTGTGTCAAGCTTCAGACTCAAAGAGGGCCTAACAAAATGTTGGACCGATAAATTCAATCTTTTACGCAGTTCTGTAATTGGTACCGCTGTGGGTATTTTGCCTGGTGCTGGCGGTTCAATTGCCTCACTGGTTGCTTATTCAGAAGCCCGTCGATCGTCAAAAAATCCAGAAAATTTTGGTCAAGGTGAGTCAAGTGGCATTGTTGCCACCGAGTCTGCTAATAATGCAACGGTCGGTGGCGGTTTTGTACCCACTTTAGTTTTAGGTATTCCCGGCACGCCGCCCGATGCGGTCATATTGGGTGCACTGTTAGTGCAAGGTATAAGAGTTGGCCCGCAACTTTTTACCGAACAAAGTGACGTGGTTTTCACATTCATGTACGGCTTAATTTTAGCGACCTTGTTAATGTTGCCAGTTGGCTTGCTCTTTGGGCGCTACGCCTTTCGCTTATTAATTGCGACCCCTAAAGCGTTGCTTGTGCCAACCGTTGCATTTTTAACCATGTTGGGTGGCTATGCCGTTAACAACAGCGGTAATGATGTAGTCATCATGGTTGTTTTAGGCGGCATAGGTTGGGTGCTGGCACGTTTTGGGTTCAAACAATCACCCATTGTTTTGGGGTTGATTTTGGGTGTTATAGCCGAAGCTGGTTTTGTGCAAGGTTACCTAATTGGTAGCGCACGCGGAAGTGTTCTAGCAGAGTTTTTTACGAGACCCATCAGTATGGTGGTTGTAGCGTTTATTTTGCTAACTCTGTTTTACCCCATTATTCGTAAACAACTCGGCAAGTCAAAGGGCAGCCAATCATGAGCACTCAAAATCATGTTTATTCAAGAGACTTCTATGGCTTGGCCTTTTGTATCTTTTTCTTGCTTTTAGGCTGTAGCATTTGGTGGGCCTCGATGGGCTATTCAGAATTGGGGGCGGTGTTTCCGCGCACCATTGCAACGTTGCTGATGTTACTTTCAGCTATGTATATCGTGCGCGTTTTGGTTTGGCCAAAAGCAACTGCATACGAATTTGATGGTTCAAATATAAGAAGAGTTTTACTTTTTTTAACCTTAGTGGCCTGGGCATTCTCATTAGAAGTGCTCGGCTTTCTCACGACTAGTATTGTGGGTTTTATCTTGATTTTATTGATCGCCAATTATGACGCCTGGACGCTGAAAAGAGCCACAGGCTTAGTGCTTAGCGGCTTATCGGTGTTGATTGGTTTGTACGTCATATTCAAGGTGGTACTGCATGTGCCGCTGCCAGCTGGCATGTTGATGTGATGGCTACATCGACTGTTTTAAAACCTTTTTGAAATGCTAACGCACCTTGCATGAACGCGCTCATCATGTAGTGCGACACCTTTAGCTAAGTCTATAGACGAACCACCCCTAACAGCAAAAATACCTGCACATCTCACCCCTGAGTCGGTGACGATTAATGGGTTGGTGATGCCCGTTCGATCCCACGCTTGCTGAAGGGTTGAACGCGCTCCATAGCCGAATTGAATTTGTGTCATGTAGTTGATGACAAATATGTGATGTTTTCCTTTTTGTTTCGCTCAAAGCTTAGGGTTTTCCCACGTTTCATTAAGAGTTTCTACACTTTAAATTTAATTCAGAACGTAGACAAACCTTTTTTTTCAACATAGTTGTTTTTTTTCAAACTTAATCATAAATCTTAGCGTGAGGCTAGGCCATGTGATTACAACGCTTTAGAGGAAAAATTTATGCAAAAAAGATCACAGGCAATCGCTTCACAGCAACGCCGTAAAATTCTCACAGGGTCTGCTGCTGCCGTTGGCTTGGCATCAATTGGCCTGCCAAGCATTGCCCTTGCACAAAACAACCCGATCAAAATTGGTATGCCTACGATTTTATCGGGCAGGGTAGCCATGCTCGGTGAAGCCTCTCGTAATGCAGCCATAATGGGCGTAGAAGCCTTTAATGCGGCAGGTGGTCTGAATGGCCGGCCTGTTGAGTTGGTGATACGTGATTCGAAAGGTCGCCCTGATGAAGCGGCGCGTATCGCACGTGAACTGGTCAATAGCGATGGTTGCGAAATGATACTGGATGCTGAGGCCTCTTCAGGTGCATTTGGTGTACATGAAGTTGCTCGTGATTTAGGTTTCTTGGTCATGCACACTTGTTCAGAGACTTCGGCATTGTCAGCTGACCCAAAAATGCGCATACCGAATGCTTTCCGTGCCGCACGCCAAGGCATACACGACGCTATTGTTGGGGGCGATTACTCTGCCAAAGTTGCTAAAGAAAAAGGTCTCACGCGTTGGATGAGTATTTCGCCAGATTACTCATATGGTAAAGATACAACGGCTGAGTTTTTTGAGTATCTCAAATATTTTAATAAAAATGTTGAGGTTGTTAACTCAGTGTGGCCTAAGCTGTTTCAAGCCGACTACAGCGAACCCATTACCCGATTGTTGCAAGGCAAACCCCAAGCTATTTATTCTTGCCTGTGGGGGGGCGACTTAACCTCTTTCATTGACCAAGCGAGCATTTATGGTTTGATGAAAGATCGTCAGTTCTTTGGTGTCAACATGGCAGACTATGCGGTGCTAACGGCCATTAAAGCTGTGCCACCGAACGTGCATTCTGGTAATCGGTACTTAAAATCAATTCCCAAAACTCAGCAAAATGCTGCTTGGTGTGACGCCTACATAGCAAAATTCAAAACAATGCCATTGAATTGGTCTTGGCAAAATGCCGTTGGTATTGATTTCATGTTGAATGCTATTAAGAAAACCAACGGAACTGACACCAAAAAAATGTCCGATGTTCTACAGGGTATGACAATTAAGTCACCGTTTGGTACCAATGGTGAAATTACCATGCGCGCACTGGATCACACCATTATTGATTACGCCATAGCTTGGGGAGAACTGCAGCCAAAAGAGCCTTATATGCCTAACCCATACATGGGTAATTGGACGACGGTTCTTGAGCTCGAGAAGCAGTGGATGATTAAAAAGGGTTTCATTTCTTAATCCTAATTTCTGACTGTATTTGGGTAGTCTGTCTGTGGGCTACCCAGCCTGATTTCATTTCGCGTAGCCTTGGAGGCGACTTTGGACACTGAAGCCCTATTTGAGTGTGTGACATCTTTGTCATGCCTTGTGACACAAACCAGCACAGGGCTTATTGTTGGCTCTTTACTTTTTCTGGTGGCTACGGGCCTTACGTTGATATTTGGTGTGCTTGGAATCGTTAACTTTGCGCATGGCTCACTTTATATGTTGGGTGCTTACATCGCTTTGAGTGCTTTTCGTTTAACCGACAGTTTCATTATTGCGACCTTCGTTGGTGCTATTGGAGTCGGTGCTTTTAGCCTTTTTTTTGAGCGATTCTTTATGAGGCGAGTTTATGGTGCAGACGTTTTAATGCAGCTACTCGTTTGTTATGCATTTATTTTGATTTTAGATGACGCTGTCAAAATCATTTGGGGTTCAGAGTTTCAATCAATGGGCATGCCATCTTATTTTCAAGAGCCCCCTGTTTTTCTTGCTGGCGGTGTTATTCCTGTTTTTTATATATATTTAATTGGCATAGCGGCATGTATGGCCTTAGCGCTTTGGTTGCTTTTGAATAAAACAATAATTGGAAAAATCGTCCGTGCTGCTGCGTCTAACCCGTCTATGACTTCCGCATTAGGCTTAAATACAAGCCTAATTTATGCTGGCGTGTTTGCATTTGGCGGCGCTTTAGCAGGTCTCGCCGGCGCCTTAGCCGCACCGGTAAGGTCGATGTCGCCAGGTATGGGTTTTTCTATTTTGATCGAGTCTTTTATCGTCACGGTCATAGGCGGTATGGGTTCGGTAAGCGGTGCTTTAGTAGGTGCGTTGCTGATAGGTTTAATTCGATCTTTTGGGTCAATTGGTTTCCCATTTTTTATCGAAGGCGTCATGTTTGTGGCTATGGCTGCTATCTTAGTGCTCAAGCCCAGTGGCATTATGGGTAAGGACTCTCACTAATGAAAGCGCGTTCATTTTTACAAGAGGCAATGATTGCAGCGTTTATGCTAATCATCTTAGTATGTATTCCGTTTGTTTCAGACTCTTCAGCCGTTATAGATTTCGGTATTCGTCTCGCAGCATTTGCCGTCTTTGCAACGTCACTCAATATACTGATTGGTTTTGGTGGAATGGTGTCGTTTGGGCACGCTCTTTATTTTGGTGCGGGCGCTTATTCTTTTGGTTTGATCATGCAGCACCTAGACTTACCTATTCCCGTTGCTTTTCTACTGGCAGTCGGGTTTTGTGCAACGGTGGCAGCCATTGTGGGTGCCATTTGTGTCAGACTAAAAGAAATTTATTTTGCATTCCTCACACTAGCTTTTCAAATGTTATTTCATAGCATTGTTGTTTCTTGGACGTCTTTCACCGGCGGTGACCAAGGTCTTATGGGCGGCTTGCCACGTCCACCCTTTCTGGGTTTGAACTTAGTTGAACCCAGTGACCTTTACCTGTTTTCAATGGTGGTGGGCGTGGTCTCACTTTTGTTGATGCGCTATATTTTGCAGTCGCCTTTTGGTTTTACTTTGCGCATGGTTCGAGACAACCCAGATCGCGCCAAGTTCTTGGGTGTCAATGTGTGGCGTATCAAACTGTTAGCTTTTGTATTGGCGGGTAGTTTTGGCGGTATAGGGGGCATCATTATGGCGCTCTTGGTTTCAGGGGCATTCCCTGACTTCACATATTGGACCATGTCTGGCGAAGCGGTCTTTATGGTCTTGATGGGGGGTGTGAATACCTTTATCGGACCTGTGCTGGGTGCAGCATTATTGCTTGGCTTTAACGATATCATCACCCGCGTGACAGAGCATCATGGGTTGGCATTAGGCGCAATTATTTTGCTCTTTGCGCTCGTTTTTAAACATGGCATCACTGATTTTATCGTTCAGGGTTGGCACAAATTAACGGGTAAAAAGGTGGAATCATGACGCGTCAAAATTTTTTTGCCGTCACAGGTGGGGCAAGTGGTTTGCCTCATACAAAGCAGGAAAATGTTCAATGCTGAAAATTGAGAATCTTCGTAAGTCATTTGGTGGTGTTGTTGCAACGAACGACGTTTCAATTGAATTCCCTCGCGATTCACTTTGCGCAGTCATTGGGCCAAATGGTGCGGGTAAAACCACATTTTTTAATTTAATATCTGGTGCACTTCAACCTGATTCAGGTCGAATATTGCTTGATGGGCAAGATATCGTTGGTAAATCAAGTGCTCAAATCGTGCACATGGGAATTGGACGTGCTTTTCAGGTAGCTAAGCTCTTTAAAAGTTTAACTGTAGAGCAGTCGTTAAGAGGTGCGTTGCTCTCACCTTTAGGTAAGTCATCCAGTTTGGCAGGTCGATTTCCATTGTCTGTGACACGCGATAGAGCATACGAAGTGATGGATCAGCTTGGCTTAACGCCCAAAGCCAACGTCATCAGTGGTGTGTTGTCACACGGCGATCAAAAGCTATTAGATATGGCACTAGCATTGGTGCTTTCACCCAAGGTGCTGTTGCTCGATGAGCCCGTTGCAGGCATGGGCCCCGAAGAACGAGAGCAAATGATGGATACCGTGTATGGATTATGGAAAAAAGGTGGCCTCACGATCGTTTTAATTGAGCATGACATGGAGATTGTTTTTAAAGTTTCTCAAAACATACATGTGCTGTCTTACGGCAAAGTACTCGCTGAAGGTACACCTGAGCAAATTCGTAAAAACCCAGTTGTGATTGAGGCCTATCTGGGTTCAGCCAAAGAGCATGCAGCATGAGCGAAGCCATCTTAACAGTAGAAAAGATCAATGTTTATTATGGAACTAGCCAGGCTTTGTTTGGCGCGTCTTTGAACCTATACCCAGGTGAAACCTTAGCCTTACTGGGTCGAAATGGTGCCGGTAAAAGCACCATGATGAAGGCTATTGCTGGTGTCATTGCCACACGCCATGGCAATGTCACCTTCATGAAAAAGTCGATTTTGGGACTACCCTCTTACAAAATTGCCCGAACTGGAATTGGTTATGTTCCAGAAGATAGGCAAATATTTCCAACTTTAAGCGTTCAAGACAATTTGGTTATTGCCTACAAGAAAGGTCCGAATGGCGAAGATGCATGGCCGATTGAACGAGTCTATGAAATGTTGCCGCTATTGGAACCCTTAAAAGATCGTATGGGCGGGCAACTGTCTGGTGGTGAGCAACAAATGCTCACAGTCGGTCGTGCACTCATGGGAAACCCAACCGTACTTTTGCTCGATGAGCCTAGCGAAGGTTTAGCCCCCATCATGGTGGAAAAAATTGGTACGCTAATCGAAACACTGAAGTCGCTTGGCAACACCATTGTTTTGGCAGAGCAGAATCTTCATTTTTGCCTAGGCTTAGCCGATCGGGCTGTTGTCATTGATAAAGGTACAGATGTCTTCAATGGCTCAATCGAGGCGCTCAATGCTAACGACGAAATTAAGCAACGCTATTTGTCAGTTTAAGCCTCATAAACTTTAGCGTTGCTGCGTATTAAAACTATGAAAAAATTAAACCACGATAGCCCTCAGCAGCAACATCATTGCATATTGCTCGATAATGCTGAAGGCCACCGGCATAGGGCATAAAGACACGCGGTTTGCCGGGTACATTGGCGCCTAAGTACCAAGAGTGTTTGACCTGGGGCAGTAAGGTTGCATGAGCCGCACGTTCGACTTCTTGCTGCCACTGCTGACTGGCTTCGGCAGACGTTTGAACCGTTGTGAGTTTTTGGCTTTGCATGTACTGAATACAGTCAGTGATCCATTCAACGTGTTGCTCAATCGCTGGCGGTAGATTACACAAAACAGAAGGGCTACCAGGGCCTGTAATGGTAAATAAATTTGGGTAACCCGGTATTTGTAGACCAAGGTAAGTTTGTGGGCCGGCATGCCAATCGTCGTTTAGTTTACGACCGTTCAAACCTTGTATATTCAGTTTGAGCAAAGACCCCGTCATGGCATCAAACCCGGTTGCAAAAACAATCATATCTAGTTCATAAGTGCGGCCTGATGTTTTGATACCGTCTGGCACTATTTCTTCAATCGGTGTTTGTCTTAAATTGACAAGAGAAATGTTGTCACGATTGTAGGTTTCAAAATAACTTGAATCAATAGGGGGGCGTTTTGCTGCAAACGGGTGATCAATATCGGCTAAAACTTTTGCCTTTTCAGGGTCTTTCACAACATTTAGTATTTTTTGACGAATAAATTCAGCAGCCGTATCGTTGGCTTCGTTGCTGGTTAAAAGGTCTTCAAATGTTGCTCTGAACTGAAGCCCCCCTTTTTGCCAAGCTGCTTCATATATTTGTTTTAGCTCTTCTGGTGACGTTTCAACCGCTTTGCGGGACGCAATACGGAATGGGTGTCCATTGCCGTTTGTTGTCATCACTTCATAAATCTCGTCGGCATGTTCTTTGGCGTAGCGTTTGAATTCCTCAGTTAACGGGGCATTATTTGCAGGCAAACTGTAGTTAGCCGTTCGCTGAAAAACCGTGACATGTTCTGCTTCTTTGGCGATGACTGGAATCGCCTGTATGCCGGTTGACCCGGTACCAATCACGCCAACATGCTTGCCTTTAAAATCAACACCTTCATGAGGCCAAGACCCCGTGTGAAACCATTGGCCAGAAAAGCTATCAAGCCCAGGGGTGTTCGGGACGTTTGCCGATGAAAGGCAACCAACTGCTGTAATTAAAAATTGCGCGCGTAGTGTTTCGCCGTTTTGAGTGTGCACTACCCACTGATTGTTTTGTTCATCAAACTTGGCTGACTCAACGCGGGTATCAAACGTGATGTCACGTCGTAAGTCAAATTTATCAGCAACATGATTTAAATAACGCAATATTTCAGGTTGTTGAGGATATCGTTCAGACCATTCCCATTCTTGTACAAGTTCTTTGGAAAAGTAATACATATAAGAATGACTTTCAGAGTCACACCGTGCACCAGGGTAACGATTCCAAAACCATGTGCCGCCAACGCCAGAACCGGCCTCAATGACGCGCGTGCGTAGGCCAAGTTTATCTCGAAGACTGAGCAGTTGATACATGCCAGCAAAACCAGCACCAATGATAATAGCGTCTAAAACATCATTTTTTTGCATAGTTAACCTTTAGCCTCAAATTTGAAAGTGTTGGTCTTTCGAAAAACGCCTTCGTTATATGAATGCAACCCTACATAATCTAACATTAAGAATCTCTACTTTTTGTATTTTTAACGTAAAAGGTTTCACTGGCTAGAGCATGTTTCTTGTGCAGCTTGAGCCATATCGCAAACCGCTTGATGTGCCACATCAACTAGGTTGGCCATACGAATGAAGCCATGCGTCATACCAGGGTAAGTATGCAGATCAACCTCAACACCGTTAGCCTCAAGTGCTTGGGCATAGAGTCTGCCCTCATCATGCAGTACATCGTGGTCAGCCAGTGCGATAAAAGTAGGGGGTAAGGCTTTCAAGTTTTTATTGCGCAATGGTGAAATGCGTTCATTGGGCCAGTCAGCAGGTGAAGCATAGTGTTTAAAAAACCATTGCATATCTTGCTTAAACAAAAGGTGACCCTTACTGAACTGGTTGTAACTGTTATTCTCAAAATCACAGTCGGTAACGGGGTAAACCAATAATTGTTTCGCAATTGGAATGTTTTGGTGCAGCTCATTAACGGCCACTGCAGCCAAGTTGCCACCGGCACTATCGCCCGCAACCATCAGTGGCACATCAGCGCCGGCAAGCGCAGTACGTTCTTTGTGGGCCCAAGTGATGGCATCTAATGTGTCTTCTAAACCGCACGGGAAAGGGTATTCAGGTGCCAATCGATAATCAAGTAACAGCACCGCACACTGACTTTGTTGGCATAACAAACGCGCTAAGGCGTCAAAATCAGTCAATGTTCCTAAACACCAGCCGCCACCATGCAAATAAACAATTAAGCCTTTGTTGAGTGATCCACTGAGATATAAATTTGCAGGTAGGTCGCCCCATCTAGCCGGCACGTCTATGTGCCGAACCTCATGAACGGGTGGCCCTTCACCTAAGGCAGCAGCGCTTGCCGCAATTGACTCACGTGCTTGTTGTGTTGTGCTTTCATAGTAAGCTGCTCGACCACTTGTTCGAGCAACTTCTAACATTTCAACTAGTTTGGGGTGTAAGGGCACATCAGTCTCCGGTATGACTTCATTGCACAGTTCAGGTATTAACGTTCAAGCTTCGTATAAGTTGCGATAAGTCGCCTTCTTCGTTTAAGCCGCTTTATTCGTTAACTCAGCTAAAGACGAAACTAAGTCAGTAAAGCGTTCACCTTGCACCACCACATGCGAGCGTAAGGCTTCGGCGGCTAGGTTGCCGTCACCCGCTGAGATGGCATCAACAATTGACTGATGTTCATCAAAAGACGTCTGCATGCGGTTTTTAACCCGTAGTTGCAAACGACGATAAGGTTTCAAACGGCTGTGTAAGGCCATGGCTTGCTCGGTCAGAAACGCATTATGACTACCTTCGTAGATTAAGTGATGAAACAATTCGTTGCGTCGGTAGTACTCGTCTGAATCACCTAAGTCACGCGCATTGTCACAATCAAGGTGTGCTTGTCTGAGCGCTTGCTCTTCTTCGGGGGTCATTCGGCGAGCCGCCAACCGACCACACATGGCTTCAAGCTCAGCCATCACTTCGAACATTTCAAAAAGGCGTGCGGGGGTGACATCTGCTACGACTGCCCCACGCCTTGGGCGAATGACCACTAAACCGGTTGCAGACAACTGGTTTAGTGCTTCACGAATGGGGGTGCGTGAAACCCCAAATTCATCGGCGAGTTGTTGCTCATCGAGTCGTTCACCTAGGGCATAAAAGCCTGTGGCAATGCGGTCTTCAATCTCATCAACTAATTGATCAGACCGACGCACAGCTTGAGGATTTTCTTCATGCATAGTTGCTTCTAATTTGTGTATAAATTGCTTAAAAGTTGATTCTAAGTTGATTCTAAGTTGATTCTATATTGTTTTAAAAAATGGGTAGATTTAATAAAAAAATATTGTTCGGGGTGCTTGACAATGCATACTTTGCGTTTTATCTTGTATACAAGAATAAATGAATTGCATGCAAATTGGTGCAAATTACCGTCGTTAACATAAAAATATTACCCAATCTGGAGACAACACAAATGAAAACATTTAGACGCCGTGCCTTAATGACTGCCTTCGCGGGCGTGCTTGCTTTAGGCCTCTCAGCGGGCAGCTATGCCCAACAACCCACCGTACTGAAACTCTCTCACCAGTTTCCTGCCTCAACCGGTCCTGATGGCGATTTTCGTGACCAGTTAGCCAAGAACTTTGCAGCTGAAGTTGAAAAAAAGACCAAAGGTAGTCTCAAAATTGAAGTCTACCCAGGTAGCTCGCTTATGAAAACGCGCAGCCAGTTTAGTGCGCTCCGCAAGGGCACACTGGATATGTCAGTACTGCCATTGGCTTACGGTAGCGGTGAAGTCCCTCAAGTTTCTATCACCTTAATGCCCGCTTTGGTTCAGGGTTACGAACAAGGTTTGCGTTGGAAAACAGCACCTATTGGTAAAGCACTTGAAACCTTGCTTGAGTCTAAAGGCATCAAAATTGTGACTTGGGTTTGGCAAGCAGGTGGTATTGCCAGTCGTGACAAACCCATTGTTAAGCCCAGTGATGCAAAGGGTTTAAAAATACGGGGTGGCGATAAAAATATGGATCTTATGATTCAAGGTGCGGGTGGTTCACCCACCAACTTGCCATCAAGTGAAATTTACAGTGCCATGTCTACTGGCGTGTTAGATGGGGCGTTGACTTCAAGCACCTCATTGATCAGCTATCGCTTAAACGAAACTTCAAAGGCCGTCACCACTGCCCGTAACAAGTCATTTTGGTACATGTTTGAGCCTATTCTGATTTCGATGGACGCTTGGAAACGTTTGACGCCTGAACAGCAAAAAGTTGTCATGGAAGTGGGTGCTTCGCTTGAGCCTTTCGCAGTGGCCGGTGCCAAAAGAGATGACGAGCGTCTTGCCAAAGTTTACGAAGATGCTGGCGTCACAGTTGTAGACATGGATCAAGCAGCTTTTGATCAATGGGTGGCTATTGCAAAAGAAACATCTTACAAACAGTTCGCTGCAAAAGTCGAAAACGGTCAAGCATTAATCGACATGGCATTAGCGGTTAAGTAAGTTAACTATGTCAACTCGATATCTTCAAGCCTCTGGCCTATTATTGATTCAAGCAATTAAACGTTTCAATATTTTGACAGGCTATCTGTCTGCAGTCATCGTGGTTATCACGGCGCTTATTGTTTGTTATGGCGTCGTGATGCGATATGCGTTTAATACCCCCTTAGACTGGGGGCTTGAGTTATCGATCTATCTGCTGATAACCGCTACCTTCATGAGCGCAGCTTATACACAATTGGAGCGTGGTCACGTTGCCATCGAAGTGCTCGATCAAATGATGAAGCCACCCGCGATAAGGTGGCGCGTCTTAATTGGTGACGTGCTTTCACTTGTTTTTTGTGCATTTCTGGCCTGGAACTCTTGGCACTTCTTTTTTGAAGCCTTCGAAGATGGGCGTGTAACTGACAGTATGTGGGGGCCTAAATTATGGATTCCCTACTTATTTATGGCATGGGGTTGCACAGCCTTGAGTGCACAGTTAGTGATTCAAATTATTGAATCGGTGTTTGGTTTAAAGCATCAACAGTATTCAACAGCAGCTGAGTGGAAAGAATAATGGACACCGCAACAATTGGCTTGCTCTACGCTGGCGTCACAACATTATTACTTTTTTCAGGTATGCCCATTGCCTTTGCATTGGGTCTTTCTGCACTCGGTTTCATGGCTGGCTTTATGCCATCCGCCCATTTAGGGGTGGTCGCTGAAACCGTTTTTGCTGAACTCGACAACTTTACCTTGCTCACCATTCCTTTATTTGTATTGATGGGGGCGGCAATTGGTAAAACTCGAGCAGGTGCCGATGTGTATTCGTCACTGAATGCTTGGCTTTATAAGGTGCCGGGTGGTTTGGGCCTTGCCAACGTGTTTGCCTGTGCGGTTTTCGCGGCCATGTGTGGTTCAAGCCCAGCAACCTGTTCAGCTATTGGGTCTTCAGGCATTCCACAATTGGTTAAACGAGGTTATTCAGAAGGGTTGGCTACAGGCATCATTGCGGCTGGTGGCACCTTAGGTATTTTGATACCGCCATCACTGACCTTGATTCTGTATGGCCTAGCCTCTGAACAGTCTATTGGTCGACTTTTTATGGCGGGTATTGGCCCTGGTTTGTTGCTCATTTTGTTATTTTCAATTTGGGTCATGTTCAAATACAACCTTGAAAGACGCTTCATACAAGCCACCCAAGCCAAACTAAATAAATCACAAGCAGAAATTGAAAGTTTGGCCGCTATAGAAATTGATTATTACTCTTGGTCTGACCGATTAGCTTCTTTGCCGCGCTTGTTGCCGTTTCTGATTTTAATTGCTGTGATCATGATTGCCATGTATGGCGGTTGGGCGACGCCTTCAGAAGTCGCAGGTATTGGTGCGACGGGTGCCACCTTGATGGTCATTGTGCTTTACAAGTGCTACCGTCTAGACGACATTCAAAAAATTCTCTCTGGCACCATTCGTGAAAGCACGATGATCATGATGATTATCGCGACATCGTTTTTGTTTACCTACGTGATGAGTTACCTTGGCATTACCCAGGCTTCAGCCAACTGGTTGGTGGGGCTCGGCTTATCGAAATGGGTTTTCTTTTTCTGGGTCAATGTATTTCTGTTGGTGCTTGGTTTTTTCTTGCCACCGGTAGCCATCATTCTTATGGTGACCCCAATCATTTTGCCAACCCTCAATGCAATGGGTATTGACCTGATTTGGTTTGGTATTGTCATGACCATTTTGATGGAAATTGGCCTAATTACCCCGCCTGTTGGTTTAAACCTATTCGTTATAAATGGTATTGCCCCAGAAATAAAATTAAAAAATATTATTATGGGAACCTTGCCTTTTATTGGGCTCATGTTTCTAGGCATCATCATCTTATGTGTTTTTCCCGAAATTGTGACTTGGCTACCCAATCATTTCTACGGCGGCTTCTAACATGAGTACCCAGCAAGAGTGGAATACGCTCGGGCAGAGCCGCACCCGCCGGCTCGAGCGAGCATCAAATTTTGCCGAAGGCAAAAACGTTCACCCCGACCATATTGTGCAATTGCTCGAGGCGGTTCTTGAACCGGGCGATCGGCTCTGCGTTGAAGGCAATAACCAAAAGCAGGCTGATTTTTTAGCGCGTGCCATGGTGCAGACCGACCCTCAGCAGGTGCGAGACTTGCACTTGGTGCAATCGGTACTGGCCTTACCCGAGCATGTTGACTTAATCGAACGTGGGCAAGTCAGCCGCATTGACTTTTCTTTTGCAGGCCCCCAAGCGGGCCGGTTGGCGCGCTTAGTAGAAAGTAACCGCATCACCATTGGCGCGATTCATACTTACCTTGAGTTGTTTGGCCGTTACTTTATAGATCTGACCCCTCAAGTCGCACTCGTTGCCGCACAAATGGCCGACCGACAAGGCAACCTTTATACCGGTGCCAACACCGAAGACACCCCCGCCATTGTTGAAGCCACTGCGTTCAAAGGCGGCATCGTGATTGCGCAGGTCAATCAAATTGTTGACACCTTGCCACGGGTTGATATTCCGGCTGACTGGGTTAACTTTGTGGTGCAGGCTCCCACGCCTCATTACGTAGAACCCTTGTTTACACGCGATCCGTCTTTGATCACTGAAACCCAAGTGCTCACCGCCATGATCGCCATCAAAGGGCTATACGCCAAATACGGCATCACGCGCCTCAATCACGGCATTGGTTTTGATACGGCAGCCATAGAATTACTGTTGCCAACCTACGCGACTGATCTGGGTTTAAAAGGCAAAATTTGTACCCACTGGGCACTCAACCCGCACCCCACATTGATCCCTGCAATTGAAGCGGGTTTTGTCAAATCGGTGCACTCGTTCGGCTCTGAAGTGGGTATGGAAAAGTATGTGGCGGCACGCCCAGACATATTCTTTATCGGCGCCGATGGTTCGATGCGTTCAAACCGTGCCTTTAGCCAAGCCGCTGGTCATTATGCATGCGACTTGTTTATTGGTTCCACGTTACAAATCGACTTGCACGGCAATAGCTCTACTGCGACCAAAGATCGTATTGCGGGTTTTGGGGGGGCGCCCAACATGGGTGCTGATGCACGCGGCAGACGCCACGCTTCACCCGCGTGGATCAAAGCCGGGCAAGAGGCCCGTGGTGACACCTATATGCCTCGTGGGCAAAAGCTCGTTGCCCAAGTGGTGGAAACCTTTCGTGAGCACATGGAACCCGCTTTTGTCGAACACCTCGACGCATGGGACCTTGCCAAAGCTGCAAAAATGATTTTGCCGCCCGTTATGATTTACAGCGAAGATTTGACCCATATTATTACTGAAGAAGGCATTTGCCACCTAT
>Ga0075467_10001266_pt1 | contig 20860 bp, 22 predicted proteins | sample DEB08_DNA_9_FD_75067 | JGI IMG/M metagenome (GOLD analysis project Ga0075467, IMG submission 75067) | Aqueous microbial communities from the Delaware River and Bay under freshwater to marine salinity gradient to study organic matter... | ecosystem: Environmental > Aquatic > Marine > Coastal ... | reverse complement strand
AGCGTTACCGCCGTGATGCGCGGCCCAATGTGCAGATGGAATTGTTTGCAGCGCGTGAGGAGCTTGACACATACGTTAAGAACCTTCGGGAAGTGGGGAAACAGATATGAAGCTGAAGATACCGCATCGAAAAGAATACGAGGTTGTGTACAGGGAATATTGGTTGGTCCAGAACAAACAAGACATGGCTGACAACCCTCGTTTTAATGGAAGTAAAGAGCCCAATGTTCCGATGGTTAATATGTTTCAAGTCAACGGCAAGATGGGTGGTCGACCTTTGAAGCTGACCAAGGAGGCGGAGAAATTAAACAAACTTTTGTCGAGTGGTCTTACGTTAAAGGATGCAACGTTTATAATGGACATGACGATGCAAGCGTTGTCCCAGATCAAAGCTAAATACAAACTTCCAAGGAAAAAAAATGAATCCGTTTCTAACGTACATCCCGACGAGGATTAAAGAATTAGATAAACAGATCGATGACATACTGTGGGAAGAAACCGCAGATCCGAGGATCGAGCAGCTAGTAGAAGAACTAAATTACCTAAAGGAGAAAGAAGCAAATGGTGAACTATACGAACCCGATTTTTAACGGCATCTTGAAAGAGGCATCGATTATTGTCTTGGACGTAATGAATACGCAGACAGCGTTTGGGATTACGGACGAGGGAGAGCGGTGCTTTATACCTGCCAAGGTGGTAAAGACATTTGGCCTTGAGGAGGGTCTGGAGACAAACGCCGTCATGGTGAGCAACACGGGGGATTTCAAAGGCGATGTACCGTGGCGGGTTATCAAGACCTTGAGCGTGGGGCCGCAGGACCAAGCTGTAAGTTTACAGAAGAACCTTCGAAAGGCTATGGGTGACGGCGATGCGCCTGATCTATACAGTTTGAGGGAGTTATCTGAAACAGTGGGGGCCTCTGAGGAGAACGTCGAGAAGGCTCTGAAGACCATGGAAGATATAGGAACGGAGACGATGTACTACTACGAGACGTAACTTGCGTGTCGCCCACATGTGTGCTACCTGTGGGCGACAACTTTTAGAGGATTGCTTATGGCTAAGAAACAAAAACCCCAGCCGCCATTGCCTAAGTTTAGAAACGTGGCGATGTTGCTGGATGATCACGAGATGCTTCGTGAGATGGCGGACAAAGAGCAGAGGGCCATGGCCCGTCAACTGTCTGTTTTGGTAAGAAAAGCCTATGCAGCATTAGAAAACTCTGATACTCTTTAATCACTGCTCGACGAGGCCCACGCCTGTGGCCTTATCTGCTCCTCATTAACTAACCCCGACCCGGCTAGGTTTCGCACTGCAACGGTTGGGGTTATTTTTTTGCCTCGTTAGGCTTTCCCTTTTTCCCTGCGATTTGGTAGTCCTTTTCTTTGGAGTACCCACGGATCTGTGTGACGTTGCTTCTTTTCATATCTTTAAGGAAGGCGGCGGCAACATCTGGGGAGAGCCCAGCTAATTCGCCAAGCTCCTCCTTTGCGCTTTTAAGGTTTGTCCATCCTTTTCTGTAATCGCAGATTGCTTCGATCATTTCGTCGTGGGTTTCAGACTTAGCCATTCTTTTGCCTCCTCGCCTAGTACTTTTGCACCGATATCGATCTTCGCTCGAAGAGCTTTGACGATCCGTTCGTCGATTGTGCCTTCGGATATCAGATCGATGTATGTCACGTTATTCTTTTGTCCGATCCGGTGAGCGCGGTCCTCTGATTGTATGCGCGTTTCCAGATTGAAGTCATTGGCATAGTACACCACTAGGTTAGCTTCGGTCAACGTGAGCCCATATCCAGCGGTTGCTGGGTTGCCTACGAAGAACTTGAGCGGGTGGTTTGGGTCTTGGAAGTTTTGGACGATGCGATTGCGTTGATCGTCGGATGTATCGCCGTAGTATGATGCAGCGGATCCTTCCCCAAACTTATCGTTCAGCATAGCTGTAATCTGTTGGATGTCGTACCGGAAGCGAGACCAGATGATTGCTTTACCATCGTGTTCTTCCATGATCTCGGACAGCGCATCCATGCGGGAGGATTTAAAGGTCAGGATGTCTCCGTCATCTGTCTTGAGATGACCGGACATAATCTGTTGCAGCCTGAGTAGCTGGGTAATGACCGCGGGCGCAGACACGAGGTCCCCGTTATCGAGGAGCAAGAGCGCCTGTTCTTTGATCTGGTTGTACATCTTCAGTTGCTCGTCGGTCAGGGTGACGTATCGAGCGGTGTAGACTTTATCGGGGAGATCGAGGCAGTCTTTTTTGAGCACTCGATAGGAAAAGTTTTCGATGCGCCACGTTAATTCATCTAGGTTTTTGAACCCGACGATTTGCTGGAATGAATTATGTCCCATGGTGCGCTTTTGCGTGACGGCATACCGTCCTTGAAACGCATAGAAACTATCATACCCCAGCAACCCCTCCCTTAAAAATTCACACTGCGAATAAATATCCATCGGACTTTTTGTAACTGGAGAGCCTGTCAACAGTCTTTTGTACTTGAAGCTCGACGCGATTTTCATCAGGTTCTTGGTGCGCTTGGCCTTATGGTTTTTGATGGTGGTTGATTCGTCGATTGCGATTAGACCATTTGAGCCCAGCGCACGACCCATCCACTCACCAGCGGTTTTACCTTTGACCGAGGAGAACGCTTCGACGTTCATGACAAAGATTGTCAGTCCGTTGAACCTGTTTTTTACGGAGCGCATTTCTTCTTGCTGTTTTTTATTTGGCGACGAAACCCATCGTATGACACGGTGCTCGATGTCATCGGACATATGCTCGGGGATTTCTTTGGCTACCCAGTTGCGATAGACGCCCTTGGGTGCGATGACCAAAGCAAAGTCGATGAGCCCTGCCTGGTACAGCATACCCATGTTGTCGATCAGAACTTTGGATTTACCTGTTCCCATTTCCATAAACAGCCCGAACTCGATGCGATCCCACCCTGTGTTCAGAGCATGTTTTTGATGATCAAATGGTTTTAGTTTAAAATTGTAGTTGACATTCATCATATACCTCCACTATTGTCTTCTTTACGGATAGCACGAGGCTACCGTATAAAGCAACCCTGAAGAGGAAAAACTTATGAACGATATATTTGAAGACTACTTTGACGAATCGGAGGCGTTAGCGTCTGTCGATACTGGAACCGGAAAGCAGCTAAGTCAACTGGTTCGAACCCTGCGTAATGTTGAGCAGCAAATCAGCGATGCGGAGGAGCACTTGAAGTCCCTCAAGCAAGAGAAGCACAAGCTGTCTGTCGAGAACATTCCAGTTCTGATGGACGAGATGGGCGTTGAGCGTCTTGATGTGGACGGTGCGATAGTCGAGCGCAAGATGATTGTGTCTGCCTCGATACCCAAGGACCGCAAGGACGAAGCCTTGGGCTGGTTACGCGACAACGGTCTGGACGATATCATCAAGAACGATATCACAGTTTCGTTTGGTAAGGGCGAGGACAATGTTGCGGGGGACGTTGTTGGTCTGCTGCAAGATCGTGGTTTCGATCCGCAAACCAAAACCCACGTTCATCCATCCACACTCAAAGCGTTTGTCAAAGAGCGCGTGACGGATGGCAAACCGCTTGACCTCGATCTGTTCGGGGCATTCATTTCAAACACAGCACAGATCCGGAGGAAAGCATAATGGGTGCAGTAGCAAAAAAGAAAAGTGCAGAGTTAAGCACAGATGTCATGGACGATATCCTAGAGTTCGCGGGCGAAGGCGCAACATACGACAGCAGCGAGATGCAGATCCCGTTCATTCGTATTTTGCAGGCGATGTCTCCGCAACTCAAGAAGCGTGAAGCGCAGTACATCGAAGGCTCTGAGCAGGGTGACATGTTTAACAATGTGACCATGGAACTGTTCACGGGCGAAGAAGGTGTAACAGTCGTTCCTTGTTTTCAAACCACCAAGTACCTTGAGTTTGTTCCTCGTGAGCAAGGCGGTGGTTTTCAAGGGGAGATCCCAGCAACCGATCCGGTGCTCCAGAAAACAACGCGTAGTGGGGCCAAGGAAATCCTGCCCAACGGTCACGAGTTGGTTAAATCGGATCAGCATTTCTGTTTGATTGTTGGCAAGGACGGACTTACTCAGCCCGTTGTGATTGATATGAAATCATCGCAGTTGAAAGTCAGCCGTCGTTGGAAGACGCAGATTGCTATGCAAAAGATCAAGAACCCAAAGACAGGGCAGATGGTTCTGCCTCCGTTGTTTGCCACTCAGTGGAAGTTTTGCACTGTCGAAGAGAGCAATGACCAAGGGTCATGGTTCAACTACACTATTGAGAAGATCGGTTTGGTCGAGGACCGCGATCTAATGCTCGAAGCCAAAGCCTTCCGCGACAGTGTTGCGGCTGGCGAAGTGAAAGCTGCTGCGGAGGAGGGAAACCCAACTTCCAATCCTCCGGTCAAGGACGATGAAATTCCGTTCTAGTAGCCTCGGGGGACGGTTTTAAGGATTATCCGTCCCCCATTTTTCACTTGGGAGCAGTAAATGTCACAACCTAAAAAGCTGCTTGCCGCGTTTGCCGGAGCCAAGAATGCTCATGGTACAACGACTGTTGGACGAATAGGCAGGAACGGTAAGGCGGACAGTAAAAGCAAGATTATACGAGAGCCATTGACCGAGGCGCTAGTACAGGCGCACATTGATGGCAAGCAGGGGGTCGGGGCTATTCCGATCAACGAAGAAAACAAGTGTAGGTTTGGAGCGATTGACGTTGATGTCTACGATCTGAACCAGAAGGAATTGCAAGACAAGATCCAGAAGCTCCAGCTTCCGCTGTTGCACTGTCGATCTAAGTCTGGTGGGGCTCATCTGTATTTGTTTCTCAAGGAGTGGGAGCAAGCAGCCGTGGTCCGCGAATACTTGACCGAGATGTCGATCATGCTGGGTCACAGTGGGGTAGAGATATTCCCAAAGCAAGACACGATCATCGTTGAGCGCGGGGATGTGGGGAACTTTATTAACATGCCATACTTCGATGCGGAGATGCCCCAGCGGTATTGCTTCGATGCGAAGGGCGAGTCCATGGAGCTTGATGAGTTTCTGGATGCTATCGATAAGAAGAGTGTGTTGCTATCGGATCTGGAGGCTATTCGCAGCACGACCCAGACGCGCAAGCATTTTGATGATGGGCCTCCGTGTATTCGAAACATCTTTTCGGATGGGCCGCAGAGTGAGCCGCGCAACAAGCTGCTCTTTTTTATGGGCGTGTATTGCAAGAAGAAGTTTCCGGACAGTTGGCAGAATGCGCTGGAGGAATATAACCGGACGTTGTTTTCTCCTCCGCTGCCATCGACGGAAGTCATGACGGTAATCAAGCAGCACGAGAAGAAAGACTGGGGCTACACTTGTAAGGAAGAGCCGTTCAAGTCGTACTGCGACCCATCTCTATGCGTGTTGGCAAAGCATGGGATTAGTGACGATGCTCCGGATGCACCACAGGTGGGTGGTCTAACGATTATGCTATCTGAGCCGCGCTTATACTTCATGGATGTAAACGGGTTGCGGATTCAGTTGAGCACCGAGCAGCTACAGAACCAGACGCTTTGGCAGCGGGCTTGTATGGAGCAGTGTAACTTCATGCCTCCGACTACCAAGGCCAATAAGTGGCAGCAGATGGTCAACAGCTTGATGAGCCAAGCAACGTACATCGATGTGCCGGAAGAGGAAACGTATGCGGGGCAGTTCAAGAACCATTTGGCTTCTTACTGCACGAGCCACATACGGGCGATGGCACCGGAAGAAATCGAGATGAACAAGCCGTGGACCGATGACGGTGTCACGAAGTTTAAGATCGAGGGGCTGTTGGAATACCTGCATCATCGCAGGTTCACTGCGCTGGGCCGAGCCCAGATCATTCAGATGATCAGGGATATGGGTGGCGATAGTGGCAGTCAGAATATTGTAAAGCGAGGTGGGAAGCGAACCAAGATACGTTGTTGGTGGGTTCCTGCATTTGAAGATGACGAGGTAGAGTTACCCGTACAGGAGATAAGTAATGACATCCCATTCTAATAAATTGCTACGGGTCGGAGAGGTTGCCGATCTGTTGGGAGTATCACGGTCTTACGTCTACAAACTGGCACAGATGACGGAGGACTTTCCGAAACCCATTGTTCTTGGGTCCGATGACAATCGACGCTCGGCTTCGCGCTGGGTTCTGTCGGAGATCGAGGACTGGGTCAACAGCAGACCAAGAGGAAAAGAATATGATACCTAAAGCGGAACTTGTTCTAGGCCCACCAGGCACTGGTAAGACATACTACCTCATCCAGCAGATTAAACAGGCGTTGCAGAACGGAGCGCATCCATCTCGACTGGGGGTTATTTCATTCACTCGCAAGGCCATTGAAGAGATGGTGATGAGAGCCTGTGCAGAATTTAATCTGGAGGCCAAAGACTTTCCCCATATGCGGACAAGCCATTCGTTTGGGTTTCGGGGGCTGGGCCTACAGACACAAGACATCATGAACAAAGAGGACTACGACAACATTGGTCGAGAGATCGGACTGACCTTCGAGGGAAAGATCCGGACAAACCTAGAGGATGGCTTGTCTATGCCCACGCTTGGAGGATCGGGGTCCAAGTACCTACAGCTAGAGAACCGCGCTCGGTTGCGAATGATTGATCTGGATACGGAGTTCAATCTGGAGGGTGACTGGGACTTGTTCTTTCCCAAGCTGGAGCAGTTATCCAAGCAGCTTATTGAGTACAAGGCTGCTGCCAGCAAGTACGATTATGTGGATATGATCGAGAAGTACATCACGCTGGGGATCCCACCGAACCTTGATTATTTGTTTATCGACGAGGCACAAGACTTCACGCCATTGCAGTGGCGCATGGCCGAGAAGATAGCGGAGAAGTCAGAGAAGGTTTATATCGCTGGCGATGACGATCAGGCCATTCACAGATGGACGGGCGTGGACGTTAAGCTGTTTAACAAAAGCTCGCCCAACGTGAAAGTCTTGGAGCAGAGTTACCGCATTCCAAGGGCCGTGCATCAAGTGGCAAGCACAATCGCTCAACGGATCGATGATCGGCACGTTAAGCAGTTCGATGCTCGGGACGAGGAGGGCACCGTTGAGTACGTTTACCATCTGGAAGACATCCCGTTGCACGAGGGCTCGTGGACAATCATGGCTCGGATCAATGGGTACGTCTATGATCTGGCGAAGCGCATTCGAGCAGCGGGGTTTAAGTATTCCATTAAGGGTAAACCCAGCATCCCACTTGAACTGGTGGGGAATCTAGGAACGTGGAACGACCTATGTGCTGGCAAAAGCGTGGGGCTGCAGCGCATTATGGATCTCTACTCGGCGGTTCCCAAGCAGGGTAAGAATGCTGTGGTGCGTCGAGGCAGTCAGCAAATGCTTGAGCTTCTGCCTCCGGAGGCAGAGTTGGATATGGAAATACTACAGCTACAGTACGGGTTGTTGGCTGGTGCGGAGCAGAGCGCCTATGAGGTGATGCGCGTGGGCAAAAATGATCAGGATTATATTGACGCCATGTCACGAAGAGGCGATGATTTAATGTCCGAGCCTCGCATCAAGCTGTCCACATTCCATGCAATGAAAGGCGGGGAGGATGACAACTGCGTTGTGTACACGATGTCGACCGCGGCGTGTGTAAACAGCGATCATCCTGACGATGAGCATCGAGCGTTTTACGTTGGCGTAACCCGAGCGCGTCACACGTTATACATTCTTCAGAGCAACTATAAGTATAGGTACACGATATGAATTGTTGGCATTGCGGAACGAAATTAATCTGGGGCGGGGATCATGACGAAGAAGACGAATCCGAGTTCGACATGGTGACTAACCTATCGTGCCCTAACTGCGATGCGTTTGTTTTAGTTTATCGACCAAGGGAGGATGAAGATGAAGAGAGATGAAGTGTTGGACACAGCCAAAGAATTGATCAACGGTCAGAGGGCCGCGGACTACGGTGATGCATACGACAACCATGTTCGGATTGCGGAGGGGTGGAACATTATTATTGGCGGCGCATTAAAGAGCCACGGTCATGTAACTCCTGCGCATGTTGCGCTGATGATGGATTGGGTAAAGAGTGCGCGTTTGGTTGAGAACATCGACCACGAGGATTCGTGGATTGATAAGGCTGGTTACAGTGCATTGGGGGCGGAGCACACGACTCGGGACAAAAGCAGTATGTTTAATATTATGGATAGGATGCGTGAAAAGAATGCAAAGTAATTTATTTGGCAGTGCGCTGCATCACCAGATTAAAAACGAGTTGGATCTGATCGACGCTGACTGGAACATTCCACCGGAGTATCCCGATCTTACGGGCTACAAAGAAGTGGCAGTGGATCTGGAAACCTATGATCCCAACATTAAAACCTTGGGCCCAGGATGGGCTCGCAAAGACGGTCATATCATAGGGATTGCTGTGGCAGCGGGGGAGTATAAAGGCTACTTCCCGATCCGCCATGAAAACTCCCACAACCTTGATCCAAAGTTTACCCTGCGCTGGCTCAAGAAGCAGATGTCGGTGCCTGATATGAATGTGATCATGCACAACGCGACCTACGATGCGGGATGGATGAGGGCCGAGGGCATAGAAATCAAGGGTCGGATTATCGACACGATGATTACGGGCGCACTGGTCAACGAAAACCGCTGGTCCTTTGGCCTCGATGCTATGGCCCGAGACTTTGTTGCGCTGCGCAAGAACGAGAAGCTATTGCAAGCTGCCGCCAAGGAGTGGGGCGTGGATCCCAAGGCAGAGATGTACAAGCTGCCGCCCAAGTATGTGGGGGCTTACGCGGAGCAAGATGCGGTGGCTACGCTTAAACTGTGGCAGGCCCTCAAGATCGAGCTAGAGGATCAGGAACTCTGGCATATCTGGGACATCGAGAACGGGTTAATTCCCTGCATGTTGGACATGCGAAGCCAAGGGGTGCGGGTGGATCTCGACAAGGCCGAGCGGAACAAGAAGTTTATTCGAAAACAATCCAAGCTGATTCGCGGACAGATTGAAAAAGAAGCTGGGATGGAGGTGGATATCTGGGCCTCTGCATCCATAGCTAAAATGTTCGACAAGCTCGACATGGAATACCCAAGGACCCCGACCAAAGAAGACGAGGAAACAGGGAAGGTAACGGGCGGTGCTCCGTCGTTTACCAAAGCGTGGCTAAACAACCACCCCGCAGAAATCTGCCAGCAGTTGGTCAAGCTGCGTGAGTTCGACAAGGCGGACGCCACGTTTATCGACAGCATCCTGCGGCACGAGCACAACGGTCGCATCCATACGGAACTGCACTCCACCCGTAGGGACGAGGGCGGTACGGTAACGGGTCGGTTCTCTTCCTCGAACCCCAACCTACAGCAAATCCCGGCGCGGGATCCCGACATCAAGAAGATGATCCGCGGATTGTTTATTCCAGAGGAAGGTATGAAGTGGGGGTCGTTTGACTATTCGAGCCAAGAACCAAGGCTCTTGGTGCATTTTGCGGCGAGCGTACCGTCTGCGTTGCGTAGTCATGTGGTTGATAACGTAGTGGATGAGTTCAACAGTGGGGATGTGGATCTGCACCAGATGGTTGCGGATCTTGCAAGCATTACGCGTAAGCAAGCCAAGACGGTTAACCTTGGGATTATGTACGGTATGGGCGTAGCCAAGCTGGCAGATCAGCTAGGCATTCCCTCAGAGGATGCCAAGGATTTAATCAAGCGGCACCGCAGCAAGGTTCCGTTTGTTAAGCAGCTTGCGGACATGGCTACCAAACAGGCGGACAGTAACGGTCAGATACGCACTCTGCTGGGCCGTAAGTGCAGGTTTCACCTGTGGGAGCCCGTCACCTTCGGAACAGGCAAACCCCTGCCTTACGAGGAAGCTCTGAAGGAGTACGGTAAAAACATCAAGCGGGCCTTCACATACAAGGCGCTGAACCGCCTGATCCAAGGATCAGCGGCGGACCAAACCAAGAAAGCGATGCTTGATTGTTACAACGAGGGACTTACTCCTATGCTCACGGTTCATGATGAGCTATGCTTTAACATAGAGAGCCAAGAGCAAACGGCTAAGATTAAGGAGATCATGGAGACAGGCGTTCCGCTCAAAGTTCCTTCGAAGATTGACGTAGACATAAAGGATGATTGGGGAGAGATCGAATGAAACTTGAGGACATTAAAACGGTTGGTCTGAAAGACATGCATCCCATGCAGGTCCGTCTTCTAATGGAAATGGTGGGTATGACCTTGAACCTCGCTGCTATGACCAGAGACGCGGACATACTTGAGGAAACAGAAGCGTGTTGTGACGAGTTGATTAAGTTGTTTGGCGGGGTGGGTGTTTCAATGTCCATCGAGATTGACCCAGGCCCTACTCACGGCGGCTCTCAATCTATGCATTAGCCGCCGCTTGTTACTGAGATCTACCTAGAGACTTAGCCAGCGCCTGGGTTGCCGGATCATTGCCAAGGATTGCGGGATCCACTCGACCTTGCGGAGCCGAAACGGGCGGGGCTGCAGGGGTCACAGGAGCTTGGTTGAACATGTCCGGTGTTAACCCTTCGAGGGGGTTAGGAGCTTGGTTGAACATGTCCGGTGTTAACCCTTCGAGGGGGTTTGTTCCAACTAAGGCGTCTCGCATTCGAGACGGCACAAACGTACCTTCTGCTTTGCGCTTGCTTATTGTTGCCAAAGGAGAATCGATAGATTCGCGGACCATACGGAACATCTCATCATACGGAAGATCCGAAATAGATTGAAAGTCGTTTTCTTTCTTGCGTCGCTCAATAGAGTTTACTAAATCTTCCGATAGAGGTTTAACATACAAACGGCCACGGGCTATTTGGTTGGCCTCCGCAGAGGACATGTTAGCGTCTTCCACTAACGCTCGAATAATATCTCGTGTAGATGCTCCAAGGATTCGAGCATTTTCAATGTTAACATAAAGCTCGTTTTGTTGTGCTCGATAGGCTTCAATAAGATCAGCAAACTCTTGAGTCTTTTGTTCGCGAGTAGTATCCCCGGCTCTTACAATTCTCTTTACCGCAGAAAGAGAAGCGTTTCGTCCGTCAGCATATTTTATTGCATCGAACTTAATTGCGTCCGTTGCGGTGTGAGTCATAGGTGTAAGTCCGGTAAGCATACGAGCAAACTCTGCTTCAGGAAGGCTAAACCTTCCGCTGGCACTAGGCTCCCCAGTTAACGCTTTAAGCGTTTTTCCTTTTTTTAACTCTCCGCCTTTTTCTTCGTAAAACTCCAACCAATAACGTGGGATCATACCTTCCGCTAGGTGTAAGAAGATTTTGGAACCACGATCTCCAAGTAACTTTTCGTCTGTGCGATTCTTATCGTAGACATACGACCCTGTTTTTGTTCTTCCTTCCCGCAGCGTGACATCCAAGATCCGTTCCGTCATCATTGTTTCACTTGCGAAAGGTTCTGCCATTTTAGTAATAAAAGTTGCTAAAGACCCTTCTAGTAGTTTTTGAGCTTCACCTTGGTCAAGTTCCCCACGCTCAGTATAACTTTGCAATGCTGCTCGAACAGCAGAGCGGATGTAACCCCATGGGTTGTGATAACTTGTGTCCACAAAAGTAATGTTCCCCTTATGATCATTATCTATAATCATAAGGTCCCCGCCCTTCATGTAAGGTTGAACAGAGGATTCTAAGGCGTCTAACTCTTCCTGAGTTGTGCCTGTTAGTTTCATAGACAGTCGTGTTAATTGCTGCGGAACAGTGTTAACAACAACCATCGTGTTCACTAAACGCTGAGATCCATTGGATTGAACAGCCTTTTCGAACTCTGAAACTGCGCGTAAAACTTCGTCTTTTGGAATGCCTTTTGTTGCCTCTTGCGCGATAAGCGCATCGACTTTCCCGAGAGGAACCTTGAAAGAAACCTCTCGCATACCAAGGTCTGCGATATTAAATATGTTACGAATGTTTTCAGAAGCAAACGACGTAAAGTTGCCAACAACTGGAATACGGTCCACAAAACGCAACGCTTGTGGAATCATGTTGTACATAGGCATTGTTTTTTTTACGAGGTTCGCAGCGCCCTCTTCTAATACGCTTAAATCCTCAAGGGTTCGTGTGCTTCTAGCGAAGATACCAGCGTCCTGAAGAGATCCCAATAGAAGTGGATTATCTTCTCTAAATCCGGACTTGGCAAAGGCTTTAGAATACTTGTTGTACTCGCCATTAAACGCAAGAAGTTTAAAGAACGCGTCTTGCCCTCCGTATAGTTTGTCGAAAGTCTTCATAAAAGGAATGAAATCTTCAGCCCGATCCAACGCTTTACCAACCGCTTGACCTTTGGAAGTCTCTCTACCAAATTGTTGGTATTCTTTTAGAGTTTTGTAAACAGCGTTGCTGTCCATTAAACCGGATTGATTAGCTATTTTAGCTAAACGACGAAGACCATCGTCATCTACATTAACGAGCGACTGTGTGAGTAGATAAAAATTATCGATAAGATTCGTTCCACGATGCGTGTTTCCGTTGGAAACAAGCATTGACATGTTGCCTAGTAAGTTTCGGATCTGCCCAGGTAAACTTGGAACGATAGTCATACGTTGAGAAAAAGATCTGATTTGCTGCATTATCGCCGCCACGTCATTGAGAGGCGATAAATTCAGAGCCTGTTTCATCGCTCTGTACATTTCAGGAGTGACATACGCATTTTGAAGACGACCAAACTGTCCGCCAAAAATAGTGCTAAAACCTTCCGCCTCATCTTTGGCGAGTCCAGCCAAAGGGACATAGTTGCGCTGCTCAAGAACCGTCACAGCATCTTCCATAAACTTCAATTCATCGGAAATATTGTTCGTCCCAAGGCGATCTCGAATCTCTAATAGAGCAGCCCGTGTTGGGTCGTTTGCATCAAGAGCCTCCTGAACTGTTCGTGTATCATTACCGAGTGTTACCATTAGTTTATTACGAGCACTAATGTCTTCCGGAGAGGGCATCATAACAATTTGAGGTCGTCCTCCGTTTTGGATTAACTCGAGGGCTCTTGTAAGTCGAGGGGCAACTCCTTGATCTACAGCAAGTTTCCCATAGAACTCATTAGCCGCCCACGACTCAGACAAATCACTCATTGTCCGAGTATACATTTCTTCTGGATCAGTTATTTCTCCTAAGAACTCGCGCAAAGAGTCACTTTCTTCCAGTATAGGTTTTCTTGAAATCAAGAAGTCTTCTTTAATGGACAGCTTGGGGGTATCGGCTGTAAGAAAACCTCTTTTTGTCCGGCCTTCTTTTATAGATTCTATGGCATCTTTAAGAACTTTTCCTACGTCTACCCCTGGACTGTTTAAAGCACTTAGTCCCGCGGTGTTGTTTACAAGTTCTTGTGCCTGTTTGCGAATAACTTCAGGAGCTAACCCGCGAGTTTCATCTAATGTTCCAAGAACGTTTGAAACTTCTTTAATCGCCTTATTGTAAAGGGGATGATTTAATGTAAACCCTTCTTTCTCAAGTCGGTTTAAAAAGGCTACAGGGTTTTCTTTCGCTTCAAAAACTCGACGTAAGTACCCTATCCCAGCCTCATCCGATTGACGTATAATTTCAAGGGCTTCTTCAGCCTTACGTCTTTTATCCGATCCCACAGGAGCGCGTTCTATTTCCAACTCTAATTGCGCGACGTTCCTGTCTATTAAATTCTGTTTAGCGTCCACCATTTTTTGAGCAGCTTTTTCTGCTTTCGCACCATATGCTGAAGTAAACTCTTCTGGAGTAGTAAAACCCCGTAACCGTTTTTCAAGATCATTTCGTAAGGCAGTCGCTCCAGGGCGGCTACGTTTTAAAAATCTAGTAGCTTTTAAAACACTGCCTGTGGCTTCATGAAACTCGTCCATTGCTTGTATACCAGGGCGAACTAAAGAATCCTTCATATCAATAGTGTCTCTAAGCATTTGTGAGACAAAGGGATCTGCGCCTCCGTCCGGAGTAAACCATGTAACAAGTTTCTTTTTTGCAGCAGGAGCTAAAGGCTTTACCTTGGTACTAAGAGCTTTTCCAAATGAAGAGCCCATTAGATCCTGAACAACCGCGTTCTGTGCGACTTGAGTTCCTGCGTATTCGGCACTGTCTTTTACAAAGTCTGCTGTTTTTTTAGCTGTAGTGACCCCGCCACGAACTACGCCTCTTACGGGAGCCGTTCGTGCTACAGTACCAGCACCATATAATCCCAAGTCTACCCCAACGGATAAAAGCGCTTGTTCTGATGCTTTCTTTAATCGGTTTTTAAAAAACCGTTCCGCGTTGTCTCTACCCGTCAGACCAGTGTCCTCTTCCGTATATAACCAATCTAAAGGGATGGCCGCGTCCGTAAAAGGTAGAGGTATTTCTTCTATAGTGGTTGAAAGTGTAGGACGACCGTCAGGACTAAACATGAAAGTGCCAACACCTGTGGCTGCGGTAACAGGTAGACTTGAGGCAGCAAGCTGTGAGAACCGAGAAGCATTGTTTGCCGTCAAGGCTCTTCCTGTTTTTGATTTGCCATACGACTGTGCGGCACGACCAAACAAAGATTTAGCAGGTTCAACTGCTTTCCCTGCATTTGCCAATCGAGAAGCCTGACTAGCGGTTCGTAAAAAACTTACCGCAGGAATTAACGCCGCACCTATTTCTCCTCCAACTTCCGTAACTTGACCAACAGTGTACTTAGGTTCATAGGGTTTTCCAGCGCGTTCCATAAAAGCTGAAACATCGTTTAATGTGTCTGTATCAAAAATCGTGTCAAGAACACCCGCGCCTAGTTCCGTTATACCAGTGGCAATATTCCAAGGAACAGATACCGCAGCGCGTCCAACGTCCGCTATTTTATCAACCCCGGTTAAGACATTGTCAGCTATTCGTGAGACACGAGATTCTTTATTGGACGCGTTGAACATTTCCGGAGTAAGACCTTCAAGCGGATTAGCCGAAGGCTCAACCGGAGTTTGATTGAACATTTCCGGAGTAAGACCTTCAAGCGGATCAGAGCCAGCCATGGTGTTCTCCTATCCTTGCTTCACAACATTTCCGGACAGATCTCGAACTGTGCCTTCCTCGTCTATTGTTCCGACCTTAGTTGTAGTCCCGTCAGGATTTACTTGGATAACATTGGAGCCTTCTGTTCGTATTGTCGCGGAAGGCGTTTGTCCGCCACCCCCATCTCGAGGCGTCTCAGCCCCACCAATAACCCCTGCGGCACGAGCCTGCTGTACAAGCCCTGGAGCAGCAGCTTCTAAATCGACCAACACTTCGTCAATGCCTCTGGTTCCGCCTCCGCTATATTCTTTCCATAAGGTTACAAACGCTTTTCCGTTCGCGGTACTAAGCCATTGACCATCTTTCGAAGCATCTTTTCCTGCCGCCGTCGCCCGAGCCTGCGCAAGTGCAGCTTCCTGTGCTGCACGACGCTGTGCGGTTTCACGTTCCACGGCCAAGCCTTCTACCGCAGCTTGAGACATCCGAGCGCCTAGTGTGGGTCGTATTTCCTGCCCTGTCTGAGGGTTAACGTAGCTTCCTGAAATCGCACCCGCAAGTTTCGCACCAAAGATCGCTCTGTTTAACTGATCAATTTCCGCTTCTGCTGGAACGGATTCAATTCCCGTGGATACCGCGGCCTTAACCAAATCTTTCTTTGTGTCCCCTGTTTGCTGATCTTCAGGAACTACATCCTTAATAATTTCCGCCGCTGCCGCTTCAGGGTTTTCTAACATCTTCGCAGGAGCCGCCATATCCGCCCCTTTGGGCAGACCAAGTTTCGCGGGGTCCTCAGTCGTAATCGCCGTCTGACCAAACTCAAACGCTTTGTCGAATGACATTCCTGTGCTTTTTTTCAACTGCGACTGTAATTTAGGTGTCATGTAGTGGTTAGCAAGCGCAGAGCCGCCTTCGTTAAACTTTGCCACCCCAGGCTTTTGAGCCATGGGCCGAGGAGCGGGGGCCATGGGCCGAGGAGCAGGACGAGGAGCAGGAGCCATAGGAGCAGAGCCCTGCTGTATCCCTGCGATATTAGGAATAGGCTGAGAAGGTGGCAGCATCTGAGTCATAGGAGCAGGCATAGGCTGGGCCATAGGAGCGGGAGCTTGGGATCTAGGCAGCACAACAGGCTGACGCATCGCCACCGCCTGCATTAGTTCAGGTGAAGACGCTAGGATGCCACCCCCCTGCGGGGCCATCGGCTGTACGCCACCCATCTGACGGAGCTTGTTCCTTGCTTCGTCAGACTTCTTTGCAAACAGCTTCCGGTTATAAACTCCGTCCATCTTTACCTACCTATTTGTTATGGCACCAAGGCCAGAAGATCCGCCGTACATTTGCTGGTATGAATCAAGACCCATGGCAGTTCCGACTGTGTTACCAAGTACGTTCTGTTCCGGCGCTACACCCAAGGTTAATGACGAAGAAGGAGTACCTCTAGTTGCTGTGGCAAATATGTTTGCCAAAGACTCAAACCGTGTGAATGGCTCGTACATCTCTTCGATACCAGCTTGACGCTGTACATCATACTCAGACTGCCCCTGTGTTTGCTCTACACCACCTAAGTCCATCAAGCTCTTTACGTCTCGGCCTCCAAGAAGCTGTGTGAACTGACCCAATCCAGCCTGTGCCGAACCTAATCCTTGGAAGACTTGAGCACCAGACTGCCCACGGGACAGTTGATTTTCAAAGGCCGTTTGTGATCCTTTTAAAGCATCCATATATCCTGCGGAGCGTAACTGCGCCCCTGTTCGAGCCTTTTGCTGTTCGATGTTACGTTGAAGTTCCGACTCTGCAACAGCTTGACGAGATCCACCAAATGCTCCGGCACCCACCGCCCGAGCACGTTCACCAATCTTGTCGATGTCCCCCGCACGTTGAATTTCCGCCTGCGTTACGTCAATCACATCTTCAACATACGGATCGTAAAAGTCTGATACGCCCCCGCTGCGAACTTCTTTTCCCGTTACAGGGTCAGTACGCGCAACTTGTTTAGTTGCGCCTGTTACAGGGTCAGTGACCGTATCATATACAAGCTGACCACGAGGGTCATACGTTAGCGACTGCCCCGTTACAGGATCAAAACCAGTGCCAAGAGCCGAGATTCCTGATTCATATGTCTGCTTACTTTCTTCCAGCATTGGCGCATATGCACCAATTCCTTCGATACCTAATTTGAGCCCCGCCAGTTGCGTGTCCGTAAAAGGCATAACATCAGGACGTGGAATACCGCCAACAACGTCTGGAATAGGCTGACCACGAGCATCAAGAATTAGATTACCGTCAGGGTCCCGACGGTAAAGAGGATTGCCTTCCTCATCTACCCGTGGAGTTCCATATAACGCAGACATCGAGCCTATACCCGCGGCATACGACTCCATTACAGGAACCTGTTCTCCCGTTTCAGGATCCGTTTCAAACCGAAGATTACCTTCCGAGTCTACCGCCTGACGCTCTTCCGTGCGGTACAGATTAGCCAAAAGGTCCTTTATAAACCGCTCTTGATACTCCGGTAAAAGCTCTAGCTTTTGATTGGTAACAACTGTCTCTGCCATTATGCTCTCCGCTCAAACTGGTTCATCATCTGATACATTTTCGCAGCCCCCGCATTTCGGTTGCCGCCTCCTGCACCTCTGACCGCATCCGCAGTCATGACAAACTCTCCGTCCGAAAGCCTAGCTTCTTGCACCCGTCCTCCATCTTGGTAAATTGCAGCGGGTATACTATCACTTTTACCCGTGCCCGGTCCTTCAATGTAACCACCATTCATCATCGTGGCAATTCCACGGCGATAGTCCGGAGCAGGCGTACCTTGATAATCAGGCAATCGCTCACCCGTTGCTACCTGTCGTTTTTGCAAAGGCGTAAGAGGCGTCGCTTTGGGCTCTCCCGCTTGAAGTAATCCTGCAAGAAGTAAGTTGTCACTTATTCCCCCGAACAGACCTTGACCAGCTTGCGCTGCCGGAGCAATCCCTGATCCTGCTTTTACCCCAGTTCCGATTTTAGAAATAGCGTCCCCAATAGGAGCCGTTGCCTTCATCACACCAGGAGCAATCTTTCCAAGAGCAGCTTGTTGTGCCGCTTGCTGCGCTGCGAACTGACCAGCCATGCCTTGCATACCCATCATGCCAGCACCTTTCGCCGCCAAACCAGACACACCAGGAAGCGAGCCAATCCCATACCCCATTACACCCGACTTTAAAGCGTCTCCAATATCACCGCCAGAAGCAAGAGTCCCGATCCCAGAACCAAGAGCCGCGCCCATCGGGCCACCGAACGCTAGACCAACCAAACCCCCGATTGCAGATAAAAGGCTCATTACGTTTCTCCTGAAATAGCTTGAGGCGCAGTCACTGTTATGCTTGTACTACGTTTTTCAGATCCTGTCCAAGGTTGTGAACATTGAGGACAATTACCGTCAGGGTAACTTGCGATCTCTGCGGGCGTATCAACTGCGTTGTCGCAGCTTACACAATGCACTGTATCAGAACTCGTCGAAGGTTTCCACTTCGAACCGTTTGCCATTGTTAAAATAGTATCGCTCATGATGTTGTCACCGTAACTGTTCCAACCCCGCCCGTGCCAGTGGATCCGCGCACATGGGGACTGTTGCCTAGAGTTATCTTAACAAAACCGTCCTGCTGAAACAATGCCCCTGTTTCAAGACCGGAATCATCTGTCTGCAAGTCAGTCAAAGTTAACCTGGTGGCTCGTTCTTCCCCAGGGTTTTGCTGCTGCTCCATATAAACAGCAAAACTTCGCGTTAGGTTTGCGAAGTACTGCTGGTCATACTGTGCGGGTGGAACCGCGAAGAACGGAAGGATTAGGTTTCGAGACACTATCTCCTCCCGTCAGTCCGAATATCCAGCCTTGGCGACCCCAGCCTCCAACCCACACCTGAATCGTCGGACTCTACGCGCATCGCAAAGCTGCGCCCTCGCAACCTTAGATGCACCTGCTCGGTAAACTGCTCCACAGGAACAGACGCCGTCTTGGTAATCTGCTTCTCCGTAGATTGCAGATAGTTTCCACCAGGGAAGTTGCGAGTTTTTATTGTAAAGTTTGCACTCGGGCTGGCCGCAGTAGATCCGCGGAACGTAACGTCAGGAATCATCCGCTTGATGAAGGCAAACTTGTCACCGTCCCCAATGTCGATCTGACTGGACTCGATGTATGCCGTAAATGCCGATCCATCGTCGTCGAAGCCCGTTTCCTGAGAGTACAAATAATTGTTAGGACCTGCCGCAATAGGCTGGTCGAAAATACCACGATCCATCCAGAAGCTGCGGGACAATGTACCATAGTACCAAATCTGCTGCTGGTAGTTGTAAACAACGTAACGATCATTTACCGAACTGCTTGCAGAAGGGTAAAACCACCAGACCTCAGAAAACGACGTGTTGCTTGAAGCTACAATCTTCTCACGCTGGTCAAGGTTAATATCGTCGAACACATAGTCTCGAACCGTACAAGGTAGCCGTTGTACTGTACCGCCATACGCATAGAACTCTTTCAAACCCATCCAGTACACATTGTCCTCAACAGGAATCGCAGCAAGAGGGCCCATAGTCGTGATGTTCTCTGATACCAAGTTCACACCAAAGGTAAACGGTGGTCCTAAGTATTGCATCGCGTACAAGGACTCGTCCGTAAACACCAAGACTTGCTGACGCGTTTCAATCGCCATGACAATCTCGGACCCAGAACCGAGGCGCAACTCACCCGCAGTATTGGTCGCTGTCGCCGCCCAATCCGTCAGAGATTCTTGGGACGAGAACCGAATAGCCAACGGATCCTGTACACCAGGCTCGCTTTCCGTATCACAACCAAAAGCAATAATATGTCGATCACGGTCAGAAACCAAAACCTGCTTGGCAATGGTTGGCGTCGAATTAGCTCCCGACAAAGAATCAAGGCTCACGGCCCGAGAACTTGGGCCCAAGGTTTTATCCCAGTAGTAGATCCCGCCGTTGCGTACATTTACGAGCAAGTCTTCGCCAAAATTATCATGTGTCCAAATGCGAAGCGTAGAGGTAATAATAGGCGTGGAAGCGGCAGAGCCCCACGCTCCTCGGCCCCAGAAACCTACACCCCAACCTGCACCAAACGTGGATGTATCTAAACCTATGTTGATCTGATATGCGCCGACAACCGCCGCGCCACCGTTACCTGTGTCAGAGCCATTAGCGGCAACAAGCGTCGGTGCAAGTTGCCCATCTACAGTAATGTCTGCAATGGTAGTGCCCGCGGTTCGAGCAGAAATAGTGTATGTGTTAGCGGTCAGTATGCCAGTGATATTATACTCTTGGTTCAATACCCCTGCGGTGATCGTCCCACCAAGACTAGCCGCGCCGCTGAAGGTCACAAAGTCTCCAGACACCGCTCCGTGGTTTGCATCTGTTACGGTAATCGTTGATGATCCGTTGGTGGCGGCAAAGGTTACATCCCCCGCAGCGGTCGTAGCGCGAATGGGAGTTATGTCGGCAAAAGAACCACCGTCTTGGTTTAGGTAATACTTTAAACTTGTGCCGATGCCGATGTACCGACTGTTATCTAAAGCCACCCAAGGGTGCATCGCCCTGGCAGTTCCAAGGTACGAGAACCCCGAAAACTTTTCCCAGCCGCCAATCTTCTCAGGCATACCGAAACGAAACCGTACCTTGTCCACATCAAACCAACCGCCCTCGTTCGTGTAGGACGTTGTTTCTCTATTAACACCAGGCTTGAACTGTAGTTTGGTAAGCGGCATGTGGCATATCCTATGCGTTTAAAGCGTCAAGGTCATCCCAAACACGTTGAGCATGTGCAGCCGCGTCAAAGGCAACAGTTGCATCAGGATCATCGGGGTCTGGATCTGTCCAGCTATTTGCTGATGCTTGCGCTGCCAGATACGTTTGCAAGTTT
>Ga0075467_10001263_pt1 | contig 20874 bp, 19 predicted proteins | sample DEB08_DNA_9_FD_75067 | JGI IMG/M metagenome (GOLD analysis project Ga0075467, IMG submission 75067) | Aqueous microbial communities from the Delaware River and Bay under freshwater to marine salinity gradient to study organic matter... | ecosystem: Environmental > Aquatic > Marine > Coastal ... | reverse complement strand
TCAGCGGTCTCACACCTTACGAATACATCTGCAAAATCTGGACTTTTGAGCCAGATCGATTCATCTTAAATCCAATCCACCAGATGCCGGGACTGAACACCTAGGAGTCGCAAATTAAATCACTTACAACCCTAGCGATCAAGGCGCGTGAAGCAAGCTAATATTCCTTTACTGCTACCATTCAGAAGATGAACCCAGCGTGAATGTCCCTTGCTTTTGATGCGCAAGTCTCCATGATTTTGTAAGCCATGCACACAGGTCATAACGGCTTTGCACAATTCCAAGTCCTTTATCCTTGATTGCACAAATATTGCGCCCTATCTGCTGTTCGAAGGCAATGATGCTTCGCGCTCAGTGTCTTCACCTCCCTGTTGGACTTCGCCGGGCCTAGTGCCCGGCATTTTTTTGTTTGGCTTATGTCTGCTGCCTCATTTTCAGCCGTTTTTCGCAAATCCGTTGCCCCTCAGGCTGGCTTGCCGTAAAGCATCGCCCAAGCAGCCCAAGAGGACCACGATGCAAGAGCCAGCCATCACTGACGACCTGATTGCCGCACATGGGCTGAAGCCTGACGAATACGCGCGCATCCTCGAAATAATAGGACGCGTGCCGACATTTACCGAATTGGGTATTTTTTCGGCAATGTGGAACGAGCATTGTTCTTATAAATCCTCCAAAAAGTGGCTTCGGACCTTGCCCACAACAGGCCCCCAAGTCATTTGCGGTCCCGGAGAAAACGCAGGTGTTGTTGATATCGGCGACGGGCAAGCAGTTGTTTTCAAAATGGAAAGCCACAACCACCCGTCGTATATCGAGCCCTATCAAGGTGCGGCGACAGGCGTGGGCGGCATCTTGCGCGATGTGTTCACAATGGGCGCGCGTCCGATTGCGGCAATGAATTCACTGTCCTTTGGCGCACCGGATCACCACAAAACCAAGCAGCTTGTGAATGGTGTGGTTGCCGGCGTCGGCGGCTATGGCAACTGCTTTGGTGTTCCGACTGTCGGTGGCGAAGTCCGCTTTGATCCGGCCTACAACGGAAACTGCCTTGTGAACGCCTTTGCGGCAGGTCTCGCCGATGCAGACAAGATCTTTTATTCAGCAGCCTCGGGCGTCGGTATGCCTGTGGTCTATCTTGGGGCCAAAACGGGCCGCGACGGGGTTGGCGGGGCAACGATGGCCTCTGCCGAATTCGACGATACGATTGAAGAAAAGCGACCCACCGTTCAAGTCGGCGATCCTTTTACTGAAAAGCGCCTGATGGAAGCCACGCTCGAGTTGATGGCGACCGGTGCTGTGATTTCAATTCAGGATATGGGTGCCGCTGGTCTGACTTGTTCCGCTGTCGAAATGGGCGACAAAGGTGGTTTAGGTGTCAAACTGAACCTGAATGCTGTGCCGCAGCGCGAAGAGAACATGACCGCCTACGAGATGATGCTGTCGGAAAGCCAAGAGCGGATGCTGATGGTTCTCAAGCCCAAACTCGAGGCCGAAGCCCGCGCCGTATTCGAAAAATGGGACCTCGATTTTGCAATCGTTGGCGAAACAATCGCAGAAGATCGTTTCCTTGTTGAACACAATGGCGAGATCAAAGCGGACCTGCCTCTGGCTACACTTTCCGGCTCTGCCCCCGAATACGACCGTCCTTGGGTGCCGACACCTGCCACGGCACCGCTTGGCGACATCATCGGCGTTCATCCCATTGATGGTCTGAAGGCGCTAATCAGCAGCCCGAATTACGCTGGCAAACAGTGGGTCTATGAACAGTATGACCAACAAGTTATGGGCGACACAGCACGCACTCCTGGTGCGGGATCAGGCATTGTGCGCGTGCATGGCACAGATAAGTCGCTCGCCTTCACCAGTGACGTGACACCGCGCTATGTCAAAGCCAACCCTGTCGAAGGCGGCAAACAAGCCGTGGCCGAAGCATACCGCAATCTGACAGCTGTGGGCGCTAAGCCACTGGCAACAACAGACAACATGAATTTCGGCAATCCCGAAAAACCCGAGATCATGGGGCAATTCGTCGGCGCAATCCAAGGGATCGGCGAAGCGGTCAAGGCGCTTGATATGCCGATCGTGTCGGGAAACGTATCACTCTACAACGAAACTGATGGCAGTGGGATCCTACCTACGCCGACAATCGGTGCCGTTGGTATCATAAACCACCCTGACGAGATGATCATCGGTCTTTTGCGTGAAGGACACGTTCTGCTGCTCTTGGGCGAAACTCATGGCCACCTTGGGCAATCCGCCCTGCTTGCCGAAGTCTACGGACGCGCCGAAGGTGATGCGCCACCAGTCGACCTGGACGCCGAACGCGCCAACGGCGATTTCATCCGTGCAAACCACACCTATATCAGAGCCTGTACAGACCTTAGCGACGGCGGCCTTGCGATGGCAGCATTCGAGATGTCCGAAGGCGCAGGCGTTGGCATTTCGCTTGATGTCGAAGATACGCCCACACTGTTTGGAGAAGACCAAGCCCGCTATCTTATCGGGTGCAACTTTGATCAGGCAGAAGCGCTGATGGTCGCTGCGGGACATGCAGGCGTCAAACTGTCGATGGTCGGCAAAGTTGGTGGTGATCAAGTCACCTTTGGCAGCCAAAGCGCGCCACTTGCAGACCTCGCACTTATCTTCCGCACGTCATTTGAAAACGCTGTCGCCTAATCGCTATCTTGCCATTTAAACGCCAGCCGGAAGCTCCCCACTTGTCCGCAAGCATTTCGGCACCTAGTTTGAGCATAACAGACCAAAAGGACACCCGATGCCGATTACAGCCCACGAGATCGAAAGCCTACTGCGGGAAAGCTTTCCCGATGCCAAAATCAATGTCCAGGGCGACGATGGTGCGCACTATGCGGCCGAAATTATCGACGAAAGCTTTCGTGGAAAGAACCGCGTGCAGCAGCAACGTGCCGTCTACAGTGCCCTCAAAGGCAAGATGGATGGCAGCAACGGCGAATTGCACGCTTTGGCGCTGACGACCAAGGCCCCCGAATAACCAAATAAACCTGCACATTCACGAGCAGCGCCAAGCGCGCAACAAAGCCGGAGATACTGATATGACTGCCCAAGACAAAATCAAAGAAACCGTCACATCCAACGATGTTGTTCTGTTTATGAAAGGCACAAAATCCATGCCACAATGTGGGTTCTCGTCCCGCGTGGCTGGTGTTTTGAATTTCATGGGCGTGGAATTCAATGATGTGAACGTGCTGGCCGACGAAGAAATCCGCCAAGGCATCAAAGATTATTCCGATTGGCCGACTATCCCGCAGCTTTACGTCAAAGGCGAATTTGTCGGCGGCTGCGACATCATTACCGAAATGACTTTGTCAGGCGAACTCGACACGCTGTTCGCCGATAACGGTGTCAACTTCGACCAAGATGCAGCCAACAAAATCCGCGAAGCAAACGGGTAAACGAGGTGGAGGGCGCATAGCCCTCCATCCCCTCAATCTGCTTCGATTTGGTCGGCCAGTGCTTCGGCACGCGCGGCAAGCTCTGCAAGTCCCTCTGCCACATGTGCAGGTACGACAGGCACCTCGACCCGAACTGGTTCGGGTGCTGGTTGTGACCTCAGATTTTCGACATAAGCCCGCGCCTCTGCGGTTTCGGCTTCAAGTTCCCGGACTTTGTCCTCTAGGCCGGCTGTCTTGTCGGCCAACATCAGTCCCGCCATCAACAACATACGCGCTTCAGGCAAGCGGCCAATTTGGTCGGCCAGATGTGTTGCTTCAACATCAAGCATAGCAGCAGCAGAATGGAGGAAATGTTCTTCACCCTCTTGGCAAGATACTTCGAACGTCCGACCGGCGATGGCGATTTCAACTTGCGGCATTTGCGCTCTCCTCGATCAGGGGCTTAAGTTCGGTCAGGATCGCATCCATTTCGGCGGCATCAGCGCTGCGTTGCGCATGCAAAGCTGCAATTTCAGCTGCGACCGCTTCACTATGTAGTTCAGGCGCCAGACCCGCGGTCACTGCCTCACGCAGTTTCGTGTTCATCTCGCGTAATTGCACGTTCGAGGCACGAAGCTTTTGCAGTTCGGCATCAAGTTTCGTTAACTGGCTGCGCTGCGTTTCAACACGTTCTGTCAACGTGGTCACCTGCGTATCTTGGCGTTCTTTCAAGACCGCAACACGTTGGACCAATTCCGCGTTTGACGCCCGTTCTTTGTCGAGTGCCGCCTTAAGTGTCGCATCCGATGCACCTTGGCCGGCACGCTTGTCCAAGCCTTTTCTAATCCGATCAAGCGCTTCGGTGATTCGCCCTTCTAATGCACTGATGTCACTCATCTACCCGTCCTTTCGCAGCAAGGACGTCCTTGCTGGCATATTTCTGCGCTGCGCGCTCATGTCCTGCTTTGGCGGACTTAACAACGATCCTGAATCGAATCGTTCCTGCTGGATGACAGGTTATGCGATCCCCCTTGCGCCCGCAAACGACCATGCGCCTGAAATAAGAAGAACTTAGCCGTCGCGCTTGATCTTAGGCGGGGGGCTGATATGACGCTGGGCAAGCATGATGCCCTTCTTTGTTAATAGGATCTGATCACCTTGGATATTGCAGCCCTTCGCTCCGCCCACCCTGACCATTGGAAAAAGGCTACCGCCATTCGCACCTTGACGCTGGACGCGGTTGCGGCTGCGAATTCCGGCCACTCTGGCATGCCGATGGGCATGGCCGATGTCGCGACCGTGCTTTTCGAAAAACACCTCGCGTTTGATCCAAAGGCGCCACACTGGCCGGATCGCGACCGCTTTATCCTGTCCGCAGGTCACGGATCGATGCTGCTGTATTCTCTGATGTACCTGACCGGCTATGAAGATATGCCGCTTGAGCAGATCAAGAACTTCCGCCAATGGGGCGCAAAAACTGCTGGCCACCCCGAGTTTGGCCATGCCCGTGGCATCGAAACAACTACAGGTCCTTTGGGCCAAGGCATCGCCAACTCAGTTGGTTTCGCCATTGCCGAAGAGATTCAGCGCGCCACATGGGGCCAAAAAATCGTCAACCACAACACCTATGTGATGGCCGGCGACGGCTGCCTAATGGAAGGTGTCAGCCAAGAAGCAATCGCCCTTGCCGGCATGCAAAAACTGCGCAACCTGATCGTGTTCTGGGATAACAACAACATCACGATCGACGGCACCGTTGATATTGCAGACATCACCAACCAGCCAATGCGCTTTGAAGCGTCAGGTTGGCACGTGCAGTCCATTGATGGCCACGATCCAGAGGCGATTGATGCGGCAATCTCAGCCGCCAAGAAAGACCCCCGCCCTTCGATGATTGCCTGCAAGACCCATATCGCATTGGGCCACGCCGCACAGGACACGTCCAAAGGTCACGGCGCATTGACCAATGCCGACCAGTTGAACGCCGCAAAAGAAGCCTACGGCGCGCCGCTGGGTGCTTTCGAAGTTCCAGCCGACGTCAAAGCCCAGTGGGAAGCCATGGGTACACGCGGTGCAGCAGCACATGCCGACTGGCACACGCGTTTCAACAACCTGTCCGCAAGCAAGCAAAACGAATTCAAGCGCATCTATGCAGGCGAAGCGCCAAAGCGTTTGGCCTCGAACATCCGCGCGTTGAAAAAGCAGATCAGCGAGACTGCACCGTCAGTTGCGACCCGCAAATCATCCGAAAACGTCCTCGCTGCGATCAACCCGATCATGCAAGAAACCATCGGTGGTTCGGCTGACCTGACAGGGTCCAACAACACGCTTACTTCCGACATGGGCGTGTTCCACCCCGATACACGCAAGGGCCGCTACATCTATTACGGTGTCCGCGAACACGGCATGGCGGCAGCAATGAACGGTATGGCGCTGCACGGCGGCGCGCGTCCGTACGGCGGCACATTCATGTGTTTCACCGACTACGCACGCGGTGCGATGCGCCTGTCTGCGCTGATGGGGATTCCGACAACCTACGTGATGACCCACGACAGCATCGGCCTTGGCGAAGACGGCCCGACCCACCAACCGGTCGAGCATCTGGCCATGATGCGTGCGACACCCAACTTTCAAGTTTTCCGCCCTGCGGACACTGTTGAAACTGCGGAAGCTTGGGAACTGGCGCTAACATCAGACAAAACGCCAAGCATGCTCGCACTGACCCGCCAAAACCTGCCAACCGTGCGTCTTGAGCACAAGGGCAAGAACCTGACGGCACAAGGTGCTTATGTTTTGGCAGATGCCACGAGCAAACGTCAGGCGATCTTGTTGGCAACCGGTTCCGAAGTCAGCATTGCAATGGAAGCCCGCGACCTGCTTGAGGCCGAAGGCATCGGCACGCGCGTTGTGTCCATGCCGTGCTGGGAGCTGTTCGAGGAACAAGACGAAGCCTACCGCAAGCGCGTCTTGCCGGGTGGTCCTGTGCGTGTCGCAGTTGAGGCGGGCATCCGCTTTGGCTGGGATCGCTGGTTGTTCGGCGAGCGCGGCAAGCGCGAAAAATCTGGTTTCATCGGGATGCACGGCTTTGGCGCCTCTGCGCCCGCAGAAGAGCTTTATGAACAGTTCGGAATCACAGCAAAAGACACGGCCGCCAAGGTCAAGTCATTGCTAAAGTAAAAAATGCGGGCCACGGCAATGACTTATGTAAGAATAGTTGGTGCAGTGGCCCTCATAGGCGTTGTCACGCTAGTTAGCTGCACCGAGAATGGGACCAGTAAACAGACGATCGAACCCGTCTTCGGCGAAACGGGCGATGTTGATACGTTTGTGAAAACCGTTCTTGACGGCCTGCAGCCCATTTCGATCGCAGAAAGCCGCGAATACTGCGGCTACATCTACGAAACCGACGACGGTGGGCTTGCGACCACGCCCATTACGCGCGGCGGCGAAGACTTCTGCGACTTGCCAGAACCCGACGACACAACCTTGGCGTCATTTCACACGCACGGTGGGTTTTCCGACAAGTAAGACAACGAAGTGCCCTCTATCGACGATGTCACTGGCGACTTCGACGCAGGCATCGACGGCTATGTGGCCACGCCGGGTGGGCGCGTTTGGTTGATCGACTATGAGACGCAGATCATCCGACAGCTATGCACTGCGCTATGCATCACGTCGGACCCCGACAACGACCCCGAAGATGCAGGTTTTGTCCCGCAGTCATTCACCCTGCCAGAACTGCGCACACGACTAGAGTAGTCGTTTTCGACCGACCAGCACCCCCAAGCAATTGGCAGATCGATTCGACGGCAAACAAAGTGTTTGCGGTAACAGCACGGAAATAGCCCCATTCGTTAACGCTAACAGTCTGCGTTACCGGTAACATATTGAATAAAAATAGTTTTTTCTTCACAGGCAGGGTGTGCATCCGTATACCGCAGTAAAGAGTACTTGCGGCAAAGGAATGCATCAATGACCGTCACTATCGGGATCAACGGATTTGGACGTATCGGACGCTGCACACTGGCACACATCACAGAGGCCGCGCGCAATGATGTGCAAGTCGTCAAGATCAACGCGACCGGGCCGATCGAGACAAACGCACATTTGCTGAAATACGACAGCGTACATGGTCGCTTTGGCAGCCCGATCAAAGTGACCGGAAATACTCTTGATCTGGGACGCGGGCCGATTGACGTGATGTCCACGTACAACCCTGAAGAACTGAATTGGGATGGTGTTGATGTTGTGCTGGAATGCACTGGCAAGTTCAACGACGGGGGCATGTCTGCTGTTCACCTTACGCGGGGTGCCAAGAAAGTACTGATTTCTGCACCCGCCACCAATGTCGACCGCACTGTTGTTTACGGCGTGAACCATCGCGATCTGATCGCTACAGAGCGTATGATATCGAACGGATCTTGCACTACCAACTGCCTTGCGCCGCTTGCGAAAGTGCTGAACGACGCTATCGGAATTGAACGCGGGATCATGACGACGATCCATAGCTATACAGGTGACCAGCCAACGCTGGACCGGCGTCACAGCGATCTTTACCGCGCGCGTGCCGCAGCAATGGCGATGATTCCAACCTCCACCGGCGCTGCGAAAGCTCTGGGCGAGGTACTGCCGGAACTTGCAGGAAAGCTGGACGGTACTGCGATGCGCGTCCCTACCCCGAATGTGAGCGCTGTTGATCTAACCTTCGAAGCCAGCAAATCCGTCACGGTCGCTGACGTGAACGCAATCGTGGCCGAGGCCGCAAACGGCTATATGGGCATGGTCATGTCCTATGATGCAGAGGCAAAAGTCAGCATAGACTTCAACCACACCACCGAAAGCTGCATCTTTGCACCGGACCAGACCAAAGTCGTGGGCGGTAAAACTGTCCGTGTACTGGCATGGTACGACAACGAATGGGGCTTCTCGGCGCGTATGGCTGATGTTGCGGCGACAATGGGGCGCTTGCACTAAGCAAGGGCTTTGCCATTTCCCGACCATCCCGCTACATGATCGTCTTATGACGAATACGATTGCCCTCAGGCTTGCATTGATCATCGGAGCATTACTTACGTTCGATTATTTCCAGTACGAATGGGCAAACACAGTATTCTTGTTGCGCAAGTTCATCGCGTTGATTGAATGGCTCGCTGTTTGGCGATAATGCAGATCAAAGGTTGACCTTTCCGCATAAATCGCAATGTTAGCGCCAACATTGCCCCTTGAGGAGATTATCATGGCCGTCAAAGTAGCTATCAATGGATTTGGTCGTATTGGCCGCAACGTATTGCGCGCCATCATCGAAAGTGGCCGCACCGATATCGAGGTTGTCGCGATCAATGACCTTGGCCCTGTCGAGACAAATGCGCACCTGCTGCGGTTCGACAGTGTGCATGGCCGTTTTCCTGCAACTGTCACAACAACCGAAACCACAATCGACGTGGGGCGTGGGCCGATGCAGGTTACAGCGATCCGCAATCCTGCTGACCTGCCTTGGTCAGGCGTCGATGTTGTTTTGGAATGCACAGGTATTTTCACTTCAAAAGAGGCCTGTCAGGCGCACCTTGATAACGGTTCCAGCCGCGTACTGATTTCGGCTCCGGGCAAGGACGCGGACAAAACAATCGTGTTTGGTGTGAACGACAAAACGCTGACCGCGGACGATGTTGTTGTTTCCAACGCATCTTGCACAACCAACTGCTTGTCCCCTGTTGCCAAGGTCCTCAACGATGCCATCGGCATCAACAAAGGCTTTATGACGACGATCCACAGCTATACCGGCGACCAACCAACGCTGGATACGATGCACAAAGACCTTTACCGCGCACGTGCGGCGGCATTGTCGATGATCCCGACCTCAACCGGTGCGGCCAAGGCCGTTGGACTTGTACTGCCGGAACTTAATGGCAAGCTTGACGGCGTTGCTATTCGTGTGCCGACGCCAAATGTCTCGGTTGTCGATTTGACGTTTGAAGCGTCACGCGTAACCACCGTGGAAGAGGTAAATGCAGCGATCGTCGCAGCCGCTGACGGTCCGCTTAAGGGCATTTTGGGATACACCGACCTGCCCCTTGTTAGCTCTGACTTTAACCATGATCCGCATTCATCGATCTTCCACTTGGACCAGACCAAAGTCCTCGACGGCAATATGGTGCGCATCTTGACGTGGTATGACAACGAGTGGGGTTTCTCGAACCGGATGAGCGATACCGCCGTTGCGATGGGCAAATTGATCTAAGTCTTTCGACAATTCGAAAATAAAATGGCCGGCCCTACTGGGTCGGCTTTTTTATTGGGCAGTTTACGAACTTCGTCATGCAACAAACGCATAGCCGATAGCGCTAACTGTGCATTGCGCTGCAGTGCAGCGTAACTACATGATAGAGCAAGACCAACCAAAGCGATGACTTAAAAGGAGCACGCAAATGACCGTAATGAACTCAGTTCGCACAGCCATCGAAAAGCGCGTGGCCTATAGCCGCCTCAAGCATGAATTGGCCACTATGCCACAAGAAACAGCCATTGATCTTGGAATGTTTCGCGAAGACGCCGGTAAAATCGCAAGCAAAGCGATCTACGGATAACCAACTCCCAACTTACTTGGCTACCTGACTATGGATTGAGCGAGAAACGCGTCAATCCGGTCAGCGTACCCACTTTGGCCTGCAAGGTTATTGTGGGTCGCATCCACGACCGAATGAAAAGTAACGTCCAACCCCGCGTCACGCATGATGTCGGCCAACCGCTGCCCATAGGTGCTTGGGATCAACTGGTCTGCGATGCCTTACTGGATCAGAACGGGCGCAGACAGCGCAGGGACATCAGCGGCGGAATTCCATTTCTGCACGCCAGGCATATAGCAGGCAGGCAGCCACGACGCTTTTGTCATCAGGTCGCACATCCGGACATAAGGCGCATCGAGCAAGATCGCTGCAACTGGCCGCGATGCGCCCACATGGATCGCAAGCCCTGTTCCCATCGAATAGCCATGCACAATTATCGGTCCGTCATGCCACGATGCCAGCCAATCATAAGCAGCCAAAGCATCCGCCTTTAATCCAATTTCAGAAGGGTTTCCCGCAATCCCGCCACCGCCGGGGTATTCCATCGCTGACACGGTGCGACCGGCCTGTTGATGGGCTTCCAGGGTGTTGGTGAAATAGGCCAGAGCCCCGCCATTACCCATGAAAAACAACACCGCAAGCGGATCATCGGCAGGCGCTGTTGCCATCGCCACACCGCGATCAGAAACGACTTCGTGCCGGTATTCATTGTTCTCGAAAACGTCTGCGCCGAAGGGATATAAGAACTGTGGATGGATCATCACCATCATGACTGCATAGGCTAGATAAATCCCCCCTAGCATCAGCAACCATTTCAATCGCCAAACCGCTCAAGAAGTGCGGCTTTGACTGCTGGGGTCACAAATTTCGAGACATCCCCACCCAAACGCGCGATCTCTTTGACCAGTTTAGAAGCAATTGCCTGATGCTGGGCCTCGGCCATCAAAAACACAGTTTCGATTGTGTTATCCAGCACACGGTTCATACCGACCATCTGGTATTCATATTCAAAATCAGCAACCGCACGCAGACCGCGAATGATCACACTTGCCCCCACATCACGGGCACAATCGATCAGTAGATTCTCAAAGGGATGCGCTACAATCTCACAGCCTGAAGCCGCCGCAAAAGGGGCCGCTTCGGCCTCGATCATGGCAACGCGTTCTTCAAGGGTGAACATTGGCCCTTTGTCGCGGTTAATGGCTACGCCAATCACCAAACGGTCAACCAACGAACATGCACGCTGCATGATATCAAGATGCCCAAGAGTGACCGGATCAAAAGTACCGGGATATAGTCCTACGCGCATCGCGAGCCTCGTCTTTTCTGCCTTCGCCCCAAGCAACATGATTGCGGCCTAAAATGCAAGAAAAGCCTAGTGCCCCATGATCATCCCTTCGAGTGATTCCTTTTCCATCGCCAGCTGTGACAAGCGGCCTTTAACCGCATCGCCGATCGAGATCAGCCCAACCATCTTGCCGTCATCCATCACTGGCAGGTGACGAAAGCGGCCTTCGGTCATCATCTCAAGCACTTCAAGGGCCGTGTTCGTCGGGCTGCACGTCACCAATTTTGAAGTCATCAAGGCACTAACTGGATCGCTAAGGCACTCTGTTCCGCGCTTGCCAAGTTCGCGCACAATATCACGTTCCGACAAAATACCGTCCAGCGACGATCCATCCGTTGACACGACGACCGTACCGATCCGGTGATGGGACAAAAGCTTGGCGGCGTCGGTCACCGTAGATGTTGGTGTCACCGAGATCACGCCCACGTCAGGCTTTGATTTCAGAATTTGCGAAACGATCATTTCAGGGCTCCTTGAATTGGCTCCATATTGCTAGCGTCTCAAATGAATGGCTCTGCTGTCAAGCGTGCCATGTGTTCAAGACGTGCAACTTCGTCCTGCATGCCCATGCGCAAGGCAGTGGCAAAGCGGGAAAGCCGGTCGGAATGGCGATCGGATGTGTGGCGCACCAGATAGAAGGCGCGGGTCAATGCGACCTCTTTCACCAAGACCTGACGCAGTTCCGGTGCGAAGGGTAGCGCGAAATCATGCACAATCCCCACACCAGCCTGCCGGATCATCTGGAGCTGAACAGCAACCGAATTCGAAGCAAGTTGCACCCCTGCTATTCCGGCCTCACCGAGATAATCCAGTTCTTTGTCAAAGATCATGTCAGAGATATATCCGACAATCCGTCGGGATTTCAGTTGTGCAACAGTTGTCAGCGGTGCAGCGTCCGCCCGCGTTGCAAGGTGCAACTGATAGTCCGTGATCTTCTGCACGGTCAGCCGCCCTGCAGCGGGTGGACTGACAGCTATCGCCATATCCGCTTCGCGACGTGATAGGTTCACAACCCGCGGTAGGGCCAATATCTGCACTTCAAGATCGGGGTTTTCGGCTTGGATCGCCGCGCAAACTTGCGGCAACAGGTAATTTGCTGCCCCATCCGGCGCACCAATTCTGATTTGACCTGTCAGTCCTTCGGACGCGCCCTGCCCTTCGTCGATCGCCCGCACAAGGTGATGTTCGGCTTCAGTCGCCTTATCGCGCATCCTCTCACCCAAGTCAGTTAGCGCATAACCAAGCGGCGATTTCACAAACAGGGCAGCACCCAGTGTTCTCTCTAGTCGACCAATACGCCTACCGACGGTCGAAGGGTCCATTTTTAGCTGCCGCGCCGCCCCCGTCAGGCCGTCTGCGCGCGCGACTGCAAGAAAAACGCGGATGTCGTCCCAGTTATCCATTGTGTACCTGCATTTTTGCAAAATGGTTTTGGCATATTCGATCTTTTACACCGAAAAATGCAAGCCTATAGTCACAATAACTGAATTTTGGAGGATACCATGCAAGAACTGACCCATTACATTGGTGGCGCGCACGTCAAAGGCACATCTGGCCGCTTCGCAGATGTCTACAATCCTGCGACTGGCGAAGTCCAAGCAAAGGTCCCCTTGGCCAATGCGGCAGAGATGGCGCAAGCCGTCGCCATCGCAGCCAAAGCCCAGCCCGCGTGGGCAGCTGTGAACCCACAGCGCCGTGCGCGCGTGATGATGGCCTTTGTCGGCCTGCTGAACCGCGACATGGAAAAGCTGGCCGAAGCACTTAGCCGTGAGCACGGAAAGACAATTCCAGACGCCAAGGGTGACGTGATCCGTGGGCTTGAGGTTGTCGAATACTGCATCGGCGCGCCGCAACTGCTGAAAGGTGAATTCACGGACAGCGCGGGCCCCGGCATTGATATGTATTCGATGAAGCAGGCGCTTGGCGTCACCGCTGGTATCACCCCGTTCAACTTCCCTGCGATGATCCCGATGTGGATGTTTGCCCCCGCGATCGCATGTGGCAACGCCTTCATCCTTAAACCATCCGAGCGTGATCCATCAGTGCCGTTGATGCTAGCCGAACTTATGGAAGAAGCGGGCCTGCCAAAAGGCATTCTGCAAGTGGTCAACGGCGACAAGGAAGCCGTTGACGCGATCCTTTACGATGAAACCATCCAGTCGGTCGGCTTTGTGGGCTCGACCCCTATCGCCGAATACATCTACGGAACGGGCTGTGCCCAAGGAAAGCGCGTTCAGTGCTTTGGTGGTGCAAAGAACCACATGATCATCATGCCGGACGCAGACATGGATCAGGCAGCAGACGCGCTTGTTGGCGCAGGTTATGGCGCGGCGGGCGAGCGGTGCATGGCGATTTCGGTCGCTGTGGCCGTCGGCGACGACACAGCAGATCGCTTGCTTGAGAAGCTTGTTCCCAAAGTCGAGGCGCTCAAGGTTGGCCCATACACATCCGGCAATGACGTGGACTATGGCCCTGTCGTGACAGCCGCGGCCAAAGCCAATATTGGCCGACTGGTGCAGACCGGTATCGATCAGGGCGCGAAACTTGTCGTCGATGGTCGCAACTTCAACCTACAGGGCTACGAAGACGGGTTCTTTGTCGGGCCGCATCTCTTCGACAATGTGACCAAAGACATGGATATCTACCAAAAAGAGATCTTTGGCCCCGTCCTGTCCACAATGCGCGTCAAAGACTACGAAGAGGCATTGGCCCTCGCTATGGACCACGAGTACGGCAACGGCACCGCGATCTATACACGCGACGGCGATACGGCCCGTGATTTTGCCTCCCGCATCAACATCGGCATGGTTGGCATCAACGTGCCAATCCCAGTGCCGCTGGCCTATCACACCTTTGGTGGTTGGAAAAAATCCATGTTTGGCGACCTGAACCAGCACGGACCCGATGCGTTCAAGTTCTACACGCGGACCAAAACGATCACTTCACGCTGGCCGTCTGGGATAAAAGAAGGCGGCGAATTCTCGATCCCGTTGATGGAATAAAGAAATCAAGACAGGCCCACCAATGGCGGTGGGCCTGTTGTTATCCACGCTTTGCCGTGGCGCGCACCGCCTCGTCACACCTGCACCGCGAAGGACGAACATCCCAATTTCATTTGCACTGGCCGAGATACATACCGCAGCATTTGACTAATCTAGGTTTCTGAGGGTTCCTTGGCAGGGCTGACAACGCAGCGCAAAGACGAAAATGACTGGTGTTCGCGCGAAAGCAGTCTTGAAGCTAACAACACCTGAGTATGACACCGCACTCACCTTGGAGGAAAGCACATGAAAATCGGTTTTATTGGATTGGGAAACATGGGTGCGCCTATGGCTGTAAATCTTGCAAAAGAGCATGATGTCATGGGCTTTGACACGGTTGCAAAGCCAGAGGGCATCCAAATAGCATCGACTGCCGCGCAAGCTGCCAAAGACGCCGATGTCGTGATCACCATGCTTCCGAATGGCGATATTCTGAGGGCTGTTGCTGCGCAAATCCATCCGGTGATGAAATCAGGGGCTGTCCATCTTGATTGCTCTACCGTCGACGTCGAAAGCGCCCGCGCGGTCGCCGAACAAGCCACGACCCATGGCCTGACAGCTATCGACGCACCTGTTTCTGGCGGTATCGGCGGGGCAACCAATGGAACGCTCACCTTCATGGCAGGCGGCACAGTGGACGCCTTTGCAACCGTCGAACCCCTTTTCGATATCATGGGTCAAAAAGCAGTCCATTGTGGTGCGGCAGGCAACGGGCAGGCTGCCAAAATCTGCAACAACATGATCCTAGGCGTGACAATGATTGCGACATGCGAAGCTTTTGTTCTGGCAGACAAACTGGGCCTCGACCGTCAGGCAATGTTTGATGTTGTCAGCACGTCCTCTGGCTATTCTTGGTCAATGAATGCCTATTGTCCCGCCCCCGGCGTCGGACCAAAAAGCCCCGCCGACAACGACTACAAACCAGGTTTTGCAGCAGAACTGATGCTCAAAGACTTGAACCTGTCGCAAATGGCCGCAACCGCCGCTGATGCCGACACGCCAATGGGGCAAGCCGCGACAGCACTTTATCAGGAGTTTGTTGAAAACGAAGGCGGACGTGGCAAAGATTTCTCGGCCATGCTTCCGCGATTTGAAAGCAGGCGGCGCAGCTAAATACTGCGCCCACCCATCATCTTGCCTAAAGAGCTTCGGCCAATGGCATCGACAGAAACACTTTGAATCTGGCGTCTTATTCCGCTGCAACTTTCCGCGGTTTTAGCATGTCTTTCAGGTACCGCCCTGTGTGGCTCTCTGCGACTTTGGCGATCTCTTCTGGTGTTCCGGTCGCCACAATGCGCCCGCCGCCATCGCCGCCTTCGGGGCCAATATCAATCACATGATCGGCCGTTTTTACGACGTCCAGATTATGTTCAATCACAATCACGGAATTTCCCTGATCAACTAATTCATGCAGTACTTCCAGAAGCTTACGCACATCTTCAAAATGCAAACCTGTCGTTGGCTCATCAAGAATATATAACGTGCGCCCTGTCGATCTGCGCGCAAGTTCCTTTGACAACTTGACGCGTTGTGCCTCTCCACCAGACAAGGTTGTCGCCTGTTGGCCGACCTTGATATAGCCAAGACCCACGCGCATCAACGCGTCCATCTTTTCACGGATGGACGGCACAGCCGTAAAGAAACCCTGCGCGTCCTCGACAGTCATATCAAGTACATCGGCGATCGACTTGCCCTTGAATTTGATCTCCAAGGTCTCGCGATTATACCGTGCGCCTTTACAGGTTTCACATGTCACATAAACGTCTGGCAGAAAGTGCATTTCGATCTTGATGACGCCGTCACCCTGACAGGCTTCACACCGTCCACCTTTGACGTTGAAGCTGAATCGCCCTGGCTTATAACCGCGCGCTTTGGACTCGGGCATGCCCGCAAACCAGTCGCGAATAGGGGTAAAGGCACCAGTATAAGTCGCAGGGTTCGAACGGGGTGTACGCCCGATAGGACGCTGGTCAATGTCGATCACCTTATCAAGATGCTCAAACCCCTTGATCGTCTCACATGGCCCCGGCGTTTGCCGTGCGCCGTTCAGCTTCATTGATGCGTTCTTGAAAAGGGTCTCGATCGTCAGGGTCGATTTGCCACCACCAGATACACCCGTCACACAGACAAACTGCCCCAAAGGAAAATCAGCGGTAACGTTTTGCAGGTTGTTCCCCGTGGCCTTGACCACAGTCAGTTTCTTGCCTTTGCCTTTGCGCCGTTTGGAAGGCACAGCAATTTCCCGCGCGCCGGTCAGGTATTGACCCGTTATGGACGCTTTGTTGTCCATAATTTCTTGCGGAGTGCCTTGGGCTACCACTTGCCCGCCATGCACGCCTGCGCCTGGACCGATGTCAAAAACATAGTCGGCTTCGCGGATCGCTTCCTCGTCATGCTCGACTACGATCACGGTATTGCCTTGATCACGCAGGTTTTTCAGTGTCGTCAGCAAGCGATCATTGTCGCGCTGGTGCAAACCGATCGACGGTTCGTCCAAAACATAAAGCACACCTTGCAAGCCCGAACCGATCTGACTGGCAAGCCTGATCCGTTGGCTTTCACCACCCGACAACGTACCGGAATTGCGCGACAGGGTCAGATATTCCAGACCCACGTTATTCAAGAAACCAACCCTTTCGCGGATTTCCTTAAGGATCGCAGCCGCGATTTCATTCTTTTGTTTGCTCAAGGAACCTGGCACCTCGGTGCACCAGTCATAGGCCTCTTTGATCGACATTTGCACGACCTGTCCGACATGCAGACCGCCGATTTTCACTGCCAGCGCCTCTTCGCGCAAACGGTAGCCGCCGCATGTTGCGCAGTGGCGGTTGTTCTGGAAGTTCTCGAATTCTTCGCGAATCCAGTTGCTATCCGTTTCGCGGTAACGGCGTTCCATGTTCGGGATCACGCCTTCAAAGGCGCGCTCTACCTGATAGACACGACCGCCTTCGTCATAACGGAACTTGATTTCCTCTTTGCCCGATCCACGCAAGAAAACCTCTTGCACTTTGGGGTCCAGATCTTTCCAACGCGCGTTCTTGTTAAAGCCGTAATGCTTGGCGATCGCTTCGATCGTCTGCAAAAAATAAGGAGACTTGCCTTTACGCCATGGCGCCAAAGCGCCATCTGCAATCTTCAATGTTACATCGGGCACGACCAATTGTTCGTCAAAGAACAGCTCGACGCCAAGACCGTCACAAGACGGACAGGCCCCGAATGGAGCATTGAACGAAAACAAACGCGGTTCAATTTCAGGGATGGTGAAACCGGATACAGGACAGGCGAAATTCTCTGAAAACGTCAACCGTTCAGGATCGCCTTCGGTCGGGGCTGTTTCAAGGACCGTGATGCCATCCGCCAAATCAAGTGCGGTGCGAAAGCTATCGGCAAGCCGCGTTTCCAAACCCTCGCGTACGACGATCCGGTCCACAACGACATCAATGTCATGGCGGAACTTCTTATCCAGCGTTGGTGGCTCGTCGAGCTCGTAAAACTGGCCGTCTACTTTGACACGCTGGAAACCCTGCTTGCGCAGTTCCAGAAATTCCTTGCGGTACTCGCCCTTGCGGTCACGCACGATCGGAGCCAGCAGATACCCGCGGGTCCCCTCTTCTAGCGCCATAACGCGGTCAACCATGTCCTGTACTTGCTGCGCTTCAATCGGCAACCCCGTCGTCGGGCTATAGGGTGTACCAGCACGCGCAAAGAGCAAACGCAGGTAGTCATAAATCTCGGTGATCGTACCTACAGTCGAGCGCGGGTTCTTTGATGTTGTCTTTTGCTCGATCGAAATTGCTGGCGAGAGGCCGGAAATATGATCCACATCCGGCTTTTCCATCATATCGAGGAACTGCCGCGCATAAGCCGAAAGCGATTCGACATAGCGCCGCTGCCCTTCGGCATAGATCGTATCAAAGGCCAGTGACGACTTGCCCGAACCCGAAAGCCCCGTAATAACGACCAACTGATCACGCGGAATATCTACGTCGATATTTTTGAGGTTATGTTCGCGCGCGCCGCGGACTTCGATGTTTTTCAGCTCAGCCATGACAATTCCTTTGGTCCGGTGCAGGACATAAACCACCTTGGCGGATGGTCCAATGGGTTGATAGAACATTAACGGAACATTTGGAAATAAATTCAGTCAGGCCCGAAAATGCAAAAAGCCCGCCTGTTTGCAAGGCGGGCTTTTAAGCGGTGCAAGTTGTGCCGCTTACATATGGATCACGCGGTCATAGGCATCCAGCACGCTTTCGTGCATCATTTCAGACAATGTCGGATGCGGGAAGACTGTGTTCATCAGGTCTTCTTCGGTGGTCTCCAGCTGGCGGCCAACGACATAGCCCTGGATCAGTTCGGTCACTTCTGCACCAATCATATGAGCGCCCAATAACTCGCCTGTTTTGGCGTCGAAAATCGTCTTAACCATGCCCTCAGCTTCGCCCAAAGCAATTGCTTTGCCGTTGCCGATAAACGGGAACCGTCCGACTTTGATGTCATAACCCAGTTCTTTGGCCTTCGCTTCGGTATATCCGACAGAGGCCACTTGTGGGTGGCAATATGTGCAGCCTGCAATGCTTTCAGGCTTGACCGGGTGTGCGTGCTTGCCCGCGATCAGATCTGCGACCATGACACCTTCATGGCTGGCTTTGTGCGCAAGCCAAGGGGCGCCCGCGATATCGCCGATGGCATAAAGCCCCTCAACGCCTGTGCGGCAGAATTCATCCGTCACAACATGCGTGCGGTCAATCTTGACGCCGAGCTCTTCAAGACCCAGACCTTCAACGTTGCCGACGATCCCGACAGCAGAAATGACGGTATCAAATTCCATCTTTTCAGTTTTGCCACCCGTTTCGATATGCGCTGTAACCTTGCCCTTGCCGCGATCCAATTGCATGACCATGGATTTTTCCATGATCTTCATGCCTTGTTTGACGAACTGCTTTTTCGCGAAGGCAGAGATTTCAGCATCTTCAACAGGCAATACGCGGTCCATGACCTCGACGACAGTCGTGTCAGCACCAAGTGTATTATAGAAGCTCGCAAATTCGATCCCGATTGCGCCAGAGCCGATCACCAACAATTTCTTTGGCATCTTCTTTGGCTCAAGTGCGTGGCGATAGGTCCAAACCAGATCGCCATCAGCTTCAAGGCCGGGCAATTCGCGTGCGCGTGCGCCAGTTGCAAGAACGATGTTTTTTGCGGTTAGTTCTTCTGTGCCCTTGTCACTTTTGACAGAGACTTTGCCTTTGGCTGGAATCGTGGCTGTGCCCATAAAGACAGTGATTTTGTTTTTCTTCATCAGGTGGCCAATGCCGCCTGACAACTGACCTGCTACGCCGCGGCTGCGTTTGACGACAGCGTCCAGATCATAGTCGATTCCAGTTGCCTTGAGGCCAAATTCCTTGGCGCGGTGCATGAGGTGGAAAACTTCAGAAGACCGCAACATCGCTTTGGTCGGTATACAGCCCCAGTTCAGGCAGATGCCACCAAGGTTTTCGCGTTCAACAATGGCCACTTTCATGCCAAGCTGCGCACCGCGGATCGCGGCCACATAGCCCCCGGGTCCGGCACCAATTACAATCAAGTCAAAGTTTTGCGCAGCCATACACAGGCCCTCCAATTCCAAATATAGTTGAACACTAAACTACTTTTCAGGCGATCTCTAGTGACCTTAGGTCATAACAGCTACCCGATGGATGCAAGGGAATTACTCGACAGTTGCCTGCTGCGCACGAATGGCCGCACCATAACCGCCCGCATCCAAAAACAACTGCTCAGAGGCCGTTGTTTTTCGGCCCAAAGCCGCATTGCGGTATGGAAAACGCCCGAAGTCGCGAATGACGGATCGGTGCGCGCATGCATGGTCTTGGTTCGAGACACCCGTTTCCGGCATGCGTGAATGAATCAAACGTACAGCGCGATCCTGATCACAAAGATATTCTGAATGCATTAACGGCAGATAGAAGAACTGGCGCCCCGGTTCATCAATTTTCAGATCCCAATTGCGATCAATCGCAACTTTGGCTGCCGCGCGTGCAAGGTGGTCCGTTGCGAAGGCATCACCGCTATCACGGAACATATTGCGCGGAAATTGATCTGTTAGGATGATGTAAGCAAGAACGCCGCTTGGGTAGGTCAACCAAAGCCCCAAAGCGCCTTCAGCTGCTTCACGCCAAGCCTCTGCAAACCTATCGCGGATGGTCGCATCAAAAGCTGCGTCAGATTTGTACCAATCGGCTGGCGTGCATTCGTCCAGCCAGAATGCTAGGACGTCTTCAGGTTTTGCCACAGTACTGCTCCTTGGTCGTTCAATACCTTATCCCTAGTCGAAACAGACATAGGCCCCTATGACAAGGGTTTAGTCGCACCGATTTGCCACAACTTCGTGCGCTGTGACATTGGCTACGCCCCCAAAGCCCAGTTCACTTGCCCGCTTTTTCATCCTCTTGCTCTAAACCGGCGTCAATATAGACCTCTTGTGCCAGTTCAGCGGCGACTGACGTCGATGCAGC
>Ga0075467_10001261_pt1 | contig 20891 bp, 13 predicted proteins | sample DEB08_DNA_9_FD_75067 | JGI IMG/M metagenome (GOLD analysis project Ga0075467, IMG submission 75067) | Aqueous microbial communities from the Delaware River and Bay under freshwater to marine salinity gradient to study organic matter... | ecosystem: Environmental > Aquatic > Marine > Coastal ... | reverse complement strand
TCGAGGCCTAGTTGTGCTCAACGCTACCGGTATGCAATTGGATAATGAATCGGTTTACGTTTACTTTCCAGACAAAATCGATGTCGCGTTTTTACAAACATTCTTCGACACCGCCTTTGTAACGCCACCCGCTTATCCCAAGCCAGTATTGCAACATCGAGTAAACCAGATGAATGCCGACATTCCGTTCATCAACCGCTTGATCAAACAGGTAGAGGTCGGTGCTGACTTCAGAATGAATGAAAAAGCTCAATCAATAATTGTGCCGTCTTTAGTACTCTGGGGAAAACAAGATCCCATTGTGCCATTAGCCTACGCAGAGTCTTATAGCGAGAACCTAGCCAATGCCAAAATGGTCGCTTTTGACAACGCAGGCCATTCGCCACAATTTGAAATACCCGAGCGAATTGGACTTGAGTTGACATCGTTCATGCAGAGTTTAGATTAGTTGTAGATCACTCCTCTTCAGACTTTTGTTTGCCGCAGCAGTTGCACTTCTAGGGCGACGCCTGCCAGTCATCGTTGATTGCAATGCAAAACTGAATAATTTAAATATTTACTGAAATAGATCTTGTCGGTTTAGTCGTTATTAAGCCCTATCGGCTAAGGCAATGCGGGGAAACCAAAATGAACAACATTCAAATTATTGAGGGCGACATTACAGCCGCAAATGTAGACGCCATTGTCAATGCGGCTAACCCGATGATGCTAGGCGGTGGTGGCGTTGATGGAGCCATCCACAAAGCAGCTGGCCCTGAGCTATTGGCCGAATGTCAGAAAGTTAACGCTGTGAGGAAAATTCGATGCCCAGTCGGCGAAGCTCGTATTACCTTAGCTGGCAATTTACCATCTAAATACGTTATTCACACCGTAGGCCCGAGATACCACCGAGAAGCTGAGCCGAAAGAGCTTTTGGCTGCGGCTTATAATAGTTCACTCGGATTGGCGCTGGAAAACGGTTGCAAATCCATCGCATTGCCAGCTATTTCTTGTGGTTCATATGGCTACCCGGTCCGCGAGGCCGCCGAGATTGCCATCCAAGTTTGTAGCGACGATAAGTTTAATAGTATCGAAATATTTTTCTACCTATATGGCCAAAAGAACTACGCTATTTGGCAATCTGCGCTAGATAAAAAGAACCGCTAACCAGCATTGCAGTGCGGTTAGTTTCGATTCCGAAATCGCTTATTCCATAGCGTTGTGCGTGTTCTATCACGATCACCGTATTGCTCAATTGACGCCATGAGGTCTGGAATCTCGTCCGTTTCGCAATCGTGTCCAATCTCCGTTAGTCGCATGGTATACCAAGCGGTTATTCCACCATCTGGTGGCAACTGAAATTTGGGAAATACCGGGTCTGCATTGTTATTTTCTTGCCAATGGTTAGGCAATGCAGGGTCAAGAACCAACGAACGAGCCAGCCCGATGAGATCTGCGCTATTACTATTCAAAGCATCTACAGACTGATCACGTGTTTTGAACCCACCGGTTACCAACAATGGCTTTGCGGTTCGCGCACGAGCACGGAGAGCAAAGTCGGTAAAATACGGCCCAGATCCGGAACTATCAGAGGCTGATTTAGCACCTGGAAAGTAAGTTCCTCCGCTTATATCGATGAGATCAATGCTGGTTTTATCCAAAGCAGAGACCACCTCCAGAGCGTCAGCTTCTTCTAAGCCGCCTTCCAATTGATCGGTCGCATTTAACTTTACCGCGACCACAAATCCATCACCAACCGCATTTCTCACTGCATCAATCACCTCAAGTAAAAGCCGCATTCTTGATTTAATCGAGCCGCCATAGTCATCGTTACGCTTATTGAATAGCGGAGACAAAAACTGACTAAGTAAAAAACCGTGAGCAGCATGAATTTGCACACCCGTAAAGCCGAAGCTCTGCGCCATTAGTGCCGACTCGCCGAATTCTGCTGGCAAATTGCGAACTTCTTGCAGGGTCAGAGCCTTACAGCTAAGCCCCTCAATATCGATTGGACTTGGTCCCTTTGGATCACTGGTCGGAGGATACGCCATGGCTCCCGCATGCCCGAGCTGAAGCCAGAGTTGAGCGCCATTAGCGGCTCCCCGTTGAGCCAGCTGTCTAAATTTTTCTGCATCAGAGTTTGAGTTAAGAACAAGGTTGCCAGGCTTTTCTGCAAAATCTGGGGAACACTGAACCTCACCAATGATCATCGCCGCAACACCGCCTTCGGCCCAACGTTCGTAAAGTCTGATTTGAGCATCGGTAGGATCACCAGAACCGTTACCTAATGAGTCAGACATGGCTGATTTGATAATACGATTCTTCAAAACAGCGCCGCACGGAAGCGTGATTGCCTGAAACAGAGTCTGGTGGGTTTTATCGGTCATAATTTGAGAGATCAGGTTTGCGATTCGGTCTGGGAACACTATACGCCAGTCACGGTGTTGGCAGAATTACGTGTTGCAAATAGGCTGCTTGTGATGTTCAAATAGAAGTACGGCTAACCCAACTTACGAGTCGCCCCCGACACTTGAATAGAACGGCCTAATTCAGTGCCATATTCCGCTGTAATAATCGAACGACACCCCATATCTTCGCCTTGAATAATTGTGATTTTATCGTTGTTTGACCAGTCGATATCACGAAGATACCCAGCAAATGCAGCCGCCGCTGCTCCGGTAGCCGGGTCTTCTAATACGCCGCCTGAGGCAAAGGCATTTCGAACATGAAACAATTCGTCGGTTTCGATTACTACAAACATGATGGTTACTAAACCATGAGCCTGCATAAACGCCCGGCCCTGATTAAGGTCGTAGCTCATAGACGCTAAATCAGCCACTGAGTTCAAGGCTAGAACGAAGTGATCTGCTCCGCCGTGGATACGTGCCGGTGCGATTGCCTCGGATAACTGACTCTGCTGGTAATCAAATAGAGCCAATGTCTCGTCTATTTGTAACTGGTCTAGCACGGTGTAGCGAGTTGGAGGAGACTGCAATGCGGCTACATATTGCTCACCTTGACGCATCCCTTGGACCGAAATTTCGGCCTCATTTAGGCTTAACTGATAGCGATCATCACCATACTTTTCAGCTAATGCAGCGCCCAGAGCGATAGTCGCATGACCGCAAAAAGGCACCTCTGACTCTGGTGAGAAGTATCTTACCCGCCAATTATTTTTATCGTGCTGCATTTCGGCAAATACCGTTTCTGAAAAGCCGATGTTGGCCGCTGCTCTTTCCATATCGGCCGCAGAAGGCATTGCATTGGTTAATACGACACCGGCCGGATTACCACCGCGATCGTCATCAGAAAATGCTGAAATTTTAATTATATTCATGTTTATCACTAGAGCGTCATTTAAGTTACATGAATCATAATAGGCTCAAGCATGATTGTGCATAGCTAAAAATTAGTAAATAATTCTTTGATATTAAGTAAAAAAAGGAATATCAACAAAATGGCCTTAGAAAAAGTTTATTCGCTAGATGGAATCGATTTACAAATACTCAGAATTCTAGAAACCGACGGGCGAATCACTATCAAAGAGCTAGCTCAGAAAATCGATATGTCGGCACCGAGTGTTAACGAACGGCTTCGTCGTTTAGAGAGCAGAGCAATAATTCGCAATTTCAGTATAGATATAGACCTGTCGATGCTCGGTTATCCGCTTGAAGCCATTGTTAGAATCAAACCTAGATCTGGAAAATTAAAACAAGTTGAAACCATGATCGTTAGTCAACGACGTTTTATTTCTTGCGATAGGGTAACAGGCGACGATTGCTATATCGCGAAAATGATATTGAGATCTATCGATGAGTTAGACGGCCTGCTTGAGCCGTTTCACGACTGCGCCGAAACTAACACATCAATCGTTAAGTCCTCATTAATTAAAACAAGAGAACCTTTTTCCAGCTAACTGCTTTTTCAAACTAACTAATGCACGCTGATTTCGGAACCAAGAAGTAGGCACAATTTATCAACGACTTTGCCTCGGTTTGGCATAGCGCTGCTGTATTCATGGCTATGCTGTCTGGCATTTAATGCCAAGTTTCTATTACCTTTTTATATTCTTATACCTGCGCTCATTAGAGAGCGAGCAAAATGACTTAGGCTATATTTTTTTGTATTGAGGACGACTATACTTGTGACATAAAACGTAACAAATTCAAATTACATAGGATAGTAAAATGAACCTAAAAAATATCATTGCGCCCGCGCTAATACTTTCAATAACTGGCATTTCACCCGTATTGGCACAGAACAACGATCGCGATAAACCAACAGTGTTTGAAGAGATCATCGTCACCGCAGCCAAACGCGAGCAAAACATTTATGAGGTGCCCGTCGCGATTACTGCGTTTACTGCGGATACCATTGAAAGAGCTGGCATCGTTGACATCAATGACGTTGGCAAGTTTGTACCTAATTTAACCATGACTAACTTTTCGGCAGGCCAAACGTCTTCGGCCAACCCTTTTATTCGTGGCATCGGTTTACAAGACCACCTCATCACCACTGACCCTGGGGTTGGCATCTATGTTGACGGTGTTTACCTAGGTCGCCAAGTCGGGCAAAACTGGAACCTAGCTGATGCAGAGCGAGTGGAAGTGCTGCGCGGCCCACAAGGCACCTTATATGGCCGTAACTCAATTGGTGGGGCGATTAATATTATCACCCGCAAACCCGGAGAAGAAACAAGCTCTAAAATTTCGCTACAAGCTGGCAGTCGCGGCCGTATTAACGGCCAATACTTCGGTAGCTATCGACTTAGCGACACGGTTGGCGTTTCGCTGTCCGCGGGCTATAACAAGCGCGATGGCCTTGGTAATTTCACTAGTTTAAGTACCAGCACTGAAGTCGGTGAAACTGAAGATTTGGCGGGTCGTCTGAGTCTTGCATGGACACCGAACGAAAGATTTTCACTACTCCTAACCGCGGATGCAAATGATGCAGACAATGGCTTAAATCCGTACACCACATTAATTGACGAAATTCCCAATGGTGCGGTCGCTCAGTCTGGTTTATCTAATGCTAATCTAGCCGCTGACCGTTTTGACAATGCCACTGGGCAAGCTGATCTAGTTAACGTTTCAAACTCGGCGTCAGGTTTTTCCGCAACCGCTGATTATGCGTTCTCCGACACAGTAAGCCTGAAGTTGGTTGCCAGCACTCGCACCTCCGACTATACCGCCGGTTTGGACGACGACAGTACGGCTACCAATTTCCTAGCATTTGGCGAAAACGGAGAAGCCGACCAAAGTTCTTATGAACTGCAGCTAAACGCCACCTACGATCGCTTTGATGTTGTTACTGGCATCTACTATTTCGAGGAAGATGGCTTTAACGATCAGCCTGACTTTACCTTTAATGGCGGCGGCGGTAGTGAAACTCTGTCGCAGGAAGTCACCAGTTTTGCGGTTTATGGAAACGTAGGCTTTGACGTAACTGATCGCTTAAGACTGTCTGGTGGCCTACGCTATACAGAAGACGAGAAAGACGCCGGTGTTAATCTCATTTTTGGCTTGATCGACACAGTCGCCTCTGAAAAATTTGATGAGGTTAGTTGGGACCTCTCTACAACCTATGCGCTGGATAACGGCATGTCGGTTTACGGGTCGGTTGCCAGCGGCTTTCAATCTGGCCAGTTTAACCCGCGCCCATTCTGTCTATTTGATTCACTTGACTTCACTCAGCCAGGAAACGTAAGCAGACCCAATTGCTTTGATCAAAACTTAGAAAATATTACTGCGATTAATTACGAAGCTGGCATCAAAGGTCAGTTGACCGACAATTTCAAGATGAGCCTTGCGGTATTTAATACCGAATACGAAGACCTTCCCTACCAAGTGAGTAACACTACAGCTGAAGGTTTTAATACGGTCAACATCATCGTGGATCAAACCTCGAGGGGCATTGAATGGGAGAGTTCGTGGAGCCCAAGTAGTGGCTTCTTTATAAATACATCGTTTGGCTATATTGACGTCGATGTCGATAACCCCAACCCATTTGTGGTGGCACCGCTTACCCCTGAATTCACAGCATCTATCAGCCCGGAATACACATTCCCTTGGGCCAGCACTGGGGGTTCAGTGACCATGCGCGCTGACTACTCATATCGTGATGACTTATTTGGAGAGCCGAGTTCAGACCCCGGTCGCTTAACTCAAATCGATAGCCGCTCATTACTCAACTTCGATATAAGCTATCAGTCACCCGATGAGAACTGGGCGATGGGCTTTTATGGTCGAAATGTTACCGATGAGCGCTACGAGTCAGGCCGACTCAACACCGGTGACTATGTCCTGGTAATCCTAGCGAATGATGCGAGTGAATTTGGAGTCCGGTTTACTCAACGATTTTAAAGGCATACTGTCAGTAAACACAAAAGCCCCTATGCGGTATCGCATGGGGGCTTTTGCTTTTGCGCTATCAGCAAGCTCTGGCCAAGTCTAAACGCCTCCCCTGTTTAGTAGCGCCTCGCTAGTCACCCTTGGTGCATACCGATCCAAGGCCGCCAACACAAACACACTTTTGGCATATCATTCTCACCACCGGCGAAGATCTTCTGCTGCTAGTTGAGGTCAGTAATGAGGGAGCTAATTGGGGGAGCTAGGGGGAGTATCCATATACGTCGCGTTGGGAACGCTTTCGACTAGAAATTGACTAGAAATTGACTAGAAATTCGAATAGACGCTATAGAGTAATATTTAAGTGGGATCTAGTGAAATGGGGGAGTAAATGGATATGGTGTGCATCAGTCAGCGCCCTTTTATTCTTTATATCTTTCTTTTTTAGAGGTCTCTTTTAGTAAAACGGCTAGCTATGCCCGAATGTGAACATAGCTAGCCGAGTTTTAACAAAGGGCCGAGACCACCACCTATGAAAGCAGCGTCAGCCCGATGGTGCCCATTTTATCTTAGTTTGGGCAAATCTTAACGGAATCAAGCCCGCCCTCGATCAGGTCTCCTGGTCCAGATCCGTCACTTGCTCTGACTCGAATTAGAACGTTAGATCCAGCGGGTATCGCTGCACTAGCATTCTGCCATTGAGCTTGAGTTTGGGTGTCGCCAATCGATACAAGGCTATTAAAACTAGAACCACCATTTACCGAATACTCAATACCGAAGAAATCACCAGATGGATCGTCGCCAGTATCACGTTGACCATGGAACCAAGCCAAAGAGAGTGTAGAGCTTTCGCTAACATTAACGTTTGGCGATTGTGCAATACATTCACCGCCATCAACATCATTTGCTCCAGCTGATGTATTGACCGCTGTAAATAGAGCAAATCCGTCTCCGCCTGCATCACCACCAACTTGTGTTATTACACCGCCATTGGTGACTTGCGTCGGATTAGTGCGAACGTAAGTTCCCGTAGAGCAAGTAGAGCTCGATAGGTTCTGCCATCCTGTTGAAGAAGTGAAATTATCGTCGTATGCGCAGATCGGATCAGGACCAGGGCCGCCACCGCCACCACCTAGCAGAGATTGTACAAGTAGATTAGGTGAACCAGAGCCTATGCCACTGAGTCGGCCGGTAACGGCTGCACTTTCCAGAGCAACTTCAACCTGTGCGGGTGTTGCCGAAGGCGTTTCATCCAAATACAAAGCCGCGACACCAGCAACGTGTGGAGCTGCCATAGATGTGCCACTGATGGTATTTGTTGCACTATTGCTAGTGTACCAAGCCGAAGTGATTGAAGATCCTGGTGCAAACATATCAACGCAAGAACCGAAGTTAGAAAAGCTCGAACGCGCATCAGAAGAAGTCGTAGATCCGATAGTCAGTGCTGGTCCGACACGATTAGGTGAACCAGAACAAGCATTGGCATTAGAATTACCAGCGGCTACAACAAAGGTTACGCCTTGATTGATCGCTCCGATAACAGCATTATCCAGCGCTGTCGAGTTACCACCGCCAAGACTCATATTCGCTACTGAAGGCCCTGACGCATTCTGTGCAACGAAGTTAACACCGTTGATTACACCGGCATTACTACCGCTGCCGCTACAGCTAAGAACACGTACTGGAATCAAATTCACATTTTTTGCTACACCATAAGTTGATGATCCGACCGTTCCGGCAACGTGAGTACCGTGGCCATTACAATCGTTAGTGCCTTGACCGTCGCCAATAGCATCGAAACCACCGCTTACGCGCCCACCAAACTGGCTATGTGAAGCACGAATACCTGTATCGACAATGTAGGCATCGACTCCGGTACCGTCAAAATTGTATTCATAGAAACCGTCTAACGGAAGGTCTGGCTGATCTATACGATCCAATCCCCACGTTGCGTTACTTTGTATAGCTGTTGCATACATAAGCTGATCTTGCTCAATGTAGTCTACGCTAGGGTCGTTGATAAAGGCCGCGAGCGTTTTATCGCTCATTTGTGCTGCAAATCCGCCAAGAGCATGACCGAAGGTGTGAGTCACTTTCATATCATGGTTTGCAGCCAAGCTAGTCGTCAGGTCAGTCACCGCTTGAGCCTTAAAATTCTTAACCATATTAGTGCTTAGAATTCCGAGGCTTCCTCCGGCCATTGTCCTTGCCATTTTATTTACATAGTCGTCTTTGTAAACCACGATGTAACGGTTGGGAATCGCTCGAGCCGCATCTACGGATCGGTATTTTCCGTAATTGCTACCGAGAAGCCCACGCTTATCGACAGCGACAGCGACGGCAATATTATTACCTGAGATTGAATTGGGGGTTGAGAGCACTATTGATGAATCGCTATTATTCACACCCGCCGAGGCGACAGACATGGTAATTAGGGAAAGCGACGCACAATAGAGCATGCCTTTCAAAGCATTCTTTTGAGCATTCATTTTTAGTTCCTATGTGAGGGGTTGTAGAGTTTAGATATTTACCTGACAAGTTGCAGGTTAATGTCTAGCTAAATTGTCTAAATAATAGACATACGTACTATATCCAATAAAATGATAAATGACACACAGGTGACAAGGAAGCCGAATTCTCGGCTCCGCTTACGTTTTGACATGGCTATCACCTAGCCTAATTCTCGATAGCGAATTTGGCCTAAACACTCAGGATTCATACTGTTTTGATCAAAAAAGGTCGCTCCCGGCAATATACTTTAAGCCTTTCCCTGAGTGTTTTAGTACAAATAAAAATCCGCTATCCAAAACTTTTTTCAGCATCATCCATCATAAAGCGCTAAAAAATAGACGATTTATTCTGAAATAAATAGATTAAACATAGAAAATATTGCTTATTCCTAGACGCACCATTAAACCAATTGCTTTGTTGCAATACTCGAAAGCCACTTTAAGGTTAAATGGCCCCGTCAATAATTTGGATTTTATGTTCATTTAAAAATTGAACGCGTAAAAAATAGCTGAGCCAAATAGGGTAAATAAACGATAATGCACCCAGCTACAGAGCGCTTGTGAAATCTGATCAAAATAGAATTGAGCAGAGTGCCGAGCATAGTCGGCGCTTTTCGTTAACAGCTTAGCTACTCCACCAGTAGGCAGTAGAAAAAGTGAATATATTTATGTTACTCATTCACAACATCGTCGGAATATGTGCTGGTGATAGGGTCGCTTTTCCTGAGCTAGAAACCCTTTCAGAACAAGAAAATAAAGAAATTGCCACGGCAAACCGACTCTTTGGTTTATTACCAGAAAAGTAATTTTAAATATGCAGAGATCTCATTTAATCAATCACCTTGAGTGTATCGGCCCATTGCGCCTGAAATACGACGTAACAACCATTTTGGAGTGGCTCTGCCGATGATAGTCGCGGCCAGATTCACGGCACCGGGAATGCAAATTACATCGCCGTTCAAGCAGGCCTTGTAGCCCTGAGCAGCTACATGTTCAACCTCTCCAACAACGAACGCAGGAAAATTGAATCCACCACTTTTCTTCTGCGCTTGGGCAACCATATTGGTCGCAGTGACGCCTGGACACAATGCGGTGACCGAAACACCGCTGCCAGATAATTCTTCTGCAAGTGATTCTGATAGCGAGAGCACGTATGCCTTAGTCGCCGCATAGGTGGCTAGGCCTGGTATTGGCTGAAACCCCGCGATGGAGGCCACGTTAAGTACTCGCCCCTTACCTCGCTTGACCATCGGCGGCAGAAAATGAATCAGCATATTAGTAAGCCCAGAAACATTTAGATCAATCAATCCCTGCTGCGAGCCACTAGGTAAATCAACAAAACGACCGTTCTCTAGCACCCCGGCACAGTTGACCAAGATGCTCACCTCTAACCCTTGCCGCTTTAAACTTGTGGCTAATTTTTTAGCCGCGCCTTGGCGCGATAGATCAGCAAACTCAACCCATACTGTTGCATCAGTATCCCGCTTAAGTTCACGCGCCAGAGCTTTTAGTTTGTCCTCACTGCGCGCAACCAGCACAAGATCATATCCGCCCTTAGCAAAGTTTTTTGCCAGCTCTTCACCAATCCCCGATGAAGCACCGGTTACCAAGACAATTTCTGATTGCATCACTCTCACCTCTAGTTTTTAGTCACCAGCAAGGTAACTTTAGGCGTTAGATAATGACACCATAATATTTGCATGTATAGATTCGCATTGTTGAGTTTGAAGAGTCAGGTCTAAATGACGGCCACATGCCTATCTCGTGTGTTGGAGGTGATAAGGTTCCTCTAAGCTCTGAAATAGGCGCATTTTTTCAATTCCAAGATTTCTCGCGCAGTGGATTGCGACCGATTTCGTTGTAAGCAAAATCGTCAACATGGATAAATTCCATTCGCGCGGCGTCAAGTTCTCGCACCTTGTCGGCCTCCTCTTTGCTAAGCACACCTGCGGCTTCGGCTTGATTGATTTGCTCGAAACCTATGATGTCTGAAATTTTGCCCTCTTTAACAGCCTCGCGAATCTTTTTCCCGAGGTGATTCAAGTCATACACCATTTGCATCACATCACCCATCTTGCCAGCAGGGTTTTCATCGGTGGCGTAGATACCACTGATAGCACGCTCGCGAGTTTCACTCGGCCTGCTTATTAGCTTGGCTACTGATCTGATAGTTTCGTCAGAGGGTGGTTTACGGTAAGAACCAATCGGAAACGCGACCAATTTTAATAGTGGCCCAACCGCGGGCACACCCATGTTGTTGGCAAAGCGCTTGTACTGTTGCTCAAACTCGAAGAGTAAATGGTCTAAGGCGTACTCGACGAAGGGTTGGTAGTCTGCCGGTGAACCTTCATTTTCAAAACGCTTCAGCACCATAGAACCCAAATACAAACAGCTCAGCAGATCGCCCAATCTGGCAGACGTCATTTCTCTGAATTTTAGGCTACCACCCATGGTAAGCATGGCCACATCAGAGGCAACTGCAAAGCTGGCACTATAACGTTCGAGCGCGTCGTAATAAGGCTTAGTAAAGCTCGGGCTTCTGTTGGATAACACTGTGCCGAAGACGGCCAAGGCTTTAGACCGCACAATATTACTGATGGCAAACCCAATGTGGCCGAACAAAGCGCTGTCAAACTTTTTCAGATCGTCTTCACCGGCAGCTTCCATTTCTGTTAGTACATAGGGGTGGCAACGTATCGCCCCTTGGCCAAAAATAATAAGACTTCGAGTTAAGATATTGGCTCCCTCCACTGTGATCGCCACTGGGAAGCTAGCATACAAGTTAGCGATGTAATTTTTTGGCCCTTGTATCACCGCCTTACCGGCATTGATATCCATGCCGTCGTTCAAAATAGTGCGAGCCATTTCAGTGCAGTGGTATTTTAAGATGGCCGATGGAACCGATGGATTTTCTCCTGCGTCAATCGCCGTAGCGGTTACACTCACCGCCGATTCAATAATGTAACTAAAGCCTGCAATCCGTGCCAGTGCCTCTTGAATACCTTCGAAGTTAGCAATGGCAGAATTGAATTGACGCCGTATCGCTGTGTAAGCGCCGGTTGTTGCCATCACGTTTTTACCAATCGAGTTGGATACCGACGGCAAGGTAATGCAGCGCCCCACTGACAAACACTCGACCAACATACGCCAGCCTTGACCCACCATCTCTTGCCCACCGATGATGTAACTCATGGGTATAAATACATCGCGCCCGCGAATTGGCCCATTGTGAAATGGCGTGCCAACCGGAAAATGCCGACGCCCGATTTCTATGCCTTTAATGTTGCGTGGGATTAGTGCACATGTAATTCCTCGGTCTTCCTCACTACCGATTAGGTTATCTGGGTCGAATAATTTAAAGGCTAGGCCAATTACCGTGGCGATCGGAGCTAAGGTAATATAGCGTTTGTCGAAATTGAGTTTGATACCAAGTACTTTTTTGCCTTCGAACTCACCTTCACAGACCACGCCAGTGTCAGGAATAGCGCCGGCATCCGAGCCAGCTCTTGGGGAAGTTAAGCCGAAGCAAGGTAAATCACGACCATCTGCTAAGCGCGGTAAATAATGTTTACGCTGCTCATCCGTACCGTATTTCATTAACAATTCACCCGGCCCCAGCGAGTTGGGAACCGCGATGTAAAAAGCCGCTATGCCATTTACCGCGCTGATTTTTGTCAATATCCGAGTTTGTGCGTAGGCTGAGAAATGCAGGCCGCCATATTCCTCGGGAATGATGAGCCCAAGAAACTTATGCTGATGAATAAAGTCTATGACCTCTTGAGGTAAATCGCCGTACTCTTTACAAAATGTCCAATCGTCGAGCATGCCGCAAAGCTCTTCTACTGGCCCATCTATAAACGCTTTTTCGCTCTCAGATAAAACCGGCTTAGGATGATTGGATAATTTGCTCCAATCGGGTTTACCGGAAAACAGTTCCCCCTCCCACCAAGTGGTGCCGGCGGCAAGTGCATCCTTTTCAGTGGTAGACATTTTCGGTAACACGCTTTTGAAAATACCAAATGCAGGGCCACTCAAAAATTGTTGGCGAAAAGGAACTAAGTTAAGCAAGATGCCAATGCCGGTTAAAATGAACATCAGCAAGCCAAGTAAAAATGAGCCACCTCCTAATAGCAAATAGGCGATAAATATTGCCCCGTTGATGACGGCGAAACTTTTCAAGTTCATGCGATTAAACGCCAAGTAAGCGTTTGCAATCACAACAATTAGAAGAAACAAGAGTGTCGACATACTTCCACCTTTTTAAGTTTTACAATTGTCTAGACAATATCACCTTCGAAAACATTGATGTCTAGGGCTTTTTTGCAGTTCAACCGCTAAACTGAGATTCTATTTAGATTCAAGGATGAATTGAGAGACTAGGATGCCTCAAGCTAGAAACCACAATCATCAGGTAAGATAAAACGCCTTATTGTGATTGCCATACGCGCTATGTTCCTTGCGTATTCAATCGGGTGTTGATCACTATTCTATCGACGACGCCTAAACCCCATTTCATCAATCTAAACAATCAATTAGGGGAGCCTAATTAGCTGATTTCTAACATGCCAGTCTAGTTTAAATGCCCTTATTTACCATCGAAGTTTCGCTGCGCGAGTACCACTTACTAGACAAGTGACTGTTATTAATTAAACATTTGTAATTTAAATACATTTTTATAGACACAATGTAGTTTATTTTCATATTCTTTACTCGCCTACTTTCAACCACAGAGTTTGGTAGGCAACACGAATGGTGTATTTGGTTCAGGATAGAGGAGCCTTGAGGAGGCTTAAATCAATCTACCCCATTGGTTAGTGCGTAATGTTCCAATGTTTCGCATTGAGCTTGAAAAAGCCTATGGGGTTCTGCCCCACAGCCAAATTTTATTAACTATAAATACTGAGCCAATGCTTACTTAGTTTGTTTTTAATCGACTTTTTAATCCCCTTTTTAATCGACTAAGCAAAGCAACCTCACAACACCATAGATCGAGGATTAAATCATGAAGAAATTCAGAAGGTCGAATACGACCCTGCACAAAGCTGTACTTGCCGCGCTTGCGGTTTCAGCACAAAGCGCTACTGCCGGTGAATGTAGCTATACCATAGCGAATGACTGGGCATCAGGTTTTGTTGCTAACATCAACATCACAAACAATGGCGCTTCTCCAATTAATGGCTGGAATATTAATTGGGCATACTCAGGTACTAATCGCGTTAGCAACCTTTGGAATGCGAACCTGACAGGCAACAACCCTTACAACGCCACCAACCTGAGTTGGAATAACGCCATCCAGCCTGGACAAACTGTTACATTTGGTTTTCAAGGTAGCAAGAATGGTGGCGCTATTGAGGTACCCGTGGTGACGGGTGATGCATGCACTCCGACCCCGACTCCGACTCCGACTCCGACTCCGACTCCGACTCCGACTCCAACTCCAACTCCGACTCCAACACCCGGTGGTGAATTCCGTGTTGATGCCGGAGGCAATATCACTAAAGACGGAACCATCGTTCCTGTGCGCTGCGGTAACTGGTTCGGTTTAGAAGGCCAACATGAGCCTAAAGACGCCGCGAATAACCCTAACGGTGCCCCAATGGAGTTATATCTCGGCAACATGTGGTGGGCGGATACAGGCAGAACTGTTGAGCAAACCATGACTGAAATTACGGCGATGGGCATCAACGTCGTCAGGCTACCTATTGCACCACAAACATTGGACGCTAGCGATCCTCAAGGCATCGGCGACATTCGAACTGGCGGAGTTCTCAAAAACCATGAGTCCGTGCGTCAGACTACAGCACGCCAAGCAATGGAAGACTTTATCGTATTAGCTGAGCAAAACAATATTGATATCATTATTGATATTCATTCTTGCTCTAACTACGTCGGCTGGCGTGCAGGTCGCCTAGACGCTACCCCGCCTTGGGTCGATGTCGATCGAGAAGGTTATGACTTTACTCGAGAAGAATACTCGTGTGGATCAGCCGGAGCAGGTGTCACTGTGCATGAGTACAACGAGACAATCTGGTTAGATAATCTCAGAGAAATTGCTGGGCTGTCTGAGCAATTAGGAGTTAACAATATTGTTGGCGTCGATATTTTTAACGAGCCTTGGAATTACACCTGGCAAGAGTGGAAAGGCCTAGCTGAAAAAGCGTATCAGGCAATTAACTCAGTCAACTCCGATATGTTGGTGATTGTTGAAGGTATTTCTGGTGAGCTTGGCGATGGCACACAAGTGGCCCATGGCAATCCTGCCTCTAAACCTAACTGGGGTGAGAACTTCGTAGGCCAAGCAACAGAGCCCTTAAACATCCCGAAAGATCGTTTAGTTATTTCTCCGCATACCTATGGTCCTTCAGTATTTGTTAAAAGCGAATTCATGGACCCTGCACAACCTGAGTGTAGTGGCCTAGATGGCGACAATGCTGGTCGAGCAGATTGTAATATCGTGTTTGACGTTCCGGGATTAACAGCTGGATGGGATGAGCATTTTGGTTACTTGAAGGATCAAAACTTTGCGATGATCATTGGTGAGTTCGGCGGAAATATGGACTGGCCAAGCGGTGCTAGGCTCGCCGAGCAGCAAATGTGGAGTCATATCACACCAGGTATTGATCGCGTTTGGCAGAACCACTTAGTTGATTACATGGTCGATAAAGGCATCGATGGCTGCTATTGGTCAATCAACCCAGAGTCTGGAGACACAGGAGGCTGGTATGAGCACTTATATGATCCGGTTTCTAATACAGCTGGCTGGGGCACTTGGTTAGACTTTGACGCCAGGAAAACAACATTGCTCAAGCGACTTTGGGGCTTATAGAATTTTCTATTACCACAAAAAAGCATAGACACTGCCGTTAAGGCAGTGCCTATCAATGCTGTGAAGCCAAGCACCTATAAACCGCTCAATAAGTTGTACATTGGTAAGTTGCTTCTTAGTTGTTTGTAGTGGCTTGTAGTTGTTTGGCTTTTTCTATCCTATGTAATTTCATTATTCGAAAAAAGGATTAGGTTTTGCTTACTCAGAAGAAAACAGTTTTCAGTGCCGACTGGAAAAACTGGATAAAAACCAATATAGACAGCGGCCAGAATATAGATGGAATTTTCAAAATTCTGTTAGATGAAGGCTATAGCTATGACGCTATTGTGGCCGAACTAAACTACACCCCCTCGGTGCCACTCAACCGACTTATCAATCCATTTGCACAAGAAAAGAAGCAAAACCAGAAAGATCAAACCCAGTACGGAACCGCCATACCCGAAGGCAAGCTCTTTATTCCCAATGGCGAACAATTCGAAAGTGACAAAATTGAGCTCTATACTTTAGAAGAATTCTTAACAGAGCCCGAGTGCACTAGAATTGTTAGCGCAATTAAAAGCAAGCTTCGTCCATCGGAACTTTCAAGCCATGAAAATGATAAGAGTTATCGTACCAGTCGAACTTGCGACCTAGAATTCCTCAATGATAGCTTTAGCAATGAGCTTGATATACGAATTTGCAAACTATTGGGGATTGACCCTTCATATTCAGAGCCAATCCAAGGTCAGTATTATCAAACCGGGCAACAATTTAAGCAGCATACCGATTATTTTGAAGCCCATGAAATCGAAGCACATGGGCGCCATATGGGGCAGCGGACATACACCTGCATGATTTACTTAAATGACGTTGAGCAAGGCGGGGAAACCCATTTTACTCGCGCCGGAGCAGAGTTCAAACCCAAGCGCGGCATGGCCGTTATATGGAATAGCCTCAACTCTGATGGCTCAACCAATATCGACAGTATGCATCAAGCACTTCCAATCTTAAAAGGCTATAAAGCAGTCATCACCAAATGGTTCAGAAGCCATAGTGCATTGCCGCAAAGCCCACCAATGTTTATTAAGGAAGCTAACGAGTACATTCCGGCCTACACAAAACTAGGCTTTGAGAAACTCTCTTTACCGCAAGACTTGTTCTGCAAAATTAAGTCTTTCTATGAGGAAAATAAAGCGACAACTGAAGCCGAACTGGTTGCTGGAGATTTTATCGTTTCCCATAAACAGAATAAAAGCAGTTCACTGATTGACTTAAGTAGTCAGCTAAGGAGTGATATCCATGATGTTATGAAACCATTAATGGAAAAATGGTGCGAAAAAAAACTAGAACCAACTTACGTCTACGGGATTCGCATTTACCATAATGGTGCTAGATTAAAAACGCATAGAGACCGGCTGGAAACACACATTATTAGCGCTATTTTAAACGTTGATCAAGAGGTCACCGAAGACTGGCCCTTACTTATCGAAGACAATTACTATCGCCAACATGAAGTACTGCTAAAGCCAGGTGAGATGATATTTTATGAAGGAGCTCGCTTAACTCACGGACGTCCCAAAGCTTTTAACGGAACCTCATTCGCCAATATATTTTGTCACTTTCGCCCGATAGACTACCTACCTCGATTGGTTATATAGGTGAGGCTTGAAGGTCACTATTTCTTTAAAATCAAATTAGTTCTTAGTTGCTTCTTCTTTACTTCAACATTAGATTTGAAGAAGCACTGAGCTAAATCGCGTTATCATGCAATAGAGTTAGCTAATACCACGTTTTAAATTATGGCCTGTATCGATCTAGTATCAAGGAAGTTTTTGATCTTCGCCTTATTGCTATTTAACCAGTTAGCAAATGGCTCGGGAGCGTCGACCGACGCAGATACCGTTCACATCCAGTTAACGCAAATCAACGCTAAGAAATTTGAAGTTGTATACTCCTTAGATAAAGCTGTAAGTAGCCTTCATCTGCACGCTACACCAGATCAATCTAGAGCGGAGTTTTGGAAAGCCAAATCAGATGAATTCGAACTAACCCAACTTGCCGGAAATGACGTTATTCGACGCACCGATGGCAAGCTCTTCCAAACAGTTGTGTTCGTTGTAGAGGTTGTTGATATTAGTTTGCCAAACTACTATCGACCTTTTTCGCCTCTATATAAAAGCAAGAATGGATTAGTCGTACATACGGGCCAGTACTTTGTATGCACCGATACATGTGCCATCACCCCCACAGCTTGGCAGGTGAAAGTTACCGCAATAAATAGGAATATAGTTCATTACCAAGGAGCAAGTGTTTCTAGTGCGTCATGGAAAGATAGAGATGATGGGAGATCGTTTTATCTCGGCCCCATAGCTCCAATTGAAAGTGAAAATCTAATTGCGATAATCGACCCTGGATTACCAACCAAGCTAAAAGCGATGTTGGATACACAGTTGCCGATGTTGATTGACCGGCTTGGTAATAAATTTGAAGCACTCAAGACCAAGCCGCTAGTATTCGCCACCTATAATAGAGGCGCCCCAGAACTAAGTGGCTTTCAAGGAGGCGTACTAAATAAAACAGTATTCATCCATTGGTGGGGGCTGGATTTGGGGCAAAGAATTAATGAGAGTGATGAATTGTGGTTTATCGCCCATGAAATTGCACATTTTTATCAAAGTCAGGAATCAGCGGTAGACGTTGACGAGGCGGCTTGGATTCATGAAGGTTTTGCAGAACTAATGGCCGCAGAGTTGTTAGCGCAAACCAATGAAGAGCTAAAGAGCTATGTTCAACATCGTTATAAAGAAGCCAGCGAGGATTGCGCAACTGGACTAAAGGTTACTCCTATCGGCAAAGCTACCGACTTAAAGCAGTTTGATTTGCATTATAAATGCGGTTTACTGCTGCACCAATTTATAAGCCAGAATGCAAAGCAAAAATTAACTGTGTTTGAACTATGGGATCTTTATCGCACTGCAATTAACCTAGGAATGAAACCTTCGAAGCAAACTTATTTAGATGTGGTAAAGGAAATTTTGCGCGAGGATTATTTCTTAGTTTTACAAGCCATTACTGGATCAGAACTTGCGCCCGATGAGGTTATAAGACAGTTTTTGAAAGGCTCGAGTTTCACAGGTAAAACAGAATCAAACACTGCAGGCGTAGGCTTTCGGTAAGATCTAAGTAAGTAATAAAATTGTATGGCCTCATCATACAGTCATGGAATAGCTGAGGGCGCGTCGGTTCAGAGAATATCGTCAAACAAACCTATTCTGATAAGCACTATCAACGCATTCCTTCGACCGCTAACTACAGAAACCTATTGGGCCTTAATTAGCATTGTTAGCGATTAGCAAGGCCTTAATTCGCCTAGAAATTGACGATTGAACAAAAGCAGGTTCGGCTTGGTCAATAAGCGCCGCTATCGTAACCCTATCAACACCTATCGTAGTAGTAATTTTTAACTTTTCTAATACAGCTGTTATAGCGCCTCTATCGGAAAAATAGCTAGCCATTTCATTCCAACTTCTATTAAAGTTTCTATCAATAGACAGCTCAATCTGTCTTAGCAATAAGTGCAGACCAAGTAAAAAATTTGTGTCAAAAGCATATTTTTTCATATTTCACCTACTCCCAAAACTTCCACCACGAGGGGTTTCTAAAAGTCGCATCAGTTCCCTGCAATGGTAAAGAACTATTTGTTGGTATCACACCAGTATTTCTAGGACCAACCTGGATTCGCAATATACTTGAACTTGGAACTAGAAATTCAACAAAAGACCCTCGTCCAAAAGCTCCAGTCTGTGCTGATGCAGAACTAACTTGGCCAAATGGAGCAACTTCAACGTGTACGCCCACTGGACTGCCTCTTCCAACGTTTAAAGAGTAGCCCCTTCGTTTCCTAACCCGCTAAGCCTCACGTAAAAATAATTTTACTGGATACGAAAAAAACCAACTCAACTTTTATAATCGAATTTGCTTTTTCTGTTAGCGGGAAAGCAGTAACCGTTTACTCAAAAAAACTCAATAGAGAAAAATAGAACTTTTCATATTGACTCCCTCCGGCTATGCCTCCACACCGTTCAGCAGCTTCATCAATTCTCCCTCTCCAGTCAAGTTTATGCTTTCTTATATCAATAAATTCAGCTAGAGCATCAAAGAAACATGACGAATCAACAGCGCAGTTTTGCGTAATTCTATTTGGTTCGGCATGGTCGTAAATACTTACGGAACCGTCATCATTAACAATTAGAAGGTCTGCTTCGCTATATGCACACATAACACCATTCTTAAGCTGTTTACTATCCTTTATAAAACGAATTAAGCCAAGCTCAATTTTAGAACAATCATATTCTGAGATCATTCTTTCCAGCTCACTAACCGATTTCTTTAAATTAGTATCCTGAATCTTTCTTGTAAACTTAAACGTAGATTGAATATCTATAATTTCTCGATCCTCGAGACCATACTCTTTAAGCTCTTCATAGTCTGGCATAGCTGACTGAATTACTTTTAAAAAATCTTCTGCATTCATTGTTTATTTTAGTGTAGCGCTGATGTCCACTTTTGATGAACTGTTTGAGGTAGCGGCACAGCGCTAGCCCCTCGATTAATGTGATGATGATGCAATACATCACTCATGAACTTTTTGTGCGTAGGATTAAATTTCGCCCATATGGAATCAACTTTTGGAGATAGCCCTAGTTGATTAATTCTGTATAAATTACCTTTACTAAACATTTCGGGTGAACGTGAAACTAACTCTTTCCAAAAATAACCAGCATTGCGAATTTCTCCAAGAGCGTTTTTCGTAGAACTGGCCAAACCTCTCGCACTCTCCATGTTTACGACATGTCGTAAGTTCATATATGACTCAGGAACTAGAGATGCTGCGCCATTTGCAGCAACTAAATTTAGTTTAACCAACCGGAAAACTTTAACTGCAGTACCTACTGGAACAAAAGATACCACATCTTCAAAAAGAGCACTGCCGAAACCATCACCTTCACCATTATAACCGTCAACAAGGGCACCATAAACGCTCGCGCCATCAAAGCCCCGGCCATTTACTAAGTTATAGCTTTCCTGTAATACACCACCAAACGCAATTAACGCATTCCGCCCATCTGGATCCACATACTTCAACGGGTTCTTCAGCGCAAAATCATAAGTATTATGTCCGCCTTCTAAGCCAATCGGGTCGTTCCTCAAATACCTTGCAGTAACCGGATTGTAATACCGCTGTTCGTT
>Ga0075467_10001258_pt1 | contig 20916 bp, 20 predicted proteins | sample DEB08_DNA_9_FD_75067 | JGI IMG/M metagenome (GOLD analysis project Ga0075467, IMG submission 75067) | Aqueous microbial communities from the Delaware River and Bay under freshwater to marine salinity gradient to study organic matter... | ecosystem: Environmental > Aquatic > Marine > Coastal ... | reverse complement strand
GCTTGCGATCTGGCGGCGGCTGTCGGGTTGGGCCTTTCGATTGCTGGCCTCGGGTGTGCTGCTGGCGGCGTTGCTAAATCCCTCGCTCCAATCCGAAGAACGTGAGCCGCTGAGCGATATCGTGTTGCTGGTCATTGACGTCAGCGCAAGTCAGCGCCTTTCAGACCGTCCCGATCAGATGGCTGATGCCATCGCCGCGCTTGAGGATGAGGTGGCCGGCCTTGGCATGGAACTGCGCACGACGCGGGTGGGGGATGCCCCTGACAACGCCGGGACGTTGCTGATGACGGCGCTTGGCCAGATGATGGCCGAGGAACCGAGCGCCCGGATTGCAGGGGCCGTCCTGCTGACCGACGGGCAGTTGCATGATGCCGGTCTGGTGCCCGACATGCCCGCGCCGATTCACGCCCTTCTGACCGGGCGGGAAGAAGACTGGGATCGCCGTCTGGTGATCGAAAATGCCCCCGCCTTCGCAATTCTGGACGAGGAATTCACCCTGTCCCTGCGGCTTGAAGATCAGGGTGCGGTACCAGCCGGGCTTGGCGGGCGATCTGAAATTCAGATCGCGATCGATGGCCAGACCCCGATGAGTTTCACCGTGCCCGTCGGCGAAAGCCTGTCACTGCCCCTGACGCTGGATCATGCGGGAATGAACGTGATCCAGTTCATCGTGCCCACAGCCGAGGGCGAGCTGACCGATCGCAACAACGCCGCCGTCTTGCAGATCAACGGCGTCCGCGATCGTCTCCGCGTGCTGCTCGTGTCGGGTCAACCGCATCCCGGCCAACGCACGTGGCGCAACTTGCTGAAATCAGATCCATCCGTGGACCTTGTGCATTTTACCATTCTGCGTCCACCAGATCGGCAAGATGGCGTCCCGGTTACAGAGCTGAGCCTGATCGCCTTCCCCACAAGGGAATTGTTCATGGAGGCGGTCGATGAATTCGATCTGATCATCTTCGACCGCTACCAACGGCGCGGTATCTTGCCGATGCTGTATCTGGATAACGTCCGGCGCTATGTCGAAGACGGTGGCGCGCTTTTGTTGGCGGCCGGGCCGGACTATGCGTCGGCGGCCTCGCTCTATCGGACACCGTTGGCCGATATTCTGCCCGGTCGCCCGACGGCACGGGTGATCGAACAGCCATTTTTGCCAACGATTTCAGACCTCGGGCAACGGCACCCGGTCACCACCGGGCTGGAACTGACCCACACCCCGTTGGTCGGCAGCGATGCACCTTGGGGTCGGTGGTTCCGCCAGATCGAGGTTATCGAACAATCGGGCGACACGGTGATGACGGGTGTGAATGACGCCCCACTGCTGATGTTGGACCGTGTGGGCGAAGGGCGGGTGGCGCTGTTGGCCTCGGACCATGCGTGGTTGTGGGATCGCGGCTTTGAGGGGGGCGGCCCGCAATTGGAAATGCTGCGGCGTCTGGCGCACTGGATGATGGGCGAACCGGATCTGGAGGAAGAGGCCCTTCGCGCGCAGGCCGACGGCCAGACCATCGTGATCACGCGCAGAACGCTGGCCGATTCCGTTGGCGATGTCACTGTGACCTACCCGGATGGCACCGAGGCGGTCGTGGTTCTGGAACAGGCGGCCCCGGGCCTGTTCAGCGCCGAAATCACGGGTGCGGAGCAGGGCCTTTATCGTCTTGCCGACGGTGACATGGACGCGGTTATCGCCCTTGGCCCGGCCGCCCCGCGCGAGTTCGAGGAGACGATCGCAAGTGGCAGCAGGCTGACGCCGCTTGTCGATCCGTTGAACGGTGGCATCTTGCGGCTGGAGGATGGTTTCCCCGATATCCGCCGGGTCGCGGAAGGGCGCAATGCAGCTGGTCGCGGCTGGATCGGGTTTACCCCGCGTGAGGCCTATTTGACCACGGATGTGACGGTCACGCCGCTGATCCAAGCGTGGGTCTTGTTGTTCTTGGCCGCCGGTCTGATGCTGGCCGCGTGGCTTCGCGAGGGGCGCCGCTGAGGAAAATAGGTTACAAGAAATCCGAAAAACGCGATTTCTTGTAACCTTTATTTTTTAGTTAAGACGGAAGAGCACCGCATCGGACCAGCCCGTCACGGTGCACCGGGCGCGGATCATGACCCGGCCATCAGTCGGCAGATCGGGCACGCGCAGCGACCGCGTGAATGGCATTTCATCGACATGCGGATGCGCCAGTTCGCGGATGCCCAGCGAGGTGCCATCGGGCAGCATCACCTCCCACGCGTCTGCGTAATGATCCCATCCCGTATCCCCGTGGTTCAGCGTGACGCCAAGTGTCGTGCCGTTGCGCGCGGCGGAAACCACCTCGGGCGGGTCGGCGAAGGCGGGGCTGACCAGCAGCAGTGCGGGGATCATGCATTTCATGCGCCCAAGCATAGCGCGGCAGGGCCAGCGGCGCACATCACAACTCAGAAAGGCTTGTAGACCACCACGATCAGGATGCCGATCGCCACCAGAACGCTGGCCTCGTTGAAGATGCGCAAGAAGCGGTCGCTTTCGGTAAACACGCCACGTCTGGCCCTTAGAACCAAGCGCCCTGTCCAACCGTAATGCGCCGCAAGCGCGACCACGAGAAGGATTTTGAGGTGGGTCCAGTGCGGGAAGCCCCACAGATATGCCAGCCATAGCCCGGTGATGATCGCGATGACACCAAGTCCAAGCGAGAAGCGGTAGAGCCGGATCGTCAGGTCGCCTGTCGGGCCGAAGGCCGCGCTGGCGGCGTATTCGCGTTTCCAGAAGATGATGGCCCGCGGAACCGAGAAGATACCGGTCATCCAACCCAGAACCGCCAGCAAATGTATGACTTTGACCCATTCCATGATGCAAGCTCTGCACGGCATTCCGGTGGCCTGCAAGGCTGCAATTGTCACGGGGCGGGCGCGCGGATGACGTGTATTTACATGGGTTTGCAGGGTGGTGCAGGCTGATGCGACGGGGCGATGCAAAAGAATCCTTTGCGTTGTGTTGTAAATTGGTTATGTTTTATTACCAATCCAGCAGGATTGCGTCGGGATGGGAGGCCAGACACCATGGAAATGCCAGCACCCAATACTTTGGTGATGTCGAAGAAGGCGCGGCTTGTCGCATTGCTTCAGACGGTTCTGCCAAAGACCGCCGTGATCCACGAGGAGATCGAAACGCGCGCATATGAATGCGATGCGCTGACCGCCTACAAATGCCCGCCGCTGTGCGCGGTGTTGCCATCCTCGACCGAGGAAGTGGCGGCGGTCTTGAAGATATGCCACCAAGAAGGCGTGCCGGTTGTTCCGCGCGGATCGGGAACATCGCTGGCCGGTGGCGCGCTGCCGACGGCAGATTGCGTCATTCTGGGTGTCGCGCGCCTGAACAAGGTGTTGGAAACCGATTACGACAACCGGTTTATCCGCGTGCAGACGGGCCGGACGAACCTGAGCGTGACGGGTGCCGTGGAGGAGCAGGATTTCTTCTACGCGCCGGACCCGTCCAGCCAGCTGGCTTGCGCAATCGCGGGGAATATCGCGATGAATTCGGGCGGCGCGCATTGCCTGAAGTACGGGGTGACCACCAATAACCTTCTGGGCGTGACCATGGTGACCATGGATGGCACCGTGATGGAAATAGGCGGCGCGCATCTGGACGCTGCTGGCTATGATCTGTTGGGCGTGATCTGCGGGTCCGAGGGACAACTGGGTGTCGTGACCGAAGCGACGCTGCGGATCTTGCGCAAGCCAGAAGGCGCGCGGCCTGTGCTGATGGGGTTCAACGACAACGAAGTGGCCGGCGCTTGCGTGGCCGACATCATCAAGGCCGGGGTGCTGCCCGTGGCGATCGAATTCATGGATCGCCCCTGCATCGAGGCGACCGAGGCCTATGCGCATGCCGGCTATCCGGATTGCGAGGCACTGCTGATCGTCGAAGTGGAGGGGAGCCCCGCCGAGATCGACGAGCAGTTGGGCGTGATCTTGCAGATTGCGCGCAAGCACAACCCGGTGGAATTGCGCGAGGCGCAGACCGAAGATGAAGCGAAACGTATCTGGCTGGGCCGGAAATCGGCCTTTGGGGCGATGGGGCAGATCAACGATTACATGTGTCTGGACGGAACCATTCCGGTCAGCAGCCTGCCGCATGTCCTGAGGCGGATCGGCGAGATGTCCAAGGAATACGGGCTGGATGTGGCCAACGTGTTTCACGCGGGTGATGGCAACATGCACCCGTTGATCTTGTTTGATGCCAACAAACCCGGAGATCTGGAACTGTGCGAGGCATTCGGCGCGGATATCTTGCGGTTGTGCGTCGAGGTGGGCGGTTGCCTGACCGGCGAACATGGCGTGGGAATCGAGAAGCGTGACTTGATGCTGGTGCAGTTCGCGCCTGAGGATCTTGAGGCGCAGATGAAGGTAAAGGATGTTTTCGATCCGGCATGGTTGTTGAACCCCGCCAAGGTGTTTCCATTGAGTTCGTCGGCGGGGCGCAGGTATGCCGCCGCCTGATTGGGCGGCGATGGTGTAGCGGGGGACCAGCCCCCCGCACCCCCCGCCGGGAGGGGGCTGTCAGCCCCCTCCCGGACCCACCCCCGAGAGTTTTTTGCCAAGATGAAGGAGCGGGCCGGTGTTGACCCCTGCGAATGAGACCGAACTGAGTGCGATGGTGGTTGAGGCCAGTGGTCCCTTGTGGATCACCGGTGGCGGCACCTGTGGGATGGCCGCGCCGGCGGGGGCAGAGGTGATGTCGACCGCCGGGTTGTCTGGGATCAGCCTTTATGAACCCGGTGCGCTGACCGTTGTCGCCGCGGCAGGAACGCCGCTGGCGGAAGTGGAGGCGGCGCTTGCGAAGGAAAACCAGCGTCTGCCCTTTGAGCCGCGCGATCTGCGCAAGCTGTTGGCAACCGATGGTGAGGCCACGATTGGCGGAGTTGTGGCGACCAACGCGTCGGGGCCACGCCGCATGCAGGCGGGAGCCTGTCGCGACAGCTTGATCGGTGTGCGGTTTGTCGATGGCAGCGGGACCGCGATCAAGAACGGTGGCCGGGTGATGAAGAACGTCACGGGCTATGATCTGGTCAAGCTGATGGCGGGGAGCTACGGCACCCTTGGGGTTCTTTCAGAGGTCAGTTTCAAGGTGCTGCCGGGTGTTGCTGCGCGGTCTTGCGTGATGCTGGACGGATTGAGCGATGCGCAAGCGGTCGAGGCGATGTGCGTCGCCATGGGGTCGCCCTATGAGGTGACGGGCGCGGTGCACCTGCCGCACGGCGCGGATGGTGCGCCGGTCACGATGCTGCGGCTGGAGGGCTTTGCCGAGAGTGTGTCCTATCGGACGGGCAAGTTGCGCGAGATATTGGCGGCCTTCGGTGCGGCGCGGGTGGAGACAGACCCCGAAGCGGTGCAGCGAAGCTGGCAAGAGGTGCGGGACGTGGAAGCCTTTGCGGGACGCGATGGCGATGTGTGGCGGGTATCGGTAAAGCCGACGGACGCGCCGGGTATCGCTGCGCGGATCAAGGGCGAGGTGATATTTGACTGGGCTGGCGGGCTGATCTGGGCGCTGATGCCCGAGGGGACCGATCTGCGGGCCCGGTTGGGCAATTTCGCGGGTCATGCCACACGGGTGCGGGGTGAGGGCGGCGGCGCGCGTTTTCAGCCAGAGGCAGCACCTGTTGCCGCATTGGCGGCGGCGCTGCGGGGCAAGTTCGACCCGCGCGGTATTCTGAACACCGGATTGATGGGGTAAATCATGCAAACGACATTCACCCCTGAACAGTTGACCGATCCCGCGATCCAGCGGTCCAACGATATCTTGCGGACCTGTGTGCATTGCGGATTTTGCACGGCGACCTGCCCCACATACCAAGTGCTGGGTGACGAGTTGGACAGCCCGCGGGGACGCATTTACCTGATCAAGGATATGCTGGAGAACAACCGTCCGGCGGATGAAAAGACGGTCAAGCACATTGACCGCTGCCTGAGCTGTCTGGCCTGCATGACGACCTGTCCTTCGGGTGTGCACTACATGCATCTGGTGGACCATGCGCGCGAGTATATCGAACAGACATACAAGCGCCCGATGGGCGATCGGCTGCTGCGGTGGATATTGGCGCAGGTGCTGCCCTATCCGACACGGTTCCGGCTGGCGCTGCTGGGTGCCAAGATTGGTCGTCCGTTCGCGTTTCTGATGCCTGATGCTCGGCTGAGGGCAATGTTGGAGATGGCCCCGAAAACCATCCCGCCCGTCAGCCGAAATGACGACCCGCAGACGTTCCCCGCCCGGCAAAAGAAGATGCGCGTGGCGCTGATGACGGGGTGTGCGCAGAAGGCGCTGAACACGGATATCAATGATGCGACGATCCGGTTGCTGACGCGGCTGGGCGCCGAGGTGGTCGTGGCCGAGGGGGCCGGGTGTTGCGGGGCGTTGACCCATCACATGGGCAAGACCAAGGAAAGCCACGCGACGGCAGCCAGAAACATCAAGGCATGGGCCCGGGAGATGGATGGCGGCGGGCTGGATGCGATCGTGATCAACACCAGCGGCTGTGGAACCACGGTGAAGGATTATGGCCACATCTTCCGCAACGACCCGTTGGCCGCCGATGCCGCGCGGGTTGCGGGCGTCGCCAAGGATATCAGCGAGGTGTTGATGACGTTGCTGCCAGACGCCGCGCCCGAATTGCGAGCGGTAAGCGATGCGCCGTTGACGGTGGCCTATCATGCGGCGTGTTCGTTGCAGCATGGCCAACAGATCAAGACGTTCCCCAAAGACCTGCTGAAGCGGGCCGGATTCAAGGTGGTGGAGCCAGCCGACAGCCATCTGTGTTGCGGCAGCGCCGGCACTTATAACCTGATGCAGCCCGAGATTTCGGGGCAGTTGAAGGCGCGCAAGGTCGAAACGCTGGAGGCGAAGAACCCCGACATCATCGCGGCGGGCAACATCGGCTGCATGATGCAGATCGGTGGCGGCACCGACATTCCCATCGTCCACACGGTCGAGTTGCTGGATTGGGCGACGGGAGGGCCAAAGCCGCCAGCGCTGACGGCGACGGGTAAACGCGAGATCGCCGTGCCCATCTTGCGATAGTCACAGCCCTAATTCTGCCCATTTGAACCCGTAAGGCAAAGACCGGACGTAGCTGACCCCCGGACGTGCCATGCGTGGAATACCCATTCTGTCGACCCTGCTGATTATGCTTTCCGCTGCTTTGGCGGCGCAGGAGCGGGTGCCGTCGCCCTGGATGACGGAAGAGCCGCCGCTGCGCGCGCTGTCCACGGCCGATGACATGCGCGGCTGGGAAGCGGTTGGGCGGCTGGAGACCGGGACGGGGTTTTGCACCGCCACGTTGATTGCCCCGGACCTGGTTTTGACAGCGGCCCATTGCCTGTTTCGCGAGGATGGTGAACGGCGCATGGACGCCGATTTTCTGTTCAACGCGGGGTTGCGCAACGGACGGGTCATCGCGCAACGGGCAATCCGGCAAAGCGTTTCGCACCCGGGCTATCAGACAGATAGCGTTGACGAACTGGCGCAGGTGCAGTCGGACATGGCGCTGCTGCGGCTGGACCGGCCGATACCGGCCCAAACCGTGCTTCCCTTTGATCCGCGTGGCGGACGTGCCGGGGTGGGCGACCATGTCTCTGTGGTGTCCTATGGGGAGGCCCGCGAGGGGTACGCATCGCTTGAAGAGGGATGTGAGGTGCTGGCGGAAGACCCCGGTGTGTTGATCCTGTCATGTTCAGTTGCGCATGGATCGTCCGGTGCGCCTGTGCTGATGATGCAGGCTGACGGGTCCGTTGGGGTGGTTTCTGTCGTTTCGGCGATGGCAGATTGGCGCGCTGAACCGGTGGCGCTGTCTGCCCAAACTGCGGGAAACGTGTCGGTATTGCTGGATCTGATGGAACGCGACCAAGGCGCGTTCACGCGGGCATTGCCACAGGTCCGCACCCTGACCGGCGGATCGGACGGGCGCGACACGATTGGTGCGCGGTTCATTCGTCCCTGATGGTCGGGGTCTTGACGCACCAAACCGGTCTTCCCACATACAAGATATGCCGATGCCCAATGGGGTCGGCAGCCTAGCTGGGCGGGTCCGATGATGGACCGCCTGAAACTCAGTTGTCGCTCAATGGAGGATGACACATGCGAGCCTATGACCTTTCCCCGCTTTACCGTGCCACGGTTGGATTTGACCGGATGACGGACCTGCTTGACCGCGTGATGACGCAAGATACAGGCGGCACCACCTACCCCCCTTACAATATTGAAAAGACCGCCGAAAATGCGTATCGCATTTCCATTGCCGTGGCTGGATTCACGGAAGATGAATTGAGCGTGGAACAGCGGGAAACCGAACTGGTGATCGCTGCCCGCAAGGACAAGGACGAAACGCAGCGCACTTATCTGCATCGCGGTATCGCCACGCGCGCTTTTGAAAAGCGGTTCCAGCTGGCCGACCATGTCCGCGTAACCGGCGCCAGCCATTCCGCCGGGATGCTGCATATCGATCTGGTACGCGAGGTGCCTGAGGCGCTGAAGCCGCGCCGGATCGCGATTGAAAGCGCTACGCCAAGCGCGATCGAGGCGCAGACCGTCGAGGCCTGATCGCCAACCGACATGAACCACGCAGGGCGGCCATCACGGCCGCCCTGTTGTCATTCGGGCAGCCGCTTGAGCAACGCCGCGCCCGCCAACGGGGCCGCCACGCAGAGCGCCAGAACCGCGCCGTAGCCCGCCAGATCGGCCAGCACCGCGCCCAATCCGGGGGCCAGCGCGAAGGCGAAAAGCGAAAGACGCGCCACCGCACCGGCGCTTTCGCCATAACCGTGCTCTCCCATCACCTCGCGTGTCACCACCGGCCGCAGGATCGAGATGACGCCGTTCCCCACGCCCTGCGCCACCGCGAAGACGAGGACGATGGCCGGCAGCGCCGCCGCCGCCCCCATTGCAAGCGATGCGGTCGCCAGCAGGAAAAATGCCCCGAGCGCCACCGCCCGCGCCGCGATACGCGCACCAGCCAGCGTCAGCACGATCCGCCCCGCGACCTGTGCGGGTCCGATGGTCGATGCGGCAAAGATGGCGAGGCCGTCCGGCACCCCAAGGGCCGCCATCAGCGGCAACAGATGCGACAAGAGGATCGCCGAGCCGAGCGCGGTGAGCGCGAAGCCACCTGCCAACTGCCAAAAGCCGGGCCGCTGCATGACGGTGATTGTCGTGCCTTGCGGAGCCAATGCGACGGGGGTGCGTGCCTGCGCCTCTTGCTCCAGCCTTATGGCGGCAAAGCGCACCAGCGGCAGGACCAGCAGCAGGACCAGCGCCGCCAACACCCAGACCGCTGCGCGCCACCCATCGGTCGCGGTGACGAAGGCCGTCAGCGGATAGGCGAGCGTCGAGGCGAAGCCCGCAACCAGCGTGATCCCCGTGATCCCTGCACGGGCCGATGCACCGCGCGCCCGCGTGACCACCGAAAATGTTGCGTCGTATAGCGTGAAGCCCATCATCAGTCCGAGCCATGCCCAGACAGCATAGAACTGCCACAGTGTTGCGACCTGCGTCAGCGCCGCCAGTCCCGCCAGCGCGCCCAGTGTTCCTAGCGGAAAGCCAAGCCCCGCCCGCCCGCCGTCGATCAACCGCCCGACATGCGGGGCCGCCAACCCCTGCACTGCCAGCGCAAGGCTGAATGCCCCCATCGCCTGCGTCGCGGACCAGCCGAATTCGGCCTGCCAGTGCAGCACGAGGGCGGGAAAGCTGTAGAAGATCGCGGCCCATATCACCGTTTCGGCCACCATGAAGGACAAGATCGGCGGGTCGCGCCAAGCTGTTCGTGCCCGGGCGTTCAAGGTGTCAGAACCATTGCCCCGGTTCCATCAGTCCAAGTTCCATCAATTGGAGGGACGACCAGTGGAAGCGCGTGGATTTGTGCCATCGAAAATCGGGAATGTCATGGCGGGACCCCGGATTGGTCCGCAGCGCCTTGGCAACGCGAAATGAACAGATCACCGCCGTCATGGAATGGTGCCACGGACAAGCGTAGGTGTTGAATTCCTCATCGTTCAGGGTGTGGTCTTCGCGCAAGCGGAGGCCCGGCTTTGCCTGAAACAGACCGATACGGTCGATCTTGCGCTTGGGCTTGGCCACGTGTTCCTCGAACCGCCAGCGCAGGCCGCCGTAGAAGTTCAATTGCCGCTCCAGTATCTCGCCGTCTTCGGTTTTTCGCGTTTCGGCGTAATAACCCGAGCTGTCCAGCATCGCGCTGTCGAGGGAGACGGCGTTCGGATAGGTGGTCAGATCGGGGGCGTAGAGATCGACGACGTAGGTCAGGATGGATGCGCGGCGTTCCTCAAGAACGAATGTGACCGCTTCTCCGATGGTGCGGTCCTCGCAGAACGGAAAGAACAGGAACTCTCCGTTGTAGCAGTAATGCAGCCATTGGCCCGGGGCCTTGTCGATCAGCACGTTCATGGCAGCTTGCGCCGCGCCTGCCTGACGGGTGCGATGGCGGATGACGTGAACCGGAATGACCGTATCGGGGGCATCGGGTTCGACACGCATATCGGGAGGTGCGATCAAAAAGATGGCGCGGAACCCGAGGGATCGCGCATGCGTGATGGTTGCTTCGACCTCTGTCGGATCCTCGGCGATGACCATCGCAAAAGGCCCTTTGCCAAAGCTGGCAGGGGGCGCCGCGCGAAATTGATCGAGATTGTCGAAGTTCATGTGGTCGTGTCCATCGTGCCCGGCCTTTCTGGGGGGGAACGGTTAAGAATGCAATTCCGTCCGCGCCCGTTGATGCGCGCCCGTGGGCAGGTTACATGGACCCCAACCGACCGAACCCCCAAGGATCTGAATCTATGTCCGCGCCAAAGAAGCTGTTCGTCAAGACCTACGGCTGCCAGATGAACGTTTATGACAGCGAGCGCATGGCCGAAGCCTTGGGCACCAAGGGGTATGAGGAAACCAAGGACATGGCCGAGGCGGACATGATCTTGTTGAACACCTGCCATATCCGGGAGAAGGCGGCGGAAAAGATGTATTCCGATCTTGGCCGCCTGCGCCCGCTGCGGGAGGCCAATCCGGATCTGAAAATCGGTGTCGCGGGATGTGTCGCGCAGGCCGAGGGCCAAGAGATCATGCGCCGCCAACCGATGGTCGATCTTGTGGTGGGGCCGCAGACCTATCACCGGCTGCCCGCAATGATGGACAAGGTCGAGGCGGGGCAGAAAGCGCTGGATACGGAATTTCCAGAGGAAGACAAATTCGCCCATCTGCCGAAGGCCGGCAAGACGCGCCGCGCGCCAGCCGCATTTCTGACCGTGCAGGAAGGGTGCGACAAGTTCTGTGCGTTTTGCGTGGTGCCCTACACGCGTGGAGCCGAGGTCAGCCGCCCGGCTGATCGCCTGCTGCACGAGGCGCGGGACCTTGTCGAACGTGGCGTGCGGGAAATCACGCTGCTTGGTCAGAACGTGAACGCCTATCATGGCGAAGGGTCTGATGGCATGGAATGGGGGCTTGCCCGCCTTATCCGGGAAATGGCCGGGATTGACGGGTTGGACCGTATCCGTTTCACGACTTCTCATCCGAACGACATGGAGGATGACCTGATTGCCGCACATGGTGATTGCGCCAAACTGATGCCGTATCTGCACCTGCCGGTGCAATCCGGGTCAGATCGCATCTTGAAGGCGATGAACCGCAAACATACCGCAGCGGATTATCTGGAATTAATCGCACGCATCCGTGCCGCGCGGCCCGACCTGTTGTTGTCGGGCGATTTCATTGTTGGGTTCCCCGGCGAGACGGACGCGGATTTCGCGGCCACGATGGATCTGGTGAAAACCGTGGGCTATGGCATGGCGTATTCGTTCAAGTATTCGGCCCGTCCCGGGACGCCTGCCGCCGAACGCGCGGATGTGGACGAAGCGGTGGTGAATGCGCGGCTGCAGGAATTGCAGGCGCTGCTGACGCAACAACAACGTGCCGCGCAGGATTCGATGGTGGGTCGTGTGGTAAACGTGCTGTTCGAAAAAGCGGGGCGTATGGCGGGGCAGATGACCGGGAAATCCGAATATCTGCACGCGGTTCATGTGGACGGCCCCGAAACCTTGCGCGGCCAGATCGCGCAGGTGGAGATTATTGAAAGCAACACCAATTCGCTGTCGGGGCGGTTGGTCTGATCGCCACGTGTCCTGCGTGACGCATGCCAGAATCGGTGCCTGACTTGATGCCGTCCGCCATTCCTGAGGGAGTGGGGGAATGCCGTCACATGCGTCATGGGACACTTGGCAAGGGATGATGGCAAGGTCGACGCTTGGCTGGCGGAAAAGATACCTGATCGCGGAACTGTTTCCACCCCATGGTCAATTCCTTGCGCTAGGCAAGACTGTTCCAATTTTGGCGCGAAATGCACCGGCGGATCCCGCATATCGGTCAGGGATTGCGCCGATTACGTGGCGCCGACACGGATTTGGGCGCGCGCGGCAGGGTAAGCGGCTGGTGATGGCTGCTACCAGATGATGTGTTTCGCACGGAAAAATATGCTTCCTTTGGGCCAACAAACTGCTATCGTGCAGAAATTAATAACGTTTTCGCACCAGGCTCTGCCAAGTCGCGCGAAAACCAACTGAACACAACAAGGGGGATGCTGGTGTGATCAGGAACACGACACGCTCATTCATGGCTGGGCTTGGCTGCGCCGCGCTCGCTGCGGGTACGATGCTGGCATCGTCCGGCGGTGTCATGGCGCAAGAAGCAATCGCGATTACGGGAACGGTTCAGCCCGGTATCTGGGTCGATCCCGATGGCTGCATGCATTGGGTCGCCGACGGCGGCGTCGAAGGATACATGGAGGGCCGGGTAAACCCCGAAAACGGGATGCCCGTTTGCCTGAGCTTCAACACCTGTGCCGTCGCCAACAGTGATGTGCTGTTTCATACCGACAGCGCGCGGTTGACCACGTCGGGCCGGTCCCAGTTGACCCAGTTCTTCGGCTCGGCCGGCGCATTCGCCTATGCGATCTACGGGCACACCGACAGCCGCGCATCAGATGAATACAACATCAGCCTGTCGCAGCGACGCGCGGCATCAGTTGCCGATGTGGCCCGTTCGGTGGGTGCACGTGTCGCCCGTGAAATCGGGTATGGCGAACGGCGCCCGGTGGCGGAGAACTCAACAGCTGCGGGGATGCAAGCAAACCGCCGCGTCGAAATCGTCTGCTACCGGTGATGGAGCACAGCACAATGTCAAGAATTACAAAACTGTCGCTGCTCGTTGGCTCCGCTTTGGTGCTGTCTGGGTGTGTTGGAGCCATTGAGGGTGTTGGATTGCCCAGAGGCGACGGCCCGCCATTGCGGGCCATTGGCCAAGATCGGGGCGTCGATTCCCAAGATCTGAGCACGCTGGAAGCCGGCATCTATATCGACCCCGATGGCTGCCATATCTGGATGATCGATGATGGCCTCGAAGGTTATTGGTCGCGCCGCCGCGATCCGGTCAGCGGTTTGCCGGTGTGTACGCCGGTTGCCCCGCCGAATTCGATCATCGGCAATATCAGCACCTCGCCGGGCATTCGGGACCGCGTTCCGCGGCTTTGACAAGACATCGGTATTTCTAATGTGCATGCGGGCGGCCCAGAGGCCGCCCGTTTTCCATTCGGGCGGCGTCAAAGCCGACTTTCTGATCGGTCGGAACACAAGATTGCGAAAAAGCCGTGACAACCGACGCAAGGTGTTGCGTTGGGCGCAGGCGATTGCCACAGTCGGGGAAACGTCCGCTTTGAAAGAGGGAGTCCCCTTTGGCGACAACCACACTGCCCCCGCCTGCCACCGACACCCCCGTTGAGCTGCTGCTGCAGTTCCCAGACAACCGCCTGTTGATCGAGCTTTGTGGTGAGTTTGACCGCAACCTTGCCCAGATCGAACACCTGCTTTCGGTGCAGATTGTGCGGCGGGGCAACGAGATCGCGGTTTTGGGCGAGGCGCGGGAACGCGCGACCGAAATTCTCAAGCAGCTTTATGATCGTGTTGCCGCCGGGCGCGGCTTGGAACCCGGTGATATCGATGGCGCGGTGCGTCTTGGCGGGTCCGGGCAAGGCACCGGTGTGCGCGATGGCGACCAGATCGAGATGTTCAAGCGCGGGCAGCTGGAAATCGGTACCCGCAAGAAGACCGTGGAACCGCGGACCCATGCCCAGCAGGCTTATGTCCAGAACCTGTTCAAACATGAGTTGTCCTTTGGCATCGGCCCGGCGGGCACCGGCAAGACCTATCTGGCGGTGGCCGTCGCGGTGAACCAGATGATCAACGGACATGTCGACAAGATCATTCTGTCGCGCCCCGCCGTGGAGGCGGGCGAGCGGTTGGGTTTCTTGCCGGGTGACATGAAGGACAAGGTCGATCCCTACATGCAGCCGCTGTATGATGCGTTGAACGATTTCCTGCCCGGAAAACAGTTGGCGAAACTGATCGAGGAAAAGCAGATCGAGATTGCGCCACTGGCCTTCATGCGGGGGCGGACGCTGGCCAATGCGTACGTGGTTCTGGATGAGGCGCAGAACGCAACCGCGATGCAGATGAAGATGTTCCTGACCCGGTTGGGCCGCGGCAGCAAGATGGTCATCACGGGTGACCGAAGCCAGGTAGACTTGCCCCGTGGCGTCCCGAGCGGTCTGTCAGAGGCCGAGCGGATACTGGACGGCATCAGCGGGATCAGTTTCAATTACTTTACCGCCAAGGATGTCGTTCGCCACCCGATGGTTGCCAAGATCATCGAGGCCTACGACAAGTCCGAAGGGGTCTAGACCGCGCGCGGGATCGTGCGGTTCCGGCATCGCGCCAACGGGGCAGCCCCCGGTCGCGCGGGCCATTTGTGATGCAAAGAGGAACCCCGTCGGATTGCGGGGATGAGTGGCAGGGCCATTATGGAAATCGATATTCTGGTTGAGGACGCATCGTGGGACGATGTGGACTTGGAGGCAGTGGCGCAGAAGGCGGGCACCGCGACGTTGAATGCCCTTGGCCTGATGCCAGAGGCCTTTGCAGTGTCCATTCTGGCGTGTGACGACGACCGTATCGCGGCGTTGAATGCGGACTTTCGGGACAAGCCCACACCCACGAATGTCTTGAGTTGGCCGTCTGAAGATCGCTATGTTGCCATTGGGCAGATGCCATTGTTGCCGGATTCGGCAGCATCGGGACCGCCATCGGAATTGGGCGATATCGCCATCGCGCACGGTGTCTGCACGCGCGAAGCCGCCGACATGGATCGCCCGTTTGAACACCACGTGACCCATTTGCTGGTGCACGGAATGCTGCACCTGTTGGGTTTTGATCACATCGTTGATGCAGATGCGTCCCTAATGGAAGGGATCGAGACGCGTGTCCTTGCAACATTGGGGGTACCTGACCCATATTGACGCCATGGGCAGGTACCGCCCGATGACATTGGAAAGGAGCCATGAGCTCAAACCCTGACCCCTCGTCTGGCGCGGCGCAAAGCGCGCAGACGGACGAGGACCTTCCGGCGACCAGACCGGGCCTATTGGCCCGCCTGTTCGGATCCTCGGACCCGACCGAACCATCTGATGAAACCGCAACGCCGCAAGGCGACCACGCGCCCACGAACGGCTTGGCCCGCGCCTTTGGCATGTCCAATCTGCGCCGGATGCGGTTGGACGATGTATCCATCCCGCGCGCAGAGATCGTTTCCGTCGCGTGCGATGTCACCCTGCCGCAACTGGTAGAGGTGTTCCGCGAGAGCGGGCTGACGCGTCTGCCGGTCTACGATGGCACCTTGGACACGCCGATCGGGCTGGTTCACCTGAAGGACGTGGCGTTGCGCTATGGCTTCAACGGTGGTGCCAAGGCGTTCGGCCTGCGCACGATGCTGCGGCCGCTGCTGTATGCGCCGCCCTCGATGCCCATTGGCGTGTTGCTGCAGAAAATGCAGACCGAGCGGACCCACATGGCCCTTGTGATCGACGAATATGGGGGCGTTGATGGGTTGGTCACGATCGAAGACCTGATCGAACAGGTCATCGGTGAGATCGAGGACGAGCATGATATCGAAGAGGATCAGCCGTGGATCCGCGAAAGCAGCGGTTCCTACCTCGCGTTGTCGCGCGCCCCGTTGGACGAGTTCGAGGCCGAGATCGGTATTCCGTTGACCGACGGGCTGGATGATGAAGAAATCGACACGCTTGGCGGGCTGGTGTTCGTGCTGACGGGGCGGGTGCCGGTGCGGGGCGAGGTCGTGCCGCATCCAAGCGGTGCCGAATTTGAGGTCGTGGATGCCGATCCCCGTCGGATCAAGCGCCTGCGTGTCCGTTTGCCCAAGTCCGGCGCGGCATAACGGACGGCGGAATGAAAACCGGGACCACGGACCAAGCGGCGCGGTCTGATCCCGCGCGAATGCTTAACACCCTGCGGCCAAGATGGCGGTTGACCGCCGCCGCCTTGGCGGGGGCAGGGATGGCATTGGCCGCCGCGCCCTTTGATGTGCCTTGGGCGGTTGCCTTTGTTGTCATCGTCTTTCAACTGATCGTGGCTGCGCCAACGCCGAAATTGGCGGGATGGTCCGCGTGGAGCGCCGGGGTCGGCTATTTTGGGTTGTCGCTACACTGGATCGTGGACCCATTCTTGGTTGATGCGGCTCTGACGGGATGGATGGCGCCGTTTGCCTTGATTGGAATGGCGGGGGGCTTGGCCCTGTTCTGGGCGGGGGCCGGATGGCTGGCGGCCCGTGCGGCCCCGGCGGGACTGGCGCGGGCGATCTGCCTTGCCGGGCTGTTGGCGCTGCTGGAATACGCACGGGGGGTCTTGTTCACCGGGTTTCCGTGGGCGCAATTGGGCCACCTTCTGATGTCGTGGGATGGTCTTTTCCCGGTCTTGGCGGCCACGGGCGGGGCGGGGTTGATGACCGTTGCGGTTGTAGCACTGGGCGTGGCCGGATCGGCGGTGTTCTATGGCAAGACGCGGTGGTCAATCTGGACGTTGCTTGCGGCGATTGCTCTGGGTCCGATGGCTGCAGGGGCGATCCACCTGCCAGAGGCGGCTGCATCTCAGGATGCGCCCGTCGTCAGGCTGATCCAGCCGAACGCACCCCAGCACCTGAAATGGCGCGAAGAGATGATTCCGGTTTTCTTTGATCGGGCCTTGGGTCTGACGGCCGAACCCGGCGCGCCCGATCTGGTGGTCTGGCCTGAAACCGCCTTGCCGGTTCTGTTTGAAAGATCGGATGCGGTGCGTGCCCGAATGTCTGCGGCTGCGGGCAATGCGCAGATCATCGTCGGCGGGCAGCGGTTTGACGGCTTTCGTGCACACAATACACTGGCCGTTCTGGATGACGATGGGCAGATTGCCGAGGTTTATGACAAGCATCATCTGGTGCCGTTTGGCGAATACCTGCCGTTCGGCGCACTTCTTGAACGCTATGGAATTGGCGGCTTGGCGGCGCAGGCTGCAGGTGGATATTCGCCGGGGGGCGGTCCTGTGACGCTGCAATTGGGCGACAGGTTGGGCACGGTCTTTCCGATGATCTGCTACGAGGCGATTTTCCCGCAGTATATTCGGCAGGTCGCGCGCCCGGACTGGATGGTTCACATTACCAATGACGCATGGTTCGGCGCGTTTTCGGGGCCTTATCAGCATTTGGCGTTGGCGCGATTGCGGGCAGCGGAACAGGGCCTTCCGGTGTTGCGTGCGGCCAACACTGGTGTCTCGGCCGTGATTGATGGGCGCGGGCGAATTCTGGCTTCGCTCCCGCTGAATACGCAAGGGGCGCTTGACGTGCGGCTGCCGCCCGCCCTGCCACCCACGCTTTACGCGCGGACGGGCGACTTGCCCGTGCTGATAGTCGTCCTTTTGGTCACAGGGGGCGCAGTGCTTGTCGGGCGACGGCGAAACGCCCATTGAATGCTGGCCCGCTTGCGCGTAAGGCAACACCAAACCCTGCCCCACAACGGCTTCCTGACGTGGCGGCACGACAACAATTGGAGCGCTTTCATGGCACGCGAAAACTATCTCTTCACCTCCGAGTCCGTTTCGGAGGGGCATCCCGATAAGGTGTGCGACCGGATTTCCGACGCGGTGCTGGACGCGCTTTTGGCAGAAGAGCCCGAGGCTCGCGTCGCGTGCGAAACCTTTGCCACCACCAACCGGGTCGTGATCGGGGGCGAAGTGGGCCTGTCGGATCAACGCAAGCTGGCGGAATACGTGCAGGGGATGGAAGGTATCGTCCGGGCGTGCATCAAGGACATCGGATACGAGCAGGAGAAGTTCCACCACGAAACGGTGGAAGTGACAAACCTGCTGCATGAACAATCGGCCCATATCGCCCAAGGTGTCGATGCAAGGGCAAACAAGGATGAGGGCGCAGGCGATCAGGGGATCATGTTCGGCTATGCCGTGAACGAGACGCCCGAGTTGATGCCCGCCCCGATCCATTACGCACATGGCGTGTTGCGCCGTCTGGCCGAAGCGCGCAAGTCGGGTGCGGAACCGGCGCTTGGCCCCGATGCGAAAAGCCAGTTGACGGTCAGATATGTGGGCGGAAAGCCGGTTGGTGTGGCCTCGATCGTGTTGTCCACCCAGCATCTGGACGAAACCCTGAGCAGTGATGACGTGCGCGCCATCGTGGAGCCGTATATTCGCGCCGAATTGCCCGATGGCTGGATCAGCGCGGACACCGAATGGTGGGTGAACCCGACCGGGAAATTCGTGATTGGCGGGCCTGACGGGGACGCGGGCCTGACGGGCCGCAAGATCATCGTGGACACATATGGCGGATCAGCCCCCCACGGTGGCGGGGCGTTTTCCGGCAAGGACCCGACCAAGGTTGACCGCTCGGCAGCCTACGCAGCGCGCTATCTGGCCAAGAACGTTGTCGCCGCGGGGCTGGCCCACCGCTGCACCATCCAGTTGAGCTATGCGATCGGCGTGGCAAAGCCATTGTCGATCTATGCGGACACACATGGTACGGGAGAGGTGCACGAGGCCGAGATCGAACGTGCGGTTGCACAGATCATGGACCTGACCCCGCGCGGCATACGGACCCATCTGGGGATGAACCGCCCGATCTATGCGCGGACTGCTGCCTATGGTCATTTCGGGCGTGCGCCCGATGCCGACGGTGGCTTCAGCTGGGAGCGGACCGATTTGGTGGATGCGCTCAAGGCGGCGGTATAAGGGCGGCTGAACAGCAGCGGAGGGCCACGCATGACCAACAGTTACACGTTCTACAGCTTTCGGTTTGTCTGGAGATACGGGTTGACCGTTGCGTTGGTAGCCGCATCCATCTTTGGGTTGATGCGCATGGCGCCGGGATTGATGGGGTCGGCCATCATACAGGGCGCCTTGGTGGGCGCGGCCACCGGTGCGATGATCGCGCCCTTCATTGATTTCGCCAAGACGTTCTACCGGATCGAGGGGCGGCGCACGACCGCGACCGAGGGGTGGGGCATTGCCCTGTTCTTTGGTATTGCGGCCCTGTTCATGAACATCCTGTTGGTGACGCTTGCCTATGGCGCGTCACAGGCGGCGGGTGTTGCGACGGCGCTTCCGTCCGCCTTGGCGCAGCTCGCGCGCAGTGCGCTGCTGCCGTTGTTCATGGCGTCGGTGCCATTGTTCTTCGTATTCCAATGGAGCGCGTTGAAGGGGCAGGAGTCCCGCGCCAGCCGGAACGCATAGGTTTGCCGATGCCACCGGCAACGCGCCCTCACCGCAACTTCTACGGTCGCCGGAAAGGCCATTACACCAAGCCCACGCAGCTTGCTGTGCTGGAGGAGGATCTGAGCACGCTCAGCCCCGGTCCGGTCGACTGGGACGTGAACCCGGACCGGACGCCGCTTGATCTTGAGCGTCTGTTTGGCGGTCGGGATGTGTGGCTTGAGGTTGGGTTCGGCGGCGGCGAACACATGGTGCATCAGGCAGCGCAGAACCCCGATGTCGGCATTATCGGATGTGAACCGTATATTGACGGTGTGGCCATGTTGCTGGCCAAGATCCGTGAGGCAGAGGTCGATAATCTGCGCATCTATCCGGGGGATGTCCGCGACCTGTTCGATGTGCTTCCCGATGCTACGATCGCCAGAGCCTTCTTGTTGTATCCAGATCCGTGGCCCAAATCCCGCCACCATCGGCGGCGGTTCGTGACGGCGGAACATCTGGAGCCGTTGGCGCGCGTATTGAAGCCGGGGGCGCTTTTTCGAGTGGCGACCGATATTCCCGACTACGTGCGCCAGACGCTGGAAAAGGTGCCACGCCATGGCTTTGACTGGCTGGCCGAGCGGTCGGCGGACTGGCGTTTGGCGTGGGATGACTGGACCCCGACCCGATATGAGCAAAAGGCCCTGCGGGAAGGCCGGTCACCGCATTATCTGACATTCCGCAAGCGTTAACCGGCGTTTGGCGATCTTGCCGACCGGAAACGGTTTCAGAGCCGAACAAGGGGTGTGGACGGTGCCGGGGGCGCCGTTTATCACCCAGTGCAACTGACAAGAGGGAGGCCCGCATGTCCGGCCATGGTGATCCAGTTCCGATGATATCGCACAAGGCGCAGGCGCTGCAGGGCGTGGCGAATGTGCCGGGCGACAAGTCGATCTCGCATCGCAGCCTGATCCTTGGGGCGATGGCCGTGGGTGAGACGCGGGTATCTGGCCTGTTGGAGGGGCAGGACGTTCTGGACACGGCCAAGGCGATGCGCGCGTTCGGGGCCGAGGTGACGCGGCATGGCGACGGCGAATGGTCAATCCATGGCGTGGGTGTTGGCGGGTTTGCGGAACCCGATCAGGTCATCGATTGCGGCAATTCGGGCACCGGCGTGCGCTTGATCATGGGCGCGATGGCGACTTGCCCGATTTCGGTAACGTTTACGGGCGACGCCAGCCTGAATGGGCGGCCCATGGCGCGGGTGACCGACCCGCTGGCCCTGTTCGGGGCCGTGTCCGTGGGGCGCGCGGGCGG
>Ga0075467_10001255_pt1 | contig 20955 bp, 19 predicted proteins | sample DEB08_DNA_9_FD_75067 | JGI IMG/M metagenome (GOLD analysis project Ga0075467, IMG submission 75067) | Aqueous microbial communities from the Delaware River and Bay under freshwater to marine salinity gradient to study organic matter... | ecosystem: Environmental > Aquatic > Marine > Coastal ... | reverse complement strand
CTTGACGATCGTGTCCGGCGCGCGCTTCGGCCACAATTCTGCAAGCGTATCCTTCATGGCCTTTTGCATGCGCAGCAATACCGCCGCGCGCGGTTCGCCGCGCTCGAAACTGTAGCTGTCGGGCAGAATGGAACCTTCTGCGGGTACCGGTATATCCCCCGTGAGCAATTTTTCCGCCATCAGCTTTTCATAGACGATGATCGACGGCGTTCCTTCCGGAATGGTGATCAGTCGCTGCACCGCCTTGCCACCCTGAAGAATATCCAGAATCTGCGCATTGCTCGCGCCGGGCGGGATTTCGAACTCTCCGGCCTTGATCGGCTCCGAACCGCCAAGAATCTTTGCGCGCGTCAGGAAGGCGTCGGCGGATTTGATAACCCCTTCCGATTCCATGACTTTTGCAGCCATAGCCAAGCTCGAACCGGACTTGATGACGATCGTGCGCTGACTTTCCAGCGGCCCGCTGGCGTTCCAGCCATATAGGAAATTCCCCGCCAGCAGGGCTGTAATGATCGCCGCAGCCACCAGGATCAGGCAACCGAGACGCCGCACGATATTAGATGGCTTTCATAATGATACTGGCATTGGTCCCGCCAAAACCGAAGCTGTTGCTCAGCACGGCCTTCACTTCGCGCTTTTTCGCGAAATGCGGAACCAGATCCACGCCTTCACAGCCTTCATCCGGATCGTCGAGATTGAGCGTCGGTGGCACGATCTGGTCGCGCAGGGCGAGGATGCAGAAAATGCCTTCGACGGCGCCAGCGCCGCCCAGCAGATGGCCGATTGCCGATTTGGTCGAACTCATCGACATGGTCTTGAGGTCATCGCCGAACAGCCGCTTCACCGCAGCCAGTTCGATCGTGTCTGCCATGGTCGATGTACCATGCGCGTTGACATAATCGATATCCGCAGTGGTCAGGCCGGAACGCTTGAGCGCCATTTCCATGGAGCGGTAGGCACCGGTACCGTCCGGATGCGGTGCGGTGACGTGATAGGCGTCGCCTGACATGCCGTAGCCGATCACCTCGCAATAAATCTTGGCGCCGCGGGCCTTGGCATGTTCATATTCTTCCAGAACAACCACCCCTGCGCCCTCGCCCATCACAAAGCCATCGCGGTCCTTGTCATAGGGACGGGAGGCGGCCGTGGGATCATCGTTGCGCTTGGTGGAAAGCGCCTTTGCCTGCGCAAAACCGGCGATTCCAATCGGACAGATGGTCGCTTCCGCGCCACCGGCCAGCATCACGTCGGCATCGTCGAGAGCAATCATCCGCGCTGCATCGCCGATGCTGTGGGCACCGGTCGAACAGGCGGTCACGACCGCATGATTGGGGCCCATCAGGCCATATTTGATCGATACCTGGCCGGAAATGAGGTTGATCAGTCGTCCGTGCACGAAATGCGGGCTGACCCGGCCCGGTCCGCGTTCATGCAGAACGAGCGATTCCTTTTCGATTCCCGGCAATCCGCCGATCCCGGAACCGATGGAACAGCCAGCGCGCAGCTTGGCTTCGTCGGACATATCGGTGAGGCCCGCATCCTCGAGCGCCTGGCCTGCCGCATCAATACCATAGATGATGAACGGGTCGACCTGCCGCTGGACCTTGTGATCCACGCGCAGATTGGGATCGAAACCATATTCGTGATCCGCCGGCTTCACTTCGCAGGCGATATGGCATTTCTGATCGGATGCATCAAAGCGGGTAATCTTGCCCGCGCCGGACTTGGAAGCCAGTATATTGCTCCAGGTCGTTTCCACATCTCCGCCCAGCGGAGTCACCAGGCCCATTCCGGTTACAACTACACGGCGCATATCATGCCTCTCCTTGCGGACTTCCCCTGCCCGAAATCAAAAACGGCCACCGGTTCAGGACATTCCTCCCGGGCCGGTGAGCCGCCATGCTGTTTTTCAGCGTTCATTGGCCCCGAGGCGTGCCCTTTTCCCTGGCAGCACCTCAAAATCAATTAACCCTTGTTTTTGTCGATGAAGTCGATGGCGTCTTTGACCGTACCAATTTTTTCGGCTGCATCATCAGGAATTTCGACGCTGAATTCTTCTTCAAACGCCATCACCAGCTCAACAATGTCGAGGCTGTCAGCGCCCAGATCATCGATGAAAGCAGCTTCTTCGGTCACTTTGTCGGCTTCAACACCCAGATGCTCAACAACGATCTTTTTTACGCGGTCTGCAGTCTCACTCATGAGAGGTCCTTTTTGTTAGGAATGAATTTCAATTTCGTCCTAGTGCGGTGGCGCGCGCCTTGCAAGTGTCCGTGAAGTCGAAATCGCACCGGAAATGATGTTTTTGGCAGAAGGCCTAGGAAATCATCGCCATACCGCCATTCACATGCAGGGTCTGGCCGGTTACATATGATGCTTCCTGACTGGCCAGATAGACCACCGCAGCGCCGATATCATCGCCGCTTCCCATTTTGCCCGCCGGAATCTTGCGATTGATCTCGTCTTTCTGGGCGTCGGTCAGCGCATCGGTCATAGGCGATTCAATGAAACCGGGGGCGACGCAATTGACCGTGATACCGCGGGACGCCAGCTCCTGCGCCAGGGCCTTGGACATTCCGACCAGGCCCGCCTTGGACGCGACATAATTGGCCTGTCCCGGATTGCCGGTGGCACCGACCACCGAGCTAATCGAGATGATCCGGCCATGCCGCGCCTTCATCATCGGTCGAGCGGCGGCGCGGATCAGGCGAAAGGCCGATTCCAGATTGACCCGGATGACGTCGGCAAAATCCTCGTCCGACATGCGCATGACCAGTCCGTCCCGCGTGATCCCGGCATTGTTGACCAATATGTCCAGCTTGCCGAGCTTTGCCACCGTATCCGGGACCAGGGCATCGACTTCCTCAGGCTTGGACAAGTCGCACGGCATGACGACATGGCCCTCGCCGGCCATTTGCGGAATCATTTCCATCAGCACGTGCATACGGGTTCCGGACAGCGCAACCGTCGCGCCCTGTGCGGCCAAGGAATGGGCTATTGCCGAGCCAATTCCGCCCGAAGCTCCGGTTACCAGCGCCGTCATTCCGCTTAAATCAAACATTCGAAATTCCTTCAAAATTCGAGGCCTTGGAGCCAGATATTAGAGAGTGAATGCCCGTGCGACTAGAGGCCCTTCAGAAAGGCTTCGATATCGTCCAGGGATACCAGGCTGACGGTCTCCGCCTCCGGAGCAATCCGTCCCACCATTCCGGTCAGGACCTTGCCGCCAAATTCGACAAATTGCTCCACGCCGGTTTCCGCCATATGCGCAACCGATTCCCGCCAGCGGACGGTCCCGGTGACTTGCCGGACCAGCAGATTGCGAATATCGTCAACATCGGAGACCGGAGCCGCCGTGACATTGGCAAATACCGGCACGACGGGCGGGAATATGCTCGCTTCTGCCAGCGCTTCTTCCATGGCTTCTGCCGCCGGCGCCATTAGCGAACAATGGAAAGGCGCGGAAACCGGGAGCAGGATGCCGCGCTTGATGCCATGATCCTTGGCCAAGGCAATGGCACGCTCGATGGCCCCCATATGCCCCGAGATCACCACCTGAGTCGGGTCATTGTCATTGGCGACGGTACAGATTTCGCCCTGTGCCGCCGCGTTGGCCAGCGCCGCTGCCTTCTTGATGTCCGCACCGAGCAGCGCTGCCATGCCGCCTTCGCCGACCGGCACGGCCTTCTGCATCGACCGACCGCGCAGCTTCAAGAGTCCCGCGGTGGTGGTCAGATCCAGCGCCCCGGCAGCGCAAAGCGCGCTATATTCGCCGAGGCTGTGGCCGGCAACATAGCTGCACAGATCCCCAAGCGCCTTGCCGCCATCCTTTTCCATCACCCGCAGGGTTGCGATGGCATTGGCCATGATCGCCGGCTGGGCATTTTCGGTCAGGGTCAGTTCATCGGCCGGCCCTTCACACATCAGCTTGAACAGATTCTGCTCCAGCGCGTGATCGACTTCTTCGAACACTTCACGGGCGGTGCTGCTCGCCTCGGCGAGCGCCTTGCCCATGCCAACCGCCTGGCTGCCCTGTCCCGGAAAAATGAATGCACGCATGATTAGCCCCCCAAAGCAATTTATGGTGCGGAATTAGGGAGGATTGGCCGGTCATGCAAGCGTCCGCGTATTGTGGCAAAAGCATTGCGTATTTTTAATCGTCTGATTAAACCCCTTGCATGATCGATGAGACCTTCCAGGAAAAGCTTGCCCAATATTGCGCCGTGACCTTCGGCAAAGGTGCTGATCTTGGCGATGTGCAGCGGCTTTCGGGCGGCGCCAGCATGGAAAGCTGGGCCTTTTCCTATGGCGACGAAGACTATGTTCTGCGCCGGCTGCCCGTTGGCCTGTCGCCGGATGATGACGGTCTGCGCGGCGTTCCCCTTGCCACCCAGGCTGATGTGATCGAGCTGGCACGGTCTGCCGGAGTGACCGCTCCGAAGGTCCGCGGACGGCTGCAGCCGCAGGACGAGCTGGGCGAAGGCTTCATCATGACCAAGGCCGAGGGAGAGACCCTGCCCCACAAGATTCTCGGCAATCCCGAATTTGCCGAAGCCGAAGGCAGATTGACCCAGCAATGTGCGCGGGAACTGGCCGCTATTCACCGGATCGGGATGAATCCGCTGCTGCAGTCGCTGGAATATTTTTCCCCTGCCGAGCTGATCCGGGTCCAGAAGGACAAATATCACGAAATCGGCGGCCAGATCCCGATCTATGAATATGCCTTCCACTGGCTGGAAAAAAATGCCCCGGATGCGAGCGACAAATATCTGGTGCACGGCGATTTCCGGATGGGCAATCTGATGATCGACCACGACGGCCTGTCGGCGGTCCTCGACTGGGAACTGGTCCGGCTCGGTGATCCGGTGCAGGATCTGGCCTATCTGTGCACGCCAAGCTGGCGGTTTGGCCATTATGAAAAGGAAGCCGGCGGCTTCGACAGCGCTGAATCCTTCCTCGCCGCCTATGCCGAAGCGAGCGGCGCGGCGGTGGACCCGGACCGGTTTCGCTTCTGGCTGGTCTATTCCACGCTCTGGTGGGGTGTCGCCTGCATGGTCATGGGACAGATCTGGCGCAGTCATGGCGACCGGTCGCTGGAACGCACGGTGATCGGGCGCCGCGTATCCGAGGTCGAGATCGATCTGGCCCTGCTGTTTGAAGAAATCCTGCCCGATACCATGGCCACCCCGCTCAACTGGTCGGTTCCCGATCAGCAGGCCGCGACCGGCGAGACCGGTTATGGCGAGCTGCTGACCGCGCTCGAGGAATGGAATAGCAAGCAGGTGCTGCCCGGCCTGAAAGGCCATGACAAATTCCAGTCGCGTGTCGCCGGCAACGCCCTCGGCATTGCCCGGCGGCAGGCGGAATGGGGGCCCGGATACCGGGATGCCGCCAAGGCCCGGCTGGCCGCTATCGGTTATGATCATCGACAGCTTTGTCTCGGCCTTTCAAAAGGCGACATCGCGATAACCACACCGGCTGTCTGGGACCATCTGCGGCTGTCCGCGCTGGAACGACTGTCCATCGACCAACCCAAATATGCCGGCCTCAGGGTCGCGCTCAACAAATGGAGAAGCACATGACCAGTTTTGAAATTCCGCAGGAGATTGAAGACTATCTGGATGTGCTGGACGCCTTCATCGAGGCCGAGATCAAGCCGATCGAGCAGCGCGACGACAATATCCGATTCTTCGATCACCGGCGCGAGGATGCGCGGACCAACTGGGAAAACCAGGGCCTGCCGACCGAGGAATGGGAAGCCCTGCTGGTCGAAATGCGGCAGGTCGCCGACGCAGCCGGCCATTATCGCTATGCCCTGCCCGAGGAATTTGGCGGCCAGAACGGCACCAATCTCGGCATGGCGCGAATCCGCGAACATCTGGCGCACAAGGGCCTCGGCCTGCACAATGACCTGCAGAATGAAAATTCAATCGTCGGTAATCTCGTGCAGCCGCTGATGCTGCGCGATTTTGGCACCGAGCAGCAGAAACGCGACTATATTCCCGAAATGCTGGCCGGTCGCATGGGCTGGTGCTTTGGCCTGACCGAAGAACATCATGGTTCGGACGCGACCTGGATGGACACCACGGCGGTGCCGGAGACGCGGGACGGCATCGATGGCTGGCTGATCAACGGCAACAAGATGTGGACCACCGGCCTGCACAAGGCCTCGCATGTGATGACCTTCGCCCGGCACAGCGGCAAGGACGGCGACGCACGCGGCATCGGCTGCTTCATTGTACCGGTGGATGCCGAGGGTTTCGAGATCGGCGAATATATGTGGACCTTCAACATGCCCACCGATCATCCGAAATGTTCCTACACCAATGTCTGGATCCCCGCAGACGCCGTGCTCGGCGATCTCGACATGGGCCTCGCCTGCGCGCAGCATTTCGTCCACGAGAACCGCATCCGCCAGGCCGCATCCTCGCTCGGCGCGGCGCAATATTGCATCGACGAGTCGGTCAAATATGCCGGCGAGCGCAAGCCGTTCGGCAAGCCGCTGTCGGTCAACCAGGGCATCCAGTTTCCGCTGGTCGAGCTGCACACCGAAGCGGCGATGCTGCGGCAGCTGATCTACGCCACGGCGGCCAAGATGGACACCATGCCCAAGCCCGACGTCGCCAAATATCTCTCCGCCCAGGTCAGCATGTGCAACTATCGCGCGAACCGCCTGTGCTGCGACGCCGCCGACCGCGCAATGCAGGTCCACGGCGGCATGGGTTATTCCCGCCACAAACCGTTCGAGCATATCTACCGCCACCACCGCCGCTACCGGATCACCGAGGGCGCGGAGGAAATACAGATGCGCAAGATCGGCGGCGACATGTTCGGCTTTTTGCACAAGAAAAAGTAGCAATCTGACACGGCATCGCTAGGATTGGCGCTCGACATTTGATCATGATGTGTCAGAAAATCAGGTAGTTCAGGCCATGCAGGAAAAGTTGATTGATCGTATCTATGAATGTTCCGTGGTCCCGGAGCTTTGGCCCAATGTGCTGGACGAACTGGCTTCGATAACCGATTCAACCGGCGGCATGCTTTTTTCCGCTCGCAAGGCGGTCAACTGGACGGCATCTGAAAATGTCTATGATGCCTTCGAGACCTACGTCAACGATGGCTGGCTGGGCAAATGTCCCCGCCGGATGTGCATGATCGAAAAATCCCAGCCGACCTTTTTCGTCGAGCAGGATTTCTGGAGCGAAGAGGAGCTGGCCAACAATCCCTTTTATCGCGATTTCTTCCATCCGCGTGGTCTGGGCTGGTCGGCAGGAACCCTGCTCCAAATGCCGACTGGCGACAATATTGTTTTCAGCATCGAGCGCCAGCTGGAACAGGGCCCGATCGAGCGCAACCATGTCGACCGGCTGAACGAGCTGCGTCCCCATCTGTTACGCAGCGCCTTTGTCTCGGCGAGACTCGGCCTGCAGCGCGCCCAGGGGGCGGGTGAAACCCTGTCCCGATTCGGATTGCCGGCGCTGGTTCTCGACGCCCAGGGCAAGTTCGTGGAAGCCAATGACCGGGCACATTCCGTCGCCGACCATGTGAAATTCAATGAACCCGGCAGGCGCGTGGCCTTTTCCGACCGGCGTGCCGTGGCATTCCTGACCAGCGCGCTGGAAAAACTGGATGGCGTTTCTGCCACCGACAGCCTTTCCTTTCCGGTCCGCAACGCGGATGGCAATGCTGTCCTCGTCGGCCATGTCATGCCGGTCAAGCTCGCCGCGCATGATATTTTTGCCAACAGCTATGCGCTGCTCTTCTTCACGCCCCTCGACCAGACGCGGGCACCGTCGACCGACCTGATGCGAAGCCTGTTCGACATGACGGTGGCGGAAACCCGAATTGCCAAGGGCTTGATGCGGGGCCAGACGCTGACCGAGATCGCGGCAGACGGCGGCGTGTCGATCACCACCGTGCGTTCGCAATTCAGCAGCATCCTGGAGAAAACGGGCTGCGGCCGCCAGGCCGAGCTGGTCGGACTGCTGGCCAATATCGCGCTCGGCCAGAGCGACGAGACCCAGGACAGCTAGGCGCCCGCCGCAAGCATCAGGCCCATTGGCCACCCGCCCAAAAGACCCAGAATATTCCCCTCCTTCCTTCATTTGAAGGATGAAACGGTTTTTGGCCCCGCCCATAAACAGTGTCGCGGTTCCACTGAAGGAACCCATAATCTTCGTTTTGAACGACTGTTTCAATCGCAATGGGAGCAAGAATATCATGACCAGGTCACAATTCGTCTCGACATCCGCAATCGCCTTTGCCGCCATGCTTGCCGGCAGCGCACCAGCCGCCGCGGCCAAGCCGCCACCGGTTGAACTCACAAAGTGCGACGCAAGCTATGGCACGATTGCCGTGGTCGATGGAGACACCCAGGGCTGGAGCAAATTCGGACTCGGAAGCCCCCGCGAACTGGTCGCCGCAATTGCCAGGGAATCAGGATGTTTCGAGGTCCACAATGCCGCCAGCGCGGCACCGGCCAATTTCCTGGTCAATGTGATCGCTGGCGACAAGGAAGAGGTCGATCAGGGAATCCAGACGGCCAAAGGCCTGGCGACGGACGCCTTTGTCCGGTCCGGGGCGGCGGGTCAGGTCCTGGGCAGAGTGCCGGGTGCTGGCGCGCTGATCGGCATGTTTGGCGGGCTTGGCGGCAAGAAAAAGGTTGTCGCCGCGGGCATTCGCGTGGTCAGCCCGGCCAATGGCCAGACCCTGGTGGCGGGAACCGGCGAGGTCAAGAAATCGACCTTGTCCTTTGCCGGTGGCACGCCATGGATCGCCGGCGCCGATGCGGCCGGCTACGCCGCCTCCAAGAATGGCAAGATGCTGACCGAGGCCTTCATCATCGCCTATAACAGCGTCGTTTCCCAGGCCGGTGCCTTGTCGGCCGTCCAGACTGCGGCCCCCGCCGCCAAGGCAGGTGCAACCTACACCGTCGCAGTCGACACGAATCTATATGCAAGCGCAGATGCCAATGCCGAAACGGTGCGGGCCTTGCGGGCAGATACAGGATTGCAGCCAACCGGCAACAAGGCCGGGCTGTTTGTCGAAGTCAGCGACAATTATGGCACAAAAGGATGGGTTTCGGTGGAAGACTTGCGATAATTGCGACCCGATCGCAGGCTGTCATCGATTTGAAGGGCGCTTTCCGATCGGGGAGCGCCCTTCTTCCTTTTCCATGATCGGAAGGCTGGTCATTGCCTTGTCATCGCCGCTATTTTGGTTTGACCTTGGTGGCCTCCCAGTCGGCGACGGTGCTGAAGGCAGGCAAGGAAAGCGAATCCTTGTCGATCTTTCGGGTCGGGAAATATCCCGCAGGCAGATTGGGAATATCGAGTCCGGCTTCGGCGATCAGATAGGGCGAGACGCGCCGGCTGGTGCAAAGCCCGCCATTGCCGTCGCTGACCAATGGCGTCTCGAACTTGATCCCCTGCTGATTGGCGTTGGAGCGGGTGACCGTCGCGACCGCGAGCTGGCCATCACCAAAGTCGATCACAAATTTCGTGCCGATCGGCACATTGAACAATCCGTCTACCAGCGCACCGGTCTTGGACAAATTGCGGATGACGATGGAATAGACATGATTTTCATGGATCATCCGTACCTTGCGGTACATGGATAGTCGCTCATTGCGATGATGGGCTGGTCCGGCTGGCTCAATCACCCAGTGCCCACCCTCGAGATTTTCGACAAGCGCCTGATTGCTGACGGCCTTGCTATAGACGAAACCCTGAATATGGCTGACGTTCAGCTTGTGGATCAGTTCAAATTCATCGAGCGTCTCGATACCCTCGGCCGTGGTATCCATGCCAAGGGCTTCAGCCAGCGCGACAATGGCGGCAATGATTGCACCATTGCGCGATCCCGTTTCCGTGGCCCCGCGCACGAAATTCTGATCGATCTTGATCTTGTCGAACGGCGCGGTCTGCAAATAGCTGAGGGATGAATAGCCCGTCCCAAAATCGTCCAGAGCCAGGCGCACGCCTCTCTTTTTCAGAGCCTTGAACATGGTGTGGGTTTCGTTTCTCTCTGCCATGAAGACACCCTCGGTTATCTCCAGCTCAAGCCGTTCGGCAGCCAGACCCGAAGCGGCAAGCGCGTCATCGACGACTGCGGGAAACAGGTCGTTGGCAAACTGGCTTGGCGAGACGTTCACCGCAACTCTTGTCTTGCCCGGCCATGTCGCGGCGTCCTCACAAGCTTGCTGAATTGCCCAAAGTCCGAGGTCCCAGATCAGATTGGCTTCTTCGGCGATCGGAATGAAGAGAGCCGGGGATATCTGGCCACGTTCGGGGTGATTCCAGCGCATCAGCGCTTCGAAACCCTCAACGATGTTCGTCTTCGCATTGACGATCGGCTGATAGGCGAGTTCCAGTTCGCCCTTTCCGATGGCATCGCGCAAATGCTCTTCCAGCAAGCGCCGGTCCTCGGCGGATTGTTGCAGGCCGCTTGAATAAAAGCGGAAACGACCGCGACCATTGCCTTTCGCTTCATAGAGAGCGAGGTCGGCACTTTTCACGATATCCTCGCTCGACAGCCCGTCGAACGGACTGATCGCGACGCCGATCGACGCGCCGATGATACACCTATTGCCTTCCACCGAATAGGGCTGGGAAAGGCTGCTGATGATTTTGCCCGCGAGATCACCGAGGACTCCCCGATCGTCGCAGTCTGGCAACATGATCTGGAATTCATCGCCGCCAAGCCGGCACACTTCACCGCTCTGGCCAACCACTTTCAGAAGGCGCTCCGCCACTTGTTTCAGCAGTGCGTCACCGGCGGGATGGCCCAAAGTGTCATTGATCTGTTTGAAACGATCAAGGTCGACCAGCATGATCGCGCAGGTCCGTTTCTGTACTTGGTAGGCAGCGAGCGTCGTCTCCAGTTTCTTTGACATGCTGGCGCGGTTGGCCAGGCCCGTGAGGGAATCAAACATCGCCAAGCGGGACGTGTCCAACGACAATCTGCGCTGTGCGGTTACATCATTGCCACTGCCGCGAAAGCCCTGAAAATTGCCCAATTTGTCTTGATAGGGCCTGCCGGAAATCGACAGCCAACATTCGTCGGCGGAGTTGGAGGCCTGCAATTCAAGGCCATTGAATTTCATCTTCTTGGTCAGAATGAATGGCAGGGTCCGGGAACCGGCATCGCTATCGGCGGGCTTGAGAAACAGGGAAACCATCGGCTTTCCAAGCAGGTCCGCCGATTTGCCGCCCAGCACTTCGGCAATGGATTCCGTCAGGTAAGTAAGATTTCCCAGTGCATCGGTAGACCAGAACCAGCCCTGCTGGCTTTCCTCATAGTTTTGCAGCAGGAGAAGTGCCTCTGCAGCCTTGATATTGCGTGACCCAACCGGTCCCTGCGACACTATTCGGGAACTGATCTTGCCAAAAAGACTGCGAGCATCGTTCGAGGCGGCCGTCGATGACGGGCCCTCATTGCCGATGGATGAATTGGTTTCCATTCGCTTTTTCTTCTCGCTTGACTGTTCCATGGCCGACTATAAACGCTAGTGATTGCAGATTGGTAAACAGCCGAGCGTCGCGAAATCACGCAGGATACCGGCATCCAAAGCGCGTTGAAAGGCCGACGTCCGTTGATCGGCGCAGCAGTTATTTAGTCTGTCCGGGTGACTTGTCGGCTGACAATTTTTCCAGCTTCCAGGATCGAGGCCCGGGCTTGGCAGCAGAAAAAAATGAATATCCGCGAATCTGAAGGTGATTTCCCGATAGCGAATCGCCTCAATACGGCCCTTGCATTCCCCCGGCAATTCCGCCATAGGCGCCGCTTCCGCGTGGTTGGGTCCGTCCGAATCACATGGAAAACGAAGAAAGCCGGAGGGGCGTGTCTGCATGGTGCGGCGTCAGCGATCGGCGGTAAATGAAGGAATGATTGCATGCCAATGTATGAGCATGTCTTCCTTGCGCGACAGGATCTGAGCCAGTCTCAGGTTGATGCCCTTGCGCAGGAAGCCACCAAGATTGTAGAATCGAATGAAGGCAAGGTCGTCCTGACCGAAACCTGGGGCCTGCGTACGCTGGCCTACAAGATCCAGAAGAACCGCAAGGCACATTATGTCATGCTGCGTCTCGATGCACCGGGCAGCGTTGTCCTGGAACTCGAGCGCCAGACCCGGATCAACGAAGATGTCATCCGTTTTCTCACCATCCGCGTCGACGAGCATGAAGAAGGCCCGTCCGTGATGATGCGCAAACCCGAACGCGAGCGTGAACGCAAACCGCGCCGCGACGACAATTAAGCCAGAGAAGGAGTTAAAACATGGGACGTCCATTTTTCCGTCGCCGCAAAAGCTGCCCCTTTTCCGGCAAGAACGCAAAGCCCATCGACTATAAAGACGTGAAGACGCTGCAGGGATTCATTTCCGAACGCGGCAAGATCGTGCCAAGTCGTATCACCGCAGTATCCGCCAAGAAGCAGCGCGAGCTTTCCAAAGCCATCAAACGCGCCCGCCATCTCGGCCTGCTGCCATATCTCGTGAAGTAGGAGCGAAACGATGGATATTATTTTGCTCGAACGAGTAGAGAAGCTTGGCAACATTGGCGATATCGTCACGGTCAAGAACGGCTATGCCCGCAATTTCCTGCTGCCGAACAAGAAGGCCCTGCGCGCCAACGAGGCGAACAAGAAGGTCTTCGAAGCCAACCGTCAGCAGATCGAGGCGGACAATGAAATCAAACGCAAGGAAGCGGAAGCAGCGTCCGGCGGGATCGAGGGCAAGCAGATCGTTCTGATCCGCGCTTCGTCTGCCAGCGGCCAGCTTTATGGTTCCGTGTCGGTCCGTGACATTGTCGAAGCCCTGAACGCCGATGGTGCTGTGGTCGAAAAGAGCATGGTCATCCTCGAAAAGCCGATCAAGACGCTTGGTGTTTTCGATGTCCGCATCCGTCTGCATCCCGAAGTCAACGTCACCATCCAGGCCAATGTCGCCCGTTCGGATGACGAAGCCGATCTTCAGAAGGACGGCGTCGACGTGATCCAGCAGATGTTTGAAGAAGATCAGGCCGAACTGGCCGCTGCCGCTCTTTCGCCCGAAAGCGAAGACGAGGGTGAAGATGCTGGCGAGGAAGCTGCAGAAGCGGCTCCGGAAACCACGGAAACAGAAAGTGCAGAGCAGGACGATACCGAAACCAAGGAATAGTCCCATTCTGACTTTGATATGGAAAGCCCGGATCCGGACCGTCGCATGGCGGTTTCCCAGATCCGGGCTTTTTCTTTGGAGGCTGGGTTGAACAACGATTGGCAGTCCGCTTTTGCCAGGGATGCTGCACTCTTTCCGCATCTCGCCGATCTGCAACAGGATCAGCTGCTGCTGTCAACGATGAGCGAGACCGCCTTCCGGCAGGCCAGCTTTCTGGACCAGCGCCTATTTACTCCCGATTTGCAACGGCAGGTCGTTTCCTGGGCGGATGTTGCCGCAATCCCGTTGCCGCCGCTCGCCAAACCCCAATATATTTTCCATGTCGGCCATGTCGGCTCGACCCTGATTTCCCGGCTTCTGGGAGAGCTCGATAGCGTCCTGGCGCTGCGGGAGCCGGCGATATTGCGGCAGCTGGCCGACGCCTGGGTCAACAAGCCCGCCGAGATCGGCTGGACAGGCGAGGAATCGAACAAGCGACTGGATCAGGTGGAAAACTGGCTATCGCGGGTGTTTCACGCCGACCAGCAGGTGATGATCAAGGCCAGCAGCTTTGTCAGCCCGCTGGCCAGGCCGCTGCTGACCGCCGGGACCACGGCGCTATTCCTGTCCACTTCCCTGGAACGCTATCTGCAAACCATATTGGCCGGGGATTCATCCAAGCAGGAAGCCGCCGCGCTGGCCGATATCCGTCAGTTTCGGCTCGAACAGCATTGCGGCCAGCCCCTGGACAGGAAAGAAACATTGTCTCTCGCCCAGACGACCGCGCTCGGCTGGTTGTGCGAGATGGTCACGCTCCATGATGCCCAGGCACATTGTCCCGCGGCCAGGATCGCGTGGCTGGATTTCGATGACTTTCTCAAGCAGCCCGACGAGCAATTGCAGGCAGCAGCCGGTCATTTCGGAAAGAAGCTATCCGCCGACCACGCCCACGCCCTGGTTTCGGGTCCGCTCATGACCCGCTATTCCAAGGCCCCGGAATTTGATTACAGCGCATCGCTACGCGAGGAGCTTTTGGCGGACGCCGCGCAAATTCATGCTGACGATATCCGGCAGACACTGCTATGGGTCGAGCAACTGGCGCGGCGCTTTCCGATAGTGGCCGCCGCATTGGCAACAGCGGAAACGAGACGATAATGTTCAAGCAGCTCAGCTTACTCGACCAAAGTCAGGTCAACGAACTGAAAAATATCGCCGAACAGGCGCGGTTTGTCGACGGCAAGATCAGCAATCCGCACAGCAAGGTGAAGAATAATCTGCAGCTGCATGATGTCGAGGGCTACAGGAAATCCTCGAAAATCCTGCTCGACGCGCTGATGGCCAATCGCGAATTTGTCGATTTCGCCTTTCCGGAAAAAGTCGCACCGCCGCTGATCACCCGGTACAAGCCGGGCATGAACTACGGGCTGCACGCCGACAGTGCGATCATTCCGCTGCCCGACGGCCCGCTCCGTTCCGACATCAGCTGCACGATCTTCCTGAGCGACGTGAACGACTGCAAGGGCGGCGCCCTGCACGTGACCCAGGGAGAGGCGGGCATGCGGTTCAAGGGCCTGCCGGGCACGGCGATCGTCTATCCCTCCTACACATTGCACGAGGTCGAGCCGGTTACCCAGGGCGAACGGCTGGTCGCGATCACCTTCATCCAGAGCAAGATCCCCGACGTGACCAAACGCAACCTGCTTTACGAACTCAACGAAGTGGCAGCGCTGGAAGGGCTCAACATGGCCCATGAAAATTACACGCGCCTGCAGGCGGTGCAATATAATCTGATGCGGAAATGGATGCGCTGACCGGCGCGCCGATCAATAGCCCATCAGGCTCATGACTTCCTTGCGGCTGCGCGCATCTTCCAGAAAACAGCCGAGCAGTCGGCTGGTGACCATGCCGACGCCGGGCGTGCGCACGCCGCGCGCGGTCATGCAACTGTGGCTGGCCTCGATCACTACTGCCACGCCATGCGGCTTGAGATTGTCCCAGATACATTCGGCGACCTCGGCAGTCAGCCGTTCCTGAACCTGCAGACGGCGGGCGAAGCCGTGGAGGACGCGGGCCAGCTTGGAAATGCCGACGACCTTGTCGGTCGGCATATAGGCTATGCTCGCCTTGCCGATGATCGGCGCCATATGATGTTCACAATGCGAGTGAAACGGGATGTCCTTGAGCAGCACCAGCTCGTCATAGCCGCCCACTTCCTCGAAGGTCCGCGCCAGATGCATCGCCGGGTTTTCGGCATAGCCCTCGCAATATTCCTTCCATGCCCGCGCCACGCGCTTCGGGGTGTCGACCAGGCCCTCACGCTCGGGATCGTCGCCGGCCCAGCGCAGCAATGTGCGTACAGCCTCCTGGACCTCGTCGGGTACAGGGATTTTGTGGGCTTCACGCTCGGCAAGCGCATCGGCAATCGAGTTGGAATAATCGGCCAAGACAGGTCCTTCGGTTCATCACATGCAATGCCGATAAGTTACGCCAGCAAGGGCCCGTGCGCAAGTGCACCTTGGGACATGGTCTGATGAAAGAGGAAAATGGTGCGCCCAGAGAGATTCGAACTCCCGACCCCTTGATTCGTAGTCAAGTACTCTATCCAGCTGAGCTATGGGCGCTAACCAGACGGTGCAGATAGGGGCAGTTGCTCGTGCTGGCAACCCGTTTTTGCTATTTTTCTGACCCGATCAGCATCTGTTCGGCTGCCATTGCCTCGGCATCATCCAGCGTTTCCCGGACCAGCGTATATTTGACCGGGAACGGCAAGGTCTTTGCCGTCACCGAGATGCTGCCATTTGCGCGCAGCTCCATGTCTGCGCCGGCGGCGAGCGGCAGGTCAGCCGCTTCATATCGGCCCGGCGCGATCCGCTTTATATCCCGCAAAACCACCATTTCCGGCAATATTCTCAAGACCAGCGCATGGGTCCAGCCATCGACCGCATAAGCCCGCCCCTTGCGAATCCGGATGCGTTTCCTGATCGTCGAGATTTTCCAGATTCCGTCAATCGCAAGCGCATCCTGCTCTGGCACATCATATTGATAGGGCAGGAAGCCATCGATGAGCCCGGCGGGCGCGCCATTGCTCGCGCCGCCCGTCCCGGTCAGTTTCGCAATATTGTCGCTCGCCAGTTCGGCGAACCGGCCTGCCGGGAAATTATCGAGATAGGTTCGGAAGCCGGCAGCGCTATTCGCCGTCAGCGCACCCTGCCATGCCAGCGCGTCGAGCGCGGATTCATCGAGCGAGGCCATTGCCGGCACCGCGACTGGCGCGGCGGTATCGGCTGATCCGACCAGATAGACCGGGGTTCCGGTGATACTGGCGCTGACAAAGGGGCGCTGCGCCCCGCCGGTTTCGGTCAGCACGTCGTCGCGCACCATGCCGCCCAGCAATTGCACCGGAAGCCCGGGTTGTGGCAATCGTTGCGCGAACGATGCGGCGAATGGAGAATTGTCGCCGTCGCCGTCCATCGCGGTCTGCCCCGGCGCAGCGGCATAGATGACAAGCACATCGTCCGCATCCACCCCGATCAGGCCGCGGTTGACCGCGCGCGTGCCGGATCGCCAGGACCGTGCAAAGGGATTGTTGCGGCAGGCATCGAGCACGACCATCCGGATTTGTGCGCCCGAAAGGGATTCCATCACCCTGTCCATCTCGAGCGCCTCATAGGGGAGGTCCAGATCCGATTTCAGCTCGGCATCGACCGGGATGAGCCAGTTCCTGCCCTGCCCCTCGATGCCGTGCCCGGCATAATAGACCATGGCGACATCCGCACCATTGGCCTTCTTGCGGAAATCGCGCAGCACCAGCTGAAAATCCTGGGTCGAAAGGTCCAGCGCCACCGTCACATCATCGAAACCGGCGCTGTCCGCCGCTGTCGCAATCAGCCTTGCATCACGCACCGGATTGGCCAGGCTGCTGGTATTCGCATAAGCCGAATTGCCGATGATCAGCGCTACCTTCCGGGCGTCGGCCGACCCCGATATCATGAGCAATAACGCGCCGAAGATTGCCAGCAAGTAGCGGATCATTATTCTCCCTGCGAATTTTTCCCTTGCGACAACGCCGCCTGCGCCGCCGCCAGCCTGGCAATCGGCACACGATAGGGCGAGGCGCTGACATAATCGAGGCCGGTTTTCTCGCAGAAAGCGATCGAGGCGGGATCACCGCCATGTTCGCCGCAAATGCCGAGCTTGATATCTGGGCGGGCGGCCCTGCCCCGTTCGGCGGCGATTTCGATCAGCTGGCCAACGCCCTCGATATCGAGGCTGACAAACGGATCGCGCGGAAAAATGCCCTTGTCAACATATTGGGTCAGGAAGCGGCCTGCATCGTCGCGCGAGACGCCGAGCGTGGTCTGGGTCAGGTCGTTGGTACCGAAGCTGAAAAACTCGCCATGTTCGGCAATCTGTCCGGCCATCAGCGCGGCGCGCGGCAGCTCGATCATCGTGCCGACCAGATATTCGATCTCGCGGCCCTTTTCGGTGAACACTTCCCTGGCCATCCGGTCGACCACATCCTTCATCAGCTCCAGTTCGCGGGCGGTGGCGACGAGCGGGATCATGACTTCGGGAATCGGTGCCTTGCCGCTGGCTTCCGCCACTTCGCAGGCCGCTTCAAAAATCGCCCGTGCCTGCATTTCGTAGATTTCGGGATAAGTGACGCCAAGACGGCAGCCGCGATGGCCGAGCATCGGGTTGAACTCGTGCAGCTCGTTGGCCCGCTGCTTCAGCGTATCGACGCCGACATCGGCGGCTCTTGCCACTTCCTCGAATTCCGACTGATGGTGCGGCAGAAATTCGTGCAGTGGCGGGTCGAGCAGGCGAATGGTCACCGGCAGGCCGACCATGACCTCGAAAATCTGGCGGAAATCGTCGCGCTGCTCCGGCAGCAGCTTGGCCAGCGCCGCACGCCGACCCTTTTCGTCGGGCGCCAGGATCATCTGGCGGACCGCGGTAATCCGGGAAGTTTCAAAGAACATATGCTCGGTGCGGCACAGGCCGATACCCTCGGCGCCGAAATCACGCGCCACCTGGCAATCGAGCGGGGTTTCCGCGTTGGTGCGGACGCCAAGACGGCGGACCTTGTCGGCCCAGACCATCAGCACGCCGAAATCGCCGACCAGCTCGGGCTGGATCGTCGCGACGCGGCCGGCCATGACCTGGCCGTTGCTGCCGTCGATGGTCAGCAGATCGCCTTCTTTCAGTTCGCGGTCGCCGACCTTCATGGTCTTGGTTTCGTTGTTGATCGAGATGGTGCCGGCGCCGGAAACGCAAGGCCTGCCCATGCCTCTGGCGACCACGGCGGCATGTGACGTCATGCCGCCACGCGCGGTCAAAATGCCCTTGGCGGCATGCATGCCGTGAATATCCTCGGGCGAAGTCTCGACCCGTACCAGGATGACGTCATCACCCATTTCGGTGCGCCGTTCGGCGGTGTCGCTGTCAAACACGATCAGGCCGCTGGCGGCACCGGGAGAGGCCGGCAAGCCGGTGGTCAGGACGTCGCGCTCGGCTTCCGGATCGAGCGTCGGATGGAGCAGCTGGTCGAGCGCCATCGGATCGACGCGCAGCACCGCCTCTTCCTCGGTAATTAGGCCGTCATGGGCCATGTCGACGGCGATTTTCAGCGCCGCCTTGGCGGTGCGCTTGCCCGAGCGGGTCTGCAGCATCCACAATTTGCCGCGTTCGACGGTGAATTCGATATCCTGCATGTCGCGATAATGGCGTTCGAGCAGGTCAAAAACGGTGGTCAGTTCCTTGTAGGTCTCCGGCATCGCCTCTTCCATCGACAGCGGCTTGGCATTGGCCTCCTCGCGGGCGGCTTTCGAGAGATATTGCGGCGTGCGGATACCGGCAACGACATCCTCGCCCTGCGCATTGATCAGCCATTCACCATAATAGGCGCTGTCGCCGGTCGACGGATTGCGGGTGAAGGCAACGCCGGTGGCGCTGGTTTCGCCCATATTGCCGAACACCATCGCCTGGACATTGACCGCGGTGCCCCATTCGGACGGGATGTCGTTGAGCCGCCGGTAGACCTTGGCGCGCTCCGCCTGCCAGCTGCCGAAGACGGCGCTGACCGCTCCCCACAGCTGGTCGTTCACATCCTGCGGGAAGGGCTTGCCCCAGAGCTTCTCGACCAGGCCCTTATATTCGGCGACCAGAGCCTTCCAATGCTTGGATTCCATCTCGGTATCGGTGAAGAAGCCATTGTCTTCCTTTATAATTTCCAGCGCTTCCTCGAACGCGTCATGATCCAGCTCCAGCACCACGTCGGAATACATCTGGATGAAGCGGCGGTAGCTGTCCCAGGCAAAGCGTTCGTCACCGGAGGTCTTCGCCAGACCTTCCACGGTATCGTCGTTCAGGCCGAGGTTGAGCACCGTGTCCATCATGCCCGGCATCGAGGCGCGGGCGCCGGAACGCACCGAAACCAGCAGCGGATCGGCCGGATCGCCGAATGACTTGCCGGTCACCGATTCGATATGGGCGATGCCCTGCGCGACCTCGTCGCGAACGCTGTCCGGATAATGGCCGCCTTCGGCATAGTAACGCGTACACATTTCGGTGGAGATGGTGAAACCCGGGGGCACCGGCAGGCCGATATTGGCCATTTCGGCCAGATTGGCGCCCTTGCCGCCGAGCAGGTTGCGGGCCTCGGTCTTGTCCGACGGTGCCCCGTCTGCATCCATGCCGCCACCGAAACGATATACATATTGGGTCATTCAATTGCCTCATCACTTTTACCCCCTCCTTTTTAAAGGAGGGAAAGGGGTGGTTTATGAGGAGGCTGGCTCGATGCCAGTCTCCGAATTTGCGAGGGAGGACAGGCCCCACCCCAACCCCTCCCCTAAAGGGCAGGGGCTTTTAATGCAGTTCCGTTCCAGCAAATTGTCGCCAATGTTTCTAGCCCTCGATCTTTGAAAAATCAGCGACTTGGTGGACAGCCTTGCGAAAGCGTGCGAGCAGCGCCAGCCGGGCTTCGCGCTTGCTTTCGTCCTCGTCGTTCACGGTCACTTCCTCGAAAAACTGGTCGATCGGCCCGCGCAGCGCGGCGAGCGCGGTCATCGCGGTTTCGAACGCTTCCGCCTCGATTGCAGCAGTCACCTGCGGCTGGGCGGCGTCGAGCGCGTCGATCAGCGCCTTTTCGGCTTTTTCGGGCGTGTAGGAAAGTACATTGTTCCCCTGCGCAGGCAGGGGTCCATCACGGACCGTTGCGTCAAGATCAGAGGTCGGGAGATGGGCCCCTGCCTGCGCAGGGGCACTGGTGCCGCCTTCCTTCTTCAAGATATTCGAAGCCCGCTTGTAGCCGGCGAGCAGGTTCACCCCGTCCGGGGTCTCGACAAAGGCCTGCAAGGCCTTCACCCGGGCGAGCAAGCGCACCAGATCATCCTCGCCGCCGAGCGCGAACACCGCGTCGATCAGATCATGACGGACACCGGCTTCGCGTTGTTGGACTTTGAGGCGGTCGGCGAAGAAATCCAGCAAGCTTTCGTCCTTGCTGTTATCAAAATTAGAAACGACGCGGACCTTTTCTACCGCGAGCGCATCGAATTTCGGAAGCGACACTAGTTCCGATTCAACTAATTCTCTCGCTTTGTTTCCAGCAGTTTCCAGACTATTTTCTGTCGCATCATCAGAGTTCAGAATTTTGCTCATTTTCTTGATATTAGGATCGGCGGCTACAGCTTGTTCCATCAAGTTTTGTACCAAAATTAGCGAGCATTTTACAATTACGCTTCGCAAAGGTAGAAATAGCTGGTTCTGAGTAACTAAGCTAATTATTGAAATAGCTGCCCGCCGCAAAGCAAAGGGAT
>Ga0075467_10001254_pt1 | contig 20960 bp, 21 predicted proteins | sample DEB08_DNA_9_FD_75067 | JGI IMG/M metagenome (GOLD analysis project Ga0075467, IMG submission 75067) | Aqueous microbial communities from the Delaware River and Bay under freshwater to marine salinity gradient to study organic matter... | ecosystem: Environmental > Aquatic > Marine > Coastal ... | reverse complement strand
TAGGCTGAAATATTGTATCTCTTCGCAAATTCTGAATGACTTTGAACGCGGTAAGGAAGTTTCAAATGAGATTTCAGAGGTCGTGGGCGAAGATGCATCCGAGAGTATCGCAACGATCAATTCCGCCTTACCATTAAAGCCTGCCATCAAAGAGCGTCATATTCGAGACGCTGCAGAAAAGGTCGCAGAGCTTTATCGACGCCAAAGAAGTGGAATTGAATGGCGAGCGATATTTGTGCCTGCTAGAAACGATCTCCTAACCTTCCTCCACGACCGCCTAAAGGTCTATCTCCGTGACCGTGGCATCCGCCATGACGTCATCGACGCCTGTCTCGCGATGCCCAATGCCGACGATCTCACGCTCCTTGTCAATCGGGCCACTGCGCTCTCCGGCTTCCTTGCCACCGATGATGGCGAGAACCTCATTCAGGGCTTCAAACGCGCCCACAACATCCTTCGACAAGCCGAGGATAATGACGGCGTCGAATACTCCTACGGTGCCGATCCGAAGCTTGCCAAAACGGACGAAGAAAAAGCTCTCTTCGTCGCGCTCGACACGGCAGAAGCCGCCATTGCCCCGGCCATGAAGGCCGAAGATTTCTCAGCTGCGATGTCTGCGCTTGCGGGATTGCGATCCCCCATCGACGCATTCTTCGAGACCGTTCAGGTCAACGCCGACAGCGCAATCTTGCGGCGCAATCGTCTTAACTTGCTTCATCGCATCAGCGCGGCCTGTCTGGCCGTTGCTGATCTGACGCGAATCGAAGCAACCTAAGGGATACCGCATCACCCGCTAAAACAAGGTTCACGCGCCGCGCCCCCGGATTTACACCCTCACAACAGTGCGAACGCCCGCAAGGACGCAAGCCCGACGTAGTCCCGACGTCGCGATTTGATGCGTTTTAGCGGTTGTTAACGGGATAAAAACGCCGGCGCGGGCTGAGACCCCACGGACACGCCGCCCGCGACGTAGTGTCGGCATTTTCTGACACTCCTTGATCGATTTCCAACTGCGCGTATGCTGTCGCGGAAGGATTCGCCGCAGTGCAGAAACTCGTTGAAATATCAGACTTTATTGTCGTCGATCCAGCGGCCAACCTCGCCACGCACACGCATGGCGGCCGCGCGAAGTGCCTGCAACGTCTGATCCGCCTCGAATTGCCGGTACCGCAAACGGTGGCGCTCCCATTTACAACCGTGGCCCACATCGCGTCTGGCGCCGAGATCGACACCAGAGCGATCCTTGCCCCTTTCGGCAGCGCCCCCCTCGTGTCCGTCCGCCCCTCGTCCGAAGACCCCGACTGGGGCGGCCCCGGAGCGATCCTGAACATCGGTATGAATAGTGCGCGCCACGGCGAATACGCCAACCTTTTGGGGCACGAAGCCGCCAACAAGCTCTTTGCACGCTTCATCATGACCTACTCCGTGCAGGTCGCGCACCTTGATCCTGATCTCTTTGTTATTGAGGATGAAATTGCCTCTGATACGCTCCATGCCATGCTGGAGGCTTACGAGGAGGAAACCGATGAAGCCTTCCCGCAGGACCCGGCAAGTCAGTTGACGGGCGTGCTGCGTTCCATGGCGCGTGCTTGGGAAGGCACCACGGCACGGCTCTTGCGTCAGGCGCGCGGCGCGCCAGCTGAGGCAGGTCTTGGGCTTGTGGTGCAGGCGATGGCGCCCGGCCTTGGGCCGCCTGAATCTGGGTCCGGGGTCATCCAGTTTGCCGATTCCACAACCGGGCGTCTCCAAATCACAGGTCGTTACCTCAGCCAAAGTCAGGGTCGTGACGCTCTGGGTGCGGAAAGCGCCTTTTATCTGACGCGTGATCCACGCGGCGTTTCTTTAGAAGAACTTTGCCCAAAGGTGTTCGCAACACTTTTGGACTACGGTAGGATTTGCCGTGAACGACTGCGTGAAGAAATGCAGATCGAATTTACGCTTGATGGCGGAAAACTCAGCGTCCTTGATGCGGTGCGGATTACGCGCTCTGAACGGGCGAATATGCGGATTGCGGTGTCCTTGGCAGAAGATCGCGTCATTTCGCGCGAAGATGCCGTTTTAAGGGTTCATCCCCGCGCGCTGTCTGAGATGCTGCACCGTCAGGTGGACAGTTCAGCCCCTCGGGATGTTCTGGCGCGTGGCGTTGCGGCAAGTCCGGGCGCGGCGTCGGGACGTTTGGTGTTTGATTCTGCCGCCGCTCAGGCAAGTGCCGCGCGCGGCGAGGCCTGCATCTTGGTGCGTCGTGAAACATCGCCTGAAGACATTCGCGGGATGCACGCAGCTCAAGGGGTGCTGACTGAGCGCGGCGGAATGACCAGCCATGCGGCGGTGATCGCGCGGGGGCTTGGGCTTCCCGGCGTGGTCGGTCTGTCCGATATCATATTGAACCGAAAAGATAAAAATATCACATTGACGGACGGTCGTGTCCTAAAAAGTGGGGACGTGATTACAATTGATGGCACGGCGGGCGTGATTCTGGACGGCGCGGCGCCCCTGTTGGAGCCTTCCTTGGATGATGCGTTCCGCACACTTTTGGGCTGGGCGGACGACGTCCGCGATATTGCGGTCCGCGCCAACGCAGACACCCCTGCAGAAGCGAAAGTCGCGCGCGCCTTTGACGCTGAAGGCATCGGCCTGTGCCGCACCGAGCACATGTTCTTTGAAGGAGATCGCATGATCGTCATGCGCGAGATGATCTTCGCCGAGAACACCGAAGGGCGCAAAGCCGCGCTGGAACGCCTTGTTCCCATGCAAGTTGCTGACCTGACGGATATTTTCAAGATCATGTCTGGCCTTCCCGTGTGCATCCGGTTGCTCGACCCGCCGCTGCACGAGTTCTTGCCGTCAGGGCGCGATGCACTTCGTGATCTTGCCGACGCTCTCAATCTTTCGCTTTCCAAAGTCACCCGGCGCGTCGAAGCGCTGAGTGAATTCAACCCTATGCTGGGCCTGCGTGGTGTCCGTCTTGGTGTTACCATGCCTGAGATATACGAGGCCCAGGCGCGCGCCATTTTCCTTGCGGCCATCGCCGCCAGCAAGGAAGGCGAGAGCATTGTGCCTGAGATCATGATCCCGCTTGTTTCTGCCCGCCGCGAGGTCGAACTGGTAAGCGATCGGATCGAAGCAGTCGCCGCCGAGGTTCGTTCCGAGACATCCGCCGACTTCGAATACCGTCTCGGTGTCATGGTGGAAACACCGCGCGCCGCTCTGCGCGCTGAAGAGATCGCGCCCCATTGCGCGTTCCTAAGTTTCGGCACCAATGACCTGACACAAATGGCTTACGGCCTCAGCCGCGACGATGCGGGTCGCTTCATGGGGGCTTACGTCAATCAGGGCGTTTTTCCGGAAGACCCGTTCCACCGGCTTGATATCGAAGGCGTGGGCGAACTTCTGACGCTGGGGGCCGAACGCGGGCGAAAAGGAAAGCCGGGTATCGTCTTGTCGATCTGTGGCGAACACGGCGGCGACCCCGACTCGATTGCGTTCTGTCGTGATGCCGGATTTGACTATGTAAGCTGTTCACCCTTCCGTGTGCCCGTGGCGCGACTAGCTGCCGCACATATAGCATTGCAGGACGGGCCGAGGGCTAAAAAAACTTAAGAATCAATTGTATAAATTTGGCACGATCCGTCGCGAAGGCAGTTTATCTGCCAATTTCCTCATGGAGAACACATTGTCGCTGCCCGCAAGGCTGGACCTTAGGCGATCAATTCGGTATGCGGCCGCCATATGAAGTTGGCCAAGACCGGTCGAACACAAGTTCTGGAGGGGGCTCCTAGATGTTTAAACCCATGCGATGGGCAGCGACACTAATTGCAGCGATAACCCTTTCTGCGCCTGCAATCGCCGATGTGTCGATTAGCACCTCGAACAATCCGGCCATTACGTTGAACCAACGTTTGGGAAGCCTTTTCGGCGCTGAAACGAACATCCTGACGTCGTTCAGTGTGCGGGATTTGTCGCGCCTGACCCGCGCGCCGATGGCCGTACAAGACCCGGCGTCAGACGAGCTGACAAAACAAAAGCTAGCGGCAATGCCGGTGGCCAAGGGTGGTGACCAATGGTCTTGCCTGGCCGAGGCTCTTTACTTTGAAGCGCGTGGCGAGACGTTGAAGGGTATTGTCGGCGTCTCCGAGGTTATTCTCAACCGCGTTGATGATAGCCGTTATCCAAGCTCGGTTTGCGGAGTTGTGAATCAGGGGACGGGCGAACGCTATCGCTGCCAATTTACCTATACTTGTGATGGCCGGCCCGAAATAATCAGCGAGACAAAGGCCTACCAAAAGGTTGGCAAGATCGCTCGGTTCATGATCGACGGGGCCTCACGCGAATTGACTGAAGGTGCCACACATTATCACACGAAGTCGGTGAACCCACGTTGGGCCCGGGTGTTCCCGCGCACCACGACAATCGGGTTCCACCACTTCTACCGCGAGCCGAGCCGCGTTGCGCGTAACTAGGCGATCTGTTTCACACTGACACAATACTCGGCGTCCCGTTGCTAAGGCGGCTGCGGCAACCTCTGTGCAGACTGGCCTTGTGCGTGGTAGGCAGGCCTGAGGCAGACAAAATCGAGACAGTTCCATGACCCGAAAGCTATTTGGCACCGACGGTGTCCGCGGCCGCGCAAATACCTATCCGATGACGGCAGATTTGGCTTTAAAGATCGGTGCGGCAGCGGGGCGCCATTTCCGAAGGGACGGCTCTCCTGCGCACCGCGTGGTGATCGGTAAGGACACGCGCCTGTCAGGCTATATGTTTGAGAATGCGCTGACCGCTGGCTTCACATCAACCGGTATGAACGTCTTGCTGCTTGGGCCCGTGCCTACTCCGGCTGTTGGTATGATGGTGCGCTCTATGCGCGCTGACGTGGGCGTGATGATCTCGGCAAGCCACAATCCACACCATGACAACGGTATCAAGTTTTTCGGCCCCGACGGCTTCAAGCTAAACGACGAAGCCGAAGCCACAATCGAGGCCGCCATTTCTTCTGAAATTACTCCCGCCGCCTCAGAAAATATCGGCCGTGCCAAGCGTATTGACGACGCGCTCTTTCGCTATGTTGAGCGCGTGAAATCGACTTTTCCGCAGGACCTGACATTGGAAGGTCTGAAGGTTGTCGTCGACTGCGCGAACGGTGCGGCCTACAAAGCTGCCCCAACAGTCCTTTGGGAGCTTGGTGCTGAGGTGATCCCGATCGGTGTCTCGCCCAATGGTAAAAACATTAATGACGGCTGCGGCTCGACCAGTACGCAACTTGCGGCGGAAACCGTTGTGGCCCATGGCGCGGACGTTGGCATTTGCCTTGATGGTGACGCAGATCGCGTGATGATCATCGACCAAACTGGCGCGGTTGCTGACGGCGATCAGATTATGGCGCTTTTCGCGGCGCGTTGGTCCGCTGAAGGCCGGTTGGCTGGTGACACGCTAGTGGCGACGGTAATGTCGAACCTCGGGCTAGAGCGCTTCCTTGGCGACAAGGGAGTGGCCCTGCACCGCACGTCTGTCGGTGACCGCTACGTGGTCGAAGCCATGCAGGCGGGCGGCTTCAACCTTGGGGGCGAGCAATCCGGCCACATCGTCATGACCGACTTTGCCACGACCGGTGACGGTCTTCAGGCGGGCCTTCAGTTCCTCGCTGAAATGAAGCGTACAGGGCATGTTGCAAGCGTGCTGCGGCAGGCCTTCGAGCCTGTTCCGCAGTTGCTGAAGAACGTCCGCTATGAGGTGGGAAGTGATCCTCTGTCAGACATACGGGTAAAAGACACTATCGCCAGTGCTGAGGCCGTTCTGATGGGCAAAGGTCGTCTCTTGATCCGCAAATCCGGAACCGAACCCTTGATCCGAGTGATGGCCGAATGCGAAGACGAAGGCGAGCTTCTCCGCGTTGTCGATGCCATCGTTGACGAGGTCGCAAGCGTCGCGCGCTAATGCGAAAACAATCGTCGCAAAGCCCCCCTCTGGCTGAGGAACACCCCCGTAAGGATCAACACCATTGCCATGAAAAGCGATGCCTCTACGCTTTCACCCAATAGCAAAACGCCCAATAGGACCGACCACAAGGGCACCTGATAGTTGGTCAATGACATGAAGACCGGTCCCGCGCTTCGGATTACCATGACCCGCAACAGGTTCGCAGCCGCAGTCTGCACCAATCCCAGCGTCAATATCACCATTGCGACCTCGGCCGACGGCATCGGGGGCACGCCTTCCACGATCGCGGCCAGAACCGTTACAGGCACTGCGCCTATCAATAGCGTCACGGCCGATAAGCCAACCGGGTCAACCGGTGGCAACCGTCGCATCACAACGGACGAAACCGCATAGCAAGCCGCCCCAAGCACGCAGGCAAATCGCCCAAACAGCTCGCCATCGACTTCGGTTGAGCGGAACGCCTCCGGGCCGATCAGGACTGCCACTCCGATAAACCCAATGAGAAACCCAAGCGACTTTCGCAATGTCAGACGTTCGCCGGGAACGAAGAAATGCGCCAAAGGCAACACAACCAAAGCGACCGCCGCCATCGAAACGCCTGCAAACCCCGACGTAACAAATTGCTGCCCCCACGAGATCGCCACAAAGGGCAGGGCTGAACTCAGCACCCCTACGGCCAGCAAGGGTACCCATCCTGCGCGCTCGTCGGTCTCATAAAGCGGCCCGCCGCGCATCTTCCAGATCGCCGTGGTCAAAAGTCCGGCAAACAATATCCTGGACGCCGTAAGCCAAAACGGCCCGACCCCCGTCAGAGCAAGTTCGATGAACAGAAACGACGCCCCCCAGACAAGTCCAAGGGTCGCGACCATAATCCAGCTTTTCGCCGTGATATCGGGCTGCATTTTGTGTCCTGAAACGAAAAAGGCCCCGGACGATGCCGGGGCCTCAGATCAGTTTTGTGGCCTTAGTTGCGGGCCTTGTCCACCATCTTGCCTTCGGAAATCCACGGCATCATGCCGCGAAGCTTCGCGCCAACTTCTTCGATCTGGTGTGCATCGTTCATACGGCGGGTCGACTTGAACATAGGTTGCCCAACCATGTTTTCCGTCATGAAATCACGGACAAAGCGCCCGCTTTGAATGTCGGCCAGAACCTCTTTCATACGCGCTTTTGTCTCGTCGTATGGCAGGATGCGCGGGCCGGAAACATATTCGCCGTATTCCGCGGTGTTTGAGATCGAATAGTTCATGTTCGCGATGCCGCCTTCGTAGATCAAATCGACGATCAGCTTCACTTCATGGAGACATTCAAAATAGGCCATCTCAGGCGCATAACCGGCTTCGACCAGCGTCTCAAAACCCATGCGGATCAATTCAACCAAGCCACCGCAAAGAACAGCTTGTTCGCCGAAAAGGTCGGTTTCACACTCTTCTTTGAAGTTCGTCTCGATGACGCCAGAACGGCCGCCACCGATAGCCGAACAATACGAAAGACCGATCTCAAGCGCTTTGCCGGACGCGTCATTATCCACAGCCACAAGGCAAGGTACACCGCCGCCTTTGACATATTCGCCGCGCACTGTGTGACCGGGGCCTTTTGGCGCCATCATGATGACGTCGATGCCTTCTTTGGGTTCGATCAGGCCGAAATGCACATTCAGGCCGTGGGCAAAAGCAATCGCCGAACCCTCTTTTATGTTGTCGTGAACGTATTTCTTGTAGGTTTCTGCCTGAAGTTCATCGGGCATGGTGAACATTATCACGTCACACCACGCAGCGGCTTCGGCAATTCCCATAACCGAAAGGCCTTCGCTTTCGGCTTTTTTCGTGCTTGAGCTGCCGTCGCGCAATGCGACGACAAGGTTTTTCGCGCCACTATCGCGCAGGTTAAGCGCGTGGGCATGACCTTGGGAGCCATAACCAAGAATGGCCACTTTTTTGTCTTTGATAAGATTGATGTCGCAATCGCGATCGTAATAAACGCGCATAGTTTTCCCTCGTGTAAGTGTATTCTGTAAAGGGAAACATAGATGTTTCTGACATCAAGACATTTCAATCTGTCGCAGATTTTGCTATTTTACAGAAAAATTATTCGCCAAACGTTTAAAAATTGGAAATATCATGCTTGATGATACTGACCGGCGATTACTGCGACAACTCCTTGCTGATCCGGGAGCGGCGACGGCTGTGTTAGCCGAACGCTCGGGCATGACGCAGGCCTCGTGTTGGCGGCGACTGGAAAAGCTGACGGACACAGGCATCATTCGGGGGCGTCATGCGGTCGTGGATTGGCCGGCCCTTGGCTATGAAGTTGAGGTGAGCCTGCGCATCACGTTGGAGAAAAATGATCCGCGCGCATTTGATCATTTCATCTTTGCGGCTCGCAAAGTGCCGGAAGTCACTGAAATACAAACGTTTCTGGGGCGCGTCGACGTTCGTGTCGTCGTCATCGCCCGAGACATGGCGCATTATCAGTCGATCTATCGAGAGCAGATTCTTACGCTTCCGCACATCGCCGATCTTGAGGCCTTGATGACTGTTGCTACGGTCAAGACCAACCCGAGCCTGCCGCTATGATCGCCACCGACGCCATAGACCGCGCGATACTTGCGGCGCTCCAAAGCGATGCGACCCTATCAGCCGGGCAAGTCGGCCGCCAAGTCGGCCTTAGTCAGCCTGCCTGCTGGCGACGTATCAAAAGGTTAACGGACGCGGGCGTGCTTGTTGGCCACCGTATTGCGCTTGACCTTGAACGGGTCGGCTTTGGCGTCACGGTGTTCCTTGGGATTAAACTTGCCGCGAAGGGGCGCACCAGTATTGGCGATTTTGAGCGTGCAATTTCCGCCATTCCCGAAGTGCAATCCATTCACCATGTGCTTGGACTGTATGACTACCGTCTTCGCGTCGTTGCGCGTGATCTGGGTGATTTTGAACGGGTTCTGCGCCGGCGCATTATGACGATCCCCGGAGTTGGGGACATCGAATCAAATGTGCTTTTAAGCGAAGAACGTCTTCCAGGCCCAGTGGGACGCGTTATCGGCTAACGCCCCATTCCCGCAGTCATGATCCTTCGGCGCAGTGGTGCAAGGTCATGAACCAGGCGTAGTCCGGCGCTTCTGAGGTCCTGAACCGGCGGCAAGTCCGAGCGGCAAATGCGATTGTAGAGATCAATAAACTGGGCACGACGGTGAATATCTCGTCCCCGGGCTTTGGCAAAAGATGCCAGGAAATCCTTGTTTCCAATGGCACCTTTATCTTGCGCGCCAAGCTTAGCCAAGATCGCGACGTCGCGCAGAGAGGTGTTCAAACCCTGTGCCCCGATAGGCGGAAAAACGTGCGCGGCTTCCGCGATCAAGGCGACACGTTCGGATGTCAGTTGGTCTGCTTCCTGAGTGATGATGGGCCAGAGGTTTCTGGAAGAGACGACACGCAATGCCCCGAGCACTCCGCATGAACGCAGTGTTGCAGCATCCGAAAACGCGTCGTCCTCTAGGGCTGCCAAACGAACCGCCTCTGTGCCGTCGTTCATCCAGACAATGGCCGAACAATGCTGCCCCTCGTGGTCGGGTAGGGGAACGGTCGTGAAGGCACCACCCGAGAGATAAAGCTCGGTTGAGACGTTTTCGTGTGGCATTTGGTGCGCGACCACAAATGCCAGCGCTTTTTGCCCGTAGCGCATTGTTTTGCAGCCAATACCCGACGCTTCGCGCAGCGGGGAGTTCCGCCCGTCGGCGGCAATCGCTAGGCGTGCGCGCACCTGAGCGCCTGACGTCAGTGTTACAATTGCTTCGCGTTCGCGGGTGACGATGCGCGCAAAACCTACTCCCAGCCGCAAGTCCACATTGGGCGCATTTGTGAGTGTGTCGCTTAGCACCTTGCGGGTCAGCCAGTTCGGTAAGTTCCACCCAAAACTTGGCGCGCCGAGGTCGGTGGATTGAAACGTGCGGTCTGTACGTGGTTCGGGCGGATTGCCTTGGCAATCAATGACCCGCAACGTGTTCAACGGTTCGGCGTGGTCGGCTACGGAAGCCCAAAGTCCAATACTTTCAAGGAGTTCGCGAGCGGGTGCCAAAAATGCTGTCGATCGCAGATCCGATCCGTTAGATGCCGCAGTTTCGGGTGGTGGCGAGGGATCGGCCAGTAGCACCAAGAGCCCGTGATGCGCAAAGGCCGCTGCTGCCGCGAGGCCCGCGATGCCGCCTCCGGAGATGAATATGTCAACGTCAGTTCTGTTCATGACTTTAACTTAGGAGGCACGTGGGGCATCGGAAAGGGCTATCGAAGGATCTGCGACAGGAAGCCCGTCAGATCGCTCGTGTGATGGTGGATGTAGGGGTGCTCGACCGGGGTCGGCGCGACGTGGACGGTGCGCATCCCCAACTCAAAAGGAGCCGCAAGGTTGCGCGGTTCGTCTTCAAACATGGCCGCAACTTCGGGACGAAGACCGTCCTTTTTAAACACGGTTTCAAAGGCTTGGCGTTCAGGTTTGGGGCGAAATTTGGCATGTTCGACGCCATACACCGCGTCAAAAAGCTCTTCAAGACCGCGGGCACGCAGGACTCGGCGTGCGTAAGGTTCAGAGCCGTTGGTGTAAACGATCCGACGTCCGGGAAGCTTGCTAATATTGCTTACCAATTGGTGATCCACCTCGAGATGATCGAGAGATATTTCGTGAACTTCGACAAGGTAAGGTGTCGGATCTGCGCCATGTTCTTGCATTAAGCCCGAGAGCGTCGTGCCGTATGTGTGCCAATAGTGCTTGCGCAAGTGGTCTGCTTCGGCTTGGGAGACCTTAAGCGTTTCGGCGACCCAATTGGTCATTTTGACCTCGATCTGATCAAACAGGCGCGCTTCGGGCGGGTATAAGGTGTTGTCGAGATCGAACACCCAGGTGCTGACGTGTGAAAACGTGGATGCTAACATAAACGCGGCATAGCCAAGCTGACCCCGCTTGGCAATCAACGGCGCTTGATCTGTGGGGTGACTGGGCCCTAGGGTCGGAGTTAGCGAACGAAAAAGGGAAGGGCTGAAATGGCTGATGCACGCGCGGGGCAAATGGACGCCTATCAGTTAATCCTTCGGGCGATCGATGTGGGAACATATCGACCGGGCGACAGGTTGGTTGAAAGCGAGCTTGCCGACCGGTTCGGCGTCTCTCGGACGCCCATTAGAGAGGCTTTGCAACGTCTTGAAACGCAATCTCTTTTGGCGCGAGATGGTCGGTCTTTAATCGTGGCTTCACTTGATCACAATCAGATGGCTGAACTGTACGTGGTCCGCTCTGAGCTGGAGGGTTTGGCAGCTCGGCTTGCGGCGCGTCATGCAACCGAGGAAGAAGTTCGGCTGCTGCGCGAATTTGTCGAAGAGGACAAAGGCCGGGTTGGGGATCCGTCGGCGCTTAGTCGGACAAATCGACGGTTTCACCGGCAAGTGCACCTTGCGTCTCACAACCGATATCTGGTGCAACAATTGGATCTGGTTTACCGGTCCATGGCGCTTATGACGACGACATCGCTTGCCGCTGAGGGACGGAGCGCGCGCGCCCTTGAAGAACACGCGGCGGTAGTCGACGCAATTTCAAAGAGCGATGCGGATGCCGCACAAAAAGAATTAAAGGGACATATATCAAGAGCGTACGAGGCAAGGCTTAGGCGAGATGCTGAAGCAGCCGTTGATGCCAGCGGCGTTTCGGCTGACTAGCCGGGCCGCCATGAGCGGTTTTGTCCCAATAAAAGGGACAGGTCCCAAGCTCCCAAGCGGCTTTCCAGCAAGCGATGCCTGGCACCGGGAAGTAGAAGTGCATCAATGGCACCCACCGGATCAATCCGCGATGACGTGGTGTTGCAACCGACAGCGCCAGTGCCAGGGATTGTTGCGATCTCGCAGAGAAGAAACGCTGCGGCAAAAGCCACGACGGCAGCCCAGGGCGCGATTTCTGCAAGGAGGATGCGGCAGACTTGCGAGCACCGGCCAGAAAGAACTTAGGAATGGGCAAGAATGCGCTGTGATGGCTTGCCCAGAAAGAGAATTTGGAATCCTGGAAATTTCTTAATACCCAGCTCGCACAGGAGACGGATGCGCGCGCGCCTAAGCACAGCCTCGGTGACTGCCTAGCCTTGGAGCCAGCGCGATCTTCGGCGGATCTATGCGGGAACGGTGGCCGGCGCTTCTTTCATTGTAATTGAAGTGAAAAATTCAGCTCGGAGCACGCGCCGTGCAAGGCGCCTACCAAGGTCTGCGTCTTCTGTCGCAATATGGGCGTCCCAGCGGCCGATTTTTTCAAGGATCGTACGGCGGAAAAACACGGTTGTTCCCGCAAGCGGAATGACAAGGCCCAGGCGCACGAGACCCGGCAGCGCCCATCGAAACCACGTGGCATAGTCGACAGCAAAGCCGCGAGTGAGCCGTGTGTTGCCGGCGTTATAAAAATCGAAGACCCCTTGCAGACAGGCAAGTTCGGGGCGCGCGGTGGCAAAAGTTTCGGCGACCGTGCGCAATTGCTCGGGGGCGGTGCATCCTCGGTATCGTCGGCTCCGATGATTTAGCCATCTGTAAAGTCGAGTGCATAATCCAATGCGCGCGGTTTCGTTTGCGGGGAGCCGGGCGGAACGGCGAGGATCCGCATCCAACCGGGCAGCTCTAAATTTGCCAGTGCGTCGGCGGTCATTGCGTCAGGTAATTTAAGGATTAGAAGAACTTCAAGGCGACCTTCTTGATGCTCAAGGCGCCCAAGTTGTTCCGCAAGGCGGGTTGCAATGTCGCGTTTCTTGAACAGTGGAACAAGGACAGAAATCCGTGGATGGGAGTGGCGCGCAAGTCGATTCGGGCGAGCGCTATGCCAGGTTTCGCCAAAGGACGGCGCGGCGCGCAATTGGGTGAGCTCACCAGCTGTCTGAAGACCCGTGGCGGCCAACAGGGTTAGGGTCGACCAAATCGTAGGGGCCCAGAGCGTTATTGTGGGAAAGGCATATCCCAAGGCTGCAAGGAAAAAACGGCGGTGACAAGGGTGAAGGCAGCGCGTGGACCTAACCAGCCTTGGCAGCTTTCGCGAAGCGACGTATGGCTTAAGGCCTTGTACGCAAGGATGGGACCGGCGGCTGTTCCAGTTGCGGTGCAGATGGCTTTGGTCGTGGCGGGCAGGTGTGCAATTGGTCCTAGACGCGGATCGCGAATTGGCGGGTTTTTGCATCCTCGGATTCCGACGTGCGATCTTTTCGCAAGCTGCGAAATGTCAGGGGCATCGGTAAACATGACCGCCACACTACCGTAGCTTCGGTTAAATCCGGGTTAAGCCTAGGCACTTTGTTTGGCGCGTGCTTCCATGGCAGCCGCGAAACGCTCGAACAGGTAATAGCTGTCCATTGGGCCGGGGCTTGCTTCGGGGTGGTATTGCACGGAATAAACTGGCCGGTCCGCCATGCGAATCCCGCAATTTGAGCCATCAAAAAGGGATATATGGGTTTCGACAACACCTGCGGGTAAGGTCTGGCTGTCAACAGTAAAGCCATGGTTCATTGAGGTTATTTCGACCTTTCCGGTATCGAGGTCTTTTACCGGATGGTTTGCGCCGTGGTGGCCGTGGTTCATTTTCACCGTGGTGGCGCCAAGCGCGAGGGCGAGCATCTGGTGGCCAAGGCAGATACCGAAGATCGGTAAGTCAGTTTGCGCGAGCACGCCTTGGATCATTGGGACAGCGTATGTGCCGGTGGCAGCAGGATCGCCGGGCCCATTGGACAAGAAGACGCCATCCGGGTTAAGGGCGAGCACGTCCTCGGTTGTGGCGGATGCGGGCAGTACCGTGACGTCGCAACCAGCGGAGGCCAGGCAGCGCAGGATATTGCGTTTTGCGCCATAGTCTATTGCGACGACTTTGAATTTTGGCTCAGTTTGCCGGCCATAGCCCTCGGGCCAGGCCCAACGCATTTCGTTCCAACGATAGGATTGGGGGCAAGTCACGTCTTTCGCAAGGTCCAGGCCTTCAAGGCCGTTGAAATCACGGGCTGATTTCACCATATTTTCGAGATCGAAATTTCCTTCCGGATCGTGTGCCAGTGCGACATGGGGCGCGCCTTGTTGGCGGATTGCGCGGGTGAGGCGGCGCGTGTCTACGCCTCCGATACCAACGCGACCACGGCGCTCAAGCCAATGCGTCAAATCGGCTGTGGCGCGCCAGTTCGACGGCTCGGTCGGGTCCCATTTGACGACCAGGCCGTCGGCGACAGGATCGCCTGTTTCATCGTCTTCGGGATTGATGCCGGTGTTGCCTATATGGGGAAATGTGAAGGTCACGATCTGGCCTGCGTAGGACGGATCGGTCAGGATTTCCTGATAGCCGGTCATGGAGGTGTTGAAGCACAACTCGGCGACGCGAGTTCCCGTGGCGCCGAAGCCTTTTCCGTAGAAAATCGTGCCGTCCGCCAAGACGAGACAGGCGGTTGGTTTAGGGGCGGCGTCCATCATGGGGGCAATCCTCAGGGCTGGTAAACGGAGTGAGGTCTACGCCCTAGCCAACGTGGGGTCAAGAGAAGGGCTTTTTTCAGTTTCGACTATATTTCAGTTACTTAACAGAACTCCACCCTGTTGCCGCGCTTGATGGCTTTCTATATTCTCACAAGTTCTGAACATGGGGATGAGCAGGTATGGGCTTACGAAGCAAGATCACTCAGGCGTTGAAGACGGCCATGAAAGAAAAGGATGCTATTCGTCTGTCGACGGTGCGTCTTATCAATGCTGCGATAAAAGATCGTGACATTGCGATGCGGTCTGGTGGTGAGGATGATGTGGGCGTAGGAGATGACGAAATCCTTGTTATTCTTGGCAAAATGGTTAAGCAGCGCCAGGAAAGTGCGCGTGCTTATGAAGAGGGCGGGCGGCTTGAATTGGCCGAGAAGGAAATAGACGAGATCAAGGTGATCGGGACGTTTCTGCCACGCCAGCTTGATGACGACGAAACAGCGGCGGCTGTCGAAAAAGCCATTGAAAAGACTGGAGCTTCTTCGATCCGGGATATGGGACGCGTGATGGGTGATCTTAAGGGGCGCTACACCGGCCAGATGGACTTTAGCAAGGTCGGACCGTTGGTCAAAGGACGTTTGTCTTAAAGGACATTCGTTGGGCTTTTTTAAAATGTTAATTCTTTCAAGAGAGGGCGCCCGGGCATTCCGGGCGCCCTCTTTCTATACCTATGGAAATAAAGGAAAACCTCTGAGCTCGGCAACGTCGGCCCAACGTTGGTGCCGGGGGGCGTCGAGGTAGGGTTTTGGGAACTGACTACGTTTTGGATGAGCTTTAGTTTTTGAGGGCCTGAGATATTTCATCAAATAGTGTTTCCCGCTCCTCTGGGCTGAGGAAACTGCCTATTTCGACTTCGCGGCTGTTGCCACGCAGGGTTAAATACTTTTCGACCGGGCCATCATCGCGCAAGTGAACCGTGACCCAGTGAGGATTGGCCTCCCATGTGAGGACCTCGCCTTTGGGCTGGACATGTTCGAGGCGGACCCGTGTCTCACCAAGATGGAGGGCTTCGTGGCGCGTGCGGTCTTTTACATTTGCCGTGATTGCGCGCCAGACACCTGCAAGGGCGGCGGTGAAGAACGCTAGGAGAAACCAGACAACAGGAGAGCCAAGCACGGCCAAAAGCGGCAGGGCGAGCATGACCGCTGTGATCCCGATGAACCACGTAAATCCGCGCGGTGTGAGCGACTGGTGCGGCCAGAGGGTGAGGGCACGGGCCTCGGGGGATTGGGTCCATTTGTACGGCATTGAGGAGATCCTAGAGCGAGGTGTACGAGTGGAAAAGGGAGGCGGCGGAAAAAAGATGCGCCTTTTGTGCATGCGATGCGTTTCGTTCCCTACTTGGGCGATAGTTGCCTTTAGGGCAGGTATTTTGAAAAGGGTGAATACGAGGGTGGAGACTAGAGGATCGGCGTTCCATCCGGGGTTGGGGCATGTGCGTGGAGAAGGCCCGAGGCTTTCAGGTCGGACCAGAGGGCAGGTGGTGTCGGTGTGGCGGCCCAGTCGAGGATTTCGGTCATTTCGTGCGTGTTTCGTGCGCCAGGGATAACGCTTGCCACAGATGCGTGGCCAAGTGGGAACTGGAGCGCTGCGACGGGAAGAGCGACGCCGTGGTCTTTGCAGATAGCGTCGATCTTTTCGGCCTTGGCGATGATCTCGGGCGGGGCTTTGGCGTAATTCCAAGTATCGCGTCCCACAAGAACGCCAGAGTTGAAGGGACCGCCGATGATGAGGCTGGTCCCGGTTTTCGCGCAGGCGGGCAGGAGGTCGTCGAGGGGTGTCTGTTCCAGCAATGTGTAGCGGCCTGCGAGAAGGAACGTGTCCCAGTCGCCGATCTGCATCACGTCGAGGCAGGCTTTAACCTCGTTCACGCCGATGCCGATGGCCTTCACGTGACCGTTGCGTCGCAATTCGTCCAGAGCGCGGTAGCCGCTTTCGAGTTCGGCCATGTGGCGAGCGTTTTCTTCGATCCCGTGCTGCATGGCGCCGATATCGTGGGCAAGGAGGATGTCGATGCGATCAAGGCCGAGGCGTTGTTGGCTGTCTTCAAACGAGCGCATGACGGCATCGTAAGTATAGTCGTAGACCGGGTGGAACGGCAGGGGCGCGAGCATGCCGGCTTCGGCGAACGGGTCTTTGAGACTGCCCGGCGCGAGGAGGCGACCGACCTTGGTGGAAAGAGTATAGTCGCGGCCCCGAATGGCGTCTCCGGTGGCGCGTTCGGAGCGTCCGAAGCCGTAAAAGGGGGCGGTATCGATGAAGGTTACGCCTGCTGTAAAGGCGGCGTTGATCGTGGCGAGCGCCTCGTCGTGGGTGACGTCCGCGAAGTTGCCGCCCAAGGGAGCAGTGCCGATGCCAAGCGTTGTGACGGTGATATCTGTGGTGCCGAGAGGCCGGGTTGATAGGGGCATAGGGGTGTCTTCCTTCAGCGGTTTCTGAGAAGTGCAGAGAAGCCTGTGACTATGAGGATGCCAAGGGTGAGGAGAGAGGTCAATGCAACGGCGGCGGCCCCGATCAGAGCGAGGCGATTGGCGATGATCAGCGCGGTGATGTTGCTCGTGGGATCGTAGATGCTGGCGGCAAAGTAGGGCGCAAGGAGGAGGACGCCGAGGGCGAAGGTGGCTACCGCCGCCATTACAGATTTGCGCAGGCGAGGTTTGGACAAGCGCGGGATCGCGGTCCGCGCGGCGGCCACGATGACGGTGAGCTTGGTGAGGAAGAGGAAAGGTGAGGTGTTAGACACGACGTAGTAGGTGTCGTGGAGCGCTTGATAGGGCGGGAGCAGGCTGAGAAAGCAAAAGGGCCCCGGCGATGCCGAGGCCCTTTGTTTTTGTGTCAGCCGCGTCAGCTTGTATTCTTCTCTTCCAAGCGCTCGGTGCGCGGGTGTTCCCCGTCCTGCCAATCCCACATGTCGGGTGTTGGCAAAGTCTCGAACGTGTGCTCGGGCGGTGGGCAAGGCAGCGACCATTCCAGTGTATCGGCGTGCTCATTCCAGTAGTTGTCCACGGTAATTTTTTTGCCGTAGCGCAGGGTGTAGAACACGATGCCGATGAACAGGAGGAACGAAGCGAACGCCAGGAACGCGCCCCATGAGGAGACTTCGTTCCAGAATGAGAAGGCCTCTGGATAGTCGATGTAGCGACGTGGCATGCCTTGGCGACCCAGGAAGTGCTGTGGGAAGAAGGTCAGGTTTGCGCCAATGAAGAACAGCCAGAACTGCACCTGACCCCAGCGTTCAGGATATTGGCGTCCCGACATTTTGCCGATCCAATAGTAGACGCCTGCGAAGATACAGAACACGGCTCCGAGCGACATCACGTAGTGGAAGTGTGCAACGACGTAGTAAGTGTCGTGGTAAACACGGTCCACAGCGGCTTGGGACAGGACGATGCCTGTGACGCCGCCGAGTGTGAAGAGGAAGAGAAAGCCGAATGCGTAGAGCATCGGTGTTTTGAACTCGACCGAGCCCCCCCACATCGTGGCGATCCATGAGAAGATTTTCACGCCTGTGGGCACCGCAATGACCATCGTGGCCAGCATGAAGTAGGTTTGCTGGCTGAGCGACATACCGACTGTGTACATGTGGTGTGCCCACACGACGAAGCCAAGCGCGCCGATCGCGATCAGGGCCCAGACCATCGGCATGTAGCCAAAGATCGGTTTGCGCGAGAAGGTTGTGATGATGTGGCTGATCAGGCCGAAGCCCGGCAGGATGATGATGTAAACCTCGGGGTGTCCGAAGAACCACAGGATGTGCTGATAGAGGATCGGGTCTCCACCGCCTGCTGGGTCAAAGAACGTGGTGCCGAAGTTTCGATCGGTCAGGAGCATCGTGATGGCGCCGGCAAGCACGGGAAGTGCAAGGAGGATGAGCCATGCCGTAACGAAGATTGACCATGCGAACAGCGGCACTTTGAAGAGCGTCATGCCCGGTGCGCGCATGTTGAGGAAGGTCGTGATCATGTTGATCGCGCCAAGGATCGAGCTTGCGCCGGAGAGGTGGACTGCGAAGATCGCAAGGTCCATGGACCATCCGCCTTCGGTGGTTGAGAGCGGTGGATAAAGGACCCAGCCGACGCCCGAGCCAAGCTGCCCGTTGCCGCCCGGTGAGATCACACTGGCGATAGCAAGAGATGTACCGGCGACGTAAAGCCAGTAGCTGAGGTTGTTCATCCGTGGGAATGCCATGTCCGGTGCACCAATGTGCAAAGGCATGAAATAGTTACCAAATCCGCCAAAAAGCGCCGGGATCACAACAAAGAACATCATGAGGATGCCGTGGCCCGTGATCAGGACGTTCCAGAGGTGGCCGTTTGGCGTACAGGTCGCGGCGTTGTCCGCGAGGAACCGTGCGCCTTCGAGGCACATGTACTGAACGCCGGGGTCTTTAAGCTCCATCCGCATGTAGACGGTGAAGGCGACGGCGATGAAGCCGACGAACCCGGACGTGAACAGGTACAGAATTCCGATGTCTTTGTGGTTGGTGGACATGAACCAGCGGGTAAAGAACCCACGATCGTCGTGTCCGTCGTGCCCGTGGATGGCGGCGTCGGCCATAGAGTGCCTCCTAGATTCCCAATTCCTATCGCACGAGGGATTCCCCTCGTCGTTTCAAATCGTTCTAAAGCGCGGCGGCGGGCGGGGCAATGGCAGAGGTCGGGGTTTGAATGTGAAATTTTGTCTCAGGGCGCCGGTCGATCGTTTGCGGATGCAAAGGCATATTTCGCTTCGCGCTCTTCGCGCTGCTTTTTCAGCATTGCGGCGTAGCGCGGGGCGAAGAATTTTGTGAAGGTTCGGACTTCAGGGCGTTTGTGGGCTTGGGGCGATGTGACGAGCCAGGTGATGACCGAGAACTCTTCTAGCGGCTCAGTGCAGCGATGCAGGGTCGGCGAGCTACCGGCGAGTCCAACGCCCATCAGTCCCATACCGAACCCGCTCAGAACTGCCGCCACCACGCCCTGATAGCTGTCGCATTCCATGGTAATCTGGTCGGGTGTGACGCGCTCCATGATCCAGGCCCGGAATTTCGTCATGCCGCCGCTCATCAGGACGAATTTATGATTGGCGAAGTCGTCCGGCGAAGCGGGAAGACCATATTTTTTGACATAGGTATCAGAGGCGTAGAGCGTGACTTGAGCCTGTGAAATCTTGCGACAGATCAGGTTGGGGTCGGTAATTTCGTTGATGTAGCGGATGGCGACGTCGGCTTCACCCTTTGCAAGATCGAGCGTTTCGGGCGTGGCGAGGAAGTCGAACTTGACCTCGGGATGCGCGTCGGTGAAGTCGGACAGGATCGCGGCGAAGTTTTCAGAGAAGACTTCAGGGACGCCGGTGAAGCGGATGGCTTTGCCGGACGTTTTGGTCAGGTTGCGGGCCGTTTCGGCGAGAGCGTTCGCATTCATCTCAACAGCCTCGGCGCTGGTTCTGAGCGAAAGCGCGGCCTCGGTCGGACGAAAACCGCGGGTGTCGCGGTCAAAGAGCGTGAGGCCGAGGGTGTGTTCAAGGGCCTCGATGCGTCGTGCCACGGTCGGTTGCGCCATGCCAAGGGTTTTGGAGGCGGCAAGGGTTGAGCCTGTCCGCAGGACGGCGAGGAAGACGCGAATGTCGGACCAGTTGTGAAATCGGCTCTTCATTTTTGTAGAACACCACAACGTTGAAGAGGATACCAGAGTTTTGCGTACTGTCCTAGCGTTGGGTCAACGGATCAACCAAAAGGACATGCACCATGGCGATGGCCCCTGATTTCCCGAACCTCTTTTCCTTTGGCGGTGTGTTTTCGCGCCGTCGTTCGACTCCAAAGGTTGAAAGTACAGACCATCAGACCGTCACGGCGAGCTGCGCCCGGCGGGAGTTTCTCAATCGTGTGATGTGTGAGAATGCCGGAGCAATCGAGGGCGAATTCGGGATGCAGGCGATGATGTCGATGTATCCGCGCGAATTCTAGGCGTTGGGCAGATCCGGTATCTGGAAAGGGAAAGTCTTTGCGTATTGCCCGCGGCGTGGGGTGCCGGGACGTTGCGCGTCGCACGGATCCGCAAGGGCTTCGGGTGGTTCGGGTAGCGTTGGGTTGAGCCGTGTGGGCGCGACGAGGATTGTGTTGTTGGCGAGGAGCACGCCGCGCTGGGCGGCCTCGGGCCAGAGGGTGATGTAGGGATCACCGAGGCAAAACGCCTTGACCGGGCCCTTGGGCAGACCGGTCCAAAACCATGCCGGGGTGGGGCAGGGTGACGTTCTGAGTTCCGAATAAAAGACGCCTATTTCGGACGAGATTGCCTGAAAGAGGGTCAACAGGCGGGGGTCGTTGAAGGCTTTAGGGCGCAACACGAAGGTGATGGGGGCGGCGAGAAAGTTGTTTCTGAGGCGGTGTGCAGGGTGCCATTTTGCCAGTTCTGCGGTGCATGGCACGTTCAGGTAGATGTGGGAATATGGCGCTCGGGCTTTGAGAATTTGGTCAGGCTCGGCGGCAAAGGCTTGTAGCAGCTCTGCGGTGTCACCGTTTTCGACGCGTCCCTG
>Ga0075467_10001252_pt1 | contig 20963 bp, 18 predicted proteins | sample DEB08_DNA_9_FD_75067 | JGI IMG/M metagenome (GOLD analysis project Ga0075467, IMG submission 75067) | Aqueous microbial communities from the Delaware River and Bay under freshwater to marine salinity gradient to study organic matter... | ecosystem: Environmental > Aquatic > Marine > Coastal ... | reverse complement strand
TGGCCGTAGCGATCTACGTCAACTTTTTCTCACACCACTTTTTGCCCGACATCCGGCTGGCCTTGTTCACCGCCACGCTGATCCTTTTTGCCCGCACCCGTGTCTGGTTCATCAACACCGAAAAGCCGCGCTGGATGCCTATGTCGCTTGCCGCCGTGCTGGCCAGTGCTGCCCTCTGGACGGCGGAAAATATCGGAACGGCTACGGGAACATGGCTGTACTCCGGTCAATTGTCCGGAAAAATCGTCAGTTTTGCCAAGCTAGGCTCTTGGTACTTGCTGCTCTATGTGGCCTTTGTCACCGTCACCGTGATCAGCCGTACCGCATTGTCGCCGTTTAAATTGACGCCTGCGCAATTGGCCGCAGTGACAAAAACGGGGGTCACAAAAACGCGCGCCACACCATCACACCCGCAACCAATGCCAGCACGGCCAAAAGGCTGAACAAGATAGAGGTCGACAGCTCTAATAGCACCCCGCGCAGCTTGTGGCCTTTGTTCACCGCGTTCAGATGCTTGATGCAAATATCGTAATTCTCGGCAACTTTTTCCTCATCAATCTGCAAAAGCAGCTTGGGGTTATAAGATTGCTCCATCGCCACGGCAACTTCTTTGGCGGCCTGACGGACCTTGCGCGGTAAACGGCGCCCCCCCCGATACAGCTTGTCGCCCAGATCGCGGCCTTTGATCTGCAAGCGCTCTGTCAACAAAACGGAAATCCGCTCAGCCATTTGTTGAATTGAAACCGCGCCCATCTGCTGCCACCTCATTATTTTGCCGTACCTTACGCGTAGGCTTTGGCCTGTTCAACTCCTCTGGCACTGTGCGCGCAGCTGCGCTATGGCTTGGGGCATGCTGAACACAGTTTCATACCCCGCCACGGCACCTTCAACCTTGCCACCCTTGCTGATTGTGCATGGCCTCTTTGGGTCTGCGCGTAATTGGGGCGTGATCGCGCGGCGCATGGCGATTGACCGCGACGTGGTCGCCGTTGATATGCGCAACCACGGCGAAAGCCCGCACCTGCCCAGCCATAGCTATCCCGACATGGCGCAAGATCTGGCAGAGGTGATCGCAAGCAATGGCGGCAAGATGGACGTGATGGGCCATTCCATGGGCGGCAAGGCGGCGATGCAATTGGCGCTGACGCATGGCGACATGCTGGACCGCCTGATCGTGGCCGATATCGCCCCCGTCGCCTATTCCCACGACCAAAGCCACCATATCGCCGCCATGCGCGGGCTGGACCTGACCGACCTCACCTCTCGAACCATTGCCGACCAGCGGCTTGCCACCCAAATGGATGACCCCGCCTTGCGCGCGTTTTTCCTGCAATCGCTGGACCTAAAGGCCACGCCTCCGCGCTGGCGGCTAAATCTGGATGTGCTCGAAGCGGAGATGCCGAAAATAGTAGGCTGGCCAAACACGCCCGGCAGCTTTGACGGACCAACCCTGTTTTTGTCCGGAGCCGAAAGCCACTACGTCAAACCCGAGTATCGCACCGCGATCCGCGCCCAATTCCCCAACGCCCGCTTTGCCAAACTGCCGGGCGCAGGCCATTGGCTGCACGCCGAAAAACCTCGCGAATTTGAAGAGACGATGCGCGTGTTTCTGGCCCGCTAATGCCGCAAGGGGTGTCTTTGCGGGCCAAACTCATGCCTACTTGCGCGGCGACATCCGCAGCATCAGCCCATCTTTCAAGTAGAATTGGTGATACAGCGCCGCCGCCACATGCAGCCCGACCAACGCAATGATAACCGAAGTCAAAATCTCATGCACGTCGCCTGCAAGTTCTATCATGCCGAACCAAGCGCCAAGGCCGGACATCACTGTCAGCACCACGACCCCATACAGCGCCCAATGGGTCGCCTTGGAGGCAAACGCCATCATCGGGGTTGTGCCTGTAACGTCGGGCACCGGGTCTTTCCGCATCGCAATCATCATGCGCCACAACACCAACAACAGCACCAAAACCCCGCCCGCGACATGCAACAATACCAGCGGGCCAAAGGCCACCTCCTGTCCGCGCCGAGCGGCCCGCCATGCGGCCCCAATGTAATCGCTTTGCAAAAACTGCAAACCAAGTAACAGGGCAACCGCCCAATGGAGGATAATCTGAGTTTTCGAATAAGGGCGCATCGCCGCCTCCGATTGTTAATTCTACGCGTCTAACGCCCCAACCCCTGCAATCCGTCGCTTCAGCCCGTTATTTGGTTCGCCACAAACCAGCTTGCAGGAATGGCGGCCACGAACCCAATCGCAATTGCTACCAACAAGGGGTTCAGCGTGTCATAACCCAAGGTCAGCGCCACAATCATGCCGACCCCCATCAAAGTGGTGGAAATCACCGAAAACAAAATCATCATCAGGCGGGTCATCTTGGCCTCCAATCAAAGCTTACCAGCGCAGACTAGCTTTCCCAGCCTGCGCCCACTTTGATCCAAAGCAAATCTTCTTATCTTTTGCCGTAATACAGCCCCACCACATGCTCGGCCTCGGCGAAAAACAACCAGCGTGCGGCGAATGCCCCGACCAGATGCACGACTACCGCTGCCAGCATCAGCCCCACGCCACCCAGCGCAGCCATCAGCGCAGGCACCACCGCCGCGCACAGCACAGCAATGATCCGCAGTTTGCGCGCATGTTTGCGCCCCACCACAAAGATCATCTCGCGCAGCAGGTAATTGCCGCCGGTATGAGGTTGCTCAAACACCGACACGTCGCCTTGCAGCCCCGTGGCCGCGCTCATCGTGGCCCCTGCCCGCGCAAACTGCCCGTCACCGACATAGTTCTGAACCAACATCACGACAGCCAACACCAACAGCAGCACGAATGCCGGCCCCGCTTGCATCGCCAAAAGCGCGCCACCCGCCAGTGAAAACACCACAAACATCACCGGCGTCAACCAATGATGCCAGCGCGGAACTGCCTTGATTTGCGTATAAATCATCGCGGTACAAATCACCGTCGCCACGGCCAAGCCCGCCGCCAACCCGCGCCACGCGAAGGGCACGCCAAACCCCAACCAATCGCCCAGCGCAATCGGTGCCATCGCAAACAGTGCCAGCACCGCCCCCCAACCTTCACGCGACAACCAACTGCTGCGCCATTGGCTAAACGCCTTTAGCGCCCGCTGCGGGTTGCCCAAATGGGCAGTCGCGGCAATCAGCCCACCTACGGCAAGCGCATACCCGATGCCCCAAGCCCAAAATGCCCAAAGCCCGGTCAAAGGCAAAAACGCCAAGGCCATAAAGGTCATGAACCCAAACCCAAGCCCCGACAGGACCGAGAATATAATAACAGACGGTGCTGGATGCATCAGATTTTCCCCAGTACGCGGTCAAGCCAACCGGCAAAACCCTTGGCTTCAATATCCAACAACGGTGCCAGTAACGACGCCTCGGTCCGTTTGTCCTTGGGCCGTGGCGGCAGATATTTGTTGGTTGGTTTGGTGCCCATATCCGGCATCAAATCAAAGCCCCCGCGCTTGGCGGCCAGTTTTGATACCGTACTCTCAGGGTCCGCAAAATCGCCAAAATGCCGCGCGCCGGTTGGACAGGTCCGAACGCAAGCAGGCTCTCGGTCTTCCTCAGGCAAGTTCTCATTGTAGATCCGGTCCACGCACAGCGTGCATTTCTTCATCACACCGGCGTCTGCATCCATCTCGCGCGCACCATAAGGGCAAGCCCATGCGCACAGCCCGCAACCAATGCAATCGCTCTCATTGACCAGAACAATCCCATCCTCAACCCGCTTGTAACTCGCCCCCGTCGGACACACGGTCACGCAAGGTGCATCCTCGCAATGCAGGCAGGACCGCGGAAAGTTGATAATCTGCGCCGCCCCTTGCGCTGGCTGCACTTGATACGAATGGACCCGGTTCAAAAACACGCCCGAAGGGTCCGCACCATAGGCATCTTGGTCCGACAAGGGCGCGCCGTAACCCTGATCATTCCACCCCTTGCAAGCCGTCACACACGCATGGCACCCCACGCAGGTATCCAAATCAATGGCCAGCCCCAGCTTTTTCTCGGTATGTCCCGGAAGGCATGTCATACCTGCACCCCTTTCAAATTCAACGCTGGAAAGACGGGTTGCGCCTCGGCCGGCGCTTCGGCTTTTTCAATCTTTACGCGCAAATCGAACCACGCGGCTTGCCCCGTTACCGGGTCCGAATTACTCCACCGCATCCCATCGCCTTTTTCGGGCAGCAGCTCCGATATCAGATGGTTCAGCAAAAACCCTTTGGTCGCCTCGGGTGCATCGGGGTCCAGCCCCCACGTCCCCTTGCGCTTGCCAATCGCATTCCACGTCCAGACCGTGTGTTCATTCAGCGCGGCCATATGGGCAACCGGCACCACAATCTCACCATTTGGCGATGTCACACGCGCCCAATCGCCCTCGGCAAACCCGTTTTCTGTCCAGATTTTGGTCGGCACATACAGAGGGTTATAGCCGTGAATTTGTCGCAACCATGCGTTCTGGTTGCCCCAAGAGTGGTACATCGCCATAGGCCGCTGAGTCAGCGCATGGACCGGATAATCGCTCGCATCATCGCCAAAGGGCGCGTACCAAATGGGCAGCGGGTCCATCGCAATCTTCAACCGCGCGCGGGCCACTTCGGGTGGTTGGCGCTCGCCAAACCCTTCGGCGGCAAGCTGGAATTTGCGCATCGGTTCAGAATAGATCGAAAACAGATACGGTTGCGGCGCATCATAAAGCCCGATTTTCACCGCCCAATCCTGATAAGCCTTGTTCCACGGTTTATAAAAATCAGCCCCTTCCGGCACATGCGCCTGATAGAAGGCCCCATTGTCGATATAGCGTTGCAACTGGTCCGGGTTCGGCGCTCCACGCCCCACGCCCTCACCATCCGCGCCACGAAACCCCATCAACGGCCCAACACCGGGGCGGCGCTGGTGATTGGTGATGTAATCGGCGTAATCCTTGTACAGCGGCGCGCCTTCAGGGCTCACAAACCCCGGCAAGCCAAGCCTTGCCCCAAGGTCGATCAGCACCGATTGAAAGCCCCGCACATCGCGGTCAGGTTCCACGACAGGCCAGCGAATACTGTCGCCTGCTGCGTCTGGCTCGGAAATGGGCCGGTCCAAAAGGCTGATGCAATCATGCCGTTCCAAATAAGTGGTATCGGGCAAAATCAGATCGGCATAGGCGACCATCTCGCTCGCATAGGCATCCGAATAAATAATGCGCGGAATAACATATTCGCCCGCCTCATCCTTATCCGTCAGCATCTCCATCACATGGGAGGTATTCATCGACGAATTCCACGCCATATTCGCCATATAGAGGAAAAGCGTGTCGATCTTATACGGGTCGCCTGCGTGTGCATTGGCAATAACCATATGCATCACCCCATGCGCCGACAGCGGGTTTTCCCACGAAAACGCCTTGTCGATCCGCGCAGGATTACCCTGTGCATCAAGGCAAAGATGTTCCGGCCCGCGCGGATAGCCCAAATGCGGCCCGTCTAGGGGCTTGCCGGGTGTCACCTTGCAATGCGGTGCCGGATGCGCCTCGGGCGGTTTGGGGTATGGCGGTTTGAACCGATAGCCGCCAGGCGTTTCCACCGTCCCCAAAACCACCTGCAACAGATGCAGCGCGCGTGCAGTCTGAAACCCGTTGGAATGCGCCGAAATCCCCCGCATGGCGTGAAACGACACAGGCCGCCCGATCATCGTAGGATGCTTGTCACCCCGAAAATCTGTCCATTCCTGCGCAATCTCAATCGCCTCGTCAAAGGCCACGCGCGCCAATTCGGCCGCCAGTTCGCGAATGCGTGCAGCTTCAATCCCCACCCGTTCCGCAATTTTCTCAGGCGCATAGTCGGGCGACAAGTACCGCTCGGCCATATGCTGAAACACGGTGCGGTGACCTTCATAAGTGGCCCCCAGATCAGGCTTCACACCGGGGGCATCAAACGGCACCAGCGCCCCGCCCGACATGACCAAGGCCTTGCCATCCGCATCGCGCAAAAACAGCCCTTTTTCCGCGCCTTCATCACTGCGCACCAACAGTGGCGCATTAGTGAACCGCGAAAGGTAGTCAAGATCGACCTTCCCAGCCTCCAACAAGCAATGGATCAGCGCCAAAATCAGCAACCCATCCGCGCCCGGCGTCACCCCAAACCACTCATCCGCCACGGCATTATAGCCGCTGCGAATTGGGTTCACGCCGATCACGCGTGCCCCCCGTTCCTTCAGCCGCCCCAAACCCATCTTGATCGGGTTGCTGTCATGATCCTCGGCCACGCCAAACAGGATAAACAGCTTGGTCCTCTCCCAATCCGGCTGGCCAAATTCCCAAAACGCCCCGCCCACGGTGTAAATCCCACCCGCCGCCATGTTTACCGAACAAAACCCGCCATGCGCCGCATAATTCGGCGTGCCATAGTTCTGCGCCCAAAAGCTGGTCAAACTCTGGCTCTGGTCCCGCCCGGTGAAAAACGCGAGTTTCTGCGGTCCTGTCTCGCGTAATGGCCCCAACCATTCCACTGCGATCCCCAGCGCTTCTTCCCAAGAAATCTCTTCAAACGCACCCGACCCGCGGGGCCCCACCCGCCGCAAGGGTGCCCGCAACCGCGATGGCGCATTGACCTGCCGGATACCGCTGGCCCCCTTGGCGCACAGCACACCCTTGTTCACCGGATGCGCGCGGTTGCCTTCAATGTAACTTACCTTACCCGACTTCAGATGCACATTGATCCCGCAACGGCAGGCGCACATGTAACAGGTGGTCTGGCGCACCTCGTCCGACACTTTCGGCGATGTATCAATCTGTGGCTGTGCCATCTTAAATCCCTTTATCCATCACGCGCACGGCCTCGGCCGCGATCGATGCTTCCTCTGCTGCAGGGATCACCCAAGCTGCCACCAATGACGTGCTATCATGCAGCTTTTCATCCAGCCCAGCATCCCCGACCACCAGCCCGGTAAACGCCAATCCGGCCATAATCTGCCCCCGCATCTCGGCATCATGTTCCCCGATCCCGCCGGTAAACGCCAGTGCATCAATCCCACCCATGGCGGCAATCATACTGCCCGCATGGCGCACCGCCCAATAGGCAAAATGGTCCCGCGCAAACTGCGCCTCTGGCGTCCCGGCCTGCGCCAGCGCACGCATATCCGACGCACCTGAAAGCCCGCGCAACCCGCTCTCATGGTTCAAGATCCGACCCGCCTCGGCAATCCCGTACACCTCGGCCATACGCAGCACGGCATTGCCATCAATCCCGCCGCTGCGCGTGCCCATCGTCAGCCCTTCCAGGGGCGAATAGCCCATGGTCGTGGCCACTGACCGTCCGTCCACTATCGCACAGAGCGACGCGCCATTACCCAAATGCAAAGCCAACAACCGGCGCGGCAACGGCCCTTTGGCTGCCACCGCCTCGACCAATCCTGCATAGGAAATTCCGTGAAACCCGTAGCGCCGTATCCCCAGCGCCGCCACCGTATCCGGCACGGCATAGCGCGCGGCAACCTCTGGCTGGCCCGCATGAAACGCCGTATCGAAACTCGCAAATTGCGCCAAACCGGGGGCCAACTCGGCCAAGGCCCGAATGGCTGCCAAATTGGCCGGATTGTGCAAGGGCGCCAGCGGCACACAGGCCTCAATCCCCGCAATCACAGCTTCGGTAATCCGGCAGGACGCCACAAAATCAACCCCGCCATGCACCACACGGTGCGCAGCGGCGGCAAAGCTGTCCAACCCATGCCCGGCGCCGTCCAACGCAGCCAAACACGCCGCCACCGCCGCCCTATGGTCAGGCAAATCCATCGCCCGTGCTTTGCCATCAAAGGTAAACCGCCCAGCCCCGCCAATCTCACTCGCAGCCCCGGCAGCCACGGCGGTGCCATCTGCGAACACCGCAAACTTGACCGAAGACGACCCCGCATTGACCACCAAAATCTTGCGCACACGTCCCCCCTTCACAGCACTGCCTTCACCAATCCCAGCATCGCCAGAACTGCCAGCAAAGCAATGGCAAAGCGCCGAAATTCCTGCGGCTCGGCACTCAGAAACTGCCGCCCGCCCAACCAGATTCCCAACACCATCAACGGCGCACCCGCCCCCACCACCACAGCAGTATCGACGCTCACCAACCCGTGCCACCACAGAAATGGAAAGGTAAACAAATCCAACCCCGCGAAATAGGCAATCAAGCTTGCGCGAAACACCCGCGCCCGCACCCCTTGCGCGGTGAAATACGTGGCCACCGGCAGCCCGCCCATGCCCACGGCATTGGCCAAGCCCGCAAAAACGCCAACGCTGGTATGCCCCACGCAGCCTTGCGCGCGCGTGATTTGCCAACCGCGCAGCAACACCGCGCACATCGCCAGAACATAAACCGCAATCACCGCGCGGGTCGCATCCACCGGAACTTGCGTGATCAGCCACAGTCCGACCGGCACGCCTACCAACGCCCCCAACCACAGCCAGCGCACCCGCGGCCAATCCACATCGGCACCAACCCCGCGCCACTGCTGAAAGGTCATCAGAAATTCACAAAAAATCACCACAGGCACAAGGTTCAGCGGGTTGGTCACAAGGCTTGCCCCCGTGACCACCAGCGCCGAAAACCCAAACCCGGAATAGCCCCGCACAAACGCCGCCCCAAACAAGACCACCGCCAAAAAAGCGGCGGTCAAGGGCGTAAGGTCAAAGGGCAGCGTCACCCAGCCAGCGGCTGGTGCCGCATATCATCGGGTGAAATCCCTGCCACAGCCACGGGTGCTTTCATCGCGTCGCGGCGGAAGGGTTCGCCCAGCTCTTGGTTGATCATCACCTCGATAAACGTGGTTTTACCCGCCTTTTGGTCAGCAATCGCCTTGTGCAGCGTGGTGGTCAATTCCTCCATGCTGCGCACAACAACACCGCCCAAACCACAGGCCTTGGCGATGCCTGCATAAGACACTTTTTCATCCAGTTCCGTGCCGACAAAATTGTCCGAATACCAAAGGGTCGTGTTGCGCTTTTCCGCGCCCCACTGGTAGTTGCGGAAAATCACCATCGTAATCGCGGGCCATTCATCGCGACCAATCGCGGTCATATCATTCATCGAAATACCAAAGGCGCCGTCTCCGGCAAAGCCCACAACAGGCAAATCAGGCCGCCCGATTTTCGCCCCCATGATCGAGGGAAACCCGTAGCCGCACGGACCAAACAGACCGGGGGCCAAGTATTTCCGCCCTTCCTCGAAGGTTGGGTAAGCATTGCCAATCGCGCAGTTGTTGCCGATGTCTGACGACACAATCGCCTCTTTAGGCAGCGCCGACTGGATCGCCCGCCACGCCATGCGCGGGCTTAACCAATCGGGCTTTGCATCGCGCGCACGCTGGTTCCAAGTGGTGCCAACGTCATCTTCTTCGTGGTCCATAGATGAGAGTTGCTGCATCCAAGCCGATTTGGTTTGCGCGATGGTGGCCTTGCGGCCTGCGCGGTCATGGTCGCCCGCCCCAGCTGACAGTTTGTCCAAAATGGCCGTTGCCACCTTTTTGGCATCGCCCACAATCCCCACCGTGACAGGCTTGGTCAGGCCAATCCGGTCTGGGTTCAAATCGACCTGAATAATCGCGGCGTTTTTCGGCCAGTAATCAATCCCATAGCCCGGCAAGGTCGAAAACGGATTCAACCGAGTGCCAAGGCACAGCACAACATCGGCCTTTGAAATCAGCTCCATGCCCGCCTTGGACCCGTTATAGCCCAGCGGCCCCGCAAACAAAGGGTGGCTGCCTGGAAACGCATCATTGTGCTGATAGCCACAGCACACAGGCGCATCCAACCGCTCGGCCAGCGCCATCGACGCCGGAATAGCCCCTGCCAACACCACGCCCGCGCCATTCAAAATCACCGGAAACTTGGCTTTCGATAGCAAGTCTGCCGCGCGCTGGATCGCATCTTCACCGCCCGCAGGCCGCTCAAATTCGACAATCTTTGGCAGATCAATATCAATCACCTGAGTCCAGAAATCGCGCGGGATGTTGATCTGGGCAGGTGCCGATGCGCGCTTGGCTTTCAATATCACACGGTTCAAAACCTCGGCAATCCGGGTCGGGTCGCGCACTTCTTCTTGATAGGCGACCATGTCCTTGAACAGCGCCATCTGCTCAACTTCCTGAAAACCACCCATCCCGATGGTCTTGTTTGCCGCTTGCGGCGTCACAAGCAACAAAGGCGTGTGATTCCAATAGGCCGTCTTAACCGGCGTCACAAAGTTGGTAATGCCGGGGCCGTTCTGTGCGACCATCATGCTCATCTTGCCGGTCGCGCGGGCATAGCCATCAGCCATCATACCCGCCGTATATTCATGCGCGCAGTCCCAGAACCTGATCCCCGCCACCGGAAACAGGTCCGAGATCGGCATCATCGCCGATCCGATAATGCCAAAGGCATCCTCGATCCCATGCATCTGCAGAACTTTGACAAAGGCTTCTTCGGTGGTCATCTTCATGGCGTAAACTCCGCGAGCAAGGGCGGCACGGGGCCGCGTTGGCGCCAGATTACCCTGTCTCGCAAACACCCTAGTAGGGCCAGTTTCACCACCTACTTAGGTCCAGCCTCGGCTATCGCTGCGGCAATCAAGCCCACCCCTTCGGCAATCCGCCCCACCGGAATGGTCGAATAGGCCAAACGGTAATAATTCCGCGGCGCGCGGGCGGGGTCAAAGAACACGCGGCCCGGTTCGATCAACACGCCCTGCGCATGCAAATCCCGCGCCAGTGCTTCGGTATCCACCCCCTCAGGCGCCTCCATCCAGAAACTCGACCCGCCAACCCCGCTTTGCCCTGCCACCTGCAACCCCGCAGCCTCAATCGCCTCGGCCATCCCCAAGCGCCGCCGCTTGAACGCCTGCTTCATCCGGTTCACCAGCGCATCATAATGCCCCAAACTCAGAAAATACGCCGCCGTCCGCTGAATATGCCCCGGCGGATGGCGCAGCGTCAGCGCCCGCAACGCCCGCGCCTCACGGATAAACCCCTCAGGCGCCACAATATAACCCAAGCGCAACCCCGGAAAAATCGACTTGGAAAACGAGCCCACATAGATCACCCGCCCTTCCGGATCCATCGACTTCAACGCAGGCGACACCGCCTTCAAAAACGACATCTCAAACTCGTAATCATCCTCGACAATCACAAAATCCCGCGCCGATGCCGCCTCTAGCAATGCCCGTCTGCGGGCCATCGGCATGGTAGCATTGGTCGGGCAATGGTGGCTCGCGGTGGTAAACACCACGCGCGCACCGTCCGGCAACGCTTCGGGCGGCAGGCCATCGGCATCCACATCGACCCAATCCACAACAGCCCCCGTCTGCTGCAAAATCCCGCGCAAACTGGGATAACCGGGGTTTTCCACCACCGCCCGCACCCCCGGCCCCGTCAAAACCTGCCCCGCCAACCACAGCGCATTCTGCGCCCCCATGGTCAACAAAACCTCACCCTCATGCGCCTCAATCCCGCGGCGCGGCAGAATATTGCGCAAAATATACTCAATCAACAATGGATCATCGCGGTCATAATAATCCGAGGTTAGCGCTTCAAAATCCCGCTTGCCCAATGCCCGCAATGCACATTGCCGCCAGTTTTGATGGTCAAATAAACTGGCATCCGCCTGCCCATAAATGAACGGATAGCGAAAGCTGGCCCAGTTCGCAGGCCGCTGCAAATGCTCGGCCATCGAAAACCGCGCACCCGTCAACACACCATAATCGACCTGATCGGCAGGCAACCTTGGCCCCACCTCAAACTCTGGCTGCAAGGGCGCGCTTTCGGAAACATAATACCCTGACCGCCCGCGCGAGGTCAGATAATCCGATGCCACCAAATCGGTATAGGCCAGCGTCACCGTAATCCGGCTTACCCCCAAATGCGCAGCCAACCCCCGGCTTGACGGCATCTTGTCGCCCACCCGAAACCGCCCCGCCACAATGCCTTCGGCCACCAATTGCCGAATACGCTGCTGCAAGGTTCCATTCAAATTGCCATGCAAAAAGAAAGCTTCGGGGGGTATCGCCATCTTGGCCTCATCAGACACAGAAAACTGGACCTATAGCACCCAAACCCTGCGACACTGTCAAGCCACCTTAACGGGCGCGCATTTCATCTTGGCCCAAATACCTATGTACCCGCTGCTGCAATAGCATGCGCGACCAATGCGGCCATCGCCGCCCGATACGGCCCCGGCCCGTGGCTTATCCGGGCCACCCCGGCACCAACCAGATCTGCAATCGAAGCATCTCCCACCCGCATCACGTTCACAGGCAAATCTACCCCTGCACAAATCTGCGCTATCAACGCATGGTCCACCAACCCCGGCACGAAAAACCCGTCCGCCCCTGCGGCGGCATAGGCCTGCCCACGCGCAATGGCCTCCGGCACCAAGCCCGGATGGCGCAGCGCATCCGGCTCTTTCAGAAACACATCCGTCCGCGCGTTGATAAACATCCCTGCGCCGCCTTGCTGGGCCGCCGCAATTCGCAAGGCCTGCACCTCGACACTGTGCAATCCAACACCCCCGACAATCTGATCTTCAAAGTTAATCCCCACGGCCCCCACCGCCGCAATCTGCGCCACGTTTTTTACCACATCTTGCGGGTTCACCGCATAGCCGCCTTCAAAATCCACGCTCACCGGCAGGTCAACGCTGTCCACAATCCGCCCGGCAATCTGCGCCAGAATCGCCAGCGGTATCACCTCGCCGTCACCATACCCTTGCGCCGCAGCGACCGACCAACTGCCCGTTGCCAAGGCCGCAGCACCCGCATCGGCAACCGCCTTTGCGCTTCCCGCATCCCAGATATTATAAAGCACCAATGGCTTGCCCGGTTGGTGCAGCGCCCGAAATTGTTTTGCCTTATCCTGCATGTCTATCCCCTTGCTTCAGCGGCTGTACTGTCGCTCAACTTGAATCAATCGCTGCTTGCGCCACAACCCACCACCATAGCCGGTCAAGGCCCCATCCGCACCCAAAACCCGGTGGCACGGGATCACCAGCGCAATCTGGTTAGCGCCATTCGCCCGCGCCACCGCGCGCACGGCATCGGGCCTGCCAATGGCACGGGCCACATCCGAATAGCTGCGCGTTTGCCCCGCCGGAATGCGCAGCAACTCTTGCCAAACGTCGCGGCTGAACGGGCTGCCATGCAGCACCAAGGGTGTTTCAAACACCGCCAGAGCACCTGCAAAAAAACTGCCTCAGTTCTAATTCTATTTGATCAGTCGGTACCCAACGTCCTACCCCCAAGTTGCCTTTCACCAAGGCCCGCAATTTGGCCAGTTCGGCGGGCAGCGCCTTGCGGTCGATGAATTCCAGCAGGTGCAAAGCGCGCGCGTCACTGACCGCAATCACCGCGCCCAAGGGCGTCTCAATCCAATCGGCCCGCAACATCGCGCCCGCCGCCAACTGCCCCGGCGCTTGCCCCAGCAGCTTGGCAAAGGCCGCGCGAAAGGCGCTGTCCGATGAAAACCCCGCATCCAATTGCGCGTGGATCACCTGCCCACCTCCCACCAGCGTTTCAAACCCCAGCCGCAACCGCTGTTGCCGCGCCATTTCCAGAAATGTCATACCAAAATGCCTGCGAAAACTGCGCCGCACGGTCGAGGCATCAAACCCCAGCGCGGTCACATCCGTCTCAGACCACCGCCGCGCAGGGTTTTGCTCCAAAGCCGCCAGCAGCGCTTTGATCGCAGGGTCCGCTTCGGCCATCGGCTGTATCGGGTGGCAACGCTTGCAAGCGCGAAACCCCGCCTCAATGCAGGCCCCAACGGTCTCGAAAAAGGTGCAGTTTTCCGGCTTGGGCTTACGCGCCGGGCAGGTCAGCCGACAAAAGATGCCGGTCGTCGAAACCCCAACAAAAACACGCCCATCAAGATCCACATCCCGCGCCAAAAGCGCCGCGTATAACGTATCATGATCTGGCAATTTGAACGACATGGCCCCCTATACCCCTCCGCCCCACGCAGCGCCGCCGCTTTTCGGGTGTTGATGTAAATTTGTAAGGGGCCTGCGCGCTGCTATATGCCGCGCAAAGAAGCGTGGGGCGTCAAATGCGTGCCAATCCGGGCGCATGAGAACCGCGTTACACAGGGTGCGTACGCATTAATATCTGGTAAACAGAATTTGCTAAGCTGTTGTTTTTAAAAATAACACCCGAATGTCCGCACGTGGACACTCGGGCTGTTTTCGCTATCAACAAGAGGCGGGGTTAGGAAAATACCTTCGTCAGCGCCTTATCGATCGCATGGGTGATCTGATCAATATCATCCGCCGTGGCAATCAAAGCAGGCGACAGGCAAAGGGTGTTATTCATGCCTGTCAGGCTTCGCGTTGTCATGCCAATCAAGACGCCCTGAGCCGCACAATCAGCGACCACCGCGGCAGCTTTCTTTTCCTCGACCGGTTCTTTTGTGCCGCGATCCGTCACCAGCTCGGCCCCACAGAAAAGACCCTTGCCCCGCACGTCCCCAATCACCCGATGCTTGTCCATCAGATCGTGAAGATTCCCCATCAGCCGCTTTTCCATCCGCAGCGTGTTGCCCAGCAGGTCTTCGTCTTCCAAAATCCGCAGGTTCTCCAACGCAGCCGCCGGCCCCGAAGTACAGCCCCCAAAGGTTGAGATGTCGCGGAAATAGCTCAGATGATCGTTCGGGTCATCCTTGAACTGATCAAACACCGCTTCGGTGGTCACCATGCAAGAAATCGCCGCATAGCCCGAGGCCACGCCCTTGGCCATGGTCACGAAATCCGGCTTGATGCCATAGTTCTGATAACCAAACCATGTTCCCGTACGCCCCATGCCGCAAACGACCTCATCGATATGCAGCAGGATGTTGTATTTCTGGCAAATCTCTTGCACCCGCTCCCAATACCCAGCTGGCGGCGGAATAACACCGCCACCCGCGGTCATCGGCTCAAGGCACAGGCCGCCGATTGTATCGGGCCCTTCGCGCAAGATCACCTCTTCGATAGCATCAGCTGCACGCTGGCCATAGTTTTCCACATCCCATTGCTTGCGATATTCCAAACAATGGGGAACTTCGACAAAACCCGGTACAAATGGTCCATAATGGGCATTGCGTTCAAACTGCCCCCCCGCCGACATCGTGGCAATAGTCGAGCCGTGGTAGTCGCGATTGCGGTACAAAATCTTGTATTTCTTACCGCCATGATGCCGCGCCGAAATTTGGCGGATCATCTTGAACGCCTTTTCATTCGCTTCGGACCCTGAGCTGGCGTAGTAGACCCGGCTCATCCCCGGCATCTTTTCGATCAGGCGCTCGGCAAACACAGCGCTCGGAACAGTCCCTGTGGCACCACCATAAAAGTTCATCTTTAGAACTTGGTCATAGATCGCCTTGGCAATGCTTTCACGCCCATAGCCAACGTTTACGGTCCACACGCCGCCCGAAACGGCGTCGATATGTTCTTTGCCCTTGGCATCCCAAACCCGGAGGCCTTTGCCTTCCACGATGATCCGGGGATCGGTCGTTTCAAACGGTTTGTGCTGCACCAAATGGTGCCACATATGGGCGCGGTCTGCCTCAATCACGCCAGACATATCGTTGCTATGGTTCATGGTTTCCATGTGGGCACCTTTTGCGAAATCCTATTGTGGCAGCGCCACGCGGACGGAAATTAATCAGGGAAGTATTTGCGCTATACTTGCGCTTTGCCAAGCCTTGGCGTAGGGCCAGACAGGCTGCTTATTTAAGGCCAGATTACGCAAGGTTGCGCCGCAGACAATCTGCTAGGCAAATGACCGGATCGTGGCCAAAGCCCCGTCAAGCGCGCGGCCTTCGACATCCTTTAACGCCGCCTCTCGCAAACGCCGCACCCAATCGGCGGCATCCGCCCGCCCTGCAACCACTTTTGCACCCGCAAGCACCTTGTCAAACTTGGATTGACCCCGCGCATGGGTGTCGGAATAGCCTTTGATCAACCGACGACAGCGCAGCACCTCGACAGCCAGATCATAGCTTTGTGGCAGATAGCTTTTGGTGGTTTCCAACCATGCCTCGAGATGCGCCATCTCAATGGCATGTCGCAGATTGCCACGGCGACAGCGGCGTAGGCCTGCCAGCGTATAAAGCTGGGCAAAGGCCCACAGTCCATCGCTGCGCATATGTCGGCCTTTGTTGAACACGCGATTGACGAGCCCCATCGCTTGCGGCCGTGCTTCAATCCAGTAGCCCAAACGGGCAGGCAACAGGCCGACCAACTCCCCGGCCCGTGGGTGCATATATTCAGTCACATGCAACATCTGGCCATCGGAAACGCTCATCTCGGCCTTGATCCGATCAAACCGCCGAGCGCGGGTTTTCAGGTCGGCGACCCGGATCACATCATCATAGGCCATTGCATTGGCGATGTATTTCGCAGCCTCTCGGGTCAGGATGAAACCCTGTGCTGCGCTGTCGTGCGGCAAGATGGCTTGCACGCGATTCAGGTATTCGGCTCCATAAGCAAGATCTTGAAAATCAACAACCTTGCGCAACCCCAGCACGGCCATTTCTGCGACAGGCACGGGCAAGTCTTGTGCCAAATCCAACAACGCCAACCATTCCGAAAGCAAGGCCTGTGGGATAGCTTCAACAGGCGGCGGAGGACTTTCGGACGCAATTGGTGGCGCTTCCGATTGCCCCGATGCATAGCCTGCCGCAAAAGCCCGCAAAGAGGCCTCCACGCCTTTGCCACTTACTGTGATCGCAGCCTCAAACGCTTGGCGACCAAAGGGCAGCGCGCCCGACCCTGCCAAGGCACCAAACAGGCTGGCCGAAATGACCGATCCGTTTTGCAGCGCCAAAACCTCCATATCGCACAAGATCAGGCGCTGCGCAGCGATCTCGGCGGCTGCAACCACCTCATCAGGGTTGGCGATACCGTTGCCGGGTTCCGTCTTTTCCGACACCGCCAAAGCGCGGTGCGAGGAGGCGATCAGCGTGGTCCGATCCGGCGTGACAAAGCCGCGCAAAATGGCACGACCTGCCTCCATCAATTCAGATGCGATCACTACGTCCACGTCGCCTGCAGCCGGAGCCAGCGAAAACACAGGTATCCGAACGCCTTGTGGGGCCATTTCCAGATAGTAAATCGTGGCACCCGTGCGCTGCGCCACCCCCGCGACCGAGGTTGCCTGCACGGCAAAGCCTTGGGCGCGGGCCACAGCTTCGATCCAACCAGCCAGCACGCCGCCGCCTTGGCCGCCCACGGCCATGACTGCCAGTTTTAGGATCTGGCCCGGCTTTGGGTCTGGTCCTTGAGAGGGGATTAGGCCTTGCAAGGTCATAGCTTGCCCTCAAACATGATGTGGCGCGCGGCACGCCGTGTTTGCAACCTTGCGATCAGAGTGGCGCGGGTGTTCGCCCACCAGCGCTCCAATCGGCCCGGATTATGCACCACATCGGCGCGGTAAAAACTGGGACAAAGCACGGCGGCATCCGCCACCTCGCCGCAATTGCCACAGCCAACGCAAGATTGGTCAATGCTGGCCACAGGGTCATCGCGCAGCGGATCATCCAGCGTTTTCAGAGATAAGGAGGGGCAACCCGACAGACGGATACAGGCATGATCACCAGTACAGACATCGGCATCAACGCCAAAGCGAGGAATGTCCACGCGGCGGCCTTGGTTGATCGCGGCCATGCGTTGCGGCTTTTCCCGCCGCTGTTTGTTCAGCATACACTCGGATGAGGCAACGATCACCTTTGGCCCCGGCGTATCGGTGGTTAGCGCCTCGCGAAAGACATCGCGCATGCGGCCCACATCGTAGGTGTTATCGACCTGCCGAACCCAATTCACACCGACGCCTTTCAATGCGCGCGTGATCGGGTTGCCTGTTGATTTGGTCGCATTATCGCTGCGCGATGACATGACATCCTGCCCGCCCGTGGCAGCGGAATAATAATTGTCAACGATCACCGCTACTGAGTCGGATTTGTTGAAGACCATGTTCCCGATCGACGAGGACAAGCCGTTATGCCAAAATCCGCCGTCACCCAAGATGGACAGCGCGCGGCGTTCGCCCCCGCCATCAAAGGCCGCATTGGCCGCTGGCCCAAGGCCGTAACCCATCGTAGCGCCGCCAATTTCAAACGGCGGCAGGCAGGCAAACAAATGACATCCAATGTCGCCTGTGATTTGTAGCTTGCCCGTTTCCTCTTGCACCAGCTTTAGCGCAGCAAAAATGGGCCGTTCCGGACAGCCTGTGCAAAACCCCGGTGGGCGAATTGGCACGGTTTTAGATAAATCAGGAATGGCAGGCGCATCCGCATTGGGTGCGCGCACTTGGCCCGGCAGCAGGTCAGGCGCGTGGCTGCGCAAAAACGCCGCAACGCCGTCCAGCATCACTTGGCCGGTATATTCCCCAGCCATTGGCAGCACGTCCTTGCCAGCCAACACCACATCCGATTTGGCACGGTAGAGAATGGAGCCAAGCGCTTGTTCGATGAATTCCGGCTGGCCTTCCTCAACCACTAATACCGCGGTTTTTCCCGCGGCAAAGCGCAGAAATTCGGCGGGCACCAGCGGATAGGTGACGTTCAGAACATAGATTGGCACTTGAGTGTCGCCATATATATCGGCTAGCCCCAAGCGTTGCAGCGCACGGATCACGCCGTTGTACATGCCCCCTTGAACGACGATTCCCACAGGGGCATCTGGGCCAAACACCTCATTCATCTGGTGGTCCAGAATAAACCGTTCCGCCGCAGGCCAGCGATTTTTCACCTTATCTTGTTCATGCACATATGACATTGGCGGCAGCACGACGCGGTTGAAATCAGACCTTGGTGCGGACAGAGCATCTCGCACAGTCAACGGCGGCGGCTGGTTGGCGCGGGTTTGAAACTGGCCTGTTACGTGGCACGACCGGATCCGGACCAGCAACATGACGGGACTATTGGATGCCTCGGACAATTCAAACCCTTGCTGCACAGCCCGCGTGATTGAGGGCAGGTTCGGGCGCGGATCCAGCAGCCAAAACTGCGATTTCATGGCGAAAGCATGCGAGCGTTCTTGCATGATCGACGATCCCTCGCCGTAATCCTCGCCCACTATGATCAGCGCGCCGCCTGTCACGCCAGAGGACGACAGGTTCGCGAGAGCATCTGACGCCACATTCACCCCGACCGGGCCTTTGAAGGTGACCGCGCCCCGAATAGGGTAATGCACGCTGGCGGCCAGCATCGCGGCGGCGGCTGCCTCAGACGCATTCGCCTCGAACCGCACGCCGAGCTCGGTCAGCAGCCCTTCGGCATCGGCCAGAACATCCATCAAATGGCTGATTGGCGCACCTTGATAGCCGCCAACATAGCCGATGCCATTTTCCAAGAGCGCCTTGGTGATGGCCAAAATACCTTCGCCGGTAAAGGTATCGCCATCGCCCAGCTTTAGGTGTTCAACCTCAGCTTTAAAGGACCGTTCTGCCATGTTGCCCTCTTAAAAATCATGCTTGCGAATGTTGCCCAGCATCTTGCCCAGCGTGGCGACGAAGGCGCGGCGCGCGTCTTCGTCGATGCCGCGAAACATCTGCGCAAAGCTTTCGGCCATTGTGGGCCACAGCGTGTCAAACACGCGCCGTCCCGCATCGGTTAAAAACACCCGCACTGCGCGACTGTCGTCTGCATCGGACACACGCCGCACCAAACCATCGCTGTCCAACTGCTCCAGCGCGCGACTAAGGGTGGACTGTTCCACCACAGCGTAGACTGACAGTTCGCCGATCAGCGGCCCATCAATCACCGACAAGACCGCCAAGGCCCGCATTTTGGGCGTGGTCAGGCCCAAATCGGCCATCTTATCGCGCAGGCCCGCATTATACCGCCCCATGATGCGGTTCATCAGGTAGGGCGCATAATTGGCCAGCCCAATTTCATCGAGCCCCATAGGCCGGGCAAGACTAGTTGACATTGCAGGCCGGTCGTTCATGCCCGCCCCACCCTAGGCCTTTGGCACCAAGGCCAGCGCACGGATGGGCGAGCCTGTCCCGCGTTTGATTTTCAACGGAGCGGCAATCAGAATCGCGCCTTTGGCAGGCAGTTTTGACAGATTGGCCAGGCTTGCGAGGCCGTAACAATTGGCCTTGTGCAGCAAGTTATGCGCCGGATAGGGCGGCGTCATGCCCCCCGCTTGCCCTGCATCTGTCCCAATACACTGGCTACCCCAACCGACAATGCCTTTGCCGATCAGGTATTCCATCACCGCGGCGGTTGGCCCCGGCGTGTGCGGCCCTGTGTCATCGGCGTTAAGAAACGCGGCTTCACTGTCGGCGAATTTGTCCCAATCAGACCTCAGCACCACCCATTCCCCAGCGTTGATCGCGCCATGCTTGGCCTCCCACGCTTTTACATGGTCGATGGTCAGCAAAAAGTCGGGGTCAGCGGCGCATTCGGCGGCAAAGTCCAGCACGTTGACGGGGGCGACCAACCGTTTCACGGGCAGCGTATCGGTATAGCCGTCGGCATAATCCTTGCCAGTGATCCAATGGTGCGGTGCGTCGAAATGGGTGCCGGAATGTTCGCCCAGTTTCAGCCAGTTCCAAGCCCAAAACGGGCCGTCATTGTCATACTCACTGATGCGGTGAATCTCTATCGCCGGAGTATCGCGGGCAAAATCTGGTGGCAATTTCAGTAAGGGGGTTTCCGGCCCCAGAACGCCCGTGCAATCCACAACATCCACGCCACCTGACAACAGCATTGCGCCAAGGTTTTGTAACACTTCCGCTGATTTCATTTTGATCCCTCCCTTGCATGCACCGGCGCATTGGTCCGGACAAGGAAAGCCTAGGCAAATTACATGCATTTGCAAATAAATTCAGTGGGGACGTCCTAGGGCCTGTGGACATTCGGGATTCCCATTCGGCCTGATTTCTGATTCAAACTTCCAAAATGGAGGTTTGAATGAACGAGCAACGGTTTGTGGTGTCGGACATCTTGTGGCAGCGGCTTGA
>Ga0075467_10001248_pt1 | contig 21031 bp, 20 predicted proteins | sample DEB08_DNA_9_FD_75067 | JGI IMG/M metagenome (GOLD analysis project Ga0075467, IMG submission 75067) | Aqueous microbial communities from the Delaware River and Bay under freshwater to marine salinity gradient to study organic matter... | ecosystem: Environmental > Aquatic > Marine > Coastal ... | reverse complement strand
CTATCTCGAAGATCTATTTGTGGAGACCGGCATGCGCGGGAAAGGCTTTGGCAAAGCGCTGCTGACGTATCTCGCCAGGATCGCGGTGACCCGACACTGCGGTCGCCTTGAGTGGTCGGTGCTCGACTGGAATCAACCGGCAATCGACTTCTATCGTTCGCTGGGGGCCGTGCCGATGGATGGCTGGACGGTGAATCGTCTGACCGGCGAGGCTCTGCACAACGTCGCTAAACAGGCCGGCTAAAATCTCTCAGGGAGACATCATATGAACAGTTCACAACTTGCCGGCAAACGAATTTTAGTCACCCAGAGTGATACCTTTATGGGCCCGACCCTCTGTGAGGTCTTCGCCGAAATGGGTGCTGAGGTGATAGCCGACAATAATCTGCTTACCGATCCCGCCCTGCCAGCCAAGATTATTCAGCAGGCCGGGCATATAGATGTGCTGGTGATTAATCTGGCGATCCCTGCGCCTTTTACTAAGGGCGAATTGGTGGATGACGCTGAATGGTCGGCAACCTTTAGCGCGGTAGTCGACCCCATGCCAAGGCTTTGCACTGCAGTTCTAACACAGATGATTGAGCGTCAGGCGGGGAAAATTTTAGTGATGGGCAGCGCCTCGGCACTGCGTGGTATGAAGCGTGCATCGACCTATAGTGCCGCACGAGGTGCCCAGCTCTCCTATGTCAAAGCCATGGGTGTGGAGATGGCACCTCAGGGTATTCAAATCAATGCTATAGCCCAGAACTTTGTCGATAACCCGGCCTATTTTCCTGAAGAGACCAAGGCAAATCCCAGGTTTCAGGAACGACTTAAAAATGATGTGCCGCTTGGACGTTTGGTGACATTAAGAGAGGATGCGTTGTTTGCCGCTTATCTGTGTTCGGATGCAGCGGACTGCTTTGTCGGCCAGGTGTTTCCAGTGAGTGGGGGTTGGGCGGTTTAAATAAAGTGAATTAATGGCTCTGAAAAAATCTTAACCTCGTTCATCAGTGGGCTTTCTGATAAAGTATTGCGATGTCGCTGATACCCGAAAAACCGATCACTATCTCCCCTACTCTGGCCGCCACCATCGGCCTGGAAGAGACCGTGTTGCTGCAACTTTTACAGGAGTGCCGCAGTCATGGCACGCCTGAGCGGAATCAGGGTTTTGAGTGGTTTACCGTGGCCGCAGAAAAATTGCTCAGCCTGGCGCCGTTCTGGCGCGAAGCGGATATTCTGCGTCTCTCGGCGGGATTGCATGAGAAGGGTCTGCTGTTGATTGGCGGCGCGCCCTTTTCTTCGCATCGAGACTTTCGCTTTGCCTTTAACGATGTCCCCGCATCGAGCACCAACCGTACGGCTAATCCGGTCTCTCAGCGCAGCGCTCCAGCAGTATCCAACGCCATGCCAGCGTCCGCTAAGACGATTGGCAATAGCTGGCAGCCAAGTCAGGACGCCGTGCGTCAACTCAGTCAGCTCGGTGTAACTCAGGCCTTTGCCCAACAGCAGATTCCCCAGTTTGTCACCTATTGGCGAGAGCGCAATGTACCGCGCCACAGCTGGGAGTCAAAATTTATCAAAGAGGTTTGGCGCCAGTGGCAGCAGGCAGAAGCGACCTCCCATCGCCGCCGTCAGGAAGTGACGCTGACCAATGAGTGGCGGCCGTCGCGCGATGCCCTACAGATTTTGATTGGTCAGGGTGGCATCAATAGCAATTTTGTTGAAGATGCAATCCCAGAGTTTATTCTCTACTGGCGTGACCGCGGTGATATCTCTAGCACCTGGGACTCGAAGTTTATCCAGCATATTCGTCGCCAATGGCAGTTTTATACTGGCATGATGGAACAGGACAGCATGCCGCGCGCTATCGAGGCGCAGTGGCGACCGAAAGAGTCGGTCTACGATGTGCTGCAAATGGCCAATATCAGCCGTCAATTCGCCGAGCAGTTATTGCCAGAATTTATTCTCTACTGGCAGGAGAACGGCACGCCACAATGCTCCTGGAGTACCAAGTTTCTTCAATTTGTAAAGCGTCAATGGGCGCGACATATTCAACCTTCGTCAACGGATACAGCACATGGCAAACAGCAAGGATCTAATCCAAACGGTCGCATCCGAGATCGCAGCTTCGTCGAAGACCTCACCGACCGCAGCTGGGCAAGCTAAATCAGCCGCAGCCAGCGCGGAACTGATTGATGCGATCAATCAGACCTTTGCTCTATTTCGCGCCAATTACCACAATCAGTATTACGCGGCTTTTGGCGATAAAAATGAGTCGGTCGGACTGGCGAAAAAATTATGGCTCTCTAAACTCAGCGATTTTGCGCCAACGATTATTTTATTGGCGGCAGAAAAAATAATTGCCGACAATGACTATCTGCCGACTCTGCATAAAATGCTCAATGCCTGCCGTGCGGTGGGCATGCCCGCCGGCCTGCCGTCGCCACGCAAAGCCTATCTTGAGGTGTGCAATAAACGCAGCCCCAAGGCAGCGCAGAAGTGGTCGCATCCGGCTGTCTATGCCGCGGGGCGCGACTGCGGATGGCACTATTTGGCCAACACCATTGAAAGCAAAGCGTTTAGTCAATTTGCTGAAGTCTATCAGCAGTATTGCGAGCGCGTTATCGCTGGCGAAGTGTTTCAGGTCGAACCACCAGAGGCGCTGCCGGAAACCTCGTTAAAGCCGGCGAGTAAAGAACAGGCACTAACTGAGTTGGATAATTTAAAACAACTTTTGAGCTAATCTGCCGAGGCCTATGAGCATGGCGCCAACCCCACTGATTCACAACTCCACCGCGAGACGCATGGCGAAGACTATTCTCAATGGCTTTCGCAGTTACTTTGCCGACTACCTCAACTCCACTCTCAGCGCCAAAGCGCGCTTTGAAAAAGCCGACTGGCACGGTGTGCAACAGGCCAATGTCGATCGCCTTGAGCTGTATAAAGCCAAAGTCGCTCAAACGGTCATGTATCTGGGTATGGTAACCAATAAAGATATTGCCAACCTGGAGCTCTGGGCCGAGGCGAAAAAAGTCTACACACAGTTGGTGTTTAATTTCCCCAATTTTGAAATTGCCGAAACATTTTTTAACTCGGTATTTGCCGACCTGCATGATCACGACAAGATCAATGACGATATTATCTATGTACTATCGTCGCATATGATTGAAGCACCGGCCGCTGAATACAGTATTTTTATCCGCTATGAGGGCAACAACCGACGCGATATTTTCCGCCGTATTCTCAAAGAGTCAGAGTTCTCTCTACCCGGTGAAGATATCGAACTGGATTTGGATTGCATTCTCAATGTCTTCTGCAGTGAAGTAACACCTAACCTAACCGGCTCGCCCGATGATTTAAAATTCGATCTGCTCGAGTCGATCTTCTATCGCAGCAAGGCTGCTTATATGGTTGGGCGTGTTGTCGATGGGGATCAGACGTTCCCCATGGCGATAGTCATCTTAAATAACGAAAAAGGTCAGCTATATGTTGATACGGCGATCTTTAATACCGATGACCTGAGTGTTATTTTCAGTTTTACCCGCAATCACTTTATGGTTGATGCGCCACTGCCCTACCAGTACGCGCATTTTCTAAAAACGCTGATGCCGAAAAAACTGGATTATGAAATCTATAATTCTCTGGGTTTTCCAAAGCATGCAAAAACCGAATTTTATCGCCAGTTGGTTCACCACCTAAACAATTCTGATGATCAGTTTGTGGTTGCACCGGGTATTAAGGGCATGGTGATGACGGTGTTTATGCTGCCCTCATACAACATTGTGTTTAAAATCATTAAAGATAAATTTGCACCGCCGAAAGAAGTTACACACCAAACCGTGCGCGATAAGTATCGTCTGGTTTCACGACATGATCGTATTGGCCGCATGGCAGACACTCAGGATTTCGATAATCTGGTTTTTCCGTTGCACCGTTTCTCGTCCACACTTCTCGAAGAGCTGCAAAAAGTGGCCGCCTCATCCATTGAGATTCGCGGCGACAAACTGGTGATCAAACATCTCTACACCGAACGCTATATGACGCCGTTAAACATCTATTTAGAAACGGCTAATGACGAAGAGATGCGCAGTGCTATGGAGGAGTATGGCAACTGTATCAAGCAATTGGCTGCCGCCAATATTTTCCCCGGCGATATGCCACTAAAGAATTTTGGTGTCACCCGCCACGCTCGCGTGGTGTTCTATGATTACGACGAGATTGCCGCGCTGACCGACTGCAACTTTCGAAAAATTCCCCAGGCGCGTACCGAAGAAGAAGAGATGCAAGCTGGCACCTGGTACACGGTGGCCCCTGATGATGTTTTCCCGGAAGAGTTCAGGCTATTTTTTTCCGGCAATATCAAAGCGCGTAAAATGTTCGAAGAGATGCACAGCGATCTCTACACGGTGGAATTCTGGCAGGGTCTGCAAGAGAAAATTCGCAACGGGTTCGTACTCGATGTCTTCCCTTACCGCCGCGCCAAACGTTTCGATCGAGGCAAAGAATCTGGCCTGGAAGTGTTTTCTGGTTAGCTAGCGCAAAGGTAGCTGGGTGCTCAAGGTGCCTGAGCGAATGGTCAACGTGTCAATACCGATAGATTCAATCACCCAATCACGGTCGATGTTGTCGCCAACATGATAGATTTTTTCGCCGACGAAAATACGATTTAACGGTGAACCGCTGCGGATAAAAATATGTCCAGTGATACTAACCGTTGGCAGCGGTACCTGGGTCTCGGCAATTGGCTGCGAGACAATTTGCTCTTTGGCTATTGCAACCGCAGGCTTATTCTCGAGCGAATTATTTTCAACCGTAGCAATTTTATCTGCGATGTTTTCAGGCATTGGCTGCCCCATCTTGCTGGGCTCAGGAGTAGGAGATGACAGCCCCCACTGCGCGGGGCTGTTCAACTTGGAGAAGCCAAAAAATAGTCCTGCTGCAATAACAACGATGCTTAGCGGAAGCCAATAACGCGCGGGCTGTTTGCTCGTCTTTTGATAGGGGTCCCAACCTGAGCTAACAAAATCATCTAAGTCTTTTGGCTCCTCACGCAGACGCTCATGCTCAGCTTTTTTTAAGGCATTGAGGATATAGGACATTACATGGCTTCCATAAGCAGCGGGATATTGTTTGCGCTCAACTGAGTCAACCGCATCAGCGTTTCGCGCCCCAAAATACCATCCGCAACCAGCCCCTGCTGTCGCTGAAAGCCGAGCACCTGCTGAGCAATAGCAGAGGTATAACGACCTCCGCTGATAATGATTTCACTGTTATTATCGAGGCTGCGCAGTTGCGCCTGCAACCAGTCGAGCACCAGCGGGGTGTTTTCACCGATAGTATTTGACTCAATATTATTGCCAGTAACACTGAGCGGCCCAATATACCCCTGCGGCGGTTTCCATAAATAGAGATAGCTGCCGTTCCAAGCCGCTTGAAAAGCCTTCAATGTCATCCGTACGTCACCCTGGCGGTCCTGCAAGGTCACCGCGTTGAAACTGAGTTGGGCGAGCACATAAGATTTAAGATAACCCGTTTCTACTCGTAACCAAACAACACCGGGGCGATTAATTTGCTCGAGCGAGGCGAGTTCGGGCAAGCTGACTTTTTCGGCGCGCAAATTCTGCAGGCTGGCGACGACTGCCAGCTCTTCTTCACTGTAGGCTTCGACTGACTCGACACCCCACAGCGCCAGAAGTCCGGCAAAGGGGTTAGTGATAACCTCTGGCGCTGGCACGTCGAGGTCGGGAATATTCTCCTCTGGCAACGGAATATCAACACTAATCGCGCTGCTAAGACTCGCTTCACTCACAGCGGGCAAGGTTTCGGGCTTGGGCTCGACTATTAATTGCCCTTGGTCAGGCGTCTCTTTATCAGGGATCATTTTATCAGGGATCGTTTTATCGGCAATCTCTTTGTGGGTTGTTGCGGGTAGCTGAAAAGCCGACGGATTACTAACATAGATTACCGCCAGCGCGGCAATCAGCAAGCTGATGGCAATGGCCGCAATCAGCAAAGATTTACTCAGCGATGATTTTTTTGGCTGGCTGAGAATCTCAGAGGCAGCCTGTTTAACCAGTTTCGCGGAAACAGTCGGAGCACCGATTGAATAGGCCGCGACCAGAGACTGGTGGCAGACCAAATTAATCAGCCTTGGCACACCCCCAGTAAGGCGAAATAAAACGGCGACACAGGCATCGTCAAAAATGGGCCTTTTCGCGCCGGCACGATGCAGGCGATGGTTGATGTAGTTGGAGAGATCGTTCTTATCCAGTGGCGAGAGATGAAATCGTGACACCACACGTTGATTTAATTGGCGCAGCTCCTGTTTTGCGAGAATATCCAATAACTCTGGCTGACCAACCAATAGAATATGCAGTAGTTTATGTGTACTGGTTTCCAGATTACTCAGCAGGCGCAGAGTCTCCAGTACTTCTGGCGTCAGATTTTGCGCCTCTTCAATAACAATTAATGTCTTTTTACCCTCTGCGTGGGCGGCAAGTAAATCGCTATTAAGGGCATCAATACACTGCTTGGTAAAGGACAGTTCGCGATTATCCGGCAGCACAATATCGAGCTCATCACAGATGCTGGCCAGCACATCGGAGGCATTAAGTTTGCTGTTGAGAATATAAGCAACGCGCACATGGGGTGGTATGCGTTTGATCATGGTGCGCGTGAGCGTGGTTTTACCCGTACCCACCTCACCGGTCAGCAGAATAAAGCCACCCTCGCGGTCGAGCCCATATTTCAAATGGGCAACGGCCTGGCGGTGATAGATGCTGGGGTAGAGAAACCCAGGATCAGGGACAATCGAGAACGGCTCTCGGGCAAGGGCAAAGTGTTGCAGATAGATGCTCATAGCGCCTCAGATTACTGTTCGTTTTGCCCCTCATTGATAAACTCGTCGAGCATTGGCTGAATCAAACCGCTCTCTTTGCTCTCCAAATCACGCTTGATCAGATGTTGATATTTCGTATCAGACAGCTTGCGCGCGTCTTCCGCGGTACGAATAATGGTCGGGCGGATAAACATCATCAACACTGACTGCGAATCACTTTTGCTGGTCGAGCGAAACAGTCGACCAAGCAGCGGAATATCACCCAACAGTGGCACTTTGGTGGCACTGCCGTTAGTTTGATCTTCAATCAAGCCGCCGAGTATTAACAGCTCGCCATCCTGTATCAGCACATTGGTTTGCATGGTGCTTTTTGAGGTGGTCTGCAAGCCCGGCTCGCCACTCTTAACCTTAGACGATTCCTGCTCAATCTCGAGCCGGACCGAATCACCTTTGCTGATCTGCGGTTTTACTTTGAGCTTGACCCCAACCTCTTCGCGATTGATGGTGGTAAAGGGATTATTGCTGCCATTGTTGCTACTGGTAAAACTGCCAGTCTGAAATGGCACTTCTTCACCCACTGACAATGTCGCTTCTTCATTGTCCAGAGTCACCACTGAGGGTGTCGAGAGAATCTTGGTGCTGCCGTCAGTTTTTAGCGCCTGAATTAAGACGCCAATCCCTTTGCCGGTGAGTGGATCAAAATCTCCCGCCACGCCGATTGTGGTGGCCGCGGTACCCAGGGCTCCGCCCAATGTTGAGATATCGGATTCGCTGATATCGCCGTCGGCGCCAGTGCCAATAATAGTCGAGAGTAGATTATCAAACTTGGTTAAATAGCCGCCGCGGTTTTTGCTCGTATAAGCGAGTTGAGTGCTGAGTCGCTTGGCTTGATCTTCGGAAAGCTCTGCAATAACCGCTTCAATTAATACCTGTGGTCGCGAGCGATCCAGCTGGGTAACAACATTTTTGATCTCGCGAATCACTGCGGTCGGGGCTGCCACAACTAAGGCATTGTTGAGCTCATCGATCTGTATCTGATAGGCTGCCTTAGCTTTTTTGTCCGACGCAGCTTCTCCAGCAAGCTGGAGGAAAATATCTGACTGCAACATACCTTCAACAATTGGCTTCATTTCTGCGGCACGGGAATAGTTCAGGTAGATAACTTCGACACTGCCCTTTTTGGTTGAGGGCTGATCGAGGGTTTGCAGCATAATTTTAAAGGCGCGGCGAGCTGAACTGGGACCACTGACAATCACCCGATTGTTCATGCCATCTTCAACCAGAGACAGGTCTTGCTTTTGCAACTGTTTCAACTGTCCGGCGATATGCACGGCCTCACCGGCCGAGATATGCTCCAGACTGATTACCTCAACGGCACTGAGATTAGGATCATCTAGCTCGGCTATCAGTGATTCAAGTAGCACAATATTGGATTGCACGTCGGTGACTACCATCGAATTACTTTGCGCAAAGGCGTTGAGGCGTGCGCCTGAACTCATCACTGGTTTAAGTACCGGAACCAGAGTGGCTACCTGAACATTGTCGATTTTAATCACTTTGGTGACGAGCTCATTATTCCCTGCCCCACCAGCAAAATTAAACGCCTGATTAAACGGTAAAATTCGGGTTACCACACCATCTTCGACGGCTTGAAAACCCTGAACCTGAATCGCCGAGAGCACTGCTTGATAGAGCAGGTCTGAATCAATTGCCTCGGGCGCAATAATAGTCACCTTGCCTTTTACTCGTGGATCGAGAACAAATGATTTACCGGTAATTTCTGCAACGCTTTCAATCACGCTGCGAATATCCGCATCGCGAAAATTGATCCGCACCACTTCACCAGCGCTGGCCTCGGCGATCATGCTCAGCACGATAGTTAGCGCCCCCACCAGGCGAACAATTTTTTTGCCAAAACCTGTTGTTTGGTCTGTCATTATTTTTCTCATTTTTATTTATTTAACCCGAGTTTCGGTAACATTTTAGCCGACAAACTTGCCGCATTAACATACACCACCACAGGCTCACCGTCGCGGATAATCGTGACTGGGAGACTGCTCTCATTGGTGTAGTTGACCCAAAGTGAGGGGTCAGACATCAACTCCTGAATACCCGAGCCGCCAACATCGACAACGACATCACCATCCTCGATATCAGCCAACATTTTCATTTCGTCAGAAAGTTTATTGAGTTTAAAGCCACTACCATAATTATCCACTTGAACCGGCAGCGCACCAAACATATTGGCCATGGCAAAACCTTCATCGGCAGCTTGGTCTTGGTCGGTTTCGACGACCTGTTCGGTCTCCATCACATTGTCTGCTTTCTCAAGCAGAATCTGGCGCTTGGCACCATTTTGCTCGACGATAATACGCAACGGCTGTATCTGTTTGATGACCACTGACGCGCCAAGCTTATCATCAACGTGATAGACCTGCTCCGGTCGACCATTAAAAGAAATGGTCGCCGCCGACGTTCGCTCGCCGATTACTACGCCCAGCAGTTTTGCCTTGATCGTCGCGTTAGCCAAATCATCGAGATCATCTGCTGCTATGGAAGCCGGTGCAGCGGCGCCGTTAAACCAATTCCAGCGCAACCCAGCGACAGATGCCTGTGCCGCGCGAGGAACCGCTTTCGGCGCCGGATTATCAGCACGAAACAGCACAAGCAGATTGATAAGCATGACAGCACAGAATACTAATAGTAGGACATTGCTGATTAACACCAATTTCTGCACCAACGTACCCGCCACTGAGCGCTGCAAATAGGCTTTTAAAGCCGAGGTGCTATTCGACATTCTGCACCTCCATAGTGGCCGCAAAGCTCATCCCGGTGGTCGCCGTAGGACTGATCTCAAGAGTATTGATATTCAACCCCTGGCAGGCCAACTGATGAACCAACTGCAAGATGCGATTGGCATTGGCACTTTCAAGACTTACCCGATACGTAGACTGAGTCTGCTCTGCAAGACTGATTAACTTGAGCTGATTGCGCCTTAGCATAAGGGTGATCACATCTGCGTCACTGCCTTTTTGCAATGTTTTACCGAGACAGCGATTGCCCAGCCGGCCGACTGTGACACCCTGCTCTTCGAGCCATTGGAGGTCAGCCTGAAGGACCTGATAGCGCTGTTCTAACTCGGCCGCTTTTTCGATGCTGGGCAATAGCGCCATGTAGATCGCTGCAATCACGACAATCGCAGCTCCGGCGACGACAATCACTCGCTCCCGCGACTGCAGTTGCGCAAACCAATCGCCAACCGAGCTTAAACTTTTCATTATTTAGCCACCTTGCGCAGCGTTATACTGGTTAATTCATCAACGTCTTGACGCTCAATGGTGAAACCCGGCACATTGACAGTGCGCGCGTTAACCTTGGCTGCATTTTTCAGCGTCAGAGAGACACCGGCACTGTCGGCAACCAATGTCTGTAATTCGCAGTCACAGTTACTCATCAATGCATCTAACCCTGTCAGCGCTCGCATCAGTGGTGCCTCTACGCTTTCACGCTGCTTAAATAGATCAGCCAATAATTGCTCACCGCTGCTGCGGATGGCTTCAGGCTTGGCACGACTGCCCAAGAAGACGTTGCCAAAACTGGTTTCGGCAACACTTTCAAGACTGGCGATACGCTCTTCGAGATGGCCGTTGGACAGCTGTAGATAGCCAAAACCAAGTACCAGAGCCAGCATTAACAACGCTGCGCTGGACAACCATGCCCGCGGCGACAAGTCTCCGGAAAGGGGTTTAAACTCACCGGCCAACAGATTAGCTGACTCGGGTATAGGGGCAAATTGCCAATCGATATCGGCGCTATTAATGTCGGCGTCGGCGCGCAGATCGTCGGGGATCAGTGATTCATCCGGCGCAGAGACAGACAGTCGCGGCGCAATATCGGCAGCATCGAGATGACGGCGAACCAACAGCCAAGCCAAATCAGCCTCGGCGGCGAAACCGCTATCACTGGCCGTGCGCACTAAAAACTGTCCCTCACGCCAGGCCATGCTAATGCGCCCGGGCTCAAACGGCAGCGCCAGATAGTCGGCCACCATAGCACTGCAATCGACACCGGCATTGTCGGCGATACGCAGCCATTCACGGAGATCCTGTTTGCTCACCACGCTGACAGCCAGCTGTTTTTTGTCCTCCAACACACTGCTGGCACCGATCACAAAGTGCATCTCTTCCACCGGCTGCAAGATGCGATCTTCGAGAAGCCAGGGAATTAACTCGGGCCATTTGCGCTGCGGCGCAGCGGGTGCCTCAATAACATGCACGGTGATACGCTCCGACGGCACCCATAGCGCCATCGGTCTGTTTACATCACTGGCACCGAGCAGATGTCGGTCAAGGTGGTGAATGTGATCAACAGATAATGTCATTTGTGCGAATTCCTAAAAATTGCCAGCTGTATTGTTATCGGTAATATCGCAGAGTGGTCGCAGGTAATATGCGTCGCCTGCTTCGCTGGACTCATCTGCATCAAAGCGTCCTGCGTCCCTGTTTGAGCTATCCAATTCATCCCTGTTATCAGCACCCAGATCGTTATCTAGATCACTAGGGCCAAATGGTACAGTTGTGACACCAGCAGGTACAACCGTTATCTCCCTGCGAATCACCGCCGGGCGAGAAAGGGACCCGCGCTGCATTATACTTTTTACCTCAAGCTTTGACTGCCCTAATGTCACTTCGAGATTGAGCTGAAAGAAATCCGACTTTACGTCGATCAGCTTCGACGGCCAGCGCAGGGCGAGCGGGCCCTCGCCAACCATCAGGCGAATATCGAGGGCCTGATAAAACTCCTGAAGCGTTGAGAAAGGTCTGTTGTCGACAACCAGATCGACAAAGTCAGAGCCCATACCATCACTCAGAGCCATCAGTATCGGCGCAGGGGCGGTATTGATATTAATCGTCGTCGAACGTGGCAGTGCCGTTATCCACGGCAGCAAACGCTGCACTTCGGCCAAGCTGTAGCCAGCCATCGCCGCCAGCTCGGCCGGATCAGCAATCAAATTATTAGCCGGAAAGCGCTGGGGGCTGTAATTACTGTAATCAGTCTGCTCGGCACCGGCGGGATTGATCAACCCATCACCAATATCGAGCCAGTCAATGATCACCGGAACTCTGCTTTGATCAACCAAATAATCCATATCGGTGAGCAGGCTTTCCCAGACCTTGGCCAGGCCAACTGCCGACGATTCGCGCTCCGCGGTGAGTGCGGAATCGGTGTAGCTAGCAAAGGTATTAATATTGATGCGCGATTGCAGATCTATCAGGCAGCCAACAAGGGTGCCGCCATCGACGGGCAATAGCGGAATAGCCTGCGCCCAATCTTCGCCGAAATGATCGACTTTGGGATCATCATTATCCGCCGACAGCAGATCTCTAGCCCAGCTCTCTGCACTAATGGCTAAGAGCACCGCCTGATCTCCGTGCAACGAACCGGTTGCCTGAGAGACGTCAATCTGATGACGATAAAAAATATTGCCGAGAATAAGCGTCACCGCGAGCACCAAAATCAGGGTTGCCAGCAGTGCCACTCCGCGCTGACGCCGGGGAAGTGAGCTTGGTAACTGAGTAGGGGTTTTGCTCGCGATCGCGACACCATTTCTATTATTCATCGGTGCCGGTACCGGAATCCTTGCCAGGATTGGGGTCGAAATCAAGCCCTGGTAACAGGCGTGAGGTCTCAGAGCCATCGGCCAAGGTGATCGTCATACGGATCATCCGTGGCAAACTGAGAGGATCGTGGGTCTCGTTAATCGGTGGCCAGTCTGGCGAAAAAACATTCTCTCGAGAGAGCTGTTCAATCTCCACATCATCAACACCTCTAACCAGTACGACTAGGTTACCCTCGCTGGCCAGCGACGATGCAGTAACCGGCCAAGAACGGCGCTCGAGCTGATTATCATCATTGATACGGTATTCGATGCGGCTAACGCCAGTGGGGTTTGAGCGCACCATTGGCCCACCACCGCGGCTAAAACGTACACCAAAATTACTCGGGTCAGTGAGATAGGCGCGCTCCATACCGCCCAGCCCATCAGCAAATCCCCGTGGCCGCAGGTGCATTATGTCGCGACTGATAATCTGCCAGGCACGGTGCAGCTGCGCCTCATCCTCTAATTGGCCGCGACTGCGGTCATTGCTGCTGAGAATAACGTCCACCGCTTGATAGGACATCATCGACATCACCGCCAGCAACATCAGTGAGATCACCGCTTCAATTAGCGTGAAACCGCCCTGCCGCTCTCGGTGCGATATGTGGCTGCGCGAGCGTATGGTGGCCGCCATCAGTTTGTTTCCACCAAATAGACAAACAGTGCGGCGCGATCGGACTGACTGCCTTGAACACCAGCCTTCGCCTCATAGCGGTAGAGGTTGTTGCCCATAGCTTCTTTGATTTGCAAGCTCCAGCGCCAATCCTGATTGCCCTGGCTGGCCACGCCCTTGGTTGGACGCTTCGACTTGCGTGAAATAGAAACCCATTTCTCCGAGTCCTGATAGCGTTCCAGCAGACGATTCCAGGACACCTGTGACGCGTAAAACTGCTCGCGCAGGCGTATCCGTTCATCGGCGTACTGCTGCACCAAGTAGAGCGCGCTGCCCATCACCCAGCCGAGGATTGCCAGAGCAACGGCCACTTCAATCAGGGTAAAACCGCCAGCGCGGCGCGAGGAGTAAGCGTTTTTCATGGTGCTGACTTGCGCATAATCATCGACCCGCTCTCGTCGTCCCAGCTGTAGGTGTACGCCAATGGGCTCGAAGCAAAGCTCAGTCGCAACTCGCCGGCCGGCTCCATGTAACCATCTGGCAACATGGCGATCAGCGGTATTAGCGCCCCATCTTCATCGGCGAGGGGATCTTCAATATCATCGTATTCGACGCTCCGATAGACCGTCCATTCCGCCTTCGCCTGATTGTCGAGCGCAAAGGCCTCTGGGTAAGTGGTGACAAACCAGTGCTGGCGAAAATAGGCCACCGGCTGCAACCGGTCACTCTGCTGCTGAGGATCGTCGGAATTGGCGACTATGCCATAGGCGACGCCTTCGAGAGCCGCCTGCTCAGAGAGCTGATTGAGCCACACCAGCAGATTGTCGGCCTGACTCTGGTAGCGCCGATCAAAAGCCTGATTGATCGCGAACAGGCTCATCGCCGACATGGTGGCCAAAATAATCACCACCACGCTGATCTCGATCAGGGTAAAACCAGCTTGGCGACGCAGGGAAACTATCATATTACTTTATGTTCCAGTTGCCCCAATCCTGATCAGACCCTTCACCGCCCTGCTGGCCGTCAGCGCCCAGCGTATAGATATCAACTTCTTTTTCATGTTGGCTGGGATTGCTGTACTGGTAAGCGGTGCCCCAGGGATCTACCGGCGCCTTCTCCAGGTATGGCCCGTTCCAATTATCCGCATCACCAGGATTATTCATCAGCGCCTCGAGGCCCTGACTCTGCCGGGGATAACGATAATTATCCAGACGGTAAAATTTCAACGCCCCCTCAATAACACGAATATCCTGAGCAATGCGCGTGCGCTCCGCCTGCTGTACCTTTTTAAACAGCGTTGGCGCAATCATCGCACCCAGAAGGGCAATCACCACCACCACAACCATCATCTCAATCAGCGTAAAACCCGCCTGTTTATTCCTAAATACCATTTCTAACACCCCTTAAATTTATTCCTACCCCTGTCAGTAAATCACCAACAGAAACTTATATGTGTATCGAACCCAACCCGATTTAAATCGATTACGAGCAGGGCTTTTGTTCTGTGGTTAGGCGAAATTTCAACGCCAACACAGGGTAAATTATCCGGTCCCCTTACGTTATTGTGGGGAGAGATTTTTTTTCACGACAAGGCAAAAACGCACGTAATGAGGGCGCTTACTCCCTGTAAGCGACCGATTGAGTACGTTTTTAACGCCGCCATGGAGAAAAATATCCCCCACAATTAGATCATGTTGTTCATATCCATTATTGGAAGCATAACTGCTGCTACCACCGATAAAATAATCATCCCCATAAAAATAATCAAAATCGGATTAATTAATTTCAAGAAGACTTCCACCGCATTGTTGAGCCGCAGGGAATAATAATCAGAGACTCGCAAAAGCATCTTATCCAACTCACTGGATGCTTCGCCACTGCCGACCATATGCACGAGAAATCCGCTGCCGACATCACCGTCGTGAAGCGCTTTGTGCAGGGTGCTGCCCTGACGCATGGCCTCGGTGACGCCTTCCATTTTGCTGCGCAGATGCAGGTTAGTGACCACCGCTGACGAAATTTTTAGTGCCGCCAGTGCTGGCACACCATTGCTTAATAGCACGCCGAGGCTACGTGACCAATCGGCGATATTGGCCATACGCATCCAGCGCCCGAGACCCGGCATGGTGAGCATAAACGCATGCCAGCGCTGCTTTCGCTGAGCGTCTTTCATGGCCTGTACAAAGGCCAGAAAGAGCGCAACCAACACGACCAATAGGAACAAGCCATAGCTCTGAGTAAACTCGCTAATATTGATAATAATGCGAGTAATCAATGGCAGCTCGCGATTGGAGCTAGTGAACACGGCGGTAATTTTAGGCACTACCCACACCATCATAATGGCCACTACAATAATCGAGGTGCTGATCAGTGTGGCCGGATAGATCATGGCGCGACTGATAGTTTTACGGTTTTCGGCACTGCTCTCAAGATCTTCGGCAAGACGCATTAGCACTTCATGGAGGTGACCACTCTCTTCACCGACACTGATGCCGGCAACAATGCTTTCGGGAATTTTGTAAGGCGAGCGGCGCAGCGCTTCGGAAAAGCTGCGACCCTCGATAATTTCACTGCGCCAACTCTGCAACATGCGTCGCTGTTTATCGGTTTCAGCCTGCTCTATGGTCATGCGCAGAGCGTCTTCGAGGGGCAGGCCGGACTGAATCAGAATGGCTTGCTGCTGCAGCAACAGCGACAGATCAAAATTATTCACCCGCGCCTCGCGCCGGGCACTGGCCGTTTTAACCGCAGTTTTGCTAACTTCAGCAAGCTCTGAGGGCAACAACTGTTTGTCTTTTAACAGGCGTCGTGCGTGGCGCTCCGAGTCGGCGGAGATTACCCCGGTTACCCGTTTGCCTAAAGGATCATAGGCGGCGTAGTCAAAGGCTGGCATGTTTATACACTTTATTTAAACACTGGTGACACGAAGCACTTCTTCAATAGTGGTCACACCGCGACGCACCAGTTCGAAGCCTGCATCGCGAATGCTCGGGACAGTTTTACGGATTGCAGCTTCCAACTCTATCTCACCCGCATTTTCATGAATTAACGTCTGCAGATCAGCGCCGACCGAGACTAACTCGAAAAGTGCCTGACGCCCACTGTACCCGGTGTTATTGCAATCGCTGCAACCAGAAGCTTGGTAAATCTCTTCTCCCAGATGCAACTTTAACAAATTGCGGTTGAATTCATTGGGTCGCTCGGCGACGCGACAACTTTTACACAGTCTGCGCAGCAGACGCTGGGAGACAATACCGCGCACGGTGGAGGCCAGCAGGAAGCTGTCGACACCGAGATCCTGCAGTCGGGTAATCGCGCCAGCGGCAGTATTGGTATGCAGAGTGGATAGCACCAGGTGGCCGGTCAAACTGGCTTGGGTGGCAATCTCGGCGGTCTCACCGTCTCGAATCTCACCGATCAAAATCACATCTGGATCCTGACGCAGAATAGCGCGCAAGCCGCGGGCAAAGGTCATACCGGCACGCAGATTAATTTGCGTCTGACTGATGCCGGGCAGATCGTATTCGACCGGATCTTCGACGGTCATAATATTGCGCTGCTGGCGGTCCATCTGCTGCAGTGCAGCATAGAGAGTAGTGGTTTTACCAGAGCCGGTGGGGCCGGTCACCAGAATAATGCCGTGGGGTCGCGAAATCAGATCAACTAACTGCTCTTTGGTCTCCTGGGGCATACCCAGATCATCGGTTTGCAGTTTGCCAGCATCTTTGTCCAGCAGCCTCATCACCACTCGCTCGCCGTGGCTCGAGGGCATAGTGGAAATACGCAGGTCAATACTGCGCCCACCGAGGCGCACGCTCATGCGTCCATCTTGAGGCAATCGACGCTCAGCAATATCGAGCTTCGACATCACTTTGATGCGCGAGATTAATAGTGGCGCAATCTGAATGGAGGGTGACAGCACAGTGCGCAACACACCATCGAGACGAAAGCGCACCAGCGCTTCTTTTTCATAGGGTTCAATATGAATGTCCGAGGCGTTTTCTTTGAGAGATTCAGCGATCACGGCATTTAACAGTCTTACAATCGGTGCATCGTTCTCGGCATCTAATAGATCACCGGCCTCTTCCAATTCTGCTGCGGCAGATTCCATATCGACAAAGTCTTTCATGTCAGCCATGACTGCTTCGGAAGAATTCTGCCGCCCGCTATAGAGCTGGCTGAGCAGCGCGTCAAACTCTTGATCAGCAACGCTTCGAACAGACAGGTTGCGACCTGCCATTCGGCTAACTTCACTGATCGCCCAATCCGGCGCACTTGGCGCCAACAGCAGATCACCTTCTGCGGCACGCAGCAGTACCCGATTCATTCTGGCGAATTCGTAGGGCAGCAAATCAAGCGCATCTGGGGTCATAGGTACCTCTGACTATTTCAACCTCGGGGTCACGCATTTGACGCGACGCTAAACCAAAAAACTCTACCATAATCCGATTGCAACTATGCTCTGTTTGCGTTGTATGGCAGCGCGGTCGCGACAGAACTCTGCGCCGCTAGTCTTTAACCGGCTTGCCAGACGCCATCGACGGAAACGGGAATGAGCGGACATTTCCGCCAGGGCTCACGCCACTAGCATCGGTGATTTTGCAGGTTCCTTCCTTTTCTACTTCATCGATGCGCACAATAGATTGCATCGGAATGAAGCTGCGCTTGATGGCGGAGAACTCATTTTTAAGCTTCTCTTCGGCCGGATCAACAATCATCTGTGAGCGCTCACCAAAAATAAATTCTTCCACCTCAAGAAAGCCCCAAAGATCACTCTGAAAGACGTGGCGAGCATAAATCTCGTAGACCTGTCCCTGATTAAAAAAGGTGATTCGGTAGATGGGTTCGCTGGACATGAAGGGTTTGCCAATCTGCTGCTATTAAAGGGCGATAATAATAGCACAAGATGTTTTTATATAACGGCTTTATGTTGCGAATTGGGTCCGCAGGGCTATAATGCTCGACCTCTTAATTTGATCAAAGATTAACCAGTTCGATGACTGCAAAACCCGTTAAAAAGCTGCATATCGTCACTCATGGCTGTCAGATGAATGAGTATGATTCTGCGCGCATGCGCGACCTGCTCGGCGACAGCCATCAGATGGTCGCGACCGACAACGCAGAAGATGCCGATGTTATCTTGCTCAATACCTGTTCGATCCGCGAAAAAGCTCAGGAAAAAGTCTTTCATCAACTCGGCCGCTGGAAGCACTTAAAACAAGCCAATCCGGATCTGGTGATTGGGGTTGGCGGTTGTGTCGCCAGTCAGGAAGGAGAAGCGATAGCCAAGCGCGCACCCTTTGTCGACCTAGTCTTTGGCCCACAAACCCTGCATCGTCTGCCAGAAATGATGGAGACCCGCAAAACAGACGGCACTGTTGTCGTCGATATCAGCTTCCCGGAAATTGAAAAATTTGATCGCCTGCCAACACCTGAGGCGGATGGGGTTTCTGCGTTTGTGTCGATTATGGAGGGCTGTTCCAAGTACTGCTCGTTTTGCGTCGTGCCCTATACTCGCGGCGAAGAAGTCAGCCGCCCCATGGCCGATGTACTCGCCGAGATCAGCGCGCTAGCTGAACAGGGTGTTCGCGAGGTCAATCTGCTCGGTCAGAACGTCAATGCCTATCTCGGTGAAATGCCGGATGGGTCAATTTGCGATTTTGCCGAACTACTACCCTATGTCGCCGACATTGCCGGCATCGATAGGATTCGCTACACCACCTCTCACCCAGTAGAATTTTCTGATCGCCTGATCGATGTCTATGCCCGCGTGCCGGAGCTGGTCAGCCATCTGCACCTGCCGGTACAGAGTGGCTCGGATCGAATTTTGATGGCCATGAAACGCGGCCACACGGCGATTGAGTACAAATCAAAGATTCGTCGCCTGCGCCAAGTTCGTCCAGATATCAGCATCTCGTCAGACTTCATTATCGGCTTCCCAAATGAGAGCGAAGACGATTTCGCGGCCACCATGAAACTGATTAATGATATCGGTTTTGATACCTCGTTTAGCTTTATCTATAGCGCCAGACCCGGCACACCAGCTGCAGATTTGCCAGATAGCACTGCGGATGCCGTTAAAAAGCAGCGCTTAAAAATTCTTCAGGACCGCATCAGCCAGCACGCCGCTGAAATCAGTCGACGCATGGTAGGCAAGCAGGAAAAACTGCTGGTCACCGGCATTTCGAAAAAAGATCCCGGACAGCTGCAGGGACGTACTGAAAACAATCGCGTGGTTAACTTTCGCAGTGACAATCATGCACTTATTGGCACCTTTGTCGACAGCCTCATCACCGAGGCACTGCCCAACTCATTGCGCGGCGATTTACTCTAGCCCGCCTGCCTAAACGCAATTCGCGTACGTGCGTAAATAGGCATGGTATCGGTCCAATAAAAAGAGTTTACGCTGTTCCTCAGATCGCGCTATGCTTAGGCTAACTACTCGGAAATTAAGGTAAAAAAGCACTCATTGAAAAGATTGGATAATCAACCATCTGCCTCAACGATCACCGTTGAGCCAAATGACGCCCGGCGCCTGGCTGCACTCTGCGGCCAATTTGATGAAAACCTCCGCCTGATCGAACAGCGTCTCAATGTTGATATTCGCTCGAGAGACAATTTCTTTGCAGTGTATGGTGATCCAGCTTCGGCCAATCAGGCCACTGACGTTATTTACAATCTCTATCAGCAAACGGCACATTTCGCCGACCTACCTGCAGAGGAAGTACATCTGAATTTGCGGCAAAGCCTGCAAAATCCCAACCAAAACTCCGATTCCATTGGCAAACTATCTCTTAAAGAGGCGTCGTTAATGCAAACACCCCCGCTGAGCGCTCCACAGCCCGTCGACAATGTCGACAGTTTTTCTGTTATTCGCACCAAAAAAGGCAATATCAAACCGCGCGGACTCAATCAGCAGCGCTATGTGCGCGCGATTCAGACCCACGATGTCAATTTTGGCATTGGCCCAGCGGGTACCGGAAAAACCTATCTGGCTGTTGCCTGCGCCGTGGAGGCGCTATTGCGTGATGAAGTTGAACGTATCCTGCTGGTGCGACCCGCCGTGGAAGCCGGCGAGCGACTCGGTTTTCTGCCCGGTGATCTGGCGCAAAAAGTCGACCCCTATCTGCGTCCGCTCTACGACGCGCTGCATGAAATGCTCGGCTTTGAAACCGTGGCGAAACTGCAGGAGCGCAATGTGATTGAGATTGCTCCGCTGGCCTATATGCGCGGTCGCACTCTAAACGGAGCCTATATTTTGCTCGATGAAAGCCAAAACACCACTCGCGAGCAGATGAAAATGTTTCTCACCCGTATTGGCTTCGGCTCAACCGCCGTTATCACTGGTGATATGTCTCAGGTTGACCTGCCACGCGGGGTGCAATCGGGGCTGGTTCACGCCTGTGAAGTACTCAAAGATGTCGAGGAAGTCAGCTTTACTCACTTCATATCTCGCGATGTCGTTCGTCACCCTATTGTTCAAAGTATCGTAGATGCCTATGATGCCCATGAGAAAACTGAATAAATAACCGATTAATGAATCTATCGATCGACATTCAGAAGGCCTGCGCCTCTGAAGAATCCCCCGACGAAGACAGTATTAAGCGCTGGGTAACCGCTGCCATACGTGATGAGCGGGACCACAGCGACCTGAGCATTCGCATTGTCGATGAACAGGAAAGTGCCGATCTCAATCAGCGCTACCGCGGCAAAAGCGGCCCCACCAATGTTCTCAGTTTCCCCTTTGACGCAGTCACACCGGAACCTTTGCCGATGCTCGGTGATATAGTGGTCTGCGCACCGATAGTGGTCCGCGAGGCCGCTGAACAGCACAAAATGCTACAGGCACACTGGGCGCATATCGTGATTCATGGCGTGTTGCACCTGCTCGGTTATGATCATATTGATGACAAGGACGCCGAACATATGGAGACTCTCG
>Ga0075467_10001244_pt1 | contig 21068 bp, 21 predicted proteins | sample DEB08_DNA_9_FD_75067 | JGI IMG/M metagenome (GOLD analysis project Ga0075467, IMG submission 75067) | Aqueous microbial communities from the Delaware River and Bay under freshwater to marine salinity gradient to study organic matter... | ecosystem: Environmental > Aquatic > Marine > Coastal ... | reverse complement strand
TTTTGCGAATCCTTTTCCCACCAGTATCCGCGTACCCGTTCGAGTTCTTCGGCTGCCGCGAAGTCGGCGAGTCCCCACGAAACATTTTCTTCGTCCTCCGTTGGACCACAAAGCCGGTTCACTCTTTTGGTGGTCACATTGACAGCGAACAATGCGCCATCGCGGACGTAGGCAATGTGATTCCCATCTTGGCTCATCCGGGGATCAATGCATCCACCGCCGGTCTTAATGAGTTGTGGAATCTCGATGGCCTCACTCAATTGCTGGGGCAACGGCTGTAGGTACAGCTCACCATTGAGTGCATAGGTAATTTTTGTAAAGGTTTCATCAGTGGAGTAGGCCGTCACCCCTTCGGTGACCTCCCGCATGCGCTCCCTTCTCGCCAATTCGTCTGCCGGAATTTCCCCACCGACCGAAAGTTGCGCTGAATTGACCAAACAACGTTCACTCCAACCCGAATGAGATTTTTCGGCGAGCCAAATATCTGTGGTTGCTGTTCTTCCCGTGGTATTTCGCAGGAACAGAATTACGTCGCCTGTGGGTTTTAGGGCAAAACTGCGGGGTGCCCCGAGGCGGAAACTGCGGGTCGCTGCCTTCTGCCGCGGAAATGACTCGATCATGTGCAAACTATGCCGCACGGCAGGTGGCCGGTAGCCTTAGCCGGTGACTTCTGCTGCCCGACTCTTGATTGTCCACGCCCACCCCGATGACGAATCAATCGGAACCGGGGCGACCATGGCTAAGTACGTGTCCGAGGGCGCCTCGGTCACCCTGGTGACCTGCACGCTGGGTGAGGAAGGCGAAGTACTCGTACCTGATTTAACTCATTTGGCTGCGGATCAGACAGATTCATTGGGGGAGCACCGCATCAGTGAACTAACTGATGCAATGGCTCACCTAGGTGTCACTGACTTTCGATTCTTGGGTGGTCCCGGTAAATATCGCGACTCCGGCATGATGGGTGTGGACAGCAATAAGCGCCCAGACTGTTTCTGGAACGCAGACCTACTTGAGGCTGCAACTGATTTAGTCGCGATCATCCGTGAAGTGCGGCCTCAGGTTGTCGTAACCTATGACGACTTCGGTGGATACGGCCACCCGGACCATATACAGGCACATCGGGTCACCACCTACGCAACTGCATTGGCTGAAAGTCCAAGTTTTAAACCTGAATTAGGCCAGGCATGGACAGTGTCCAAGGTCTACTGGACAGCTTTCCCGAAAAGTCGGATCATTGCAGGAATCGCCAAGTTGAAGGAAATCGGCGACCAAAGTGAATTCGCAACCATGGATCCAGATGACATTCCATTTGCAGTAGACGACTCAATCATTACTACGGTCATTGATGGATCGGGATTCACCCAAGCGAAATTCGATGCCCTTACCGCCCATAAAACTCAGGTGAGCACAGATAGTGGATTCTTCGCACTTTCTAATAATCTAGGGCTCGAAATCTTCACGGAGGAACACTTCCGACTCGTTCGAGGCGACCTGCCGAAATCGGGTAAGGAAACCGACTTATTTGAGGGCCTCACCCTTGTCTGAACCACTCCGGCGAGTCCTGATTCTGCTGGGCTTTGTCCTGATGGGTTTCGCTATTGGGGTGGCGGGGGCATTCGTCCAGGCACAACGATTCGTCCTTGCCGTGGGCGATTTCGTGGTTGTGATCCCTTGGGGGACCGCTCTACTTCTCATAGCGATCATCGTTCTCACTCGATTGGCAACGGTTGCCGCAGGAACACGTTGGGCCGGCTGGCTCTTTTTCACCTGCTGGTTGGCTGCGACCGTATTGCTATCGGCCGACTCTCCATCGGGTGACCTAGCGATCAGTTCAGGTGCGCGTCAAATGGTCTATCTCTTTGGGGGAATCGTCCTCGGTGCCGCCGCAGCAACCCTCCCGGTTGAATTTCAGATTCGAAAGGGAACCAAAAGAACGGCAGAACCGTCAGTTTCTGTGCAATAAGAAAAATCCGATATCAATTTGTATGCATGTCGCATTAACGGTGATCTGGTCGAGGTGTTTACCATAGATACCTCGTGTCAAAAAGTCGTTACTGAAAAAATTGTTAGTAGCCAAAATATGAAGCCAACGGTTGTGGAGATTCTTCGTGAGTGAGCAGACATCAACGCCTGCGATTTCTCGACGCATCCTTATCTTGGTGGGGATTGGAATAGCGGCCGTAATCGCCGTTTTTATGGGTATCTTTGTTGCAACCAATGACTCAGTGCGGCCCGGAACGACTGTTTCAGGGGTCGCGATCGGTGGAATGAACCCCGACGAAGCAATTTATGTGCTCGAAGAATCCCTGGGCGCGAAAGTCAACCGCAAACTCGAGATTTCAGTCGGAGATCAGGTTTTCGAGGTGCGTCCCCGCGCAGCAGGGATAACACTTGATGCGCAAGCAACAGTCGCACAGGCGACAAATTCAGGTTTCAACCCATTGCGGGTGGTCACCGATCTCATCGGATCTCATGACATTGAACCCGTCATTACAGTGGACCAGAGTGCACTTACCGATTCAGTTGCTTCAATCGCTGATGTAGTTAACCTCAATCCAATTGAACCTAAACTCTCTGTAACTAAGAACAAGATCACATTGGCACAAGGAAGCGACGGCCTTGAGGTTGACCAGGAAGCGCTAAGCGCCCAACTTATTTCGGCGGTCACTCAAACCCGTTCCACGATCACGGCTCCCCTGAAGGTCACACCACCGAGAGTCTCCACAACCGATGCTCTCAATGCAGAGAAACTGGCCGAGCAGGCAGTTGCTAATCCCGTCAATGTTTCCGTTGGTGAGATAACCGCCACAATTCCTCCAGAGACGATAGCTCGAGCATTGTCATTTACGACCCAGGGAAGCCAGTTGTCACCCGAACTTGATGGGGCAATCCTTCACGCATCGATTGCAAACCAACTTAAGCGCGCGGAACAGCCTGGGCGCAATGCGAGTTTCAAAATTGTAAACGGGAGTCCCGTTGTTGTTCCTTCGGTTGTGGGCAGCGGGGTCTCAGACGGAGAACTGGCCACAGCTGTACTGGGAGTCTTGTCGGCCCCGGAAAACGATCGCAATGTTTCTGTACCCTTAGGTACCCGTGACCCCGAACTCACAACTGCTGAGGCGCAGCAGCTAGGCATCAATGACAAACTCTCGAGTTTCACACAAAAATTTGTCTATGCCCCCTATCGGGTTACCAATATTGGGCAAGCTGCAGAGTACGTAAATAACAAAATCCTGATGCCTGGTGAGACTTTTTCAATGAATGACACGATCAAAGAACGCACTGTCAAAAATGGTTACACGGTCGGGACAATCATTGGCCCAGGGGGAGTATTTGAAGATGCTCTTGGTGGAGGGGTCTCAGCTGCGACAACCGCAGTGTGGACGGCTGCGTTTTTTGCGGGAATGGAACGCACGGACACCAGGGCTCATTCACTGTATATCTCTCGTTACCAACCTGGCCTTGAGGCAACGGTTGCTTGGGGAGTTTTTGATATGAAATTCACCAATGATTCTCCGAATGCGGTTCTCATCAAGACAAAAATGACAAATAGTTCAATGAAAGTTACTTTTTGGGGGACACGTCAATACGACTCGATTGAAGCTGACTTTGGCGAGAGGGTGAATATCAAGCAACCCAAAAAAATAGTGATGACTAACAAGCAGTGCACACCTCAGGCGGGGATCGAGGGTTTCACCATCACCGTGGATCGAGTTTTTATCAACAACGGTGAAGAGGTTATTCGGGAGCCGATGACCACGATTTACAACGCAGGTCCCAAGGTGGTGTGCAAGAAGAAGAAGCCGAAACCCGACATTCTTGATCCAGAGGGCGCTGAGTTTGACAACAACAGTCCCGGTCCCTCGGCGTCGGAAAGTGCTTCGGTTAGGCCCAAGCCCGACAAACCTAAAAAACCAGCCAACTAATTCCCAGCCAACTAACTTTTTGTTGGCTCGAGGTGAGCACCATCACTTGTATCCACAACAGTGAATCCGTAACCTGCAATTTGATCTCGTAGTTCGTCGCTCAACGCCCAATCTTTTGCACTTCGGGCGGCATTGCGTTGCTCAAGAAGTTCGGAAACTTCCGTGGGAATTTGCGTTGTCGGATTGAGATCCTTCCCCACTTCACGGGCCAGGTCTAAGCCAAAAAGTGAGTCAAGGTGGGCAAATATCTCGAACTTGGCCCCGTCACTTATGTCACTACTTTTCTCCAAGGTCCGCAGGGCGTTTACTGCCATCGGGGTGTTGAGATCCTGAGAAAAGTACCCTGAAATTTCGTCTACGACGGATTGATCCATCGCCTGTGAATCGCTTTGGGACCAAATATTCACTTTGTGGCGCCAGCGGTCAAGGAGTTCCTGGGAGGACTCGATTACCTCCCACGTGAGGTTCATTTGACTGCGGTATTTGTGTTGCATAAATGCTAAGCGAAGTGCAAGTGGGTCGTAACCGCGATCAATAACGTCCTGTACGAGAACGACATTGCCTGAGGACTTACTCATTTTTCGGGTTTCAAAAAGTAGGTGTTCAGCATGAACCCAATGGCGCACCACTTCATGGTTACCGGACTTGCCGTCACCAGAAGTCGCCGAATTGCTTTGCGCTCGCTCGTCTTCGTGGTGGGGGAATCGAAGGTCAATTCCCCCCGTGTGAATGTCAATGCTCTCACCCAGCAAATCCAAACTCATTGCACTGCATTCGGTGTGCCAGCCGGGGAACCCGCGTCCCCAAGGAGTTTCCCAGGTGAGCTGGGTCCGATTCTCGCCCGCTGACTTCCACAAAGCCCAATCAGCATGAAACTTTTTCGCTGATTCATTTTCTTCGGCATCGAATTTGTGACCGGGACGAAGTGAATCAAGTTTGTTTCCACTCAATGCCCCGTAGCTGGGAAATGACTCAGCAGAGAAATAGACGGAATTATCAGTTCCAATATAGGCATTGCCACTATCGATCAATTTTTGAATCAGGGTAATCATCGAGTCAATCGACTCGCTGGCCTTGGGGTAGTGATCGGCAGGGTAGATGTTGAGTCGGGACAGGTCTTGGTGGAATGCGCTTTCAAAGTGCCGGGCAATATCGAGTGCGGATTTTCCCGTTTTTTCAGACTCGGCCAGCATTTTGTCCTGTGAGCCAGGAAGCGACTCGTTGCCGTCTCCCAAACCTGTGTCATCGGCCATGTGCCCCACGTCAGTGATGTTTTGAACAACAATTGTCCGAAGACCCTCATAACGCAAAGTCCGGGCGATCAAGTCCGTCACCAGAAAAGTACGCATATTTCCCACATGAGCGTCCCTGTACACCGTCGGTCCGCAGGCATAAATGCGTGCGACGTCGGGGTGGGTGGTTTCAACGGGATCAATTTCCCGGGTCATAGTGTTATAGATCCGCACACCGTGAGCCTAGACGCTAGCGAGGATTTCGGGACGCTAGGTGCGAACCGAGTCGGGACGCGGTAAGTTAAGACCCGACAACTTCCTTTGTTAACCCGGCGCAACGTACGCAACGTAAATGTACGCAACGTATTTGCGCCCTACTTTTTGGAGCGAACGTGACCTACGTCATCACCCTTCCCTGTGTAGACCTCAAAGACCGGTCTTGTATCGAAGAGTGCCCGGTGGATTGCATCTATGAAGGTGACCGCATGCTGTACATCCAGCCGGACGAATGTGTGGACTGCGGTGCATGTGAACCGGTGTGTCCGGTCGAAGCGATTTATTACGAAGACGACGTTCCAGAGGAGCACAAGGCGTTCACGGCGGCCAATGTGGACTTCTTTGTCGAACTAGGTTCACCAGGTGGTGCTGCAAAGCTTGGCGCGCAGGCATTTGATGCACCTCTGCTGGCAAGTATCGAAACTCAAATCCACGAAGACTAAAATTACGGCGAATGAGGAACAGTCGGATTTCATTGCTGTGAATGCTGATCATTGGTCACAGTTACCGGATTTCCCGTGGGACACCCTCGCGCCATTCGCTGAAATTGCCCGGTCTCACCCAGACGGCATCATTGATCTTTCCGTGGGTACTCCGGTAGATCCAACGCCCGATGTCATTAGGCGAGCACTTGAGGCAGCTTCAAATGCGCCTGGATACCCAACGACGGCCGGAATTCCGCAGCTTGCGAAGGCCTTCACGCATTGGGCGGTTGAGACATTGGGTGCTCCGGCCAACATCGCGGTTCTGCCGACGATCGGTTCAAAGGAAATCGTCGCAGCGCTCCCCAATCTTCTTGGCCTAGGCGCCGGTGAAGTTGTTGTCATTCCCTCGATCGCCTACCCGACCTATCTGGTGGGTGGAATTGCTGCTGGTTGTGAAGTGATCGCCACCGATTCTCCGGAATCGTTGACCCAGCCCGTAGCCCTCTTGTGGCTCAACTCGCCATCAAATCCCACCGGAGAAGTCTTGAGTCTGCAGCGACTCCAGGAACTAGTCCGATGGGGTCAGACGCATGGAGTCGTGATTGCGAGTGACGAGTGCTATTACGATTTGGGCTGGGATGCTGAGCCCGTTTCCATTTTGGACCAACGAGTACATGGTGGGAATCTGACCGGGTTACTCGCGGTTCACTCACTATCAAAGAGATCCAATATGGCCGGATACCGATCCGGGATGTTGGCGGGTGATCCCGAATTGGTCAATCGAATTCTTGGAATACGCAAACACTTGGGCATGATGCTTCCGACGTTTGTGCAACATGCTGCAATTGCGGCCTACCAAGACCTCGCGCATGTACACGAGCAAAAAGCTAGATATCACTCGCGAAGAGCGGCTCTTAAGGGTGCATTAACCGACGCCGGGTTTGATATTCGTCACAGTGAGGCAGGTTTGTACCTGTGGGCCACCCAGGACCGGGATTGCTGGGAGAGTGTTTCCCAACTCGCTTCGTTAGGGATTTTGGTCACTCCAGGCTCCTTCTATGGGGAAAAAGGCCAGAAATTCGTTCGTGTTGCTATGACCGCAACCGACGAAGCGGTCAACAACGCGATTACCCGGCTCACCCACTTTGCCTAGGTCGATTTTCATTGGAAACATTCGGGCAGTAGTCTCGGTGGGTGACTGAAAACGTACTCAACTACCCAGGTGGAACACTCGAACTGCCAGTTATTGATTCCACTGAAGGCGAGAATGGCCTCGGTATCAATGACCTGCTGAAGACTACGGGGAACGTCACCCTAGATCCGGGGTTTGTGAACACCGCGGCATGCACCTCTGCCGTTACTTTCATAAATGGTGACGAGGGAATCCTTCGATACCGCGGTTACCCGATCGAACAGTTGGCTGAGAAATCTACTTTCTCTGAGACTTCCTACCTGCTGATCTACGGCGAACTTCCGACACCGGCCCAGTTGAGTGAATTTGAATCAACCATCACTCAGCACACCATGCTGCATGAAGATCTACGTCGATTTTTTGATGGCTTCCCCCGTGATGCCCACCCGATGCCCGTCTTGTCTTCCGCGGTCTCTGCGTTGTCTACTTTCTATCAGGACTCTCTAGACCCATTTGATCAAGAGCAGGTTGAGATTTCAACGATTCGACTCCTAGCCAAGATGCCCACGATTGCCGCTTACGCTTACAAGAAATCTGTGGGTCAGCCCTATCTATACCCCGACAATTCACTGGGATTTGTTGAAAACTTCCTCCGCATGACTTTTGGGGTTCCTGCGGAAGAATACGTTGCGAATCCGGTCGTTGTGCGCGCTCTCGACCAACTTTTCATTCTGCATGGAGACCACGAGCAAAATTGCTCAACGTCAACCGTGCGCCTTGTTGGTTCATCACATGCCAATCTCTTTGCAAGTGTCTCCGCAGGAATCATGGCCCTTTTCGGTCCGCTGCATGGTGGCGCCAATCAGGCTGTTCTGGAAATGCTTGGTGAAATTCATGACTCCGGTGAAGGTGTTGACGCATTCATTGCAAAGGTCAAAGCCCGCGAAGACGGCGTGAAGCTCATGGGCTTCGGTCACCGCGTTTACAAGAATTACGATCCACGCGCTGCGATTGTCAAAAAGACGGCCTATGAAGTTTTAGAAGCACTCAATGTCAATGACCCACTGTTGGACATTGCCTTGCAGCTTGAAGCTGTTGCTCTCGTTGATCCGTACTTCATTGAGCGCAAGCTGTACCCGAATGTTGACTTCTACACCGGGTTGATCTACAAAGCTATGGGTTTCCCCACCCGGATGTTCACCGTGCTGTTTGCATTGGGTCGCTTGCCGGGCTGGATCGCTCAATGGCGGGAAATGATCGAAGATCCGGCCACCAAGATTGGCCGACCACGCCAGGTTTACATTGGAGAAACAGAGCGCAACTACCCGACGCAGTAATTACAACTTCTTAACGCGGTAGGTGTTAGTGCAGGGCGGAATTCAGGCCGCCCCATGAACCTGTCCGGTTCACTGCTTCGATTCCGCCAGTAACAGAATTCCTTCGAAACAGTAAATCGTGTGCGCCTGAAAGTTCCCCGGCTTTAACGATCTCGCCATCGGGCAAAAGCACCTTGCTGCCGGCGGTTACGTAGAGACCTGCCTCAACAACACAGCGGTCACCGAGTGAAATTCCAATCCCAGCATTTGCACCGATAAGGCACTCGCTGCCCACGGAAACGACTTCTTTGCCACCGCCGGAGAGGGTACCCATGATCGATGCTCCACCACCAATGTCGGATCCTGCACCCACCAGCACTCCAGCGGAGATACGACCTTCCACCATTGAAGTCCCCAGAGTTCCGGCGTTGAAGTTAACAAATCCTTCGTGCATTACAACTGTTCCGGGGGCAAGGTGGGCGCCGAGTCTCACTCGATCCGCGTCGGCAATTCGCACGTCACCGGGAGTGACGTAGTCCACCATGCGGGGGAAGCGGTCAAGGCCAAAGATCGTTAATTGATCACCGCGGGCGCGAGTGCGCAGCCGAACTTCACCGACACGGTCGACCGAGATCGGTCCAAGATTTGTCCACGCAACAAGCTCTAGTTTGCCAAAAATACCGTCCATGTTGATGGAACGCGGGGTCACCAAGCGGTGTGAAAGTAGGTGCAGGCGCAGATAAGCGTCCGCGCCATCTGCGGGAGGTGCGGAAAGATCTGAGATCTCGGTGCGTATCCCGCGCACGGTTACTCCCCGTAACTCGTCATGAACAGCGCCGGCATCGAGTCCCGGTACATCAGCGGGAGTTGAACCCAATGTGGGGTTTGGGTACCAGACGTCAAGCAACGTGTCGTTGCTGTAGGTCGCTAATCCAAGTCCACTTGCAGGTCCGTTCAACAGATTTTCGCTCACGGCACTACCGTAGTGGCGTGAGCATCACTGGGCAGTTAGCGCCTTTGTCTTTGGATGCAGAATTACCCGTTCTCACCGCGACCTTGATTGATATTCCCAGCGAGTCGCACGGCGAGGAACAGATTGCGAATCTGGTTGAACAGGCCTTACGGGCCTACTCGCATCTGTTAGTAACCCGAATCGGTAACTCGGTGATTGCCACAAATCACGCGGACCGTGGTGATCGGATCGTGATCGCAGGACACCTAGACACCGTTCCGGCTAACGGGAATCTCCCTCACCATGTCAGGGCAGAGCGGATTTATGGCTTAGGCGCCGCGGATATGAAAGGTGGAGTCGCGATTGCATTACAGCTTGCGGCCACTGTCGTAGAGCCGTTGTGCGACGTAACCTATATTTTCTATGAATCCGAGGAAGTGAGTTCGGAGTTCAACGGTCTTGAAAAAATCTCCAAGATCGCCCCGGAGTTTTTAGAGGCCGATTTTGCAGTTCTGATGGAGCCCAGTAACGCAAACATTGAAGCAGGTTGCCAGGGAACAATTCGAGCAAACATCACGACTCACGGTGAGCGAGCGCACAGCGCGCGAAGTTGGATGGGCAAAAATGCGATCCATCAAACGCGCGAGATTCTAGAAATTTTGGAAAACTACAGGCCTTCCAGCCCGGTCATTGATGGTCTCACATATCGCGAAGGTTTAAACGCGGTCGCGATAACCGGGGGTATTGCCGGGAATGTGATTCCCGATCGGTGTTGCGTGACAGTGAATTACCGTTTCGCCCCTGATCGCTCGGTGGAAGAGGCGATTGCACATGTCAGGGAAGTTTTCTCCGGCTGTGAAGTGGACATTGCCGACCAAGCCCCCGGTGCACTCCCTGGCTTGTCTCACCCCGCCGCACGAGCATTTCTCGCGGCAACAGGCGCGACGGTGGCACCGAAGTTTGGTTGGACCGATGTTGCACGCTTCTCGGCAATGGGAACGCCAGCGGTCAATTACGGGCCAGGGGATCCTTCGATTGCGCACAGTAAAGGGGAATTTGTGAATGTAGAAGAGTTGAACAGTGTGGCCACCAACCTTCGGCGTTGGTTAACAGAGCAAGGTTCCCCCAACCATGATGGACTAGTGCCATGACGTTCCTTTTTGTGGTCTTCGCGATCCTGGTGATAGCTGGAGCTGCGATGCTAATCACAGGCCGGTTTGCCCCAAGTGTTGGAATCGAGAACACGGGTGACTACAAACCCGATTCCCAGGGTTTTGATGTAACGGTCCGCGGATATCGCATGGACGAGGTTGATCAAAAAATCGCCGAGCTTGAAGGCCGGATCGACGAACTCGAATCGAGTACTAATGAGCACTAAACGAATCCGCCGGCTTGATTTAGATATCGTGATTAACGCACCTGTCCAGGAAGTCTTTGATGCTTTCACAGCGTGGACCCAGCAGGATCGTTGGATGGTGGGCACAAGGGTGGAAATCCGCAAAGGTGATGGTGAAAGTGTGGGTTCGGTGATTGCCGGCTGGAGTGGAGTCGGGCCGGTGGGTTTCTGGGACACCATGGAGATCACCCGGTGGGAGCCTCCCTACCGAGTCGATGTCCTCCACACTGGAAAGTTGGTCAAGGGAACGGGAACCATGGAGGTGGTCTCCCTACCGGGAAATACCTCACGTTTTATCTGGAGTGAGGATTTCGAGTTACCATTAGGCGTTCTTGGCGCCGTTGGCTGGCCGATTGGCAAGTTCCCACTACTGGCTGGAGTGAAGAAATCCCTGAAGGCCCTCAAGCGTGAGATTGAATCGGGCCGCCCCTTCTAAAATCACGCCAACCAGAGGGCGCGTCGTCGTGGAAGGGGGTCATGCGGAATAATGGGCCTTTCGAACCGGGCGTGCCCGGGTACCTGATGGGCGCAATGGCGCTGCAAAGACTTGGCTGGAAGGGGACACAAATATGGCCGCGATGAAGCCACGTACCGGAGACGGACCAATGGAGGTCACCAAAGAGGCTCGCAGTTACGTGATGCGGGTTCCCTTAGAGGGCGGCGGACGTCTTGTTGTTGAACTAAAGGCTGATGAAGCCAAAGAATTAGGCGCCAAATTACTTGAAGTTTTTGCCTGAAACTGCCATTTAATTCCGGCTTCGCAGTGAAGCCAAGAAAAGTCCCTCACCTGATGTGAGTAGTGAGGGCAACCAATCGTTGTCAGAGCGCAATTCGGTGGCGATATCGCGCATCGCGGTAGCTTCATAATCGCGGACACTGGGGTCTGCCATTCCTGTTGCAAATGCACCGTGGAAGATCACTAGCCCACCAATTCGCAGCAATCGTTTCGCTTGGTTGAGCATCGCAGGGTATTCACCCGCCTCCGCATCGATAAATACGAGGTCATAGGCGCCATCGGAGAATCTAGGAAGTACTTCAAGTGCCCGTCCGGCAATGAGTCTCATGCGGTTGGATTCAAAGCCAAGGCTGGTGAAGAGTTCTTTGGCATGGCGTTGGTATTCAGCTTCAAGGTCAATACTGGTGAGGACCCCGCCAGCTTTCATACCCTCGAGGAGTGCGGCGCCTGAAATTCCGACGCCCGTACCCACTTCAATGATGGCTTGTGCCTGAATTGAGGCTGCGAGTAGTTCGAGCAGGGAGGCAACCTGGGCACTCACACATTCGATCCCCAGATCGGCAGCGCGCAATCTAGCCTCGCGTAGTTCACTTGCATGCTCGGCGTCAAACTCACCGAGATAGTTTTCGGTGTAGTCGGCGGCACTGTCGGTAATCGCTGAATATGGCATGTAACTCCTTGCAAGACTGGCACTTATCAGTTTAAGTGCTTTCGAAAGCCTAGTGGTAAGCCCGCTGCAATGAGCGATAGTGCGCGTTAGGCTTACAGGGTGAGTGAATTTCCCCCGACCAACTTCGTGGCGCCCCCATTACAGCCGGAGCCTGTTCCGCGTAAACCGCAGCGGCGGGGGCTGGGTGTTTGGGGAACGATTCTTGTTTCGGCTGTGACCGCTGTGATTGTGGGTGGCGTAGCAGGCCTTGGCGGATATTTGATCGGATCTAATGGGGATTCGAGCGCAAGTGGCACGAGTAATGTGATTACATTGCCGCAGATTGACGGGACCTCGAAGGTCGGAACAATCGACGTCGCGGCAATCGCGGAATCGGTATTGCCCAGTGTGGTGTCAATTTTGATTGAGGCCGGAAATAATTCGGGAAGCGGTTCAGGTTTTATAGTTCAATCCGACGGTTATATTCTGACGAATAACCACGTGGCAGCCCCGGCAGCCAATGGCGGGGAACTCACTGTTGTTTTCGAAGACGGTGAAAAAGCCATCGCTAAAATTGTTGGTCGTAATTCTTCCTATGACCTTGCCGTTCTCAAAGTTGATAAAAAGGGATTGCCGGCCGCGGTTCTCGGTGATTCAAGTGCCGTGCGCGTCGGTGAGGTCGCAATCGCAATCGGTGCCCCATTGGGACTCAATGGAACGGTAACTTCAGGAATCATCAGTTCTTTGGATCGGCCGGTGACCGCTGGTGGACGTGGCGAATTGGCTTTCATTAACGCAATTCAAACCGATGCCGCGATTAATCCCGGAAACTCGGGCGGTCCACTACTTGACGGCAGTGGACGGGTCATTGGGATCAACTCGGCGATTGCCACTCTCGCCGGAACAATCGGGGGTGAGACCGGATCTATCGGGTTGGGTTTTGCTATCCCGATAAATTCTGCCAAAAGAATTGCTGAAGAGTTAATTTCAACGGGTGATTCGCAGACACCGATCATTGGAGTCGTTCTCAATACCGCCTACACCGGCGAGGGAGCAGAAATCAGCGAAATCACCCCCGGTGGCCCGGCGCAAGAAGCTGGTTTCAGGGTGGGGGACGTGATCACGGGATTCAACGGCCGTCAGGTCGCGGACTCAACTGAGCTGGTCGTTGCAATTCGCAGTTACGCACCGGGTGAGCAGATAGAAATAACGGTCTCCCGCAATGGGCAGACCTCAACTATTCCGCTGACTTTGGGATCCTCAACCACAATCGGCTAGCGCTTTCGGGGAGAGGGGCTGCCCACCTCGCTGCCCACCTCGCTGCCCACTCGGCGTAACCTAATAGCGTGTTTGATATTGGGATCGGGGAGATGATCGCTCTCGGCGTGCTTGGGCTTCTCATTTTTGGCCCGGAAAGACTTCCCAAGGCCGCCGCTGACGCGACCAAGTGGTTACGTCAAATCCGTGAAATGGCGGGAAGTGCACGTAAGGATCTTGCTGAATCATCCGGTCTGGACTTGCAGGACACGATTAATACAGTGAAAAGTCTTGGCGAATATCACCCACGAAATCTTGCAACTTCTTTGTTTTCCGATGACACCTCGTCGGAAAAAACCAAGCCCGCACCAAACACCGACAAACCAGTATTTGACCCTGACGCTACCTAGTTTTTAACGTCCGGCCGGTGTGATGTTAAGGCTCATTCCTGCTAGTCCACGTGGCTTAGCGCTGAGTTGCGCCGCGATCGCGGCAATCGACACTGCTGCGTCAGATTCTGGGAACGCACTCACAAGTGGCTCGCCTTTGTCGCCGCCTTCACGCAGACGAACATCAAATGGAATATTGCCCAGCACGGGAATATTGGTTCCCAAAGTTTTGGTGAGTCCATCGGCTACGGCCTGACCGCCACCGGCCCCGAATAGATCAATTGGTTCACCGCAATGTGGGCAAGGGAACGAACTCATGTTTTCGATTACACCGAAAACTTTTTGGTTTGTCTGTGCGGCGAGGGTTCCGGACCGGATTGCAACGTCGGCGGCACCCTGTTGAGGGGTTGTGACAATTATTAATTCGGCTTGGGGGAGTAGCTGCGCGGTCGACAACGCTATGTCCCCGGTTCCCGGTGGTAGGTCAAGAAGCAGAAAATCCAAGTCACCCCACCAAACGTCAGTCAAGAATTGTTCCAGTGCTCGGTGCAGCATTGGTCCACGGAATGCAACTGCCTGTTCAATTCCACCCGGTTTGAACGACAACATGGACATGACTCGTACGCCATTTCCTTGTGGCGGCATGATCAAACCATCGACCATGGTCGGCGATGTCATTGCGTTGAGAATTTTTGGAATCGAGTGGCCATAAACATCGGCGTCAAGGAGTCCCACCGAGTAACCCGCTTCAACGAGGGAAACCGCGAGATTCGCCGTCACGGAAGATTTACCAACGCCGCCTTTTCCAGACGCAACTGCAAATATTTTGGTGAGGGATCCTGGTTTGTTGAACGGTATTTCCTTTTCGGCCCTTCCGCGGAGGGTTTCGCGCATTTTCCCGCGTTGTTCCTCTGACATTACGTCTAGTTCAACCTGTACATCGCTGACTCCGGGAACCTGCATAACAGCGTTAGTAACGCGTTCAGTGATGGTAGTTTTCATTGGGCATCCGGCGACCGTGAGGAAAATCCCCACTTCAACCAAACCGTTCTTGCGAAGTTGGACGCTTTTCACCATTCCAAGATCAGTGATGGGCCGATTGATTTCTGGGTCATCAACACCTGCAAGCGCCGCGTGAACCGCGTCTAGGTCGATACCGCTATCGGAGTCGTCGGATTCATTCGGGGTGAAGGCCATGTTCCGATGCTATCGGGGGCTCAGGCTTGCGTTCCTGTGCGCTTTCAATTCGATCGAGGCGGTCAACTATTTCTTCGAGTAGATCACGCAATTCACCGCGCAGATAGTCGCGGGTTGCAAGCTCTCCCATTGCGTCGCGGACGTCAGCGATTTCCCGAGCGAGATAGTCACTGTCGGCGAGGATCCGTTCATTGCGGGTCCGGTCTTCTTGGAATTGCACTCGGTCTCGGTCAGTCTGCCGGTTCTGTGCCAGCAAGATGAGTGGCGCTGCGTAAGAGGCCTGTAATGAGAGCAGGAAAGTAAGAAAAATGAACGGATAAATATCGGGCTTTAAATTGTCGGGGGCCAGAACATTCCAACCGATCCAGGTAACAACGACCACCGTCATCCAGGCAATGAATGCCCAAGACCCGATATAACGGGCAACGCGCTCAGACATTGCCCCGAAAAATTCAGGGTCGTAGGTGGGACGCCGAGCAAGACCCCGCTCAAGTGGCTGGTCCAAGCGTTGCTTACGACTTGGATCCATTGGTGAATTAGCCATTGCCCACCTCCGAATCATCTGATTCCCAAACGTCCGGAGCTTCACGCCAACCCTGGGGCAACATGTGGTCCACAAGGTCATCGAATGTCACGGCGCCGACCAGTGAACCATTTTCATCAACGACGGGTAGTGCTACCAGGTTGTAGTTTGCGAAACTTCGGGTGACAACAGAAAGGGGAGTGTCGGGGCGCATTGGCTCAAAGGATGTGTCAACGATTGCGGACACTAATGAGGATGGGGGTTCCCGTAGCAATCGTTGGAAGTGACACACGCCCAAATACTTGCCGGTTGGAGTTTCAGTGGGTGCTCGACAGACGTACACCTGGGAGGCGAGTGCAGGGGAAAGGTCGGGATTACGAATTCGAGCGAGTGCGTCGGCGACAGTTTCGTCGGGCGCCATAACGATTGGCTCACTTGTCATCATGCCGCCGGCAGAAAAGTCGTCGTAGCTCAACAGGCGTCGGATGTCATCGGCTTCATCTGGCTCCATGCGGGTCAGGAGATCTTCGGCACGTTCGGGTGCCAGTTCAGAAATTAGGTCGGCGGCGTCATCGGGATCCATTTCTTCCAAAATATCTGCCGCTCGCTCGGCTTCAAGGGCCTCCAGGATCTCTACACGATTTTGATCTGTCATCTCCTCGAGAACGTCAGCCAGGCGTTCGTCGTCGAGTTCGCGAGCAATTTCAGTTCGTCGCTTGGGAGTGAGTTCGCGCAACATGGACGCAACGTCAGCTGGGCGCAGAGTCTCCATGGTGGCAAGTAATTGTTCGGCTGCTTGATCGGGAAGTGGGAGTGACATGTTGGTGACATCTTGCCAATCAACGATCAACTTCTCGCCTCTGCGACGGAACCCCGTTGTCGCGCGGCGCACGAAGAGTTGGTTCACCAGCCATTCCCGGCTGCGAGACTGTTCAACGCTGACGTCCAGAATTGTCACGGGATCACCGGAATTGCGTAACGTGACGGAGCGGTCAAGTAATTCGGCGGTGACCAAGGTTTCATTTTTGCGCTGCTCAAACCGGCGAAGGTTCACCGTTCCCGTAACAATAATTTGACCTGAGTCAATTGTGGTGACCTTGGTCATGGGCACAAAAATCCGGCGGCGTGGAGGCACTTCAACGACTAAGCCGGTGAGTCGTGGGGGAAGGGTTCCGGTTCGCAAAATGACAATGGCGTCACGCACTTTGCCCATTTGGTCACCATTGGGGTCAAATACCCCGATGCCGTTCAGCCGGGCGAGGAAGACTCTAGGATTCGTGCTCACCTGCGCAGGGTACCGCTTAAGGCGCCTGTGAAAAAACATGTTGGGCTGAATGCGTAGGGATCTGGTCAATGGTGTTGGCTTCACCTGTGGGTACAGCTTCGCAAAGGGGGAGCGACCGCGGATCAGTCAACCTGGGCCTGCCTCCTAAAGGTGACTTGATTGCGTTAGCCGTTGCCATCGTTTTCATCGCCCTGAGCGGCCCCGTGATCGCAGCAACGGCTGCACCCGTCCTCGCCATCGCCTTTTGGCGTTGTCTCATCGGCAGCGGTCTGACCGGGTTGTGGGTGGGATTTAGGGAGCGGGACTCTTTTCGATCCTTGACCCGTCGAGAGTGGAGACTCACGGCAGCATCCGGGGTATTTCTGGGGCTCCATTTTGCAACCTGGATCCCCTCGCTCGTTTTTACATCGGTTGCCGCCTCAACAGCGCTGGTTGCAACCCAACCAATCTGGGCAGCTTTTATTGCTAGAGCAAGAGGTGTTCGGATTAGTCGTGGTTCTTGGATTGGAATTTGGATTGCGCTCTCCGGTGTTTTGGTTCTGACGGGCATTGATATTCGCACGGACACCCGACATCTAATTGGCGATGCACTTGCGTTGGCCGGTGCAATTTTCGCGGCCGCCTACGTTTCGGTAGGTGCTGAAGTGCGAAAGAGCGTACCCACTGCAACCATGACCTTCCCACTGTATGGAATCGCGGCGTTAACAATCTTGCCGCTCATGTTTATTTTTCAACAAGATTTGATTGGTTTCGAACTCGATGCCTGGCTTATGATTCTCGGGATCACTTTGGGCGCGCAACTTCTGGGTCACACTTTGATGAACAAGGTGTTGGCAAACTCTTCTGCGACATTTGTCTCACTCGCAATTCTTTTTGAAATGCCGGGGGCAGCGTTGGTCGCAGCTATTTGGTTGGGGCAAACTCCACCGGTCTCGATCTATCCTGCTGCCGCACTCATCATTATCGGTGTCGTCCTGGTGATTAAGTCAAATCCGAAGAGCGAAGTCCCTATGGAGACATCACCGATTTAGGTAAGGGAAATCAGTGATTTTTTTTGATCGCAGTACTTGGGAAAGCGGAATTAGAAGTACCGCTGCCAAGACGGCAATTGAAATTCCCCAGGTGACGCCGACCCTGTCGGCAATTAGACCCACCATGAATGGTGCGAACACGAATCCAGCTCGCGAGATCCAACTAACTACTGTGATTGCCGTTTCCGGGTTGGTGCCTTTAACAAAAGTCGCCGCATGCATTGCTGCTGGGAACAGGGTGGCAATGCCTAACCCGACCACAACACAGGCGCCAATGTAAGCGTAAAAATTTCCGGCGACCAATGCGGCAGTAAGGGCGAGGGCCGTGATTCCCATACTTACCTGGGCAACGAGTCGTTCGCCAAAACGGTTGACAAAACGGTCGCCGACAAAACGCCCGACCGTAAGTGCAATGGTGAAGGCGACAACGCCAAGTCCCACCCTTGCTCCGTCAACACCAAGGTCGGTCAGATAGACAGATGACCAACGCTGAGGGACATCTTCAACGATGACAGCGAGAACAGTGAGTAGCCCAATCACAGTGAGCGCAGTAAACATGGAACTAATGTGGAATCGAGTGATGCGGCCGGCTGGGGCGACGGAACCTGGGTCTATCGCGGTGAGGTGATCGGCGTGGATTTCTTCGGCCAATTCAGTCTGGTTGTTGGCCGTTGTGAGACTTTTGGGGAGTAGCCAGCGAAAGGTTGCAAGCGCGCCGAGCAGACCGATGATTGACACAAAGAACAGTGACCATGTGAGTGAGAAATCCAATGCGAGGGTGATTGCACCGATGAGAGCTCCGGTGACGGTTCCCAGAGCCCAAAATGCATGCATATTATTGATAATCGAGCGCTTATATAGGCGCTGAACTTGGAGGCCATGTGCATTCTGGGCTGCGTCAAGCACCGAGTCCACCGCACCAATGGCAAAAATCACAATCCCAAGAATGAAAATACTGGGAGCCAATCCAACGAGCGGGAGAAGCGGAAGCATCAGTACCAGAGCAATCATGGAAAACTGTCCACTGCCAAATTTGCGCATTCCCATTGCAGCAAATGGGCCAAAGAACAGACCCCCTGCTGCCCCGGCGCTAAGGACCACCCCCAATGCAAGATCCGACATAGCCAGTTGGCCCTGCAGATCGGCCAATCGTGGTGTGAGGGCGCTGAGGGCAATACCGTTAAAAAAGAAGAGAAAAATCGTGACTAAACGGGCTCGCTGGAGCGTTTGGGGTGAAAGTTGGGAACCCTGGGCGCTGCTCATCCGTGACGCATCCACACCAGAAGCATAGGTGTGACCTAACCCTCAAAGTTATTGTGAGCGCGTTAATTAGGCGTGCGCTAATCTGCGCTCATGTCAAATACGGAACGCGCATTACGGCCTCGACGATCCAATCTCGCAGTGCCGGGTAGTAGCGAGAAAATGCTCGACAAGGCGCGAACCCTGCCCGTTGACCAAGTTTTCATGGATATCGAAGACGCCGTGGCCCCCTTAGCCAAGCCACAGGCCCGCAAGAACATCGTTAATGCACTTAATGAGGGCGGCTACGACGGCAAGATTCGCTCGGTGCGTGTTAACGACTGGACAACCCAGTGGACCTACGCCGACGTCATTGAAGTTGTTGAGGGGGCTGGAGCCAACCTTGATGCAATCATGTTGCCCAAGGTCCAAACGGCTGACCAGATAATTGCCCTTGATCTGCTGCTCACCCAACTTGAAAAATCAAATGGACTTGAAGTGGGACGGATTGGGATCGAAGCCCAAATCGAAAATGCGCTCGGGCTCATCAACGTTGATGCAATCGCGCAGGCGAGTCCCCGGGTTGAAACCATTATTTTCGGTCCGGCCGACTTCATGGCGAGTATCAACATGAAATCACTGATTGTGGGTGAACAACCTCCCGGCTATGACACCGGTGACGCTTACCACTACATCTTGATGCGAATCCTGATGGCAGCTCGCGCCTACAACAAGCAGGCAATTGATGGCCCATACCTGCAAATCAAGGACGTTGAGGGCTTCCGTCGCGTGGCAGCTCGCTCCGCGGCGCTTGGATTTGATGGCAAGTGGGCGCTGCACCCAGGCCAAGTCGATGCAGCCAACGAAATTTACTCACCGGATCAGTCAGATTACGACCACGCTGAGATGATCCTTGATGCATACGAATACTTCACTTCGGCTAGTGGTGGCGCAAAAGGTGCAGCAATGCTGGGTGACGAAATGATCGACGAAGCATCTCGCAAAATGGCTCTGGTGATGGCAGCCAAAGGCCGGGCCGCTGGCCTCACTCGAACACAACAATTCACCGTACCCGAATAACTGAACCCCGATAAAGGACAACCATGACACGCTTGGCATACACCGAGGGACTGAATGACATTCAGAAAGAGATTCTCAGCGCGGTTCACGACTTTGTGAACAATGAGATCATTCCTGTTGCTAACAAGTTGGAACACGCTGACGAGTACCCACAGGCCATAGTCGACGGTCTCAAAGAACTCGGTGTGTTCGGCTTGATGATCCCTGAGGAGTACGGCGGCCTCGGTGAGTCACTGCTCACCTATTCACTCGTTGTTGAAGAGATTGCACGAGGCTGGATGCCGGTCAGCGGTGTGATTAATACCCACTTCATCGTTGCCTACATGTTGATGCATCACGGAACCACAGAGCAAAAAGAAAAATACCTACCGCGCATGGCAACCGGCGAAGTCCGTGGAGCTTTCAGCATGAGTGAGCCAAACTGCGGGTCTGACGTCTCTGCCATTACCTCAAAAGGCGTTAAGAACGACGAGGGATACTTGCTCAACGGTCAAAAAATGTGGCTGACAAATGGCGCTTCCTCGACACTCGTAGCGGTATTGGTGCGAACCGACGACGCTGCCCCGGCTGACTCCAGCGTTTACAAGCGCATGTCAACTTTCCTTATTGAGAAGACTCCAGGTTTTGGCGAGGTACGTCCCGGACTCTCCATCCCAGGAAAGATCGAAAAAATGGGCTACAAAGGCGTCGATACCACTGAGTTGATCATGGACAACCTCCAGCTTTCCAACGACGACCTTCTCGGCGGGGAACCCGGTAAAGGGTTCTACCAAATGATGGACGGTGTTGAAGTTGGTCGCGTCAACGTTGCTGCCCGCGCCTGCGGGTTAGCTCTCCGCGCATTCGAATTGGGAATCGAATACGCACAAATGCGGGAAACCTTCGGTAAGCCAATCATTGAGCACCAGGCCGTTTCATTCCGTCTTGCCGACATGGCAACAAAAGTTGAAGCCGCCCACCAAATGATGGTTATGGCTGCAAAGCTCAAGGACAGCGGTGCTCGTAACGACCTCGAGTCCGGGATGGC
>Ga0075467_10001242_pt1 | contig 21098 bp, 19 predicted proteins | sample DEB08_DNA_9_FD_75067 | JGI IMG/M metagenome (GOLD analysis project Ga0075467, IMG submission 75067) | Aqueous microbial communities from the Delaware River and Bay under freshwater to marine salinity gradient to study organic matter... | ecosystem: Environmental > Aquatic > Marine > Coastal ... | reverse complement strand
CTACTCGCTTATTCATGACGATCTGCCAGCAATGGACGATGACGATCTGCGCCGAGGGCTACCGACAAATCATATCCAGTACGATGAAGCCACCGCCATTTTGGCTGGCGACGCACTGCAAACGTTGGCATTTGAGATGATCGCCAGCGCGTCGTCTGGTTTAAGCGATGCGCAAGCTCGCAGCATTTGTCTAAAGCTAGCCGTAGGTTCGGGGCAAACAGGCATGGTTGGTGGTCAAATACTCGATATTCAGGCAACTAATTACCAACTCGACCGCCGCGCCCTTGAAAATGTGCATCGCCGCAAAACCGGTGCCTTAATCAACGCTGCGGTGATCTGTGGCGCACTTTGTGGCGACCACACCACTGAGTCACAACTCAGTGGTTTAAGCGATTACGCCGATAACATTGGCTTGGCATTTCAAGTGGTCGACGATATCTTAGATATTGAATCATCAACACAAGAGCTAGGCAAACCAAGCGGCAGCGATGTTGAAAACGGCAAATCAACCTACCCAGCCCTAATTGGCTTACAAAAGTCTAAAAAACTTGCACAAACTCTTTACCAAGAATCCATAGTCAGCATAGCTGCTATAAGCGATAATACCTCCCTACTCGAAGACTTGGCCAAACTTGTGGTCGAGCGCACTAAATAGGCATTTGCAGCGAAGCGTTTAACGCTCGTTGCCAGCCAAACTAATTTACGCAAAGCCAGAGTAATTATACCCAGTGACTGACCAACAGACTAAATATCCGCTGCTAATGACGCTAGATCAACCTAGTGACCTTAGGCAGTGCTCCGAAGACCAGTTACAGCAAGCCTGTGACGAAACTCGTCAATTTCTAATTGACACGGTTTCAAAGATTGGCGGTCATCTGGCCGCCGGTTTAGGCACAGTTGAGCTTACTACCGCGCTACACTACGTATTTAATACGCCCGATGACCGAATTGTTTGGGATATAGGCCATCAAGCTTACCCACACAAGATTTTAACCGGTCGGCGCGACCAGCTGCATACTATTCGCCAGCCGGGAGGCCTATCCGGCTTTCTTAAGCGTACCGAAAGTGAATACGACACCTTTGGCGCGGGTCATTCAAGCACCTCAATCAGTGCCGCCTTAGGCATGGCAGTAGCCGCTGCTCAGCAAAAGCTCGACCGCGATGTTGTCGCGATTATTGGTGACGGTGCAATCACCGCTGGAATGGCGTTTGAAGCACTCAACAATGCTGGCGACATGGATGCCAACATATTAGTCATCCTAAACGACAACGATATGTCGATTTCGCCCAACGTCGGCGCGTTTAAAAACTATCTAACCCGCTTGATGACTGGCCCGGCCGTTAACTCGGTACGTAATGCCACCAAGAAAGCCCTAGACAGCATACCGCCGGTGCGCGACTACGCTCGCCGCTGGGAAGAACATATTAAAGGCATGATATTGCCGAGCACGTTCTTTGAAGAAATGGGTTTCTATTACGCCGGCCCGATCGACGGTCATGATATTGAAACCTTGGTCAGCACACTGCGCAACCTGAAAGAAATTGACGGCCCTCGCTTTTTGCACATAGTGACCAAAAAGGGTAAGGGCTTTGAGCCCGCGGAAGACTCGCCGATTAAATACCATGGGGTATCGCCGTTTAATCCAACTACCGGTGAGATCGGCAAAAAAGCCAAGATTCGAACCTACACCGATGTATTCAGTGATTGGCTATGCGACATGGCGGCACTTGATGACAAGCTGATAGGTATTACGCCCGCGATGCGTGAAGGCTCTGGCCTGGTGCGCTTCTCAGAAGAGTATCCAGAACGTTATTTCGACGTCGCCATTGCCGAGCAACATGCACTTACCTTTGCCGCTGGCATGGCTTGTGATGGGCAAAAGCCGATTGTGGCTATCTATTCAACCTTTTTACAACGTGCATACGATCAGTTAATTCACGATGTCAGCGTCCAAGATCTGGACGTCATGTTAGCCATTGATCGAGCCGGCTTGGTTGGCGCTGATGGGGCAACGCATGCTGGAGTATTCGATTACAGCTACCTGCGCTGCATACCCGGGTGCACAATCTATGCTCCGAGCGACGAAGCAGAATGCCGAGACATGCTCTATAGCGCCTATAAACACGTCGGCCTCACGGCCGTACGCTACCCTCGCGGGGCTGGCACTGGCGCAGTTGAAAAGACGCAAATGACTGAAATAGAATACGCCAAAGGTGTCACCGTTCACAAAGGCGGCAATGTCGCAATTTTGTCGTTCGGCACGCTGTTGCCAGCCGCCGTAGAAGCCGCTAGAAACATTGGCGCAACGGTAGTCAACATGCGTTTCGTTAAGCCACTTGATCAACAACTGATCAGTGATTTAGCCCGTGACCACAACTTATTGGTAACCCTAGAAGAAAATGTCGTTGCTGGCGGCGCTGGCTCAGCCGTCAACGAATATTTATCGGCCGCGGGAATCGCTACGCCGACCTTGAATTTAGGTTTACCAGACCGATATATTGATCATGGTAGCCAAACTGCTTTATTAGCCGAATGCGGCTTAGACGCCGCTGGAATTGAGCAATCAATCATCGGCTCTCCCTTTTACCAACCGGCGGCTAACGCGCAGAACTTGTAATCGGTTTTTATTCGACCATCGTTTAAACCACGCCCCAAGTCTGCATAACTAAACACCTACAGTATTATTCACTATTCCTATGGAAGACGTCCAAGCTAGTCTCGACACGCGCCAAATACCAATTAGCCGCGTCGGAATCAAAGATATTCAACACCCGATCACGGTCATTAGCCGTGATGGCTCTCGCTCGCATAGCATCGCCACATTCTCTATGTCAGTAGGCTTACCGCATGATCAAAAAGGCACGCATATGTCGCGCTTTATTCAGATGCTGAACGAAACTGAAACCGAGATTTCGGCCAAGAGTTTTCATAAGATGCTGGCCGATATGGTTGAGCGTCTTGACGCAGATTCCGGTTATATCGAATTGCAATTCCCTTATTTCATTGAAAAGACGGCGCCGGTTTCTGGTGTTAAAAGTTTGATGGATTATCAGGTCAATCTGATCGGTCAAATCGAAAAAGGTCACGTGGCGTCAACCCTGGAAGTAACTATCCCAGTCAAAAGCCTGTGCCCTTGCTCAAAGAAAATTTCCGAATATGGCGCACATAATCAACGCTCGCATTTAACAGTAGGCATTAACTGCTCAAGCAAACTTTGGTTGAATGAATTGATCAAAAGCGTTGAAGCTCAAGCCAGCGCTGAATTATTCGCAATATTAAAGCGCCCAGATGAGAAATTTATTACGGAGCGCGCCTACAATAACCCGAAATTCGTTGAAGATGTGGTGCGCGACGTAGCCCATGAGTTTGATAACAACGACAAAATTACTCGTTATTATGTTCACGCGGAAAACTTCGAGTCGATCCATAACCACAGCGCATTCGCAGTTGTCGAACACGATAAAACTATGTAGTTAATAGGTCTTAGGCTGAAATAAATAAGGATATCAGCCACTGACAAACCGACGCATCATAAAAGCCGCTGAGAAATCTGCGGCTTTTATATTGCAGGGTGCCAGTTCAGTCGTTAAATCTATTTACCGCTTTTTCAAAACCCCAAGCCTAAGGCTTTTTCAAAACCCCGAGCCTAAGGCTTTTTCAAAACCATAGTCTGGCCAGCACGGTTCATATGCAAGCGGCTTAAAAAAGTCATGCCCAGTAATGGAATCTCAGGAAAGCCGCCTTCAATAACGCCAGCCTTTATATCCTTAAGCTCTAGTCCGCCCAAGCTTATCGAATCAATGTTTAAGGTGTACATAGGCGCTAGGCCTGAAGCGGTTGAAGCAAATCCGCGTTCACCGCTTAGATAATTTATACCCAAACGCGTCGCCTGCCGACTATTAAACACCACTAAATTTGCGCCCGTATCAACCAAAAACCGTATAGATCGGCCGTTAACTAGCCCGCTCGCTTCAAAAAAACCAACCTCGTTTTCGTATAATACTATTGAGCTTGCCGTCCGATTTGAGGAAGCACCCAGCGACCCACCAATCACGGCCGTGCCATTGAGGCGCAGTGTCTTACGCTTACCGTCTATTTCTATCACCGCTTCGCTGGTATTAGAACTGATGACTTTTACACCTTTATAAATCGACCCGGCGCGAATGATTTTGGCCTTATTACCATCGACAGAAAGCATTGCGCGATCATTGAACAGCGCGATTGCAGCTACTGTCTTCGCAGCGCCCGTCTTCGCAGCGCCTGCCTTCCCAGCGACACTTCCAGAGGCAACTCTTTTAGCCTCGGCATCTTTAGCCTCGGCTACTCTGGGTTCGAGCAGAGAAATCACGGTTAAACTAATCAATACTATAAATCCAATCCAACGCAAACTCTGTCACCTAATCCTAGTTATTCAGCCGCAGGTAAACTTAAGCAGCTTGCCTGTCTAACTGGTTGCACATAACATTACCTCAGCGGTGCGCTTGCGCGCAACAGTAATCGCCTAACTTAAACGCCTCACATAATCTCTTCAAGACGATCAATCGCCTCGGTAAGTGTTTCCACCGGATACACTTTAATATTGGCTGAAAGATTCTTTGGTACATTGCCCTTAGGGCAAATGCAATGCGCAAAGCCTTGCTGAGCGGCCTGTCTAATGCGCTCCAGACCACTGGGAACACTTCTCACATCACCAGAGAGCCCGAGCTCGCCAAACGCCACCCAATTATGCGGTATCGCTCGGTCCTTAAATGACGACACCATAGCCAACACCACCGGCAGATCTGTACTTGGGTCGGTAGACCGTAGCCCGCCAACCAAATTGACGTAGAGCTCTTGATCGTACATCGCGAGGTCGGCGTGCCTGACTAACACCGCCACCAACATATTTAGGCGGTTTTGATCAATACCAACCGCCAGCCGTCTTGGGTTACCTTGATGTGAATCGATCACCAAAGCCTGAATCTCAACCAGTAACGAACGAGAGCCTTCCCAAAGTGAGGCCACCATAGATCCCGGCTTAGGGTCTCGGCTGCGATCCAAGAAAATTGCTGACGGGTTAGTGACCGATTTAAGATAGCCATTGTCGGGCATCATAGCCAGCAGGCCCAATTCACTGGTCGAGCCAAACCTATTTTTTGCCGCTCTAATTTCGCGAAAACGCGAGCCCGCGATTACTTCTATCATCAGCATCACATCGCCGATGTGCTCAACTACCCGAGGCCCGGCAACAGAGCCATCTTTGGTGGTATGACAAATGATGATCATTGCCACGTCATTTTGCTTAGCATGCTGAGTAAGCACCTGCATGCACTCTCTAAGCTGGCCGACACCACCCGGCGCACCCTGAACATCTGGGTGAAACATGGCTTGCAGCGAATCAATCACAACAAACTTGGCTTTGGTTTGCGTAATCATCGACAATATCGCCAGCACGTCAGTCTCAATCGCCACATTGAGATGCTCAGTTTGCAGTTTTAGGCGTATTGCTCGTCGGCTAATCTGGTTTGCGGATTCTTCCGCTGAGACTAAGAAGCAATTTAACTTATCGCTAACTTCACACAACACTTGAGTAGTTAATGTTGATTTACCAGCACCGGGCGTACCCGCTAAAAGAATCACGCTACCGGGAACTATTCCACCACCCAACACTCGATCGAATTCGACGTTATTACTTGAAAATCGTGGAGAATCTTCTGGCCTTATATCGCTTAGCTTGCTGACCGATTCTTTAGAACCTGAATACCCTCTTGCCATGGCCGAAGCAGCACCGGCTCGGCTGGCCGATTCTTTAAACTCTTTGATCGTGTTCCAAGCGCCGCACTCGCATTGCCCTGCCCACTTAGAGTGGTTAGCTCCACAGTCTGAACAAATGAAATGAACCGTCGCTTTTTTTGCCATTTTTCTAGTTTCCGTTAAGGGCCAGTTAGAGGCCCATTAGATAACAATGCGTTCAACACGTGAGGTGATACCACAAAGTAACTCATAGGCAATGGTGTCAGACATTTCAGCAATAACTTCAATCGGGTTATCAGCACCCCAAAGAATCACATCATCACCTACCTCTGCCCTTACCTCACCCAAGTCAACCGTGATCAGGTCCATCGACACCCGACCGATCAGAGGTACGTACATGCCATTGATCAGCACCGGTGTTCCACTCGGCGCATGCCGAGGGTAACCGTCTGCGTAGCCGCATGATATTACTCCTATTCGAGAGTCAGAATCGAGAGTGTATCGGCTGCCATAGCCAATGGGGCTTCCGACAGGTAGGCGTTTAACCGATATCAATTTACTTTTGAGCGTCATTGCCGGGCGTAAATCTAGCTGCTGTGCGGAGACGCCAAGTTTAGGTGATAGTTGCGGTGATAGTTGCGGGGACACTCCGTACAAGATTAGTCCGGGGCGAACCATGCTGTTGGCTTGCTGCGGAAACGCCACCGTGCCTGCCGAATTCATTATGCTCAGCTGGCTAAAATCATACGGCTCCGCGAACTTCAAGAAACGCTTAATTTGCCGCTGATTATTAGGGTGTTCTGGATCGTCGGCGTTAGCTAAATGAGTCATAGCGCTAACAGAGTTAACGCCGCTTTGAGACAATAGACGAGCGGCAATCAAGTGTGCATCATCGATGCATAAGCCAAGCCGCCCCATGCCAGTGTCTATCTTCAACCATAGGTCGAGCTCGGCCTTCTCGCTCAGCTCAGCTAAGGTTGGAAGCTGCGCCAAATCGTAGATAACTGGGCGCACTTTTTGCGCTGACATACTATTAAGGTCATCAACATCGAATGTTGCTGACAGCATGGTAATCGGCTTATCAAAACCTTGGCTACGCAAACGCCTAACATCATCCAAGCTACTTACCGCAAATTCATCCGCGTTTGCCAATGCCTTAGCAGCTACCTCCATGCCATGACCATATCCATCAGCCTTAACCACCGCCATCACTTTGGCTGAGGGCACAATCGTTGTTACTCGTGTTAAGTTGTGTTCGATCGCGGCGCTATCTATAACGACGTGCGCAGCTCGATTATTGCTGGTTTGATAGCTCACAGACAGCTCTAATTGTAAATGTTATTCGTCGTCGTCAAAACGTGGGCCGGCATAATTCTCAAAGCGAGTGAACTCGCCCAGCCACGCTAACCTAACCGTGCCGATTGGGCCATTACGTTGCTTACTGATAATTATTTCGCCAATACCTTTCTGATCAGTATCTGGCTCGTAGACTTCATGACGATAGATAAACATGATGATGTCAGCGTCTTGCTCGATCGCTCCAGACTCACGAAGATCCGACATCACCGGACGCTTATTTGGCCGTTGCTCCAAGCTCCGATTGAGCTGTGAAAGCACGATAACCGGGCACTCTAGCTCTTTTGCTAAGCCTTTTAAGGCACGAGTAATATTTGAAATCTCAGTGGTTCGGTTATCATTACCCGAGGCACCATCGTTGCCGCGCATCAACTGTAAATAATCGAGCATGATTAAGCCCATACCCTCTGGATGCTCAGCGGCTAGGCGTCGTGCACGTGTGCGCACTTCTAATGGAGATAAGTTCGGGGTGTCGTCAATGTAAATACTTTTATCTTGCAGAATACCAACCGCTGAGGTTAGTTTCGGCCAATCATCACTTAGCAGCTGACCGGTTCTTAAACGAGTTGAGTTTACCCGGCTCAATGACGACAGCATTCTCGCGGCCAATGCGGTCCCAGGCATCTCCATACTGAATACGGCAACCGGCTTATTTTCTTTAATCGCCGCATTCTCAACCAAGTTCATGGCAAACGATGTTTTACCCATCGACGGCCGCCCAGCAACAACTACTAGGTCACCCGGTTGTAAACCACTGGTTTGCTTATCAAGATCAGTAAACCCGGTGGAGGTGCCGGTGACGTCAACTTTGCTATTGAACATCTCTTCGATTTTGTCGACTGCTTCGGCCAACAAACCATCAATCTTGCGAAAACCGGCTTTCGCTTGATTGTTATTCTTAGCAATTTCAAAAATAACCGACTCAGCAAAATCCAGCACCTCTTCGGGGGTTCGGCCTTCAGGCTGATACGACTTTTGAATAATGTCGTTAGCACTCTCAATTAAACGACGAAGAATCGCGCGATCACGCACGATCTTGGCATACGATTTAACATTGCCTGCGTTCGGCGTATTTTTAGCTAAGGTGCCTAGATAGGCAAGGCCGCCAATTTTATCCAACTCACCTTGATGAGTCAGTGATTCCGAGACCGTTACTACGTCAGCCGCTTCCCCTTTTTCATCTAAACGAATGATTTCGTTATAGATTAGTTGGTGATCATTACGGTAAAAATCGCGCGCCTCTAACTCCGAACTTATATCGTCAATATAACGATTGTCTAACATCATTGAACCAAGAATAGACTGCTCAGCTTCAATCGCCTGTGGAGGCAACCTCAGTAGGTCTTCTTCGGATGTAGAGTGCTCGGCCATTGGTGTTTTTTTGGGTGTTTTATGCAGTTCGCAACTTTATCATATTACGACTTTGAAGGGAGATACAGAACGGTAACTTAGTAGAGAATTTTAAGTTTGTTTTTGGGGGCAATTGGGTAGCGCGATTCTTCGGCTCCTTGGTAACGCAGGGCTAGCTACCCTTTGAGGGTGCCTCATCAACTCACCAGTAAAACCCTTCACCCATAAAAAAAGCGAGGCCGAGGCCTCGCTTTTCTAAACTGCTTGAAGAAATTGCTTATTCAGCAACAACTTTAACATTAATGCTAAAGCTTACTTCACTGTGTACTGTTACCGCTACTTCGTAATGGCCAATCGATTTGATCGGGCCTTCAGGAAGTTGGATTTCAGAACGACTCAGTTCTAGGCCTTTAGCGCTGAATGCTTCGGAGATTTCCACCAAACCAACAGAACCAAATAGCTTGCCTTCTTCACTAGCACGGCTAGCGACTTCAACAGACTGACCGCTCAATTCTTTGGCACGAGCTTTAGCAGCTTGAAGTTTATCAGACGATGCTTTTTCAAGACCGGCACGACGCTCTTCGAAAGTCGCTTTATTCGCTTCAGTAGCAACTGTAGCCAAGCCTTGAGGCACAAGGTAGTTACGCGCATAACCAGACTTAACGTTGACCAAATCACCTAGATTGCCTAGGTTAACGATTTTTTCCAATAGGATTATTTCCATGATGATCTCCTATTTATGGCCGTCAGTGTATGGAAGCAAAGAAAGGTAACGAGCATTCTTGATCGCAGAAGCAAGCTGACGTTGAAAACGTGCGGCTGTGCCTGTATTACGACTCGGAATGATCTTGCCAGACTCAGATACGAACGACTTCAAAGTCGCTAGATCTTTGTAATCGATATGAGTTGCGCCTTCTGCCGTAAAACGACAAAAGCGACGACGCATTTGACGAAAACCGCCGCGTCTCTTTTTAGGTGCATTGCGTTTCATTATTTAGCCTCCTCAGTTGATGTTTCTTCAGCAACTACTTCTGCTGGAGCTTCTTCAGCTACGGCTTCTTCTACTGGAGCTTCAGCTGCTTTTTCTTCGGCTGCTTTTTCTTCAGCTGCCTTAGCTTCAGCCGCTACTCTAACTGCTTTTGCTGCTGCTGCTTTCGCTTCAGCTTCTGCTTCTGCCGCACGGGCTGCGTCACGCTCTTCGTCACGAACACGCTCAGCTTCAACTTCTTTCATCATGATTGATGGTTCAGTCTCGGCTTTCTTCATCTTCAACACAAGGCTACGGATGATCGCATCGTTGAAACGGAATAGGTTCTCAATTTCGTCCAATACATCTTGGCTTACTTCAACATTCATCATGATGTAGTGAGCTTTGTGGATTTTATTGATTGGGTAAGCTAACTGGCGGCGACCCCAGTCTTCATAGCGATGAACGGTTCCACCGCCCTGCTCGATAACGCCTTTGTAGCGATCGGCCATTGCAGTAACCTGCTCGCTTTGATCTGGATGTACCAGATAAGTAATTTCGTAATGTCTCATTTAGAGCTCCTCACGGTTAAAAAGTTTCCAATCTACTTAAGGTCATCCGACTCGGTAAAAACAGGAGCCCTTAGCTTAAAGGAGCCCTCGGCTTACATAAGCCCTCAGCTTAAATGAAAGTGAAACAAGGAGTTTGGTTATGAGGAAATAACGCAAAATGACGTTAAAACCCTTAAATAACCTTGGTTTACGCCCAAAAACACAAGAGTGTCAGTGAAGCGAAGCGGGAGTCTATAGCAAAGCCAATAAAAACTAAAGAGTAAAGCTATTGAAAACTAAAGAGTAAGACCTTTAAAAACAACGTAAAATAGGGCTCTACTGCCATTCAATAGATCGTATTTGGGCCGCACACGATGAAATACCAACTTGCTGATCACGTATCGCTTACCGAGGTTGACGACGAAGCCGTTCTGTTAGACCTAAATTCAGGTGCCTACTACGGTCTAAACCATGTCGGTGCCATGTTGATGAGCCACTTACAAGACCAGCAAACTCCTGAATTCGCCAGCACTGCGATTGCCGAACAATATCAAACTCCTTATATAACAGTTGCCCGAGATATTGAGCTTTTGTTGCAACAATTACTAGAGCAAAAACTGATCGTCGAACGTTAAGGTCGACATAGCCAGCTAACAATTAAAATGTCGTTTAACGCCAATACCGCTGAAGAAAAAGACCTTAAGGCCTTGGCTGGTCTTTTGTTTAATGGCGGTCAAGCTGAACCAACAATCAGCGCTAAAACGCTATTAGCTAAACTCGAATATCACGGCATAAGCCTACTCGCTGCCGAACAACAAACCTTACCCGCAGAACTCGAGGGCCACTTCGCTCAGCTTAAAGCAATGATGGTGGCGAACGACAAACTAAAGCAAATTGAGTTGGCCTCATTGTTTGATGCGTTTAATGACCAAGGCGTAAACGCTGTTTTATTTAAGGGTAGCGCTCTGGCCTACAGCTTATATCCGAAGCCCTGGTTGCGGCCGCGCAGCGACAGCGATGTGATAATAGCGGCTAAAGATAGAATAGCCGCCGACGCAATTTTACAGCAACTTGGCTACCAAACACTATTCGCCATCCAAGGCAAATACGTCTCTTATCAAAGCACTTACGGCAAAGCGCTCGCTGGCAAAAGCTTCATTAACATTGATCTACATTGGCAGATTAATAATCGCCAAATGTTTTCTCAAACATTTACCGCTGAAGAGCTCGCTAGTAACGGCGCAAAACTAACACAATTAGCAGGCACACCATTGCGCTCATCGGCCGCCATCCCAAGTTATGTCGACAGCGTTTTGATCGCCAGCGTTCACCGCTTAGGCCACCATCACACTGAAGAACGGCTTGCCTGGCTATACGATATTCATCTTCTTGTCGGCTGTTTCACCGAGCTAGACTGGGCGCAACTAACCCATCGAGCTAAGAGTAAGCAGCTATGCGCAATCACTCTGGACGCTCTGAGAACAGCTCAACACTACTTGTCGACCGAGCTTGACACCAACGCTATGTCACAACTTGAAGCCTCAGCGTCGCAGTTTGAAGCCAGTGCTATATTCCTAAATCGTCAGCTGTCAGAGCGGCACTACTTCTGGGCCGATTTAAAATCGATGCCCAATTTGAAGTCAAAGTTAGGCTTTTTACGTGAAAGCACTCTCCCATCGCCAGATTACGTACGCCAACAAATGAATACGCGCTGGGCTAGCATCGCTTACATAAAACGGTTGATACGCGGCTTACGAAGAGTTTTTTAATCTCGGTTAGCCACGCTTAGGCCATTGACCTTAGATAGTCGATGATTGAGTGGCGCAGCTGATCGAGCTTATCTAGATCTCTCGGGTAGCTAACTTCGATCACTGGCACCAAGGTTGACACCTTCTTTGCGAAGCGGGCATGTTCACGCAGCGTGGTGGTGTCAAATAATTTAGCCGCCACGGTATGCCGCACTACCTGCAGCATTGCTTGCACTCTAGGCAGTCTTGAAAAGCTAATGCTTTCCCCCGGCACCGGGTTGATGCGCAGTAAATAATCTAACTTTTTTCGGCCTGTGTCACCATCATAGCTACCATCATAGCTACCATCATAGTTACCTTCAGAGTCACCATCAGAGTCGCTATACTGAACCTTATTATCCGATAGCTTTAACTGTGGAAAATCGGTGAACACCTCGATTTGCGACCCCGAGTTACTTATTTGCAGCGGCATTATGTCGTCGCTCACTTGGCGCCATCCGTCATCCACATGTTGTGAAAGCGTCGATTTCCCAGCACCTGACTCGGCGATAATCCCTATGCGACCCGCGACTGTGTCAACCGCACCGGCATGCATACAATAAGTGCCACCCAAGCTGAGCAACAGCACCAAGGCTGGGCCAGTGATCAGCTCCAAATTCAGGCCGACACCCAGCGGATCAGTATTTAGCACGTGTATATGTGGTTCACTGAAGTTGATCTGACACGCGGGCACACCGTCTATATCGAGCTGACCGTGCTGCTGCGAACGCCAATACTGAACCTCTCGAAATTTACTGTCAAAGTAAGCCCCGCCAGAGTAACGAGGGCTATAATTGGTCGCCGTCATGATCGGCAGCTCAACAAAATTTGCTGGTAAATCAATAGACTGTTGGGTCTTACCATCGCAGGCATAAGCCGCTAAGCCATCCATCACCTCTTGACACACTAATTGTTGGCCGGCAACGCGATAATGAGCCGCATGCGTATCCGCAGCCAAACCTCGACCTGTTATTCGAATCACTGTCGTTTCCTATAAATTTTAAGCTACCTTTAAAACGTTCTATTCATTATTGATTCAGAATAAGCTTGAGCTTGACGCCCACTTACCCAATAATTTCCTAGCTAGTACTAACTCGTACTAACTAGTACAAACCAAGCCAAACCAAGATTGTCACCACAACCTAGCCCATACTTTACCATGCCATCAATATTAGAACGCTATCAACGCCTAAGCAAATTACCCGGTGGGAAATTTATTTTCGCAAAATTAGTCGGCCTGTCAGCTCCGTTTTTCAGCAAAATTAAGCCGATTTTCGTAGACCTACGACCCGCCTATTGTGAAACACAAATAAAGGATCGGCGCAGTGTGCGTAACCATATAGGCACGATTAACGCAGGCGCTCTGTGCTCAATGGCTGAAATGACCGGCGGCTTAGCGCTAGACTCGATAGTGCCCAGCTCAATGCGCTGGATTCCAAAAACCATGACCGTGCAATATATCGCTAAAGCCACTGGCACCATCACCGCGGTAAGTGAGTTCGACCCGGTAATTGTTGCTGAAGGTGATGTGGTCATCCCAATTGTGGTGTCAAACGCATCGGGTGATACCGTTTTTACCGCCGATATCACATTTTACGTAAGCAAAAAACCATCAGTTAAGGCGACATAGACATGATCCAGCCCCAATCAGCGCCGAATACCAAGTCAACCAATGATATCAATTGGGGCATAATTGCCCCTGGTAAGATCGCTCAAAAATTTGCCACCGCACTGCAAGGCGTCAACGGCGCGGCTCTATACAGTGTCGCCAGTCGAGACCTCAGTCGAGCGCACGCTTTTGCCGATCAATTTGGTTTCGAAACCGTTGCTGCCGACTACGATGCTTTAATCGCCGACCCAAAGGTTGACGTGATATACATCGCATCGCCACATACGTTTCATACCGAGCAATCAATCGCATGCTTAGCGGGGGCTAAGCCAGTGTTGTGTGAAAAGCCGATGTCGATTAACGCCAAGCAAGCCCAGAGCGTGTTTACTGCGGCAAAAGACAACAAAACCTTCTACATGGAAGCAGTTTGGACCCGTTTTATGCCGATGCTGGCTAAAGTTCGCGAGATAATCGACAGCGGCCGTATTGGCGAAATTCAAACGGCGCAAGCAAGTTTCGGCATTGATGTGCCATTCTCACCTCAACACAGGCTTTACGACCCGAAACTCGCAGGCGGAGCACTATTAGACGTCGGTATCTACACCATCACTTTCGCTCAATGGCTGATGCAAACACCACCAGAGCAGATCACCGCGGCCGCACAACTTGGCACCACTGGCGTTGATGAGCGCACAGCCGTGATACTTCGCTACCCTGAAGGCCAGCTACTTACCCTCAATTCCGCGATCAACTCCAAGAGCAATCATGAAGCGTGGATTTTTGGCAGCAAAGGCCGCATTAAAATGTCAGCATTTTGGCAGTGCCAAGAGATCGCCTTATACCCTGATGGCGCTGACGGCGAACAAGAAATCATAAAAATACCGCATAGAATAAATGGCTACGAAGGCGAGATAGAGGAAGTTAATCGCTGCTTAAGAGCCGGCAAGATTGAGAGTGAGATCTTCCCCTGGTCTGAAAGCCTAACAGTAATGCAGATTATGGACGAAGCTCGACGGCAAATTGGCTTGCGCTATGATTGTGAAGACTAGGCAGTGGTGAAGACTAGGCAGTGGTGAAAGCTAAATATCAGCGCTAATGGCGAGAGCAAGCCGATCAAAAACTTGAATGCTACTTCTTTCGAAACGACCGTTTAATTGGCTGCATATTAATCTCATCTATCACCACTGAGCGAGGTTGTTGTAAGGCCGACATGATCGCATCGGCCACAGACTCAGCCGGAATTTCAAACTCATCACCCGGCTGAGGTTCAAAGTTTAATTGATCAAAAAAGTCAGAGTTAACCGGCCCAGGGTTTACCAGTATCACTCGAATACCCGCGGTTGAACTATCAGCGCGTAAACTCTGCGCCAAGCCTCGAATGGCAAATTTAGTGGCGCAGTAAACCGCACCCGCCTTAGCACCCTGCACCGCCGACTCGCTACCAATTAATACAATATCGCCGCTACCCTGTTGCTTCATCTTCGGTAAGAAATGCTTTATCAGAAAAAGATTGCTGACTAAGTTGGTGTCAACCAAGCGTCGTATTTGATCATGCGAGAATTGCTCAATTCCCCCGAACTGCCCATAACCGGCGTTAAGCACCAATACGTCGGGTGCGGTCTTAAATTGTTGTAGGCCGCTTGCTAAGTCGTCTATTTGTGATAAATCAAGTTCCGTCGTTTTAAGTTGATCAAAATCGGTGTTTGAAAAATCGCGCGCGATACCTTCGACGCTGTAACCAGAAGAGAATAAAGTCCGCGCCGTCGCTAAGCCGATACCTGAACTGGCACCGGTTACTAAGGCCTTGGGGTTACTCATGTTTGAGCACCCTGCTGGCTTCCCTTTTCCTCACTGCTCTCTTTGTTCTGGCTGCCCTCTTTTTCCTTACTGCCTAGGCTCTCATCATCAAACGACGAATATGCGAAAAGTTTGCTCTCGCTTACGTGCGCTTCACACATGCGGCCAACATTCTGTAGCACCTCATTCTCGATCGACTGGGTGTAAGTAACCATCGCGTTTTTTTCATCAAGGCCAGCACTGAACAACCAGTGCTCAGGGTGCAGCTTACGCATGGTTTTATAAAAACCTTTCGGCAATCTAAAACCACCGAGCGTTACGCTGTCAATTCGATCAGCGTCAAGCTTATCGAAAACATGGTCTATCATTTGTTGATAATCACTAAGGTAATCTTGGTGCCATATAACCGGGTCAAAGCGTAAACCGATACGCCAGCCCTTATCCTGCAATTTAGCCAAAGCGTCTATTCGCTTTTTCATGCTGGGTGCGCCAATTTCGACTTCTTGAGCGACTCTATCCGGGCTTAGGCTATAGGCAATAACAACGTTCTCTTGCGCCGGGCGCTTTAACAACGAGCGAATTTGCGTGCTCTTAGTTCTCAGCTCCAGCACCGCGTTCGGTATGCTCGAAAACTCTGGCACAAAGAAATCAGCGAAATTAGTCACTGGCTCGTAAGCCAAACTATCACAATCGTAACCACTGAAAAACCAGGCTGGTTTATCGTCGTTGGCATGGTTCTTCGCTACATCACGAATCTCATCAACAAAGTCCTCGTAGTTAACAAACACCAAGTAATTTGCCGAGCGCAACATTCCCTGCAAAAAGCAATATCGACAGTCATAAACACAATTCAACATGTGTGAGAAATAATAATGTGCCCCGCCGCCTGTTTCATATTGGGCCGGCGTGGGCATCACCTTTTTATTCTGCTTGGCCGCCAGAATCAGTGATGGGTTATTCTTTTGAATTCTAAAATTTTGTGCGTGTGAGTTAAATATCTCACCATAACGCTCAATTTCAATCCGTTTGGCCTTTGGGTAACGGTCGGCTATCGCCTTTGTTCGAGGGTGATCAATCACTTCCGACTCGATGTAGATTACATCAACCATGATTCACCTCGGTTACCGACTTAGCAGCTTGAACTTCATTAGCATGGGCGCCCTTAAGCGGCGGCGCACTGCCCTCAACCAGCTTGGTTAATTTGCTCAACACATCAATAAACTCTAGGCCCTCATGTAATGCAAGATCGATTACAGCTTGGTTCAATTGCAGCGCAGCCGCCTTCTCGAGTAGACGGTCAAGCTGCAGCTGTTGGCTATGGGTTCTCCGAACCCCCTCAAGAGTAAGTTCGATCACAGCAATATCAGAAGGCTCACCGAGTGCCTTCAGGCTGTCAGCAAAGCGATTAACCATAGTCAGATGAGCCCCCATAAGCTGGGTAATCTTTGTCGCATTTAGACTCTCAACACTGTGCTCTTGATTATCAGAGATCACCTTGATTGACTCAATTAGTTCTGGCGAACTAAACATGCTCGCCGAGCGGTAAAATGCTAAGCCCTCCATATCGACCATCGCCGCATCTGGGAAGCTGTTTGTCGGCGCATTAACGCTCAGCAATGCCTCACTATCACCACCCCACGTGGCTACTAATGGCGAATAATTATGCCGCAAATCGCTGGCGTCAATGTATGAGTGAACCCGAACAGGCTCACCGATAGGTCGATCTAAGTGGCCAGCAATTCCAAGGTTTAGCCAGACACGCTTGCGGGAATCCGCTCGCCCAGCAATCCAGCCAACGGCCGTCGACATGGCCGACGCACCAATTCCGGTGATCACAATTTCAACATCAAGATCGGGCTTGGTGTATACCGTGAACGGCCGGTCGACCGATTTCTTCAGGCGATAAAAATCGACCCAAGGCTTAGCTTCGCAGTTAAGCGCAAACATGATGGTAAATATTGGAGATTCAGACGTCATCAGCAGTTTTTTAAGATGTAATTTGTTTTTCGTCACCGAACTTTAGTATCAACTAAAGTACCAACTAAAGTATCGAACTTGGCCAGTGATAATTGACAGCGCTCAGCGAGCTCATGGTTGTCATGTTTCAGCGCGCCTTTTAACAAAATACCGAGCTTTTTTACAAGCATGTTGACAGCCGATTGATGGTTAGACGGCGACAGATCAAGGCCGCTGGTGAGCAGATTTTCTAATGCTATCACGCGAAATCGATCCATACCCCAAAACTGACGCGAGAGTTGATCATCATGCCCGCCGAACTTATTTATGCACGCTTGCTCAACATAAGCGACTGGGTATTGGCTGGCTATCTTTAACCACAGATCGTAGTCCTCACAGGCAGGCAACGATTCGTCAAACAAACCAATAGCGTCAAACACGCTCTTATGGATAACAATCGAAGACGGCGACATAGCGCACAACGGCAAACAACGTTCAAATATCCAACCGCCGGCTTTCTTATGTTTATTCATCTGATTAACGCGCACACCATTACGGATCCAAATTTCTTCGCTATGGCAAATCAAATGTTGCTGATCCTCTAAGCGCTCGAACTGAGCGGCAAGCTTATGCGGCAACCATTGATCATCTGAATCTAGTAAGGCTATCCACTCACCCTTGGCACGCCGAAGCCCAAGGTTTCGCGCCGAACTGACACCCGCATTATCTTGCTGCAGATACAAAATATTTGAATGATCATTTAGGTAGCGTTGCGACACCAAGCTGTGAGTCTGGTCGGTCGAACCGTCATCCACCACTAACAACTCCCAATCATCGCGACCAAGCAAATAGGATTGTGAGAGAACAGAATCAATCGCACGGCCAATCACCGCTTGGCGATTAAAACTAGGAATAATGATGGATAATTTCATCGAAAGATTATAACGCGATCGACACTCCGGCATGTTAGATCGAGAGTAATTACGCCGAGAAAGCCAACCACGCGACAAAAACTAACAATATAGATGCGTAAACCTCACCAAGCATGTTGCACAAAACCCACACTAAGCACAAATCTTAGCGTATTTAGTTACCTGTCTGTTAAAGCCAACAGAATCTGCGGCAACCCGTCTATATTTGATGCATGAAATGTAAATGAGTAATTTCTTTTCATAACTCTCTCTTCTTTTTGTTAATTTAACGCCTCTTTATCGAGTGGCGTTTTTTTTTGCCCAAAATAAACTAACAAAAGCGTTGAAACTTAGGCCGTCAGGCATATATAATCGCGCTCCTCAGTGACATGCCGGGATGGCGGAACTGGTAGACGCGCCGGATTCAAAATCCGGTTCCTTCGGGAGTGTCGGTTCGATTCCGACTCTCGGTACCACTGAGCAATAAGAGAGCCCCTTAATTGGGGCTTTTTTGTGTCTGAATGATAGATAGACCCGCATAAAACCTCACTTCCTTAAAAAACCAATTCCTAGTTAGTCTTATAAGATTCATTGACAGCCTAATAAATTGTTGCCATATTTGTTGCCACATTTTCGGATATGGCAACAATCATGCTCACTGACACTCTTATCAAATCTCTCAAAGCAAAGGACAAAAGCTACTCAATATCCGATGCAAACGGGCTTTATATCGAGATAACGCCAAAAGGTTCTAAATATTGGCGACAAAACTACCGATTTAACGGCAAACAAAAGAAGCTTGCACATGGGGTTTATCCACTTGTTTCATTGGCTAAAGCACGAGAATTGAGAGATAAGGCGTTAAATGATCTTCAAAATGATATCGATCCGACAAAAACAAAGAGACAAGCCAAAACTCAACTGGCGAACACCTTTGGCCTTGTTGCAAAAGAATGGCACGAAAAACAAAGTGTTAACTGGAAACCCATACATTCAACCAAGGTTTGGCGACAGCTAGAAGCCGATGTATTGCCCTACCTAAAAGACGAGCCAATAGACAAAATATCAGTTACCGATTTATTAGAAGTGCTTCAAAGAATTGAGAAACGAGGCGCATTAGACATTGCCTCAAGACAACGCCAACGCTGCGAGGCTATCTTCAAACATGCCATTTTAAGCGAACGCGCCACCTATAACCCCGCAACACAATTAGTGGGCGTTCTTAAAACTAAGAAAGTACAGCACCGTAAAGCCTTAGACCGTAAAGACCTACCCGCTTTCTTTCAAGGCTTAGAATCGATTGAGAGCCATCCTGTTGTTAAACTGGCAACTAAGATGCTTATACATACGTTCGTGAGAACTGGCGAACTACGCAACGCCACATGGGATGAATTTGATCTAAATGAACGCCTTTGGCATATACCAGCCGAGCGCATGAAAATGGATATGGATCATTTTGTTCCATTAACGGATCAAACAATTGGATTTTTAAACGAATTAAAGGAATACAACGGCAAACGAACCCACGTATTTTCAAGCCCTAGCCGCCCCAAACAAGCACTCAGCAACAACGCTATTCTAAATCTACTCTATCGAATGGGTTACAAGAACAAAGCCACTGGGCACGGATTTAGAGCCACTGCCAGCACAATTTTAAACGAGATGGGATACAACCGCGACGCTATTGAACGCCAGTTAGCCCATGCTGAGCCTAATAAAATTCGAGCGGCGTATAACCGTAGTGAGTATCTAGAAGAGCGTACAATTCTAATGCGTGACTGGAGTAACTACCTTTCATCATTAGATAGCAATATAGTACCGATCAGAGCGACTAATAATTAACTCTACGGCTGAAAGTTGCCCTTATAAGACGTTTCAAATATCTGATTACCGTTAATTATCCCCGCAGTAAATAACGCATGAAGCTATACATCTGATGCATGCTGTCATGTATATTGTAGTTAAGTTTGGGTAGAAACGAGCCTATAGCTCAGAATATGGAATTTTGAAAAACAAATTAGATCTAAGTGCTTTTTGGAAGTCATTACTCGACGAACACCATCGAGGCAGATTGAGTATTATATTCGTAGGCCTATTTGCATTGATTGGGGGTAGCTGGAAGTTATTTGGTCACTTGAATGCATCACCCAACACTACTCCTTCTTCAACCAATGGAATAGTCATCAATAAACAACAAGGAATAATGAATGTCCATTCTGGATCCGGTGACATTTATAACTTTGAGGGCATCACGTTAGAGCAATATGAAACGGGTTTAAGACGGCGTGAGAAAGAAGTAACAGAACACATGAAAGCGGCACATATTCATGATTTAGACCTTCTTAAGAAAGAACGAACCGCAATTGAGCAACGCTTATCGGATATAAAGTTCAGTTATGAAGGCTACTTAGCAGACTTAAAAGACCAACTTGAAGAACTCGAAAAAATCCGTGGGCAAGTTCCCGATAAACTATTTCAAAAAGCGAGAGACGCTTTATTGAACGGTGATAACAAAAAAGCAGACGATATATTCAAGAAAATTGAAGGTGAAGCGGAAAATACCATCACTGCAGCCGCTGAAGCTGCTTACCAACGTAGCCGTATTGCCGCCAGTGATTTTCAATACTTATCAACGTTAGAACATTCTATTCGTGCCACACAGTTAGCACCAAAGAATGCCTTTTATCTAAATAATGCTGGGTTGAGCGCCTACACTCTAGGGAAGTATGCCGCTGCGCAACCGTATTTAGATCAAGCTCTTGCTTTAAATAGGGGACAATACGGTGAAGAGCATCCTTTTACGGTGACCAGCTACAACAACGTGGCGTCTAACCTCAATAAGCAGGGCAAGCATGAAGAGGCCGAACCCTTGTTTCGTAACGCTCTTGAAATCAGTAAGCGCGTGCTCGGTGAAGAGCATCCTCTTACGGTGACCAGCTACAATAACGTGGCGTCTAACCTCAATGAGCAGGGCAAGTATGAAGAGGCCGAACCCTTGTTTCGTAACGCTCTTGAAATCAGTAAGCGCGTGCTCGGTGAAGAGCATCCTCTTACGGTGACCAGCTACAATAACGTGGCGT
>Ga0075467_10001238_pt1 | contig 21135 bp, 12 predicted proteins | sample DEB08_DNA_9_FD_75067 | JGI IMG/M metagenome (GOLD analysis project Ga0075467, IMG submission 75067) | Aqueous microbial communities from the Delaware River and Bay under freshwater to marine salinity gradient to study organic matter... | ecosystem: Environmental > Aquatic > Marine > Coastal ... | reverse complement strand
TTCGATGCCAATCGTCCGACCAATCAACCGACCAGGAATGTCATCGACAGGCGGATGAATACCACCCCAAATTCGAGATAAAGAACATTGATCAGACGCATCACGATACGTTGCCCATTGAAGCGTAATATCTAACGTTGGCCCATTTTCGAAGACCAAAAATCGATTTTGTTCTGCAAAAAACTCACCCATTCCACCAGGGAAAAACGCATCACCAGTCAGCAGCGTCAAAACTTCTGCCGCAGCTCGACTGTACGTCGAATGCCCCGAGACGTATCCCGCAAACGGAGGCGTCACAAACGAAGGCCGCTGATATGGCCACCAATCTGCAGCTCGAATCCAACCAACGCCAGCCACATCATTTCGTGGATCAGGGATATAATCTGGCCCTTTCCAAGCGTATAATTTTATTTCATTTACAAACTCGTTATTTTCTCCAGCCAACGAATCACCAGCTTGAATCAACTCTACAAAACCTGATATCAATGGCACACCGCCAGCGTGATAATTTGGTGAATTTGGATCAGAACTTTGCCCTAGTTCTGCCATGCCACGAATCGCTGAGACTGGTCGCACGTAATCGTACCAACCTTTAATTCCCCAAGCCGAAATCGCCACATCGTGCATCGTTCCACCAAGGATAAAATACGCCTTAACATCCCATTCTAAATCATCTAAAACCTCGCCTTGACCACGATACTTTTTTACTAATTCTGGTTGATCGTTCACATAATTCAAAATCGTAAACCAATGTCCAGGAGGCGTTTCAGAATCTGGACCATCTGCCCAAAATTCGGCTAAAATTCGAGCATAATCCGCACGGGGAACGATTTGCGGTGTGTACGGTTGACCAGTTCTCGGGTTGATAGCATGACCTGGGCTTATGTCGCCACCATTTTCTAAATCATAGAAATTGCGTAAGCCAACAATATCAGTCGGATAGGTTTGAATATTGCCAATTGACGCTGGTGAAATATCCCATAAAATACCATCTTCAGGATCAAGATGCGATGACCAAACCGATACCAAAATGTGTCCCCATTTATACTCTTCGGATAAGCCGCCAACTTGTGTCGTATCCAAATATGCTGGCGGTCCAGGGTCGTGATACACTTTATAATCAAAACCATCACGTTCATAAATTGTCGCATCATTTTCATCTAACGAAAACGGATAGACATTTCCCCATTCTGGACTTAAAAAATCGGGAATAGGTGAACTTACCGTTCCGCTTTGATCAATAAAAACATCAAATTCCAAGGGTTGCCAACGATTCAAATCTGAAAAATTTGGATTACCCGAATTAAGAATCACTAAAGGTTCGTTGACTGGCTCATAATGCAAATTTCCGTATTCGTTTTCCTCATTTGAGCCATCTGCAAAACCGTATTCGATAATATATTTTGCAATATAATTGCCCATTCCTGCCGGCGAACAGGTAAAATCGGTATCGGTGAAGTCCTTGTCATAACCCAATTCGTCCATAAAAGCATCTAACTCATTAAATAAAATGACAACTCGTGGTGCATCTTGAAAACGATGTTTCAAAATTCGGTAAACGGCATAACTTATGGCTTCTTCTTGTGCGGCTTTTTTATCGATAGGTTTTGGCAAATCAATCATTGGCGTGTGATAGCCGTGAACGGTTTTTCCTAAAAAATAAGTGTCCGCATCATCTTCATAAATTGCCCAAGCATCATACATGGCTGCGGAGGTGTGGAACAAATTTCGGGCGTGAACGGTCGGACGAGCGAAATCGGCTCGAATCGCTTCTAAAACCATTTCGTTCCATTGTCGTGCGATGGAATGTTGAGCGTTTCCGTAAATTGTAATTGATAAAAGCGTAAAAAGTAATAGGTGTTTTTTCATAGCATTTCTATTTACAAACCGTATCGGTTTGACATAAACTATGTTAATAACGATAAAATCTACGAAATGTAAAAATACAATAGATGAAAATTGATTTTTGGATATTGAACGATAGATTTGAGGGAAGATGCGATTTTGAGAATGATTAATTCACGGTTCCTAAATACATATAGGCTGTCAACAATATGCTAAACCATAAGCCGATTAGCCATAATATTTTTCTAAATTCCGATAAATCTCGTTTGAAAATAACCGCTATTATTTCTACAATTGAACCTAAAGAAAAAAGAATATTAGCAACAACAGTAAAAGCTCCAGCTTGTCTTAAACCTTCAAAAATTCCAAATCTCCAATGTATTGTTTTATAAAATAATAGAAAGATTACCGCTTGAAATAAAATGATAATCCCGTTATATTGAATGCGTTTGTAAAACCACCATTTTGAGATCGCTTTAATTTTAAAAATTAAAGGCGGTGAAATAGGTTGTTCATCAAAAAAATTATCGTCTAAGATTTCTTGTTTTTTCATAATTTCTGCGTATTCCGAAGCTGGAGTGTCGGAATGTGTGAAAATACCAAATTACAGATTTCTACCCAACAACACTAATTTTCATCCCGAGACCTCGGGAAAATTCCTACTTTTGCATCAAAATTATTAGCAATAAAAAATAATTACAAATATGAAAAGTCCAAAAGAAAGTCCAAAAGTAGGAATAATAATGGGCAGCAAATCAGATTTGCCTGTAATGCAAGCTGCTGTTGACATCATGAATGAGTTTGGAATTGAACACGAAGTAACGGTTGTTTCGGCACACAGAACACCTTTACGAATGGTCGAGTATGGACAATCGGCACATTCTCGAGGTTTAAAAGTGATCATCGCTGGTGCAGGCGGAGCAGCACATTTACCGGGAATGGTCGCTTCTTTGACAACATTACCAGTAATTGGTGTTCCTGTGAAATCGAGTAATTCGATTGATGGCTGGGATTCTATTTTGTCTATTTTGCAAATGCCTGGAGGGGTTCCTGTCGCTACAGTTGCATTAAATTCTGCTAAAAATGCTGGTTTGTTAGCAGCGGAGATTTTGGGAACTTCTGATGAGAAATTGCATCAAAAATTAGTAGATTACAAACAGGCTTTGGTGGATAAAGTGAATACACAAATTGCAGAATTGGAAGCAGAAAAAGGATAAATCAAGGTTAGAAAACAAAAAAACCACAAAGCGATTGTGAGGAAAGCTTTGTGGTTTTCAATTTAATTCTGGTAATTACAATTTCTCTTAATCTAAAGGTATGTTTTATCTTGAACCACATGTTTGTAAGCAGTTCTCCCGACAAAGATAATACCTAAGATTAAGGTGTAAGTAAGTGTAGCTGTCATAATGACAATGTTTAAGGTTTTACAAACTGTATGAATAATGACAAAGATAGGAAACAAAGCCCGTTTTAGGAACGAAAAGCCCCAACATTTTACAGTGTTCTAATTCTCAAATATGTTTATTTTACTTACCGTAACTTAACATTACGATAATATTTACTTAAACGCTGCTTATATTAAGGAAAATAAAAATTGGTTAATTAAATATTACAATTTTCACAGAAATACCTAATTGTCTATTTTCTGTCATATTAATATTATACCTATTCTAATGGCTAATTTCAGCCCCAAATAACCATCATTTTATCCACTTTCATCATTTCTTTCGCACATTGATATGCTTCTTTAACCCTTTTGAAATAACTGCTACGAAATAAATTGAGGTTCACTTTACTTCTGAAATCTTATGAAGGTCGTGTTGTACCGATATACTTAATACCGAGTCAAAAGTGAATATTTTTCAAATCTACTGCGATTATTTCCTGTTTTTGAGTTCATATTATAAATATTAACACCAAATATTCCAGGTAATTCGTATCTCAACGTTTATCACAGATTTTTCAAAAAACTTTACCATAAAAAAGCAGGTTTTAACTTCCTAAAGTATTGGCTTAAATCTATATTTGTTTATCCCAATTTATCCTTCAATAATTATTCAATCAATAAATCATATTATGAAAAATACACTTCTACTTTTATTAATGCTAATGGTAGCATTACCAACCTTTTCGCAAAAAATCGAAACGGATGAAGCACAAATCAAAACCGTCATCAATCAACTATTCGATGGCATGCGAACAACGGACAGCACCAAAATCCGTGCGGTTGTTTATCCGAATGCGACTTTAAAAACGATTTTCATCAATAAAGCAGGTAAACCAAAATTACATTCCGATTCTATGGAGCAATTCATTAAAAGTACCGGGTCAGAACATGAAGGTATTTACGATGAAAAAATATGGAGCTACGACATCAAAATTGATGGTAATATGGCGACCGCTTGGACGGAATATACTTTTTATTACAATGAAGATTTGTTGCATTGTGGCGTGAATGCGTTTGAATTATTCAAGTCTGAAAAAGGTTGGAAAATCATTGGTATCACTGACACTCGTCGCAAAAATGATTGTAAGGCAGATCCAACCTATGACATTGATGAGATGATGAACGCATGGCACAATGCCGCTGCAACAGCGGATGAAGATGTGTTTTTCGGAAGTATGACTGAAGATTGTGTTTATATCGGAACGGATAAATCCGAGCGTTGGCTACGTGATGAATTAAAGGCTTGGTCTGCCAAATATTTTGAGCGGGACAAAGCCTGGGATTTTAAAACAATTGAACGTCAAATTCACTTATCTGATGATGGAAATATCGCTTGGTTCAATGAAACGCTGGATACCTGGATGGGCGTTTGTCGTAGTTCTGGCGTTGTCGCTCTGGTTGATGGTAAGTGGAAATTAAAACATTATCACCTGTCGATAACAGTACCTAATGATGTGGTAAAGGATTTTATTCAATTGGTAGAAACGTACGAAGAAAAGAAAAAGGATTAAGTTTTTTATTCGGTCATGTCCTCACTTCAAGCGAGGATATGACCATATTTTCATGATCTTATCCCATTAAAAATCAGAAAGTTTTTGCCTCAAGGAACTTCTCTCCTACTTTCAGCGTCTATATCATCATAATTGAAAAATCAAATAGCATTTATAACGTTCAAAAATTTTCAGTCATGTGTTTCTTCAACAAAAATATCATCGTTTTAATTGAACTTTAGGTTTACTAAACTTTAAACGTTTAGCAAACCTCTACACTTCCCCTATTTTTCAATTATATTCAGATAAAAAATTATTGGATAATCAACTGACGTTGGATTCTTTAGAAACCAGCGACCAGTATCTAGTTGAATTTTATGAAATCCCGATTGCTTAATCGGGACAATCAAATAATATGGCAAAATTAAAAATAAAAGGCGGTGATTTGACGAAAATTGGCTTTCCCAAAGGGAGCAAAATCGCCAGTATGACGTTGGAAATCGTTTTACGAAATTATAAAAGAAATAATAAGGCTTATGTCTTAAACTTGTTACAGCAATTGTTACAACATCCGAAGCAATTTCGGGAGCATGAGGTTTTAGCACCGATTGCAGCGTTGTTAATCGAAAAACCAGATGTAAAAAATATAGAGGTTGGCGAAGAACACCGATTGCTGCGAGATGACGAAACGAAACATTTTAAACAATATGGTAGTCAATTTATCGAACAAGGTGCAATTGACCAAATGAGTATCGCTATGCGGCTACCGATAACTGTCGGAGGGGCGTTGATGGCGGATGCTCATCAAGGTTATGGCTTACCGATAGGCGGTGTGTTGGCGACACAAAACTGCGTAATTCCTTATGGTGTGGGTGTTGATATTGGTTGTCGAATGTGTTTGTCTATTTACGAAGCTAAAGCGTCGTACTTAACAAACAACGACTTTCAATTAAAAGGGTTGATTAAGGAAAATTCTCGCTTCGGGCGACATATTTTCGAGGATAAAAATCGTAAAGATGCGATTTTTGAACGGTCAGAATTTAAGGAAATTAAAATTTTGAAACCGTTAAAAAATAAAGCGTATCAACAAATTGGCTCGTCTGGTGGCGGTAACCATTTTGTTGAATTTGGAATGGTGAATATTACAGATGTGAACAATGAGTTTGGTTTACCTCTCGGGGAGTACATGGGCTTATTGACGCACTCAGGTTCTCGTGCATTGGGTGCGAATATCGCTCGTCATTACACAAAACTCGCCAGAGAATTGTGTAATTTACCAAAAGAAGCACAACATTTGGCTTGGTTAGATCTGAACTCCGAAGCTGGTCAAGAATATTGGTTGGCGATGAACTTAGCTGGGGATTATGCTTCGGCTTGTCATCATCATATTCACCGTCGAATGGCTGCTTCGTTAGGCATGCAAGTCGTGGCAACGGTTGAGAATCATCATAATTTTGCTTGGAAAGAAAAACTATCAAATGGTGAGGAAGTTATTGTTCATCGCAAAGGAGCGACACCTGCGGGAAAGGGTGTTTTAGGGGTAATTCCTGGATCGATGACGGCACCAGGTTTTATCGTTCGAGGTACAGGCAATCCGCTGTCGCTTCATTCTGCATCACATGGTGCTGGCAGACAAATGTCTCGCTCAAAAGCAAAAGCTAATTTGAGTCTGAAAATGCTAAAACAAGAATTATCAAAGCATCAAGTAACGCTTTTTGGTGGCGGCTTAGATGAAGCACCGCAAGCGTATAAAAATATTCAGAACGTAATGGATGCTCAACAAGATTTGGTCGAAGTGATTGGTACTTTTTCGCCGAAGATTGTGCGGATGGATAAGTGACAGTTGGCAGAAAGCAGTTTGCAGTCGGCAGTTTTGAAAAGTCCGAAGTTTTGGCTTCGGGCTTTTTTTATAATATTTCGTCATTCTGAACTCGTTTCAGAATCTCCTATATTTTAATTGCAAGATGCAAAAATTTACAAAAAGAAACTCTTCATCTCACAGATTTTTAACGATCAGTTCGCCATCAAACCAACGGATTCGTCAATTATAAAATTGGTAAAAGTAAGAGGCTTGAGTTCAATTCGGAACTCAAGCCTCTTTCATATCTATTATTTGCGAAAGCAATAAAAATATAAATAAATTACGTCTTTTGCTTTTGCTTACGTGCTGCCGGGAACAAAATATTGTTCAAAATCAAGCGGTAAGCGGCTGAGTTTGGATGTAAATTTAAGTCGGTCGGAGGATCTTGTACGTAGTGACGATAATCTTCTGGATCGTGTCCGCCGTAATAAGTCCAAAAGCCTTTGCCATATTCACCATGAATGTATCTGGCTTCGTTAAATGGTTTACTTTCACCCAAAATCAATACTTCTGACTTCAATTGATTTTTCATAAAACCAGTTGTTTGCCCCATAAAACCTTTTACAGTTTTAGTGTGACACTGCGTCAACATGGTCGGAACTGGATCCCATTTTGCAGAAAAATCGAATAAAGTGAAATAGTCAATTTTTTCATCTATCACCGGTGCACGAGGTCTGTCAATCGTCGAATATTCATACTCCAACGGATTTGATTTTAACTTAAAATCCTTAAAAGCAAAGGTTTTTTCAAAATCCAATTTTGATTGTGCATTCGGATCTTGTGGATCGCCATCGTACACTTTTGAACAAATATCTACGCCATCAGCGGCTAACGCAATATCATAAGTATCTGTCGCTGAGCACATTGCAAACATAAATCCACCACCGACAACATATTCTCGAATATTCTTAACGACATCTAATTTTAGTTTAGATACTTTTTCATACCCTAAACTCTCTGCCAAATCTTCCATTCGCTTGACATTATTTTTGTACCAAGCTTGACTACCATAGGAAGCGTAAAATTTGCCGTATTGCCCCGTGAAGTCTTCGTGATGTAAATGTAGCCAGTCGTATTCGGCTAACTTATCTTCCAGTACTTCTTTGTCATAAACAGTTTCGTAAGGAATTTCGGCATACGTCAACACCAAGGTAACGGCGTCGTCCCATGGTTGTATTTCTTTTCCTTTCTGATCTACGTCGGGCGTATAAACGGCAATTTTCGGGGCAACCTCCAGCTTAACAATTTCTTGATTTACTTCCGGATTTCCAATTTCGGTACGAATTTTTGCAAATTTCGCATCAGCAATAACCTCATAACTGACATCACGGACTTTGCACAACTCTTCGAAGAGAGACGTGTGTTTGAACGCAAAACTACCACCTCTATAATTGAGCATCCAGTAACCTTCGACTTCTTTTTCTAATACGTAATACATTACACCATAAGCCTTTAGATGATTACGTTGTTTTTCATCCATCGGTATTAACATATAGGCTGCATTCGCTTGAATTCCAAAATATGCTAACAGCACTAAACTTAAAATGAGTTTCTTCATATTTTTTCAGTTATTAATTTACAAAATAGCGATTGATTTTTTGAATCGTTCCTACTCACCAACGAACAAACCTTCAACTAAATTCTAAAGTAACTATTTTTAGAATGGCTTTAAAAGTGTTTAACACTTTTTATGATTGTTATTATTTCTGCAAAATACAAATAAGCAGGAGAAAAGATGTAAGGGCTGAACTACCAAAAACTCCTTTATAAACGAATCAATACGTTGTCTATCTTCCCTCATAAAATTGCGGTACATCTACCAGCTACAAAGTAAAATCAGCGAAATAAATACAATAACGAATAATATCTAAATTTTAATCTCCTTATTCTTTAACAGAATATTAAATATCCTCGATGCAATGCTTATATTCGTGTATTGATAAAATAATTATCAATTAAAATCTGTTCAAATCAAGTAGTCACCTAATTATAAAATCACGCAATTTTAATATTATTTTATTCCTCTAAAACAAAGCACATGAAATATACTTTTTGCCAGCTGACACTGATTGCAATATTCGTATTATGTTATAATGCAACAGCAGGACAATCGTACTATCCACTTGAAAATGGTCAAACATGGACATATAACTTCATAGATTATGCGACTTCGGACACAAATCGTACAAATATCGATGCGATGATCTCCGGAAAACATAATAGAGAAGTTTGGGCAACAACTGAAATCACTTTTGAACTCAAAAAAGATAGTATCGTCAACGGGCATACTTATAAAGTAATCGTCAATAAGCAAAATCCTTTTGATGTGAGCTTGATACGAGAAGACGATGGTAACTTCTTCATGCTCAATAATGAAACATTCAAAGAGGAAAATTTTCTTAAAACAGCAGTCAATGTAGAAGATCTTTGGTTAGATTATGAAAATGCTGAGGAAACCATTGCGACATTATATATAGTAATCGCTAAAGAGAAATCAATGCAAATCAAAGGAAAAACCTTTAATGATGTTATCGGAATTGGAAAAATAACCGCTTCGGTCAAACAAATCGTCGCTGTCCTTGAAAGTGACAATCCGTTTATCCCTGTGACATATTATGCTAAAGGCATTGGTGTGATTTACAGTTATGCTCCTTATCCTTTAGGCGATAGATATTCTGATTTAGAAATTTTTATTGAAGATTAATTTTTTAATGATTTTCGTAAACGATATCATCTTGAAACCTGGCAGATTTTATAGGGTAGCAAGTAAGTTTTTAATAATTATAAAAAACCGTAAAGAACCAAAAAACAAGACTTGATTTCTTTCTTTACGCTCCGGAAGCATTGAAAATATTAAAAGAAATAATGTCCGATTCAAACGGTAAAGGTGTTATTAAATCTTGCTTTCGGAGCTAAAAAATCTGTCAGGCTCACGCATTATTAGCAAACAAAAATCATTTAGCGAGTTATCGTTTTTATTCCATCGCTTCATAAATAGCCGTTTGAATTCTCGGTCGAAAATCCATCTTATACAATTTGCTATTATTCATTGTTGGATAAGTCCGATTCGATAAAAAGACATAAACCAAATTATTTTCAGGATCAGCCCAAGTACAAATACCCGTAAAGCCCAAATGCCCGAAAGTACTTGAAGAAGCTAATTCTGATACATTCTGGCTGCGTTTGCTGTCCATCTCTTTCATATCAAAACCAATGCCTCGACGAGAGCTGTCTTTGTATCGAGTTGTAAACTCTTTCACGGTCGCTTCGCTAATATACTGACGACCTGCGTAGTTTCCACCATTGATCAACATTTGCATAATCACCGCCACATCTTTAGCATTCGCAAACAAACCAGCGTGACCACTTACTCCGCCCAACATCGCCGCTCCCATATCATGGACGTACCCCTGTACTTTCTGCATTCTGTAATAACTATCTTCTTCGGTCGGTGGAATCCGGTATGCCTCAAACCTGTCTAACGGATTGAATCCTGCAGTTGATAAACCTAACGGCTGATAAAAGTTATCGCTAACATATTCGTCAAGTGTTTGCCCCGAAACATTCTCTACGACTTTTGCAGAAATATAAAACCCTAAATCAGAATATTTATACCCCTTGTGAGTACGCAAAGGAGATTCAATAATTTCGTCCCAAATATCTTCGACATAATTATCTTTCAAATACAATCTGTCCGTAATCGGAATAGAGAAACCTTCTTTTTGACTGGTCGAATACAAACTTGGATTTGGGCGATTAGCAATCAAGGTTTCTTTATAAAACGGAATCCATGCTTTTAATCTCGCATGATGTGCCATCACATCTCGCAAGATTAAATCAGCTTTGTTGGTCTCTCGAAGTTCCGGAATGTAAGTACTGATTTTTTCATCTAAATCCACTTTTCCTTCATCTACTAATTTCATCATAGAAATAGTTGTAGCACAGATTTTTGTAACCGACGCTAGGTCATAAATATCATCTGTTTGCGTCCGTTGTACTTTGTCGTAAGTGTGATAACCGTAGGCTTTTTGATAAGCAATTTTGCCATTTTTTGCTACCAAAACTTGTACGCCAGGTGTCGCACCGACGCTGATGGCTTCCTCTGCAATTTTGTCAATTATCGTTAGTTTTGTTGCATCAAAACCCAGTTTTTCTGGAGCTACTTTGTGCATAATATCTATACTTGCCGTATTTGTACCATCACCAAATCGAGCATTGGCGGAAGCCGTAACTGGCAAACGTCCAGTCATCCGTGTCGTACCAAAAACTGCACCTGCGGCTACCTCCTGCGTCACTCGATTCTCTTCATAAGCCTCAATTAACCAATCTACATTATCAAAATATTTTAAAGCATAAGGGCTACCAAAATTTACGACAATTACCTTTGTATGCTTTGCTAACTCTTTGACTAATGACAAGGCACTACTCCGAACTCCAAAGCGAGATTTTACTGATTTATTCAAATCTTGAAAACTAATAATGACCGCTTCTTTATTTTTCAACTTTCGAACTAAAGAATTTCGTTGCGATGAACTGATATCATTATTGGTATAATAATGTGACATTTTTGAGAGTTTCCCCAGCTGTTTTTGAAAAGTCGTTTTATAGCCTCTACCAATACTAATACTCGCATAATCTCCCAACGTATTTAAAGGCAATAAACCGTCTTTATTCCGAACAGCGGTAATGGCATTTTCAATCAATCGACGATTTAAGTCCGTTGCTTGATAATTATTCAAATCACTTCGGATACCGTTCATTTCTATTTTTTGGGCAGAAGTCAACCCCAAACGATACTTCGCCGTCAATACTTTTTTAACTTTTCTTTCAAAATCATCTTGCGATAATCGACCATCTGCCAAAGCTTTTTTGACCGCTTTTACTGCGTCGCTGACACTTCTCGGCAACAACAAAACATCATTACCAGCAATTAATGCTTGTGCCTCGACTTCACCGCCTTTGTAGGCTTTTCTCGCCCCTGCCATTTCTAATCCATCTGTAAAAATCAATCCATTATACCCCAAATCTTTGCGTAATAAATCTGTGACAACATTTTGCGATAGCGAAGACGGCACATTTTTACGGTCATCATAAGCCGGAATATTCAAGTGAGCAATCATCATACTACCGACTCCATGTTGTGAAAGCACTTTAAACGGATACAATTCGATACTGTCCAAACGTGTCAAATCGTGATTAATAATCGGTAAACCATAGTGAGAATCAACATCAGTATCCCCGTGTCCAGGAAAATGTTTGGCACATGCCAACAACATATTATCCTGCATTCCCTTCATATACATATAACTTTTAGCAGCGACATTGTACCTATCTTCTCCGAATGAACGGTCGTTAATCACGGGATTATTAGGATTATTATTCACATCGACAACGGGTGCGAAGTTCACATGAACACCGATTCGGCGACATTGACGAGCCATTTCCTGACCAAATTCGTAAATTAAGCGGTTATCCTGAATAGCCCCTAAAGTCATCTGTCGAGGAAAACTCATAGTCGAGGATTTCATTCGCATTCCTAAGCCCCATTCGGCATCAATCGAAATCATCAAGGGTATTTTCGTGGCTAATTTTTGATAGCGATTGGTGAGTTCTGCTTGTTTTTCGGGTGTTCCTTGAAAGAACGTCATTCCGCCAACGTGATACTTTTTAATTAGGTCTTCTACTTCATGAGCATGACTTTCGCCTTTATTCGAGTGAGCTCTAACCACGATTAATTGTCCTAATCGTTCATCCTCTGTCATCGAATCATACATAGCATTTACCCACTCGACTTCTGCCTTTTTAGAAGGTAAACTCGCCTCTTTTTCTATTAATTGTGCATCTCCGCCCATTTGTAGGGGTACGTAAGACAGTAAAATCAAAAAACTAATCGCCAGTGTATTTTTCATAAAATTAAAGATTGGGAAATTTCTTAAATATTCTTATTTGGAATAACTCATATTGCTTAACTCATAATATCAAGCCACAATTCCGTATCATCAAGTTAAAGTGTTTTAATAGTTTATAAATTTGCCACTGAAAGGAAGTAAATGTAAGGCTTTTTTACATATTTGCATGAATATCATATGTTGTTTTTATAGAAATTTCATTGACCTAATAAGTCCTATTAAATGTAAAATTGTCGTTTGCACTAAGAAAGATGTCGTTCAAAGATTTTATTTTTCTTAAAACAATTACCGTTGTTTCTTTGTAAAAAGACATGTACTTTTAAACCAAACAAAAACATGATTAATACAAAATACTTTTTTAGTTTTATTACAATGTGTTTATGGTGTGTCAATATTGCGATTGCACAACCACAAGAAACGAATGCTAAAAACATTATTAAAGGAAAAATCGAAGATTCGGAGACAAAACAACCCATGAGTTATACAACTGTCGCCTTATATAATGCAATAGATAGCAGCTTAGTAACTGGAACGGTTACTGATGATTTAGGAATATTCAAGATTGATATCACACCCGGTAATTATTACCTTACCATTGAATTTATTTCATATACCAAAAAGACAATCGGCGACATTATCGTCAAGAAGAACGAACCTATTCTTGACTTAGGTTTAATTCAATTAACTCCTTCTTCAGTCGCTTTGGCAGAAGTCGAAGTGCGTGCAGAACGCAGCACGATGCAATTCAATTTAGACAAAAAAGTGTTTAATGTTGGAAAAGACTTGGCAAATCAAGGTGGAAGTGCTTCCGATATTTTGGATAATGTCCCTTCGGTTACGGTCGATGTAGAAGGTAATGTAAGCCTTAGAGGACAAGGAAATGTACGGATTTTAGTAGATGGAAAACCTTCCAGCTTAATTGGTTCTGATGGTAGCGGCTTACGCAATATTCCAGCGAATATGATTGACAAAGTGGAAGTAGTGACCAATCCTTCAGCTCGTTATGATGCAGAAGGTATGACGGGAATTATTAATATCGTCTTAAAAAAAGAGAAGAAAAAAGGCGTAAATGGCTCATTTGATTTTAACGTTGGTTATCCAGATTTGTACGGTGCTGCGATTAATCTAAACTATCGTCGAGATAAGGTTAATTTCTTTGTCAATTATGGTGTTCGTTACCAAAAAGGCCCAGGTCGAGGCGGCTTGTATCAAGAGTTGTATCAAGGTGATTCTACATTTATTACCGATATGGATAGAAATCATGTTCGTGGTGGTTGGTCCAATAATATTCGTACTGGCATCGACTTTTTTGCAACGGACAAAATCACTTTAACAGGTGCTTTGGCTTACCGAGTTGGTATTGATAAAAATGTTACGACTTTAACTTATCGAGATTATTGGAACTTGGCGTCAATGGAGAATTATATTGGTTATTCTGAACGAATTGATGATGAAATCGAAGACGAATCGAAATTGGAATATTCTATTAATTTTAAGAAAAAGTTTGACAAAAAAGAACAACTTTGGACGGCTGATATTCAATACAGTCAAAGTGGCGAAGTAGAACGCTCAGATATTACAGAGACTTTTTATAACAGTGATAATCAGGCTACAGGAAATATCTTAAATCAACGCTCGAATAACGATGAGAACTTTACGAATTTCTTGATTCAAACAGATTATAAACATCCATTTAAGGAAGATGGAATGTTCGAAACAGGTATCCGTTTGAACTTGCGAAATGTCAGTAATGACGTGATGGTCGAAACTTTGGATAATAATGAATGGACGACTTTGACTAACTTTTCTAATGATTTGGAATATACCGAAAATATTTATGCGGCTTATGCAACAGTTGGCGATAAATTCGGTAAATTTTCTTATCAATTCGGTTTGCGTTACGAATATTCGGATATCGAAACCTTCTTAGTCGAAACACAAGAACGCAATCCTCGACTTTATGGAAATTTATTCCCGAGTGCTTTCTTAAATTATGAATTTACGGAAAAAGACGCTGTTCAAGTCAGTTATTCTCGTCGTATCCGTCGCCCTGGTTTTTGGGAGTTGAATCCATTCTTTTCGTTTAGCGATGCTCGAAACTTCTTCGCAGGGAATCCTGATGTCAATCCTGAATTTACGCACTCACTTGAAGCCGGTTATTTAAAATACTTTGAAAAAGGGTCAGTGAGCTCTTCGGTTTATTATCGTTACACAGAAGGTGTAATCTTTAGAGTTAGAAATGTAGATTCGACAGGATTTAGTATCACTTTACCTCAAAATATTGGTATTGATAACTCGTATGGTTTGGAGGTTAATTTCTCTTATAACCCTTACAAATGGTGGCGTTTGAATGGTGATGCAAACTTTTTCCGCTCGATTACTGACGGTACATCTTACGATGAAAGTCTTTATGGCGATACTTATACTTGGTTCGGGCGTTTGACTTCTCGCATGACAATTGCAAAACAAGTTGATGTCCAAATCCGTGGTAATTATCGAGCGCCAAGAATTACCGTACAAGGATCGCAAAGGGCGATTTATCATTTAGATATTGCGGCAAGCAAAGACGTTTTTAAGAAAAAAGGAACTTTGACTTTCAGTGTCAATGATGTATTCAATACCAGAGCCAGAAACTATATCGTTGATGAATCTAACTTCTATACCGAAGGATTTTTTCAATGGCGTGTTCGACAATTTACTTTAGCCTTGAATTATCGCTTGAATCAAGACAAACGTCGTGGCGGCGGTCGACCTAATGGCGGAAACTTCGAGGGTGGAGGATTTTAAATAGTAGGCAGATAGCAGTTTTTAGTAGTGGAATTAGAATTACTAAAAACTGCTATCTGAAAACTGCTATCTGAAATGCGACGGAGCAACTCCATAGTTTTTCTTAAAAGCCTTACTAAACGCATGAATGTCTGCAAACCCTATTTGATAAGCGATATCTGTAATAGAATATTGTCGTTTTTTCAAAAGTTGAGCCGCTTTTTTAAGACGTAAAGTCAAAATATATTGATGTGGCGAAGTTTTAAAAACTTGCTTAAACGTACGAAAAAAGTGAAAAGTCGATACATTCGCAATGCGAGCAATCGTTTCTATTTCTATCTTTTTATCAAAATTAGCTTCGATATAATCTTTAGCGACCAAAAGACGGCGATACAACTCTTCACGAGTTGAGGCTTTCTTCGCTTTAATTGCATTCATTCGCTCAAACTCCTCACTTTGACTAATCACCATGTTTTCGGCTAACTGATAATATAAGTTATCAGAAAAGTTGTGATCTGGATGTTTATCTATTAAACTGCTCACTTGCAGCACGTACAACCCCAAATTACTTTGATGAGCATTATATGTTCGCTCAAAACACTGAAAGGACGAATGGCTATTTTTGCCGAAAGGCTCATCTAAAAGCTGCTCTGTAGTCGTTGTCAATGTACGATGCACATCGTTGACCATCTTTGTATTCAGATGCAAATAGACACTTTTCACAATCTCCTGTGATTGAATGATACAGCCAACTTCGCTTTGATGATTAACCAATAAAAACTGGTGTGGCAAGACATTCATCGTTTTACCATTGACAGAATGTTGTTCCTTACCGCTAAGTACGTATTTGATACCGATGCCATAGTTAGGTTTCGGTTGTGCGTGAAGCGTTTTGAGTTGAGAATAAACAATATAATTAGCATCTTGACGACGAAAATTCATCGGCATGCTATCTTGTGTAACAACGAAAGGCTTATTTGAATACATAACTGTATTTTTTTATGTGAACAAAATACAGCTATTAATGTCCTTAAAAACAAAGAACGGTTAACGTTTTTGCTTTATGAGTCACAATGATAAAAAGACAATTTTAGAAAACGCTTTTTTTCCGACAAATGTGATTTTTTTGGTAATAAACAGCAGTTTTAAGTATTAACTATTTTTACTTCATTCAAAATTTCGGTATGTTACCGATGTGATTTCGGTCGCCGTCAAATAGTTAATAATTAATATTTAACATTTACTTCAATGAATTTTTGTAGCAATTGCGGTCATAAAATCTCGTTTGGTAATATTCCGAACGATACGATTCCTCGTTTTCATTGTGAAAATTGTCAAATGATACACTATCAAAATCCGAATATTGTCACGGGTTGCTTACCAATTTGGGAGGATAAAGTTTTATTGTGCCGTCGTGCGATTGAACCTCGAAAAGGTTTTTGGAACGTACCCGGCGGCTATTTAGAAAATGGAGAAACAGTCGAAGAGGGAGCAATGCGAGAAGTTTGGGAAGAGGCACTGGCCAGAGTCGAAATCACATCCTTACATTTGATCTATGATATCCCACAAATCAATCAAGTTTATATGCACTTTTTAGGAAATTTGATTGATGGAAAATTTGGAATTGGTGAAGAAAGTACGGAAGTCAAGCTATTTGACGAAGCCGAAATTCCATGGGGCGATATTGCGTTTTCGTCCTCAAAACAAACTTTAAAATTATACTTTGAGAGTCGTCGAACAGGAAATTTTAAAACCCATCGAGATAAATTAATTATCAAAAAAGAGTTTTTGAAATAATTCGCAGCTTGCAAAAAACTATCCAACAGAATATTGAATAAATTTTAGTTTTCTTGAAAATCAGTTATCAGCACATATTAAGCACGATATTTCACTTTCAGATTACTAAAAAAAGTCCCTTTAAATTCAAAAAAGTTACTACCCCAAATGACGTATTCGTATAAATAAAAATGATTATGAAAAAGTGGGAAATTCTCTCCGAAAAAGACGTTTCGCCATCAAAATGGTTTCCGATAAAACATCATACGGTTCGATTAGCGAGCGGCGTAGAAGTCGATGACTATTTTATCTCACCGATGGGCGATGTAGCGATGGTTCTACCGATTACAAAAGACAATCAAATCGTCTTAATTCAGCAATATAAACATGGTTTGGGCGATGTAATTATTGAAATTCCTGCCGGTTTTCAGCAAGAGGGAAAATCGCTCAAAGCCTCGGCTTTAGCGGAATTAGAAGAGGAAGCAGGCATTATTACAACCGAAGATAATCTCATTTACATCGGTAAATTTTGCAATTGTCCAACCAAAATCTACAATGTAGCACACGGCTTTTTAGCCAAAAATGTGGAAATTAATACGACCCAAAAATTGGAAATCACAGAGGAAATCGAAGTTATTTTAAAATCTCCAAAAGAAGTCATTGAAATGGTCAAAAACGGTCAACTTTGGGTCGGCGATTCGGTCAGTGTGATTATGAAGGCTTATTTGATGTTTCCGGAATTGTTTGAGTGAAATAAAGTGAGCAGTTGATTTAAAAATCAACTGCTCACTAAAAAATATGCTCCGATAAAAATCGGGATAACCTGCATCTAAAGGAGAATTACATCCCCAATTCCCGCATAATAAACCGCATCTGAAACTCCAAATTATTAATCGTTTTCTCTGTCGATTGACCCGAACCGTGTCCACTATCAAAATCCATGTAGAGCATAATTGGATTTTTCTGACCAGGATTATTCTGAAGTGCTGCCACGAATTTTTTAGCGTGTAACGGATCAACCCTTGTATCATTTTCACCTGCTGTTACCAAAGTCGTAGGCGTATTTATACCCATCCGGATATTATGATAAGGCGAATACGATAAGATATTTTGGAACTCGTCTTTTTTGTCCGGGTCGCCATATTCTGGAATCCAATAACGAGCAATCAAGAACTTGTGGAAACGAACCATATCCAATAACGGCACGGCACAAATTGCTGCTTTAAACAAATCTGGTCGCTGCGTGATTACTGCACCAACTAACAAGCCACCATTTGAACCACCTTGAATCGCTAATTTTTCGGTATTTGTATAATTTTCTGAAATCAAATATTCACCTGCTGCGATAAAATCATCAAACGTATTTTGCTTTTTAAATAGCATGCCGTCTTGATGCCATTTCTCGCCATATTCATCGCCACCTCGCAAGCAAGCAATCGCATAAACACCACCACGATTCACAAACATCGCACGACTTCCGATGAATGAAGGCGACATTCCGACATTAAACCCACCGTAACCATAAAGTAAAGTCGGATTATTGCCATCTAATTTGATGCCTTTTTTGTGAATAATAAAAATTGGAACTTTTGTACCATCTTTAGAGGTGTAAAAATCGATTTTCGCTTCGATATCGGACATGTCAATCGGCACTTCTTGCTCGTAGTACAATTCCCATTTTGGTGTCGCTTTCGCTAAATCGTCAGGGTTCAACGTGTACATTTTGTAAGGCGAAGTGAAAGAAGTCATCGCTAAGAAAACCTTGTCCACATCACGGTTGTAGCTAACGGACGAAACATTTCCAACTTCTGGTAATTCTACATTTTTAATAAATTTTCCGTTTAAGCCATATAATTTCACACGACTAACCACGTCTTTTTTATCTTGAATAATCAAGTATTTTGGTGTAATCGAATAGCTTTCCAAAACCGTTTCGCCTTCTGGATATAAATCTGTCCAATTTTCAAATTCAGGCTTGTCTTTGTCTGTCACCATCATTTTAAAATTCGGCGCTTCATGATTCGTAAAGATGTAGATTTTGTCCTCTAAAGCATAAGGATAGGCACGGAATTTTTTGCTGCTATAAATCTCTTTTGGTTCTTTTTTAGAACCAATTTTTTTCATTTTCAAAGAGTGTGTTGCATAAAAATCACCTTCACTAAAAAACGTTACACCGCCATAACGTGCATCAGAAACCGAAGCCACATTTTTAGGATTTGAAGGCGTTAATAGAAATTCGTCTGAACTTCTCGACGCACCAATTTTGTGACGATAAATCTTGTAAGGCTGTTGCTTATCAATCATTTCCCTCGTTTGTACCCAAACGTAGGCATGTTTTTCATCATTTGTCCAAGCAAAACCTCTCAAACCTTCAATCGGCTCGCCTAAGATTTTTCCTGTTTTCGTATCAATGATATAATACGTTTGAATTTCTGCCCCTTTTGACTGAACGCCAATCGCCACCTTATCGCCTTTTTTGGTATAACTTCTGCCCGACATTGCCGAAGTTCCCGACTCGTCAATTTGTTCGGGGTCGAAGAGTAGAATATCTTTGCCGTCGATTTTGGTATATAATTTTGATTGCTTATCTCCTTTTTTACGCATCGTAAAAAACTGTCTGTCAGCGACTTGCGACAATGGCGAAATCACATCTCTATCAATGTAAGCTTCTAACTCATCACGTAAACCTTCTATCGGTTCATGGACAGTATTTATATAATTTACGGTCGCTTCATGTTGTGCTTTTGTCCAAGCGACTACATTTGGATCGTTTTTGTCCTCTAACCATTGATAATTATCGGTTAGAATCATGCCGTGCATCGTATCTTCGACAGGTTTTGCATCGGTGTGCGGATGTATGAATTGTGCCATAAGTGGATGTAATAGTATAAAGTGTAATGCAATGACTAATATAAAGGATAACGATATTTTTTTCATAAAAAAGTTGATTTAGTTAGATCATTATTTTTCAATTTCTTAACCCAGCAATGCCAGTACGATGACTTTGATGAACATTGTATTTTTTTAATAAAAAATCAAGACTTCGCTATTCAGTAAAGCTAAATTTTTGAATTATACAACAATAAATATTATATAAAATCAATTGAATGCTAAACTAAAAAAGGATGCTGAATTAAGAGATTGAAAAAGATAAAATAACGATTTTTTAAGATAATCAGCAGTGTAAGGTTTTTAATAAAAAAAAACGATCATAAATAAATACAAAAAAGAATTCAAAATTTGTTGTACTTATTTATGACCGATTACTTAGATTTGAGAACTCGTCATTTATATTATTCTCAAACTTATTTATTACCAGCTCTCTGATTCTATATCGCTTAGTCTTTTTCCTTATTGTTTTAATACCTCAAAAGTAACTTCTCCTTCATCGGTTACAATTTGTAGGAAATACACTTGAGTCGCTAACTGACTCACATCAAGAACCAGATGATTACCGTTGATTTGCTGATCTTGAATTAAACGACCTTTAACATCATAAAGCAATACCCGTCCATTGACATTCTGACTAACACTGATATTTAAAATACTATTTGCAGGGTTTGGATAAACATTAAAATCTAATCCATTTATATTCCGCTGCTCAGTATTTGTACTGAATACATCAAAAGTAAATATTGCTGTACAGTCGTTTGCATCAGTTAAAGTTAAGGTATAGGTACCTGATGCAAGACTGGTCAGATCTTCTGTTGTTGCACCATTACTCCAGTTAAATTGATATGGCGTAGTGCCACCACTTGGCGTAATATCAATGCTGCCATTACCATCATCATCTACAATTGAGGTATCACTAATTGATAAGAGATCAGGTTCGGTAATCGTCACGGTATTTGACGTAACCGTACAATTATTAGCATCCGTGACCGTACAAGTATAACTACCTGCTCCAATATTACTGAGATTAGCGGTTGTGCTGCCGTTGCTCCAATTGTAATTGTAGCCACTTGTGCCACCATTTACCGAAAGCGTTACCGCTCCATCTGTGTTTCCATTACAACTTACATTAGTACCACTGGCTTGAGT
>Ga0075467_10001235_pt1 | contig 21150 bp, 16 predicted proteins | sample DEB08_DNA_9_FD_75067 | JGI IMG/M metagenome (GOLD analysis project Ga0075467, IMG submission 75067) | Aqueous microbial communities from the Delaware River and Bay under freshwater to marine salinity gradient to study organic matter... | ecosystem: Environmental > Aquatic > Marine > Coastal ... | reverse complement strand
CCCTGACGTGTGATTTCCGGGAGTGGACTAGTCATATCAACGACGGTCGTCGGCTCGAGCCCACAGTATCCGCCATCAATCAACACATCGACATGGCTTTCAAGAGCCGAGCGAATGTCATAGGGGTCAGAAAGCGGGTACTCATCGCCAGGCAGTATTAGGGTAACACTCATCATCGGCTCGCCCAATTCCGCCAACAGCGCTTGAGCAATGGGGCTGTCAGGCACTCGCAAACCAATGGTTTTACGCTTCGCATGCATCAGCCTGCGAGGCACCTCTGAGGTAGCCGGTAGGATAAAGGTGAAAGGTCCCGGCGTGTGGGCCTTGAGACTGCGGAATGCCGTGTTGTCGACTTTGGCATAGCTCGCCAGCTCGGAGAGATCACGGCACACCAGGGTAAAATTATGGCTCTTATCGACCTGTCGAATAGCGCGAATGCGATCAAGCGCCTGCTTGTCGCCAATATGGCACCCGATCGCATAAACCGAGTCAGTAGGATAGACAATCACGCCGCCTTTGCGAACAATCTCTGCAGCCTTGACTATCAGTCGCTGCTGAGGGTTGTCAGGGTGAATCGATAAATATTCGCTCATAACAATCACTGGCTTTTAAGATGGGCGGCATTATCACATAGCAGCGCGTGTAGCGGTGAATTTAGATCACTTTTTCAGATCTCAAAAACTGCTCGGCAAACAGTCTTGGAGGCACTGGCTTGCTGACCAGATAACCCTGAAAACTATCACAGCCGAGACGCTGTAAAATGCGCCGCTGAGCCTCGGTCTCAACCCCTTCAGCAACCGTAGTCATGTGCAGGCTTTTAGCCAGTGCGATAATGCCCGCGACAATCGCACTGTCATTTGGATCTGACTCAATATCGACGATAAACGAACGATCGATTTTCAACACATCAACGGGCAATCTTTTCAAATAATTGAGTGAAGAATACCCGCTACCGAAGTCATCTATTGCAATAGTGATGCCCATCTTCTGAATTTTTTCCAATTCAGTGATCGTCAGTTCCGGATGCTCCATCAAGGTGCTCTCGGTAATTTCCAACTCAAGAATATTTTTCGGCAGATGATGACGCTGAATCAGATCATGCAGTTTGGTGTGCAAATCCTCCTGCATCAGGTCCTTGACCGACAGGTTTACCGCGAGAGTTAAGTTATGGCCGTCCTCGAGCCACTGCTTCAGCTGCACAGCAACATGCTCCAACACCCAATCTGTCAACTGATTAATCAGCCCACAGTCTTCGGCGAGCGGAACAAATACGTCCGGCGCCACCAATCCTTTAATCGGGTGCGTCCAACGCACCAAGGCCTCCGCGCCGATTAATTTTCCAGTCTCGAGACTGATCTGTGGCTGATAGTGCAAAACCAACTCATCGCCATCGATGGCTTTGCGTAATTCCTGCTCTAACTTCAAGCGCTTGGCAATCTCAGCTTCCATTCCACTCTCATAAAAACAATAGTCATTGCGTTTGTCTTTGGCACGGAACATCGCCGAGTCGGCGTGCTTGATCAGTGCACTGACGTCTTCTCCGTCATCGGGGAAAATGGAGATTCCAATACTTGTCGTGACAAACATTTTCTGCTGCATAAACACAAATGGTTGCGCGACCGACCGGCAGATTTTCTCGGCAACACTGGAAGCACTCTCCAAACTGAGAATATTTTCTAATACGATGGTGAATTCATCACCGCCGAGACGGGCAATAAAATCATTTTCCCGCACACAGTGACGGATGCGATCAGCGACCGCCTTCAACAGCAGATCGCCGGCATCATGCCCCATGGTGTCGTTGATCATTTTGAAACGATCGAGATCGAGAAACAAAATCGCAAAGCGCTGCTTTTCGGTGGCCGCATGATTGACGATAACGGACAGCTGCTGCTTCAAATGGGTGCGATTTGGCAGGCCAGTAAGAGAGTCGTGATAGGCGAGCTTTTTAACATCTTTTTCAGCCTTGCTGGCTTTAATCAGACGGGCTACGCGCTGCTTGATAACAGCAAAGTTAATCGGCTTGGAAATATAGTCCGTGGCGCCTGATGAGAATGCCCTAACAATTGAGTGTTCATCATCTAGGGCGGTGATCATTAACACTGGAATATCACCGCCTTGGGGGAGATCGCGGATCATCTGACAGGCATCAAAACCATCCAACTCAGGCATTACAGCGTCCATTAATACCAGATCTGGCATGCTCCGCTTGCAAGCATTGAGAGCTTGCATGCCATTATTAGCCTCATCAACCTCATAGTTTTCCCGCATAAAGGCATCAACCAAGGCCATGCGCACGGTTCGATCGTCGTCGACAATCAGAATTCTGCTGTATTTACCGTTTTTAAATGGGATCTTGGCAGTCTTATAATCTGAGGAAATTTCCTGCTTGAGATCGTCTTGCAATCGGTCAAATGCTGAGACGATTTTGCTCAATTGTTCAACTCCGCAACTGAGGTCCTCTCTAGCCGCGCCATCTTCCAATAACTTGCTCGCAGCGACCAGCTCATGAGCGCCAAAATTGGCAGCGCTACCCTTTATGGTGTGCGCCAACTCGCGAACTTGCCGAGTGTTTTTTTCTTCAAGTGCAGCTTTTAGTTTGCCGATATAGATTGGTGTATCTTCGACAAAGGCTTCAATCATAGACGATACCACTTCGCCCACGGCTTCTCTGAGAGACGCAATAACGTCGGTATCGTAACTTAATGAACTGTACTGCGTCGGTGGGTGTGCAACCACAGTCTTGCAGACAGCAGGCTCCTTGGAAAAACTCGAACAGCGCCAGACATTCAATTTATCACGCAGTCCGGCAAGACTAATGGGTTTTGGCAGAAAGTCACTCATGCCTGCTTCTCTGCAAATCTTTTCTTCATCTGCTGAATTGTTCGCAGTCATCGCAATAATAGGTAGCGCGCCTGCGCTGTCACCCTCATAGAGCCGAATCTGTGTGGTCGCATCATAACCGTTCATTACCGGCATATTGCAGTCCATCAACACCGCATCGTATGACTCTCTGACGACTTTCTCGAGAGCTTCCTTGCCGTTGCTGGCGACTGCCGTCTGGCAGCCTAATCGCTCTATCATTGCAACGGCAACCTGCTGGTTAGCTCGGCTGTCATCGACCACTAATATCTTGCAGCAACGACGGCAGGTCGGCTCCTCAGGCAACCTGTCATCGTCGTATTCATCGAGATTCTCGGCAGCGAAATATTTCGTTAAAACAGCTTCGAGAGAATTCGAACGCAGCGGTTTATTGAGTCGAGGGAAGGACAGATCACTAATATGAGAATCAGCACTCCAGGGGTTACTCAGCATCACGATAAGCCGCTTGCCAAAGTTCTTTTCCAGCTGCACGAAGCTAATTAACTCATTAACTTTTATATCATTGATATCCTCATCGACAAATAACACATCAAAACAGTCTGAGGCTTTACTTTCCCGAATCAAGGTTAGCGCTTGTAATCCGGATTCAACAAGCTGCGTTTTGACGCCAATAGCACTGAGTTTCTGTGCAGCAAAATCCCTGAGTATTGCACTGCCGCTGACAAACACGGCAGTGATATCATGCAGTGCAGTTGCCGTTGCCTCCTGCTCGGGCGGTTCGGCAATCAGAACGGGTAGAGTAAAACCAAACTGACTGCCACATCCCAGCTCGCTAGAGACAAATATATCGCCACCCATTAACTCAATAATCTGTTTGCTGATCGCCAAGCCTAGCCCAGTTCCTTGATAGCCTTTGGTATTCGAGGAATCTACCTGTGTAAACGCTTCAAATATCCGCGCCTGATCGTGAGGCGCAATGCCTATGCCGGTATCCTCAACGACAAATTTGAGCCGCACAACTGAACCCGGGGTGGAGTGATCGTGCTCTATGCTGGGATCAAATGCTGCATCCTCCTGGACGCTGATACGAATTGACACCTCACCACGGTCAGTAAACTTAATCGCATTACCGGCCAGATTGACCAGCAACTGACGAATTCTATCGCCATCCGCATGCAATGCTTTGGGAACATCATCGTCAATGAGATAACCAATATTGAGATGCTTTTTAAGTGCGGTACTAGAGAGCAGGCTGACAACATCATCGAGATTTTTATGCAGTAGATAATCGCGATTAGTAATAGTGATTTTTCCGGCATCCGCTTCCGAAAAATTTAAAATATCATCGATAAGTGCCAAAAGGTTTTCACCGGATGATTTGGCAGTTTGCACATACTCTTTTTGTTTGAGACTGACACCCATGGTCAACAAAAGGTCCAACATCCCCAACACTGCATTCATTGGCGTGCGCAATTCATGGGTCACATTAGCGGCAAACTCTACCTTCATCTCCGCCGAGGTTAGAGCCGTTTTCATTGCTCGCTTCAAGTCACGTCGTCGGTTCTCCAGCACCTGCATCATGCGATTGAATGATTCCTGCATTTCGGTGATATCGACTGGCCCTTCGATCTCCGCGCGTATTTTCTCTTCGCCACTCTGCGCCCTTTTCATAACAGCCGACAATCGCTCAATAGGCGTTGTCAGACGACGAGAAAAATAGAGCAGCACGAACAAGAGAAGAACAGCGCCGAGAAATGATGCAATCAGATTATTTTTTAACGTGCTCTGCTGCATCTTATGCAGAGTATCCTTGCCGACTAGCACGGTAATGTAACCCAACAGCACTTTTGACGGAGCCGCAGTAGTCATCACACTCTCGCCATCGTTATCACTGGCATAGATTGGTGATGAAAATTTCCATAGATCCGCGTTTTCTGCCATCAGGCTAAGTTTCGTTGGTTTTTGATCTATAGCATTTTTCGATGATAGCGACGCTGCAGCGCCAAACTCGACGTCTTCGACAATAAATTTTTCGCCAGTGCCAAACAGCACATCAGACTTTTCAGTCTCAATAATGATTCCCTTGATGCCAGGGAAATTGAGCGCATTTTCTCCGATATCTCTGGCCGCCTCAGTGCTTTGATAGAGCAGTGCGATCTCGCTGCGGCGTCCCAGAGATTCTGTCATCTGCATACCCTGCAGTATCTCATGCTCCTCAATAATCACCGTGGATATCTTGCTCACCATCACCGAAGTAGCAAAAGCCAACACTAAAATACCGCCAATAAAGACCAACGATATCTGAGATTTGAATTTCAGCTTGTCGAACCAACCTTTTCTTATAGTTTCTCTCAAAGGTCACCTCGCTGGCAGGACTACATCAATCTGTGCCCGCACATCCTCTGTTAGATTGACTCCCAAATGATTACTGGTGCGCTCATTGACCGTTACAAAAATATCGTCCAGCGATTGCATTTGCTGCTCAGCGGCCACGCCCTGAACAATATCTTGAGCAAGGCGACCAAGACTTAACCCCATTTTATAATTGTTTGGGTACACTGAAAAAAGCGCCCCACGCTTCACATGCACCGGATTAGATGAGAACACCACAAAGCGTTTCTTCCATGATTCCTGAAGCAGAATTGACAGCATTGGGTTATTCACAAATGAGCCACTGGGAAGAATCCAAATCGCATCATCCTCATCGAAATCATGCATAAGCTTACGATAGGTGCCAGCAGCCATTCTTAAATTGTCTGCTTCATGCACCAGCAGCGTAATACCCCGACTCAGAAAAGCCTCTTTGGCAAGCTTAAAATCAGTCAACCCGCTGTTAGCACCGGCAATAACATGGACCTGTTTAATAGCTGGCACTAATAATGACAGTTTGCTGGTAAGTAAATCGAAGTTTGGCGTAAGGGTAATGCCAAATACATTAGTAAAGCCTGTGTTGACTGCACCAACAATTACGTTGTGTTCTTTGTTATTCTCAGACACCTGCCGTGCTAATCGGTTGCCAAGCACTAGCACCGGAGATTGCCGATCGACAACATGAACAAAATCAACAGGCGATTGATTCTCTGCCAGAGGCACACGCTGAACGCTGTGCTGATAGCCATCTTCTGCGCCTCTAACAATTTCTTCAAATACTCGCGCAAAGGGCTCACGCACCTGAGGGTAAATAACAATTAATTCAGTCGTGCTAGCGCTGATACTGCTACACAGCGCCAGTACCGAACTGCAAATTATAGATACCCCCATGATCCCTGAAATCTTTATAGCACTACCTCCTGTACTGCCGTAAAAAGAGCCAGCAAGTTCTTTATGCACTTCGCTGGCTCATATCCTTCTACACATTAATAGTAGTTCAAAAACTATAGCGAATCTCGCCCAATACAGTCCGGCCCGAGAGCGGTAAGTCATTTGGGATAAAAGGCATTGGATCAGAGTTGGGACTTGGCTCACGCGCATCCTCGTCAAATAGATTATTCACGGTCAAAGCAAGCTCAAGTGAATTGTTAAGTACCTTCCGAACGGACAAATCAACTAGTGCGTAGTCGTCTATGGCTGGACGTAAGTCGGCGCTGATACGGTTGCGCTCCATTACCCAGTTTGCCTGCAGATTGACTCGCCAATCACTGGCCAAGTTCCAGTCAGCGCGAAGGTAAAGCTGTTTTTCAGGCGATTTGGCTGCCGGGGCATCAAGCGTTTCATCGGTCGACTTTTGAAGCGCAAAATTACTCGTGAGTGTCAGCTTTTCAGTAGCCTGCCAGATGGCTTCAAACTCAACACCACAACCGCTCTGCTCACCTGCGTTTTGCGCCGTGCGGGTACTGCCATTGGCATCAGGAATAAACTGGATAATATCTGTCCAGTCATAATAGAAAAAGTTAGTCATCAGCGTGAGCTGATAATTGGGTCGATAATCAAACGCCAGCTCATAGCTTTTTATCTGTTCTGGCTGGAGCGCGATATTGCCGAGAATTAACGGATTATTAATTGCTCGCGTCTGCGCAAATGAAGGCGCTCGAAATGCCTCACCATAGAGAAACTTAGTGGTCAGGTTATAACTGGTCGACCACACTAGCGCCAACCTTGGATTGGTGGTGGCACCAAAATCTGAATAGTTATCATAGCGCAGGCCTGCAGTGAGTTCCCAGTCATTGGCGAGGAGCCAAACATCCTGAAAAAATAGGTAGCGATTGTCGCGGCTGTCTTCGGTGAGAAACACATAGGCAGTATCAGATACATCTACCAATGCATCACCAGGTAGAATTGGCAGCCCAGTCTGCGGGTTGATACCAAAATTTTTCCACTCAGTTATTTTGTCAATTTCACCATGGTAATAGCCACCGCCAACACTGATTTGGTGCTTGTTGATACCAGTATGCTCCATACGTAACCCAACACGAGTATGACGCTCAAAGATTTCTGGATTGCCGATTACACCTTCAGGGAAAGGTCCAAAAACCGGCACACCGAATGGGTCAAGGAATGGGCCAGTCGAACCAGCTGGGTAAAGAATAAAGTTACCCTCCACTTCCTGAGAAGTATCAAAATAACTGGTCTGAAATTCAATTGATGTATTATCAAGTAGTTCTTCTTCGGTATAGGTTAAATCGATATTGAATCGCGTGCTGGAAAATTTATTACCAGGATTGAGAGCCTGTGCTGCACCGGCACCATCGCCGATATTCTTGCGAATCTGACTGCCTGCTCTGAGGCGTAATTTTTGGTAATTTGCTTCAACTCGCAGCTCAATATTCTCAGCTGAGCGATTGACGGCTCCCGGGGCATGTGAAGCCGAGGTTCCAGTAATTAGATCAAGCAGGCTCTGCGCATCGCTAGTAATCTGTGCATCGGAGCCATCGGTTTTGGTTAATTCAAGACTGGCGAAATAATCTAGATCACCTTGTTTACCTGCGCCGGTAAACCAGATATCCGTGGTATTAAAATTGCCGATCCGTGCGCCTGCCGAATTATGTTGCACCTCCTTCGGCGTCTTGGTGACTATATTAATCACCCCAGCAAAGGCATCCGCACCATAGAGTGCCGAGCCAGGCCCACGAATTACCTCGATTCTTGAGATTGCCTCAACCGGCATACCGCCCCAAACAACATTGCGATCACCTTGAAATAAATTGGTGATAGGAATGCCATTAATTAACATTAGGACCTGAGGATTAAAATCGGAAGAGATGCCGCGAAAGAGATACTGCGGATTATAAATAGCATTCCGGGTAATATGCAGGCCGGGAACAGACTCCAATACCTGATCAATATCCCGAGCGCCCATGGCACGAATTTGACTGGCGGTAATAACCGATGCAACAGCCGGTGCTTTGGCAATCGGCTGAGTCGTGCCAGTGGCAATTGAGACATAATTTTCATCACCGTAGAGACCGGCAAAATCAACGTCTGATTCACCCCCATTTTCGGCCAATGCCATACCAGAAAGTAAACCTGCAACCACGTAGAATCCATACAGTTTCGTCATTATCACACCCTCCAGTGCTTGACTTGATCGCCTCCTGTATAGTTGAGACGAGAAGTCCGTAAGGGAAAAAAACATCCTTCTTGCTGATTTAAGGCATCAATAAAACAGGGCATCGCGCCAGCAGTAAAAGCCAGTGTCGCCATATGATAAAAATCCATAGGCGTTAACCCTTCATCAGCCAATAAGCCAGCACAAACCGCTGCGATATTGATCTGATATTTAAGCCGGCTCTTACTTAGATACTCAGCCACCGCAAAAGCGAGTTTTATAAATCTTCCCTCGCCACAATCTATTGAGCGAGCAAACTCCATCATCGGCTCAACCCGCTCATCCCCAGAAACTAACGGTCTTCCATAACCATAAACACTCCGAAACTGCTTTAACTCCGATTGAACAATCTGCTCTAAAGCCTCACCATTATTCAACCGTTTATCAGCGCGATATAAAAAATCTGTCGCCCCTTTAATGGGCTTTAACCCATAAATGGTCGCCTCGGTGACCGCGACTGATGCAGCTGCGGCAAGCGCCCCGGTCGATCGCGCGGTGCCAGCCAGTGCCGACACCCGGTTATTCCAGATACGCGGATCGGGAAAGCTAGTGCAGATCACCCACATTCCCTCCATTAACCGTGCGATCTTGGGCGACTCTTTTCCGGTCGCAGCAAACAGCAGATACTCCATCCATGAGTTGCTCTTCAGCTCTTGAAACACATCTCTGCCGCGCAGCACCACCTTTCCCTCAGGAGACCAACCACCCATAGAGGTGCGCCAATTATCCTCAAATGTCTCTAACTTACTGTGAACAGGCATACAGTTTTCTCACTGGATAGACTTCCCTCACGGATTTAATTTGAAGCCGTCGGCAAAAAATGGGTACTTGCGCCAACCCAACTTTTCTTGTTCCAGGCTGTGGATAGCCGCACCAGGCAGACGCAACAATAAAAACATCATCTCAGCCTCTTCAGGCAAAAATGCCAGGTCATAGAGCGCCGCTGCCGCAACACCGGAAAAGGCTAATGGGCAGCCTGCAAAGCCTTCGAGCTCGAGGCGATGTTGATGCAACCAAGTGAGACTAGTGGTTTTACCCACAGCAACGAGATGTTCCAAGGTCTTCCTGACTGGCGTCGGACAGGAGACACCATTGGGATCAAAGCCTGGCGCATGTTCCATGGGCGGCCAGACATCCTCGCGCTCCAGCTGTGGGGGATCTGTGATCAACTGCTGCCAGTCAGCCAAACGATTCTGACACTGCTGCCAATACGCCAGTGCGTGAAAGACTTCACGGGCGCCGCCCAAATTGCCGGCGCCAACCGTTAACGCTGCAATCAGTGCCGAAGCATGAGTTGAACCACCAACACCGGCACTCATCGCGGCTCTGACACTGTGGTCTCTGGGGCCGGGATTAGTCAGTGCAATGGCCAGCCCTTCGAGTAACGCAGACTGTTCTGGGGTCGGCGGCACCTGCCTGAACAACAGATAAAGATAGTCGATATAGCTGGCGTTTTTTAACAGGTCGCCATAAACATCGTAGCCACAGCAATAACAGTCAGCTGCCGCAAATGGATTATCGATCTCGGGGGTTTCACGCCAGATTTTGGTGGTAATTTTTTCTATCGGCTTGTCGTTCATCCGCTTTGCAACACATTAGTCCGCAAACCAATCGGCGGGGCTTCGTTGGCATCAATGCGAACATCCAGCACCGTTGGTCCTTTACGTGCACAGATAGTTTTAATATCCAGGCGCTTTAAGTCGGCCGGCGAGACAATAATATGTCCAGGAGCGCCCATCGCCTTTGACATCGCCGAAAAATCTACTGGAGTTAATTGATTAGCGGTCGGTTCAGCGCCAGTGAGCGTTTGACCATGCTTAACCATGCCATAGGCACTGTCATTTAAAATCACAAAAATAACCGTTAATTTTTCTTCTATGGCAACAGTCAGCTCCTGACCACTCATTAACCAGCTGCCATCGCCCGTAATACAAACCACAGGTGTATCCACTAAGGCCAAACTGGTTCCCACAGCGCTGCCAATAGCCCAACCCATTGAGGCAAAATCAACCGATGCGCTGAATAACCCCCCGCGTGCTTCACGCTTGCCAGAGAATCTGCGATCAAATGGATTCAGGTAGTGAGTTCCCCATGCCAGACTATTACCGGTATCAACAAGGTATCTTGTATGCGACGGAAATAATCTCGGCAAGTCACGCATCAGGCGCTGAGGCTTGATCGGTGTTGCATCCGAGCAATAGCCCTGCTCATCATCAAATTTGAAATGTCTGGTGAAATTAGCTTCCGACTCTGCGCTAGCCGACTTTACCAAGCGCAGATATTTTTTAGTATCGATACCAAAACGACTGGCGATGCGATCAAAAATGGTTTCAAGACAGCCGCGAACATGCAGCTTTGCCATAGGGGTGCGGGTTAAATTTGCCTCGGTGGATTCGACATGCACCAGCTTGCCATTAAGAAGACTTTTGGTATCCCAGGCATTACTGGAAAACTCGCCAAAACGAGCCCCAATAGCAATCACTAAATCGACTTTGGGGTCAGCCAACACCTCTCTGGCGTCATTGTGACCAGCAAAACCAAAAACACCCTTAAATTGAGGATGGTATGGACTGACCAGTCCTTTGCCCTGAGGAGTCACAATCAGTTGCGCGCCGGTTTTGACAACAAGAGAGAGAATGCTACCAATGGCGTCGCAGGCTTCATCGCCGATAATAAACACCGGGTTGATCGCTAGATTCAATTGGCGAAAGAGTTCGTCGACTGCATGATCGTCAATTAGCGCCGGCCTATCCAACAATGTATCGAGCTGGTAAGTCGTCTGGCTAAGCGGAGTATCCATCGCCATCACATCACGGGGAACACTGATATGAGCTGGCCCTGCGGGCGAACCCATGGCTGACATAATCGCCGCGGCAAGCTTGTGCTCAAACTGGTCAATATGAGAGATAAGCGTGTTGTATCTGGTGCAGTATTGATAGAGACCGACGGTGTTGACGCCGGTGCAGGAGGAGTCCTGAATGGCCCCTTTACCAAAGGTAGAGATTGCCGTTTGTGCGGTAATAACCAGCATCGGTACATTGTTTTCGTAGGCGGATGCGACGCCGGTAATCATATTGGTTGCGCCCGGCCCTGTGGTCGAACAACAGACACCTAACTTGCCACTGTTTCTGGCATAACCATCGGCCATAAAAGCGGCGCCAGTTTCGTGGCGAGCCACAACAGCGCGAACGCCACCGCGTCTCTCACTGCGTGCCAGCGCGTCATAGAGCGGCTCTATGGCCCCGCCAGGCACTCCAAAGACATAGTCAACACCGAGTTGTTCAAGATAGGCGACCAGTAAATCGGCCATTTTCGAACCGGCTGCTACAACAGCCGGATAAGTTACTTTTTCATCCCTATTAGTCATCCTTTTGCCTTATAAATTAGCAAGATACGAAGAAGTGTTGATGTGCTTTTTTTAATAACCTCATTAATAGATGAAGAATTGAGCCTTATCAACTTAATATTGTGGCGCTCAGGGCCATTTGCGGGCTTTATTACCAGCGTATCGACAGGGGCCGCTAAGTGGTTACAATGCGTACCTAAATTTCATAAAAGACCACTATGAACGACAGCAGCGTTAATCAGCAACAGTCCGCAGAAAAGCTCCCAGAGAAGAGAGAGAGCCTGCTCTTAAATCTGGCGTTTAACATCGCTATACCGACGCTGGTGCTGACCAAGCTGAGCGGTGACGACTATCTCGGGATCAAACTGGCGATTATTGTGGCCCTGTCATTTCCGATTATTTATGGTGTCCGCGACTTTTTCGCCCGCGGTAAAGTGAACTTCTTTTCCGCCCTGGGAGTTGTCAGTGTTACCTTGACTGGTGGCATTAGTTTGATGGAATTGGATGCCATTTATATCGCGGTTAAAGAAGCCAGTATCCCGGCTCTATTTGGTATGGCAACATTGATTTCGCTGAAGACGTCACAGCCTTTGATACATACCTTTTTACTCAATGACTCCATAATTGACACCGACAAAATTAACAGCGCCCTGCAAGCCAATAATCGTCAGACAGACTTCGATCGGTTGCTAATCAATGCTTCATGGATTCTAGCCGGCTCATTTTTACTCTCTGCAGTACTCAACTATTTCCTCGCGGTCTATCTGTTAACCGCAGATCCAGGAACGTTGGCATTTAACGAACAACTCGGCAAGATGACCGCGCTGAGTTTTCCGGTTATTGCGGTGCCGGCCATGCTGGTCATGATTGGCGATATGTTTTATCTTTTTAAAGGCATTACCCGTATTACCGGGCTGCCCTTAGAACAAATTATCAAACAGAAATAAGAGTGACATTATGTGGTACGCAATAATCAGTGAAGATATTGAAAACAGCTTGCAACAACGTATGCGAGCTCGCCCCGCTCATTTGCAACGCCTGCAGCAACTCAAGGAGGATGGGCGTCTGTTTGTCGCCGGCCCCCACCCGGCAATCGATTCGTCAGAGCCCGGCGATGCCGGATTTACCGGTAGCCTGGTGATTGCCGAATTTGCCTCACTGACAGATGCGCAGCAGTGGGCCGATGCTGACCCCTATATTGACGCTGGCGTCTATAAACAGGTTACAGTGAAACCGTTTAAAAAAGTTCTGCCCTAAAATCCGTAATTGATTTCTCATAGACTCCCTGATTAGTTGCCAAATGGTTATCATTTGGCGCCGATCGGAGTATTATTCTCGCTTACCCAACTTAACGTCTTAAAAACCATGAATTATTTATTTTTGGCACTGGCCATTTTTGCCCACTCACTCAGCAATTCCGCGCTTGCTCAGGCACCTGAAGATGAATCACAAGTGATCCCTGAGCAAACTGTTGTCGACATCGACAGCAACAATAACGGCGAGACAGTTTATCTTCAGGATAAGTCGGTCTATGTCAGCGATGAATTCCATGTTCCGCTGCGCTCTTCACCTTGCGCTCGCTGCACCATTGTCCATTGGGGGCTCAAATCTGGCACCAAAATGCGCCTTCTGGAGATCGTTGACGGTTGGGGGCATTTGATTACGGATAAAGGTATTGAAGGCTGGATGGAAGAACAGTATCTGGTTGATGAGCCAATCGCACGTATTAAAGTACAGGAACAACAAGGGCAACTGGCCGCGCTGAAAAAACGCAATGATGAGCTCAACAAAACCGTCAGCGAGTTGCGTCAGGCGTCTAAGGCTATTCGCGGCAAACTCGATAATACCGAAGATGACAAGAGCGGGCTGGCAAAGGAATTGGCAGACCTGAAAGAGATCTCATCCGATGCCGTCGCGCTCGACCAGCAAAACAAGCAGTTGGTCAAAAACAATCACATGCTGCAACGCGAGAACGATGCTCTAAAAGCCAATGTCGATGATTTGCAAAAAGACCGCCGCAATGAGTCCTTTCTCTACGGTGGCTTGACAGTATTTTTGGGCGCGATTTTAGTGATTTTGATTCCTAAACTGCGCGGTCGCAAGCGCTTTTCTGAGTGGCAATAACAGATCGCTTTTTACGCTTTTCGGAGGATAACGGTCGATGAAAAATAGCTGGTATAGAATGATGTATAAACTGGCAGTGGTGTCTCTGGCTCTGCTATCGTCAGCTTTCACTGCAAATAGCTACGGCGAATACCCTCAGGTTAAGCTGCACACTGATATGGGCGATATAGTGCTTGAACTATACCCAGATAAAGCCCCCATCAGCGTCGACAACTTTGTTAAAAACACCAATAGCTTTCACTATGATGGGCTGATTTTTCACCGTGTCATTAAGGGCTTTATGATTCAGAGCGGCGGTCATACCTTTGATCTCAGCATGCGCGAGTCAGACCGTGGCCCCATCATCAATGAATCGTTCAATGGACTCGTCAACAACCGCGGCAGCATTGCAATGGCGCGAACCAACGATCCCGACAGTGCTCAGGCACAATTCTTTATTAATCACAAAAATAATCCATCACTCAATGCCAAAGGATTGCGCGCTGGCTATGCGGTGTTTGGTGCGGTGATCTCAGGCATGGATGTGGTCGATGCCATCGCTGAGACCGAGGTAGAGACCGTGGGTATGTATCAGAATGTGCCTGTCACAGCGGTGCGTATTCTCACTGCACGGCTGCTCAACCCAGCCGCCTGGACAGCACTTCCCGAAGAGAAAAAATTACCGACTTTTGAGAAGCCGACACCGATCCGATAACTTAACTTTGCCAGTAGCCCGATTACAATGACAGCGCTCAGCATTAACCTCAACAAAGTCGCCCTGATCCGCAATTCCAGAGAAGGCAACTATCCGGATGTCGTCGAGTTTGCGCAACTGTGCATCGATCACGGCGCCAATGGCATCACTGTGCATCCGCGCCCGGACCAACGCCATATCCGCCCTGACGATGTACGTCGCCTGGCGTCACTGGTCAAGCCACTGGCGAACATTGAATTCAATGTCGAGGGCAACCCCTTTGCCCCCGCCGTTGGCAGCTACCCGGGCTTTATCGAGCTGGTTGCAGAGACCCTGCCCGATCAGTGCACCTTGGTCCCCGATGGCGATGACCAGCTGACATCGGATCATGGTTTTGATTTAACCTCTTCTGGGCAACCGCTAACACCTATTATCGAGCAGCTGCATGCCCTAGGTATGCGTGTCAGTTTGTTTATGGACCCCGACCTGAAGCAAATTGAGCTGGCGAAAAAGGTCGGCGCAGATCGCATTGAACTGTACACCGGCCCCTATGCAGCTGCCTGGGGTACAGGGCAACTCGAAACGCTATTTCAGCAGCATTTGGCCGCGGCCGAGCTGGCCACCAGCTTGGGTATGGGCGTCAATGCTGGACATGATCTCAACCTGCAAAACTTAGCTAAGTTTGCCAGCATACCCGATCTTCTCGAGGTCTCTATTGGCCACGCCTTTACCGTTGATTCACTGACCATGGGCATGCCGCAAGCGGTGCATCATTACAACGCGCTGCTCGGGTAACCTGTGGACATAGCAAAGAGGTCGAAACACTCGCTGACGCTGTCATGTATTGGCGGCGGACGCCTGGGGACCACGCTGTGTAGACTGATGGTTGATCAGCAATCGTCTATCAAAATCTCGATTAACCAGATCCTCAACAGCACTCAAGAGTCTGCGATAAAAGCGGTGGATTTTATTGGTGATGGCCGAGCGATGAAAGATTCTGATCGCCTCAAACCGGCGGATATCTGGCTGATCACAACACCAGATGACGCGATTCAGGAGGTCTGTAAAGCGCTTGCTGAATCCGGTATTTTGAACCCGGGCAATATCGTCCTGCACTGCAGTGGTTCACTCAGCTCAAAAATTATCGCGCTGCCCAATCAACAATGCTATCGCGCTTCGGTACATCCTGTTCACAGTTTTGCTGACCCTGAAAAATCACTGCTTAGTTTCGCCGGCAGCAGCTGCGCTGTGGAGGGTGACTATCAGGCAACAGCACTACTTAACGAACTGTTTACCGCCATTGGCGGCAAGTGTTTTACGCTGCAAAGTGATAAAAAAGCGCTCTATCATGCAGCTACAGTAATGGCTTGCAACAATCTGGTGGCGCTTTTAAGTATCAGTCAGCAGATGCTTAGTGCGGCGGATATTGCCGAAAGTCAGCAGGCCGATATTCTCAATCCACTAATCCGTCAGACAGTCGACAATTATCTCAACAACCCAGATGTGACGGCCGCATTGACCGGACCCATTTCACGCGGTGATCACGAGACGGTCGCGGCTCATGTTGAGGCGATCTCAGCGCGTCGGCAGTGGCGAAAAGCGTATTCCATATTGGGCGAAGTCGCTGTCTCGATTGCCGAGCAACAGGGTTACGCCAGCGATGCTGAGTTGCACAAAATATCTGAACTGCTGGCCAGAACCGTCAACTATGAATAAAACCGATAGCCCGGAGTACCTGGCGCGCAAATCTGTCTATAACCGTCTAATCACTGTCTACGGACGCAAACCAGTTTATGAGATTTTAGCCGACCATTCGCTACAGATCTTCCGCCTGCATCTGGCCGACTCCAACCGTGGCGGCGGTATTGTCGATCAAATAAAAACGCTGGCCACACAGCGCAATATTGAAATTTGCTACCACAGTCGCGAACAGCTGGCGCGGATATCACGCAATAGCAAACAAGATCAAGGCGTTGCCTGCGATATTCACAGCGCCGGTTACCAGCCATTTAAGCAGGCGCTTGAGCAGTTGCCTGGTCCGGCACAGCAGCCACTGATTGCGCTGGATGGAATTACCAATCCGCAGAACCTCGGCATGATTATTCGCAGTGTCACCGCAAGCCCGGCATACGGGCTGTTGCTACCGAGCAAAGGCTGCGCTGATATATCGCCGCTGGTCATCAAAGCCAGCGCCGGCACGGTGTTTAAAGGGAATATTTTGCGCTGTGAGTCTCTTGCCACCGCCCTGCCCGCCTTTATTGAAAAAGGCTTTGAGGTCTGCACCCTGTCATCGCATCAGGCGACACCGCTTTCGCAGTTCAAACCGCAGGCACCGATTATCTATGTGCTGGGCAATGAAACTGAAGGCGTTAGCAGAGAGATCGCGGCATTGAGCAGGCACCGAGTCGGTATTCCCATGGCCAACGGCGTTGAGTCCTTAAATGTGGCAATTACCGCAGCACTAATCGCTTTTAGCGGCCTTTAACGACCACAGTGGCGAAAACGCCGCAGCCAGCACCGAGACCAGCAATGTCAGGCCAGCGATAACCGCAAAGGTCGGCGCCAGTCCCGCATGCTCAATAGCAAAGCCACAAAACCATGCACCCAGTGGCGCACCGCCAAACAGACAGAGTTGATAGACCGAGGCGGCACGGGAACGATGCGAATGGGGAACTTGGTTGTGCAGAATGGTTCGCCCCAGAGTCATGGATAGCCCAGAGAAGGCTCCCCAGGCAAAGATAATCGGAAACAGTAGCCAGAAATTCGGCAACAGCGCGATCAAAAACACTAGCGAGCCGCGTCCGAGAAAACTGACAATCATTAATCGGCCGGGACGTTTAAAGGTATCTTTCTGCCGACTGACGGAAAAATTAGCGGCGACAATACCCAGCGTAAACGTTACCTGCATTAGCGCGAAGAGCCCTGCCCCGCCCTGGTAACCCTCTCTCGCCAGCAGCGGCATACCGACTAGATAGACACCAAAAGCAAGGAACCCGGTTGCCGAAACTAACAACAAAAGGTGTAACAGGGTTTTGTCAGTGGTGAACAGCGCGAAGCCGGCGCGCAGTTCACGCAGACTCTCGCGAGGCGCAGGCTTATCGATAATTTCAGCTGGCACAATGGATTCATCGGCCACCAGCTCCGGGTGGCTGCGTTTGATCAATACTGAGCTGACTAAAAACATTAATAGCTGAACAATCAATAGCGCGGCCAGTCCCAAGGTATCCAATTGTCCAGCAATCGCAAAGCCGACGCCCTGAGCAATAAACTGGATCATCACCACTTTGGCGACGGCCTGATGCATTAGTGTCTGAGAGGCATAACCGAGTAAACTCTCGCGTGCTGGCTGCACGAACGCCGAGACCGTTCCGTAGACCATACCAAACAGTATCAATACCGTGAACGTTAGCTGCTCGTAAATGATAGCGGCCAAGAGAAAAGCAATCGGCAGGGTATACAGCAGGTAGAGTTGCGCCAGCCAGCTGCCGCGATGGCGACGATCAGAGATGACTCCGCCTGGCAGTATAAACAGCAAGTTGGGTAGCAATACAGCTAGCTGAGCCAGCCCCAATCGACTGGGCGATTCCTCCAGCACGCCGACAACCAGCCACGGATAGAGCACCGCGTGCAAGCCCATCGCTAGATTACTACTGCCTATGGTCGCCAGATAATGACGGAACGAGAAGGTTTGAGTGGACAATTATTTAGGTCGCTTTCTGAGCGTTGCCAGCACCCAGCCAAGGGCGGCCGCCACGCTGACAATAACCGTCAACATCAATAGAGCAACAAGCAGGTTGGACGCCAAACTACTCAGCGGAACATTGTAAAGTTTGACCGCCATCAACAAGAAGGCGCCGCAGCCAAACATGGACGCCAGCCAGGCCGAGCGCTGCCTGATCGCTTTTCTCGCAGTTGCCTGTTTCAAACGTCTATACCTCGATTAATCAATAGTAGTTATGCTGACTCTTTAACCCATTCACAGCGAATCTGTATATCGGAGCGCTGTGGTTCATGGCAGAGTCCATCTGTCGCAAAGACAAAGCTGTGCAGACCTGACATTTCAGTTTCTAAATGCACCGTGGCGCTGACCCAGTACATGTTACGCAGCAGCGATTCAAACTGTTCAAGCCAATAATTCCACTCGTGCTCCACACCCGAATAAGAGGCGCCAAAATGCACGATTTCTGTGGCCAGGCTGAGATCTGCCCCGCCCGGCTCGGTGAGTGAGAACATCTCACGGTTGACCAGACTCCAGCTTTCGGCAGAGGGCAATGCCTGCATGGCATCGCGGTTGCTCCGCCGCTGCTGACTGAGCTCCCCACTGATTATATTTTTAATACAGCCATAGACAACTGATTCACTGCGAACATCTGTGTTCATCTCTACCTCCCTATTTTAACTACGCTTAAGACCCAAAAAATCTCTGCCTGAGCAAAATATGGTTACTTCAGGCTGTCTAAAAATGTCAAAAACTGCTCTTCATCGATTACTGGAATATCCAGAGACTGTGCCTTGGTCAGCTTTGAACCGGCTCCAGGGCCAGCTACCACCTGAGTGGTTTTTGCCGATACGCTGCCGGCTACCTTGGCGCCGAGATCCTGCAGTCGGTCTTTTGCTTCCGCGCGACTGATAATTTCCATGCCACCCGTTAGCACCCAGGTCTGGCCTTTTAACGGCTGCGAATCCTGTGCGCTAATATCGATATCGTCCCAACTCACGCCAGATTCACGCAATGCGTTAATAATAGCCAAGTTGTCCGGATTACGGAAAAAGTCGCGAATATAATACGCCACCACCGGCCCTATATCATCGACCTCCAGCAACGCCTCTTGATCGGCATGAATGATTGCTTCCAGAGAACCAAAGTTGCGCGCCAGAGTTTGCCCGGTTGCTTCACCCACTTCACGAATGCCCAGTGCAAAGAGAAATTTGGCCAGTGTGGTTTGCTTGCTAGCGGCAATAGAATCAATCAGATTTTGCGCCGACTTTTCGCCCATACGCTCAAGGTCGGCAATTTTGTCAACGCTCAACTCATAGAGATCGGCTGGCGAATAAATAAGCCCCCTGTCGACCAACAATTCAACCAGCTTGTCACCGAGACCATCGATATCCATCGCCTTGCGCGAGGCAAAATGTTTAATCGCCTCCTTGCTCTGCGCACCGCAAAAAAGTCCACCAGAGCAGCGCGCCACCGCCTCGCCCTCGACGCGCCTAACCGGCGACTGACACACAGGACAGTTCTCAGGAAAGACAATCGGTTGAGCATCGGCTGGGCGTTTGTCCAACACCACTGCGGCAACCTGCGGAATCACATCGCCGGCGCGACGAATAATCACAGTGTCGCCGATGCAGATACCGAGACGGGCAATTTCATCACCATTGTGAAGCGTCGCATTGCTCACCGTGACACCACCGACAAACACTGGAGCGAGACGTGCGACAGGGGTGATAGCGCCGGTTCGCCCGACCTGAAACTCCACATCCAACAAACTGGTCATCTCTTCTTGTGCGGGAAATTTACGGGCAATCGCCCAGCGCGGCGCCTTGGCTACAAAGCCAAGACGCTGTTGCAGGGCTAGGTCATTAACCTTGTAGACAATACCGTCGATATCATAGGGCAGACTATCGCGACGCTTTTGCATCCCTTCGTAATAGTCTTCGCAGGCGGCAACGCCACGAACGGCCTCGACGTAGGTGTTAATCTTAAAGCCCCAGCCAGCCAGTGCATTGAGCATATTCAAGTGTGTATCAGGAGTCGCGCCGCCCTGAAATTGACCGACACTGTAGGCACACATTTCCAGTGGTCGGCTGGCCGTAATTTTCGAGTCCAACTGACGCAGGCTTCCGGCCGCCGCGTTACGCGGATTGACAAATACCTTGTCGCCACTGGCAATGGCCGCCGCATTTATTTTCGCAAATCCGGCGCGCGGCAGATAAATTTCACCACGCACTTCGAGCAATTGCGGGATACCCTCACCGCTTAATTTCAGTGGAATGCTCTTAATAGTGCGGACATTGGCAGTGATATCTTCGCCGACCTTGCCATCGCCGCGAGTCGCGCCGCGCACTAGCAACCCATCGCGATACATCAGACTAACGGCAACGCCATCGAGCTTGGGCTCACAGGCATAATCGAGCTGCTCATGCGCTTTAAAGTTGAGGCGATCTCTAATACGACGATCAAAGGCCTCGAGCTCGTCTTCATTAAAGGCATTATCCAGTGAGAGCATGGGTACATCGTGGCTAACCTGAGAAAACGATGGCAGGGGCGCGCCGCCAACCCGTTGACTGGGAGAGTCATCACTGAGCAATTCGGGAAACTGTTGCTCGATTTCCTGCAGCCGCCGCATACTGCGGTCGTACTCACTATCAGGAATAGTTGGCTCATCGAGAACATAGTAGCGGTGGTTGTGCTGGTTTAACTCATCCTTGAGCTGTTCATACTCTACACGAACCTGCTCGGGAATCTGTGCCATTTAGACATCCTTAAGATCACTAACTGTGGCTGCGCCGGAAGGAGACATCGCGCGCGCGCTGGCGATAGTGATCGATGGTCTGACGCGTCATGGAGCTGCGCGTTTCATCGAGAACACTGAGACCCAGTGCTGCGGCCATGGTATCGACAGATTCAATCATAAT